>JAEHJW020001199.1_pt1 | contig 13988 bp, 14 predicted proteins | sample 9271431 | NCBI WGS metagenome assembly JAEHJW02
GCCTTTGGAGAGTTCGAACTTGGCTTCGTCGATCTGCGCCGCCGTCGCGCCGGCGGTCCACGTCAGGTCGGCCAGGCGCACGGTGGCGTGGGCGTTTACGACGGCGATTTTCTGCGTCAGCCCATTCGACGTATTGGCCGGAAAAAGAGCGATCGCCTTGGCCGGCGCCGCGCCGGTCCAGGCGACATATTGCTCGCCAACCTCCGGGACGACGTCGACGTTGACGACGAAGCTGTCGCCTTCGGCGAAGGCCGTCGAACCAGCCGTCGCGGTGAAAAGCAAGCCATGCGCGAAAGCCGTCCCGACGACGCCCTCGCCGATCAGCTTGTCGCTGGGCGACTGCACGATAAAATGGGTCGCATCATTGAACAGCACGCGATAGGCGCCCAGCTCGGCCGTGGCGTCGACCGGAGCGCCGGTGAAAACGAGTGAACCGTTGCCGGTGTTGGTCCCGGCGGCGGTCACTTCGGTCACATTGGCCGGCACAGCCTGACGGCTGAGCACCTGGCCGACGCCAAAAGTCTGGCCGGCGGCGATGACGACTTCGTCACGCGACAGGAAGCCGGCGCCATCGCTGTCCTCGGAAATGAGGAAGGCGAAGGCGTGCATGGATTCGTTGAGGGAAATGCCCTGCGGGGTGCCCATGGTTGAGGTTCCTTATGGAAAACGGTTGAAAGAGGCCCGAGAGGTCGGCGGACGCCAGAGCGGCGCCACAAGGCCGATCAGCGGCGCCCAGTGGCGCGGGCGGCTTCGGCGTTGAGACTATCGGCGACAGAACTCCAGGCGACAGCGCCGGGCTGTTTCGGCGCCCCGGTGGCGGCGGCCGAGCCTTCAACTCGGGTCAAGATCGCGGTCTCGGCATGGCGATCGGCGATGGAAGCGACAGAAGCTGGCGGCGCGGCATTGGCGGCGGGCGCCTTGGCGAGAGCGGCGGCCGCCTTCTCGGCGGAATCATCGGTCTCGAAAGCGTAATAAGCCGCCAGGGCATCGCGACCCTTGGCGGCTTCGCAGCCAAGAATAGCTGCGATGCGGCCGCGCTCTGCGCTCGCCCCGGCGGTCAGCCCGGAGGCGTGGCCGGCGGCGCGGGCGGCGTCAATGTCAGCCTGGACGAACGCCGGGCCGTTGCTGGATTCGCTCATTTTGGTTCCCCTTGGCTGAGCGGTCGGAAAACGGCTTTTCGCCGCGGTGGAAAGGTCGGAAAGCACATCCTCGAAACTGCCGACGTCATCGGCCAGGCCGAGCTGCTTGGCTTCGGCGCCGAGGAAAGTCCGCGCCTCTGTCGCGCGGATCGCTTTCTCGTCCATGGCCTTGCGGCCCTTGGCGACGGTCGCGACAAACAGATCGTAGAATTTATCGACTTCCGCCTGCAGGTCGGTTTTGACGCCTTTCGACAGCGGTTCGTAAGGATTGCCATCGACCTTGTGCGCGCCGGCGTGGATTAATGTCGGCTTGATCCCGGCCTTGCCGAGCATTTCCGAATAATCGGCATGCATAAGCACGACGCCGATCGAGCCGGAGATGCCCGTCGGCGTCGAGACAATGCGGCTCGCGCCCGCAGCCAACGCGTAGCCGGCGGAACAAGCCATGCCGTTGACGATCGCGGTGACAGGCTTTTGTGCGGCGACGGCCGCGATGGCCGCGGCGGCCTCGAAAGCGCCTATCGCCTCACCCCCTGGCGATTCGATGTCGAGGATGATCGATTTGACCTTGGGATCGGCGGCCGCGCGCTCGATCTGGAATTTGATCCCCTCATAGGAGGTCGTGCCGGAATAGGAGCCGATCCAGGCGCCGCGATTGACCAGCGTGCCGGTGATGGTGAGAACAGCGACGCCATCCGCCGTGCGCTTGTAGGGCATCAATCCGGCGTCGCGGCCATCGGCATCCTGTTCGCGGCTGGAGCCGACGAAGCGCGAGGCCTCGGGCGCGGAGCGCGCGGCGGCGCGCAATTGTTCGAGCAGGCGCGGGTCGGTTTCTAGCGCCGGAACCATGTCGGGAGCGTCGACGCCGATGCGGCCGCCGATCACGCCGGCGATGATCGCCAGCTTTTCCGGCATGATCAGCAGCGGACGATTCAGCGCCCTTTCGGCGACGCGGGCGAGAAAACTCATATCGGACACCGTGTGCGGTTAAAGCCAGGAATATCTGAGCGCGATCCCGCAGTGATGGCGAAGCGGCGGTTCGGATCTGGCAAGCCCTGCGCCCTGGCGCAATCGCGCTGCGCCGATTGCAGTTCGATGCGCAATTTCTCGATATCGACCGACTGGAATCGAACGAGTTCCTCGACGTCGAAGGTGCGCGTGCGGATTTCGACTTCGCGTTGTCCGGCGAGCAGCGAGTAATAGGCGGTGTTGAGCGCCGCCGCCCGCTGGCAGGGGTCCGTCCAGTCGATTGGGACGGCGAAGGAACCAGAAGTCGTCATCGCCGCGCTCCCTTCTTGCCTGGTTTCTTGCCGGGCTTGGCCGGCTGTTGGCCGTCTGATTCGTCATCCGGCTTGTTGTCGGTTTCCGCCGCTGCGAGGTCGTCGCCATCCGCGACCGTCGAGCCAGCGACGATCGTCTCGACCAGTTTGAGCTGCTCGCGCCGCTGCTTTTCGCGGGCGCGCTGCTCGTAAACGTCTTCCCAGTCCTCGCCGAGCTCGGCGCAGATCTGTTCGTCGGTGATGACGCCAAGATTGCGCTGCTTCTCGACGGCCGCCGCCCATTTCAGGTCGTCGGCTTGCGGCTTGGGCGGTCCGCGCCATTCGGCCTTGGTCGCCTCCTTGCGCACGCGCAGGAAAGCGGCGAGGCCTCCCGGGAAGGGCGTAAGGCCGTTCTCGATTTCCTCTTCGAGCCAGCACTCAAAGGCCGCCTGATAGAAGGGCGCGCAAATATGCCTGCGACGCCAGAGCTGGATCGGCCAATTGGTCGTTGTCGCCATTCGGATCGACGAATAGGTCGCGCCGTTGTAGTCGCCGGTGACATCCTCGTTGGTGAAGCCGGCGCACATGGCGAATTCGCGCAGCAGGAATTTGGCCTGCGATTCGTACGTGTCGTTCGGCGTCTTCGGCGAAGTGAATTCCAGCTTTTCGCCAGGGAACAGATGCGCCAGGCGGGCGAGCCCCCCCAGATTGATCTTGGCCTTCTCGTACCAGGACATCGCGGCGTTGAAATAGCCGTCGATACCGCCAGGCTGCACTTCGCCGGCGTGATCGGCTTGCTCTTCCGGAGATTGCAGCGCCTGCAACACATCATTGGTCGGCGACGGCGAGGTGATGGTCGCCGCGAACAGGGCCTGCAGGGTCTGGCTCGCCAGCGTCGCGCCGGAAAGCTGGTCATATTCTCGCATGCGCTCCAGCGCCGGCGTGAATGGCGAAATGCCGCGCATCTGCGACACATCGCCTTCGAACACGTGGACGACGCGGGGGCGGTTGCCGGAATCGCGGGCCTTGATCTCCAGCACTTCGCCGGGATCGACGATCGGCTGCGTCAGCCGGAACAGATAGGACACCGGCATGCCGTTCTTGTCGACGCGTATGCCCTGAAACAGATCAACGCCGTTGCTGTTCTGGACCAGACGGTGCGCCGGGATCAGTTGCACCTTGGTCTTCGACTTCGATTCCGGTCGCGAAATCCATTTGTATTCAGCGACCCATTCGCCAGTGGCGAAATAGGAGCCGAGCGCCGCGGCGGCCTGGGCATGGATGTCCCATACCCCGGCGGCGTCGCATTCGAGCTTGTCGCCGGCCCAGGTCTCCCAGCGGCGTTCGACCTTGCGCGCCCATTTGGCCGATTGCTTCTGCGTCCAGCCAAGCGCCTCGTAATCAGGCTTTAGGGCGAGCTTGAGGCCCGTGCCGAGAATGACCGATTTGCCGCGGCGCACGACGCCGGCGATCCAGCCGGAATTCTGGATCGAATCGATAGTGCGGGCCGAGGCGCGCCAGTAGGCGGCGCGCACGTCCTCGCGTGCGTCGCGAAGAACCGGATGCCAGCCGCCGAATACGGTCGAGCGTTCGCCACGCATATATTGCGCGCCCGGCTTTCCGCGCGCCGGCAGAACGTCAATCCTGGCGACGGAACCGCGCAAAGCGTCGGCAATCCGGGCAAGAGCGCCTTTCCGGGTCGGCTCTGTCATCTATTGAACCGCTCCGACCAGTTCGAGAACCGTTTGGCGCCCGAGGTATGGGGCTTTGTTTCCGGCGGCGCGGGAGGCGTCGCCGGAGGCGTTTCGGTCTGTATTTCCGGATCAGGCATGGGCGCCGGCGCGAAAAGGTCCGGAGCGATGTTAATACCGCCATGCCGATCGGTGAGAATGTCGGTCCAGCCTTTCGGCGTGAACCGATCGACGCCAAGTCCATTCGGATAAGCGCCGAAGGCCGCCGCGCGCGCATAGACCGCAAGATCGAGCGCTTCGTTACGCGGCCGGATTTTCTGCCATTCCTTAACGATCATACCGTCGCGTTTTTCACGCGCGATCAGCACTTCCGCTGTCATCTGCTCGAGATAGATTTCGTCCGCCACCTCGGAGGTGAGGCGCAGGCCGCCGAGCAGGGGCTTGTCGCTCTCGATGCATTTGAGCGCGTGCGAAAGCCAGAGTTTCAGGTCGTAAGTGCCGACGAAATAGATCGGCACACGGAATAGGAGCCGGCCGAGGCTGTTCTTGACCTCGAAGCGCCGAGGCGTCGACAGCGGCAGCGCCGAGCGGTCGGACGACCCCTTGACGCCGCGCCAGCGCGCCTTGCGATGCACGAAGGCGTACGCCTTTTGCGTATAGTGGCCCCCGGTGTCGATCACCGCCAGGTCAGCGGCGAAGGCCTTCCCTCCCACATGCGGCCATTCTGTTTTGGCGAGCCGCTCCAGCTCGCTCCATGGCGCGTCCTCGTGCAGGTCGCCATTGATGACGCCGGCGGTGATCAGTGTCTGTTCGACCGCGGCGCCCCCGGTGGCCGGACCAAAACCCCACAAGGCCCATTCGAAGCGATCATCCTGCGTATCAACCGAGAGAATCAATCGGCCGACCCAGGCCGGGACGATGCCGCGAGGATAAGACTCGATCCGCACCGCGATGCGGGCCGGGTCGATATCTGAGCCAATCTCTTCGTAGGACTCGCCGAGCCAGAGATTGACGAACCCCTTTTCCGCGAGCGGGTCGCCATTGCAAGCGAGATGCTTTTTCCAGATCTCATCCCAGCTCGTCAAAAGAGACGACAGGGCGTTGATGAAATAGGACGGCTGACGCCCCAATCCCATCTGTGTCGGCTTCCAGCGCCCGGCGAGCACCATATCGCGCTGCCGCCACGCGTCAATCTGCGCGCCGCAGCATTGCGCCATGTAATGCGCATTGAATGGCGAGACCCGCTCGCCGCGCATCTGCGCGAATTCGAAGGTAATCTCCGTCCCGCAATGAGGGCACGGCATGAACCATTTGCGCTGATCGCCCGCAGCATAGGCGCGGTCAATGCGCGAGGATCCCTTGTTCGTCGGCGTCGAAACGACAAGTTTCTTGTGCGTGCCAGCGCGCGTGAAGCTGATCTGGCGCGCGTCCAGCAGCTCCATCGGGTCGCCCTGGCCATCGATATCGGCGGGCCACCGATCCACTTCGTCCGCGAGTGCAAACCTGATCGTCTTCGCCGACAGATCCGTCGCCGAATTGGCGCCCGTCAGCACCATGCGACCGCCGGGGAATTTTTTCTCCAGCGTCTTGGAGCCTTCTTCCGACCGCGACCGCTGCGGCCTCACGCGGACGGTGACGGCCTTGGTCGCCTTGATCGCCGGATCGAGGCGTTCCGAATTAAAGTCCTTCGCCGCCGCCAGCGACGGCTGGACGATCATCATGTCGTCCGGGGCCGTGGCGATTAGACAGAACAGCCAGACCAGGCCGAGCGTCGAGAAACCCGTCTGGCCGGATTTCTTTACCGCAATTTCCGTCCACGGCGAATCGATCCGCAGCATGTTCAGCGGCTCGATCACATAAGGCGTCAGCGACAGGTCGAGCAGTTTCCCCTTCTGTGGCCCGACCGGCACGATGAAATTGTCGCGCCCCCAATCAGCCGGTGAGACGATCGGCGCGGGCCGGATGCCTGTAATAAAAGCGGACTGAAGCAGATCGACTTCATTCCTCGGCGCCGTCGGCGGTGTCATCATCTGGCAATGGCTCGCTCGGCGCCGTCAGTGCGTCGGCGATGTTTATGCAAAGCTCGTTCGCCTTGGCCCGCAGCCACGCCGTGAGGGACGGAACACCCCCTTGCCGTGCTACGCCGTTGATCTCCTCGGCCCAGGTCGCCATCAATTGAATCTGTCGCTGAACCGTGCGGCCAATGTTTTCAAAGGCGTCGAGCTGAGCCTGACGCGAGACCAATTCGCCGCGCTCGCGCTCAAGGCGAAGGCGCAGCAAGTCAGCCTGCAGTTGCTCTTTTTCAGTCTTGGCGCCGACGAGCGTCGGCGTCTTGCCCTGGGCGTCACGCGCCAACGGAGCGGCCAACGTGTCGGCGGGATCGACTGACAACTCTCGGTCGATTTCGGCCGCAATCTCGGCGACGGCAGCATCGTCAATTCGGGCGCGAGAGAGGCGAAACGCCGCAGCGGCTTCGTCATCCTTGACAAAGACCCGGCCTTGCGCCCCGGGCGAAACCCGCGCGCCCGTTTCGTCATAAGCCGGAACGCGCCCAACCTTTATCGCCTTCGCCACCGCACGCTGCGAAATGCCGACCTTTTTGGCGAATTCTGTCGTCGTGATCAGCATGTCAGAGCGAACCCGAACCCAAACCAAAAGGGCGAACCCGGCGAACCGGGCGAACCCTATATTTTTTCAACGAAACTAGCGTTTTATCGCGGGCTCCGTCCGCGATCGGCTTGGGGACCGCCGGAAGGTACCTTGAAGCCCCTTCGGCAGCCCAGGCGCCAATCAAGGCAGGAGCGACCCCAGGCGGGACACAATCCGCGGGGCTATGACCAGAGCCGCGCTATCGAAGGCCGCCACGGTGGCGCCTTTCGTCATTTCAGTCGGGATAAACAAACCCGACCGCATGACGCGTATCTTTCCGCCCCACTTACCGCCCGAGATATTCTCGAAGACCTGTCCACCGAGACGATCTGAGAGCTTTCTGTGACCTTGCGCCCCCGACTTCATGAAAGTGCCACGATAGAACGTCCGCCTATTCCAGGGCGTCGCCGTTACGCCACCACCCCCTTCCGAGGGATGGAAGAATTTCAACCGAACATTGCCGCCGCGCGAGACGATCCAGAATTCGAGACGCCCAGGCGTCGCTTCGATTGTTTGCTGCGCCCGATCAATCGTCGCACCTGACAGACCGGTCTGGCCGGTTTCCGCTTTGACCGTCGCCTGGCGCGCCACAAGGCCTTCGGCGTTGAGAGCCTGCGAAAGAACGACCGGGCCACGCCCCGCGAAATCAGCCAGCCGCTTCGCGTAATCGGAAAGCGCCAGGTCCTGAAACGTCACGGTTAGATGCATCGGGGGGCGGTCGATTTTTGCACGGAGGGTCGCCCTCCAACGAAAACCCGCCTCGTTTCCGAAGCGGGTTTTTAAGCCTTTTTATCTGTGACCGAGAGTGCTCCAAATCCACGTGCTCTGTCAAGCGGTCCCTGCAATCTTTTTTTGACCACCGCGCACAATTCGAATCGGCCGGCGCGTCAGGTCGGGGAGAATGCGGCCGCCGCGCGCCACGCCCTCAACCCATGGTCGATGCGGCAGCGCGCTTTCGACCACGTCCCATTTCTCCAAGCGCCCGCTCAAATCCGCCGCCAGCACGTCAAGAGCCAGACGCCACAGCTCGTAATTAACGCGCGAGACCGCTTCGTCGGTCGGATCAGGCGACAAGATCGGCCTTTCGATCAAATCGGGGTCGTGGCGAAAACCGTTGCGAAGCGCGACCGCCGTTTCAAACCCAACCCACACGTCGCCCGACGCCCCCTTTTCCCAATATCCGCCTTTTTTGAAATATTTAACCGCCCCATTGTCCCAGCGCTCGACATCCTGGACGAAATCGCCAATCCGCCATTCCGGCGAGCCGCCCAAAATGGCGGAATGAAACACCAGATTGCGCAGCGGGTTGCGCAGGCGCGGCTTGCCGTCGAGGACCGTCAGCACGCGGTCGCGCACCCGCAGGGCGCAGCGGTCGAGCAACGACTGATCGACGTCATCGCGCGGCTCAAACGGCGTGCAGCCATCGAGCCCTTCGACCTCCAGCACATCGAGGGCGCAGACGGCCTCATGGACGAGGAGAGCATCGTTATGCGGCGTGTCGGCGGCGTAGTAGTCCGGGACGCAGCCATAGGCGTTGTCGCGCGCCACGGCGAGCGACAATTCGGCCCGCCATTTCTCCACCGCAGCCCAGGCGCTGCGTAGCCCAGGAGGGCCGAAAGCGCCCATGCGTTCCGTCTTCGGCAGTTCGGTCAAATAGGCCCAAGCCAACAGCGCCTCAATATCGAGCCTCGGCTTTGGAGCCGCTGCGGCCTTCGCCGCCATCGGCCCCCTCCAGCCCAAAGCCAAATCAATCACCGCCTGACGCTTCAAAAATTCGCCGCTCATGGATCAGATCTCCGAACCTTTGGGCCATTTGCTGCGACCCGCAACGCCGATCAGCGCGTTGAGCGAACCGTCAATCGGCTCGATGATGAAACCAAGATGAAGAGCGGCTGCGATCAATGCCCCGTTGCCGACATAGGCGCGCGCCCAGCGTTCAGCCGCATGTTTCAGGCCATAGCTGTCGAAATCACGGTTGACCGTTTGGCGCTTCGGCACAAGCAATAGCCACGCCACAGCGCGCTCAAACTCGTCGACGGATGCCGCAAGGTCGGCGCGCGGCGCTTCTATCCCGACACACGCGGCCTCAAAGCCTCGACACGATAAAAACGGATGTTTCGCCATCACAGCCAGCAACGCATTTCGCATTTGCTCCATCGCCAAGCCCTTTCCGTCCAACCTGTCCAACCTTCAATTTACAAAAAAGAAAAGGTTGGACGCTGCTATCATCTTGCTTTTCTTATTCTTTTTATATCTCTGTCCAACCTGTCCAACCTGTCCAACCTATTTCTCCGATTTTGGAAATTTCCTCTCGCCTCAACCTTCGCGCGGGCCCGCGCGCATGTGCGCGCGTGAGGGAAAAAGGTTGGACAGGTTGGACAGGTTGGACACATCATTTAATTTCAACATGTTGCGCGCGTCCAACCTTGAAACTGAGGTTGGACAGGTTGGACGCGTTTGCGCAGCAAAGGCTTTCCACCCCTCCAAACCGGCTCTCTCACGATAAAAATGTCGCAATGCGCCGCGCGCGCCGGGTCAAGCCGCGATGTCATGTGCGCCCCCATCGTCATCGGCCGGCTCACGCGGCCAGTTGATCTCCTGGCACATCTGCCGCTCGAACTCCTCGCGGCATTCGTCCAGCGACGGCAGCACATAACACCAGACGCGGCGCTGAACCGTCGCGCCGTCCTGATCCCGCACTTCCGCCGAAATGCGTCGCTTGCCGAGCCCCGGAACGAGCTTGGCGAGCTTCATGCCGAAAACCGTCTGCTCCTGCTTGCGTTTGACGCCGATCTTGTCGGCGCTCGCGACATAATCCTCGAACAAGGTCTCGCTGGGCATTTCCTTGCGCCAACCCCAACCGTGGCGCGTCGTCGCGCCGGTCATGAGGCGCTCAAACCACCAGGCGTCGACCGAATCGAGAGAGCGGATTTTCTGTTCGAGCAAAGCCTCGGTGCGCGGAATCTGGCGCAGATTGACGCTCGACAGATCGAAATCGAGCAGATCTCGCAACAAAGCCTCGCGGCCGCCATTGTTGAGCTCTTCATCCATCTCGGCAAAATATTCGTGCTGCTGCGCGCAGCGGGGATCGATGTCGAGCACGCAAAACCGCCGCTCGTCCTTGCCGGCCGGCACCACCCAGTCCTCATTCGAGGTCATGATCAGCCGCACATAATTGCGCAAGCGGATCGGATCGACGCCCTTGGCCTCTATCTGCTGGATCGGCGAAGTCACCAGCCCTTTCAAACGCCCTTCGGCCGCTTTGTCGCCCGCCCATACGGCCTCATCGGCCTGCAACAACAGGCAGGTCGCCATATGGGCGTTGAACTGGCCGGTGACATAGCGTGGGTCGTCTACGAGGAAATAATGGCGCGGCAAAAGCGAGCCGAACACTTCCCCGACCTTGGTCTTGCCCGAGCCCATTTTGCCACGCATGACGACAGCGACCCCGGCGCGCTCGCGCGGCCGCTGCACCATCTGGGCGAAGAAGGCGAACAGCCATTTGAAGATCGCTTCGTCGCCCCGGCAGACATTGGTCAGCATATGGTCGCGGAAGGTCTTGTAAGCGCGCGGGTTGCTCTTGGGCGCCGGCTTCACCGCGAAGCCCGACCACAGATTGAGATAGTCCGGCGTGCCCGCGGCGTTGTCGGGATCGGGGAAAAATTCCACCCCGCGATAAGAGCGTCTCTCGCGCGACGACAACCATGCCTTAGCCCAGGTGACGGTCTTGATCTTTCCGTCCGAGCCGCGCACTTCCGTGAAGCGGTTGGCGAACCAATAATTCAGCGTCTCGACGGCTATGACGCGCTTCTGTTCCTCAAGCGGCGCATGAGGCTGTTCGGCGTAAACCACGGCTTTCGATCCGAGAATCACCAAAGCATATTCGCGGTTCAAGCATTCGAGATCGAAACCGAGCGCCCGCGGCGCCGCCGGTTGCCCATCTTCAGCCGGGCGAGAGGGAGAGTTCGGCGCGGAATCGCCAGCCATGTCTTCGGCGCATGGCGGCTCTTCGCCGAATTCCGGCGCGCTCTCGACCATGTCGACAATGGTTTTTGCGGGGCCCGACATCATTTTTCTGTTTCCCGCCAAGACATGCGGCGCAATTCCACCGGCTCATTTCCGCGCGGACCCGGCTCGAACACGAACCAGGCGAAGGGCGCGCCGGAGGCCGACATGCGCGGCCCGTCCCAGCCTTCGCGATGCATGGTCGGCAGCCGCAAGTGGTTATCGATCAGATCGGAGCGCCCTGCCCCCTCGATCGCCATCAGGCGAAGGAGAACGATCACCGGGAGCCCGAGCCCCAGCCCATGCCGAATAAAGTCGTCGGCGAGCTTGTAGGGCGGATTGGTCACGATGCTGGCGGCGCAATCCGGCTTCGCCCACTCCATCAGGAAATCGATCGGCGTCAGAATGCCGGGGTCGGCTCCAGGATGGGCGACGAGGTCCATCGCATGTACGCCATGGCCGAAGGCGCGCAGTTCGCGCACGATCGCTCCGCGCCCGGCGCAAGGCTCCCAGATCCATTGCTTCCATTGCAGCGTCGGCTCGACGCGCAGCAGCGCGCGCACCGCGCAGGCCGGAGTCTCATAAAGATCATCCTTACGATCGGCGAGCGCGTGTCTGGAAGCGCCTTGTTTCACGCCGCCTCTCCCCGCAAAACATCATTGAAATCCATGCCCGTCGGCGCCATGGCGATGCGGATTTTCAATCCCGGCCGCGCATAGCGCGCGGCGCCGCGCAGCATCGCCATCTGTGTCGTGAAGGCGTCGGAATCGCCATCGCCCAGAAGCACCAACTCAGTCACGCCGGCCGGAATCAGGATCCCCGGCGCGTCGAAGTCAGGCTGCGGTCCGGGCACGAGCGCGGCGCGCCCCTTCGGCGTCGTCAGCGACGGGTGCGAGACCGTCTCCATCGCCCGGCCGCCGAGATTGCCCAGATCGACCGATGACCAGAAGCCGTCGCCCGAGCGCAGCTTGCCGGCGGCGCGCAGCGCCGTGGCGACCGAAAGAACGGTCTCGATCCCCTCGCCCATGAACAGGCGCAGGATTTCCGGCGGCTGCCGCAGCACGATATGAGCGGCCGCCTTGGATCCCCGCACCTTCTTCGCCGGCAATGTCTCGCCGGTCGCCGGGTCGACGATTTTGGCTTTCCCGGAAAAATCCGGGCGCAGATAAGTCAGATGCGCGCCCGTGATCGCGCCCTCATTGTCACGGATCGCGGCGACCATGGCCGGCCCGCGCAAGAGCACATGGGGCGAGCGGCGCCCGCAATCGTCTTTTTCCTCGCCATGAAAGTAAGGAATGGCGCGGCCGGCGCGAATATTGGCGGTCGCGGGGAGCCCGGCGATCCCCCGCGCGCGGAGATAAAGCTCAACGCCGGCGCGGTCGAAAAACTGCGCATCGTTCCAAAGCCTCAGCGCGCGCCCGATCTCCTGGCCGCGATAATGTTCCGCCGCCTCGGCCGCCTTTTTCGCCTTGGCTTCGCGCAGCCGCGCCAGCCGTTGCGCTTCCTCGGCGCCAAGCTGCGCCGGGCCCCCGAGAAATTCGACCGCCTCGCGGAACGAGCAGCCGCGCGCCTTTTCGACCAGCTTGATGGCGTCGCCGCCATCCTGGCATACCGCGCATACCCAGCTTTCGCCGTCAGCCTTGACCTCGAACCGCGACGCGCGAGGACCGCCGCCGCAGATCGGGCAAGTCCCGAGCCATTTGCGGCCCGAACGCCGCAGCTTGCCGCCGAACCGCTCGACGAGCGCGGCGAGATCGACGCGAGACTTCAATTCGCCGATTTGGGCGTCAGTAAGCCGCCCGCGCGCGGTCAGGGCCGCCCCGGAGCACGCGCCAAATGAATCTCCCATCACGCCGCCCTCCGCATTTCCTCGGCCAGCGCGCCGGCCCATTCGCCCCAAATTGATGATTTTTCTGCCGCTTGCTCCCGCGTGCGCCGACCGCTCGCGGAGAGGGCCGCAGCGCAAATCGCCGCGACCGTTTCCCGCTTCACACCCAAGGCGGCGCAAATGGCGCCGGCCGGCAGACCGAGCGCCGCCATTTTCCGCGCCGCCGAAATCCGGCGGCGGCGCGAATAAACCGCGATGCGCTTGCCGCCCCTGCGATAGATGAAGCGGGAGAATTTCATTTACCGGCGGCCCCGGAGTTCGAGACGCCGCGCTTGGCGATGCGCGCTAGCTCCTGCAGCACCATGTCGCCATATTCCGCCGCGCCCCCCCCCAAAACCGTCGCGGCGCTGCTTTTCGACCAGCTTGGCGAAATCGACATGGGCGAAGATCCGGCCGAGGTTCTCCTCGGCGATCGGCACGCGCGACAGCGCGACGCAAAGGCCGCCGACGATGAGCGGGTTGACCAGGCCGCGAATGTCCTGGCCGCTCTCGGTCATGGCGCGCAGCGCGAGAAACAGCGTCTCGCCCCCATAGCGCGCCATCGCCGTCGCAAGCCCCGCCGGCGACATGCAGTCGCCTTGCTTCATTTGTTTGGCGGCGACGGGATAGCCGAGGATGCGGATTCCGGCGCGCCGGGCCAGCGCATCGAGCGCCATGGCGTCCGCGTCGGCAGACCCGAGGCGCGCGCGAAAGACCGAAAGCGCCGACTGCCGGGTGACATTGCCATTCACCGCGGCGAAGGCGCGGGCCTGCTTGCGCCGATCGGCGATGACGATCTGGCAGGGAACCTCGGTCTTGCCGATCAGCGCAGCGGCGGTCGTGCGGTGCTGGCCGTCGACGATGGCGAACTTGCCGCCCTCGACCGGCGAGACGATCACCGGCGAAAAGAACGCCCAGTCGAAATCAGCCGCGATGCGCTGGATGTTGCGGCGGCCGGCCCGCTCGATTTCGCGCTGATAGGCGTCATCGACGACGAGCGAGGCGATCGGGAGCCATTGCAGCTGCGGCGCAGGCGTTTCCTGCGGCAGGCAAGGCGGCGGCGAAAAGCCGTCAATGGAGATCGAGCGGACGGACATTCAAGCCTCCGTGCAAAGCTTGGCGAAAGAGGTGAAGGACCCCGCGCGCAATGGGCGGCGCAGGCGCGCGCGATCGGCTTTGGACGGAACGGCGTCCGCCGGCGGACCATTGGGATGCATTTCGCGCAAGGCCGCGAGAAAGGCCTCGCTCGCCTGCGCCAGCCGCGCCTTTTCGGAGATTTCATCGGCCTCGGCGCGCGCCAATTCCATTTTGGTCAAAGGGGCCGTCGCCAGCCATTCAGCGGTGCGCCCCATCGCCGCCTCCCCTCGCCTTATCATAG
>JAEHJW020002374.1_pt1 | contig 13983 bp, 14 predicted proteins | sample 9271431 | NCBI WGS metagenome assembly JAEHJW02
CCTTCATGCTGGATACCGGGATGTACATAACCCCGTTCTGCTCGTCTATCCTGTACCTGGGGTCGGAGAACGGCTCTATGATCTTCGTCCCGCGAACGATTATCGCATTCGGCATCACGAACCGCAGTAACGCCTCCAGCCATCTGTTCCTTCCGTTCACCTCGTCAATGCGGCGGGCGTCTATCTCAGCTTTCAGATCGTCCCCAATCTCATCCCCGAACGCTTCTGTAAACGCCTTAATGGACGCTGTATCGACAATCTGCTTGGCTGATGCGTTACGGCTGGCCGTGATCCCGAAGATCATCTCATCACATAATTCTTTCACGTTAACACCTCTCGAAAATACTTCGTTTGTCAGCGCCGCTGCGACCACAGATACCGCGACGAACGCTGTCAGATACCGCCCCTTCGACCCCCACCCGGCGCTCTTGTCCACATGCTTTTTGGTGTGCTCAAGGGCGGCACTGATCTTTTTCCTGTTCCTCGAAATATAGTCAACCCACAGGGGGCCGACAAGCCCGTGGTTATCCCGCACAATACTGTTCATCTCGTCGAGAAGTTTCTTCGGTGCGTATGTCGGAGCGTACATCTCGACAAGCCGCGCCTGCTCAGCTTCGCTGTCTGTCCGGTTAGCCGCCAGCTTCGCAGATAACAACTCATTGCTGCTGCATATCACGATGGTTTTCCACCGCCCCATGGTCTGCTCCATGGACTTCTCTGTAAGCCGCCCCTTCTCGCGCCCCTGAGATACCTGGTAGATGAACTCCGATAGATCGCTCCCCTCTATGTTGGTCATCTCATCGACACACAACGGCAGACTGTTCAGTTTACCAAGCCTCTTCATCAGCGAGTTGTATGTGTCCGTCCTCTGCGCCCGAAGCAACTCAGGGTCTCCGTACATGGCGCACACTACCGACTGCACCGTGGTTTTTCCGACCCCGGACTCCCTGGATACGAGTGAGTATGTCACACCGCCGAGGCCGAGGAGTTCCATCAGAGGCGCAGCCAACCCTGCATAAAACGCCATCTTGTACGCCAGCGACGCGTTCTCGTAGTGTGTGAACACCGTCCCCCACTCGGCAAGGTGCCCAGACACGGTACACAAATCCTGCGATCCCACGAACACTGCCGGGTACGGCCCCGCATCTGTAAATACCTTGTCCTGAAGGTAGAACGCATCGCCATCCCACCCATATCTGGAGTACCCCTTGACCGCCGTTTCCTTGCGCGTTAGCTGCCGTATGCTCTCTATGATGTAGTGTCGAAGAATCTTGTCCTCGCTATCCTGGCACACAACCCCATGCGCCGACAGTTCTTCCGTCAACATCCCCTGGTCCTTGCAGATTGACATGGGGACTTGCATCGACACGAACCCCTCCAAGGGGAGGTATGAATCTATCTGCACATAGAACTGGTTGTCGGCGTGCAACACACGCCCGTTCACAAACAGCGGGTACGGGTAGAACTCTATGGGCAGCTTCGTCTCTGGATGGATGAACGCAAGACCTCCGTTGTCTGCCAGTACAAACCCCTGTGGGACAAACCCCTTGACCACATCTACGCCATGGAAATTTATAACGTCCTGCGTCGCTTCAACAACTTCAACGGCAAGCTGGATAGGGGACTTGACCTTACCCCGGTATGGGCACTCCTTGCAGAGTTCCTGCATACCGATTTTTTCGAATTGTTCGCAGGTTGTCGGACCTATATCCTTCTCCGCAAGCTGCGCGATCTTGGCGTCAACCTGCTGCCCGTCGTACCGCTTGTCACCCTTGGACCATGCGTGAGCGAACTTTGCGCCGTCCTTCACAAATCGAAGAATCTGCAAAGTTCCATACCACAACGGCTCCGACACCGCACCACGAGTCGCCTTTACGCGCCCCAACTGCGCACATTTCTCGGCCATCGTCACCGCGTTGTGCTTGTCGATGTCGGAGTGGTTTACCGCCAGCATCGACCTCTCTAGCTGTGATAGTTTCTCCAGTGACGACGATACCTGCGGTTTGCCGTTGAGTATCTTGTGCGCCTTGATGCATTTGTTTATATGCCGAACAAACCCCTCGAAACTATGTACCCCCCCTTCAGAAAGGATTACGGCGGTGGAGTCCGGCCTGCCCGGTTTTTGGTTTATTGTCCCCGGAACACGAAGAAGCGATGCCGTATCCGTAGCGCGGGTTGTGTCGTACTTCAGCCCCCGGTGCTGGAATATCAGCGCAATTTTTTTGGCTGTCTGCTTCCACGCTCCAGCGTCAACATCCTCATCCACGCACCAGTAAACATGCAGTCCGTTACCACTGCGAACAACATACGTCGGGATTGGGAATGGGGTCGAGTCGAGGAACTCCCTGAGCGATGTTGCGGCTTCCTGAATCGAACTATATTTGTGGGCCTCGTCACCAACATCGAGGTCAGCCCAAAACGCCCGGCACGTCGAAGCCGCCACCTGCGTGCGAGACTCCGCCGTGAAAAGGAACACCGCGAAAAACTGATTAACCGATCCGTCAAGGTCATCTGCAATGGCGTTAGAGGTCCCCCACCTTTGCACCATACCCCGTTGGGTCAATTTAGCTGTACATCTATTCCCTTCGGATGTCCCCCAAATTCGGAGAAAAAAATTTCGTGTGTCAAGAAAATGACTCATGGGAACACCTTCGCCGGATGTGTTGTTTATTGTACTGCCGAACGGCTTCTAAATCTCAACTAACGCGAGCAGCTTTTCAAACGTGTCATCCATTGGCGAGGAGTGTCCATTCCTCCAGTTGTAAAATGTCGCTCTGGAAACCCCGAGGGAGTCGCACAGAGCCGATACGGTCAACAACCCCCTATCTATCTGGGTGTCGTATATTCGTTTGATAAGTCGTTTTACGACGATTGCGCGTTCTTTATTGTGCGTAGTCATTGCAGTCTCTTGTGTATTTGGGGGGCGGCGAACCACCCCCCCCGTTAGATCAGAACCCCAGCAGACTCCGAACTTCAGAATCTACAGCAGGGGCCATTGTCGGGGATCCTGCGTCCTGTTCTGCTTCCGGTTCTGCGGCTTCTTCCGCTTCTGCCGACACTCCGAACGCAGAAGCTCCCTTCGCACTAGCTGGGGCCGGTTTCGCGGCGGCCTTTGCCGCAGGTTTCGCCGCATGCTTCTGAGCCGCAGGGGCTTCTTCATTGTCGGCTACACGCCCGAACTCCGACTCTGTATCCGCCACACCAGACGAGAACTCGTCTATCTCAGGTTCGTCGAGGCGTGCGAGAACCGTGTTGATCTGTGCGGCTTCCAGCGTTCCGGCGTATTGGAACGACAGCTTCGGATAGTCGACGTCCTCTTCGAAACTGAGTTTGGTAATCACCGTCTGCGGGTACACCCCACCGCGAGCAAGCATCTTGACGTATGTATTCCACGTCTTGAGTGCGGTCGCACTGACATTCACCATGTAGACCTCCCCGGAGATGTCGTTCGGGCTGACCACCAGAAGCCGTTTCGCATCCGAACACCGCTTTGCTTTCGCGCCGCTTTGTGTGATCTTCGACCCGAACACATTCATTTGGCACTCGGCACACGTCTTGGCCTGTTTCTTGGGGCTTGACCCATGAGGCACATCGCCGCTGTTAGACCAGCACGCCGGGGCCTCTGGCTCTGTTCCGGGAACGTATTCCTTCTCGTAGAACGTCTTGTACACACCGGGGTTCGCACTCAGGACAATCACCGGAAGCTCCGAAATGTAGTTGTTCCCGTCCTTCAGATACACGGGGTCCTCCCCGCTTCTCGTGATGCTAAACCGGCTCTTGTTGGTGCTGATCCTCGGAAACACCGTTCCGGACGACGGCGTGACCATAACACCCATCAACTTCGCCAAACGATCGGATGCCCCGGAAACTGCCAGATTGCCTTTGATTGGTACGATATTACTCATTTCACTTTCTCCTGGTTGGTTAGGACTTTCTGATACCCACTACTTCCTCTTTGAAAACACTTATACCAGGAACGTCTGTTCCTGAATCACGAAGCGCCTTGACCTCGGCGCTATTCACATTCTTGTACAGAATATGGTACGCCTTGTTCGTCTCCACAAACTTGACCACCTCATCCCAGTCAGCGACCCGCACCTTCTCGTCGGTCTTATGGTACACAGTCACCTTCCCGGACTCGGTAAGTACAGACATGGATGCCAGCCCCGCATCTTGCATTGCTTTGAGGAGATGATTTTCCAGCTTCTCGATAACGGTGTCAATCTCTCCTATCTCTTTCTTCTTCGCCGCTTTCCTCTCCCTAAGTTGCATGACTTTGGTTGTGACTTCTTCGATTGTAACCCCGGCATCGTTCGTACTCATTTTCATCTCCTTGGTTGTTTTGCGTATTAGACACTATTCACAACACTGTGTCAAGTATTCTTTACTGACTTGTTCAATGCATTGATTACTGCTCCCTGCATTTTCTGCCGGTGCTCCAGACGGTAATAAATCTCCCTTTCCACCTCGCACGAGGTCATGTGCACAATCGTGCAGTGTTTCGTTTGCCCCTGTCGGTATATGCGACCGTTGGCTTGCTCGTATGTCTCGTTAGAATACACCGGGGCGTACCACACAATACAAGACGACGCAGTAAGCGTCACCCCGTGGGACATCGTCTTGGGGTTGGCTATGAGCATCCGGCACTGACCGTTCTGTACCGCGTCGAATATACGCCGCCTCTCTTGTATCGGCACATCCCCCATGATTATTTCCGGATTCCGGCTTTTGAATTTCTCCGCCAGTTGTCGTACAACAGCCCGGTATGGGACAAACACAATGACTGCCGTATCCGCCTCGTCCATTATCTCTTCCAGCAGCTTCAGCTTCTCTGTTGCGGCAACCTCCGCCGCATCCCCGTCATCCTGAAGCAGTAGCCCGCACGCGATCTGTACCAGTTTGTTCGCCTTGATCCCCTCGTTTACAGCCGACACATTTCCTGTGGATAACTCGACGTAGGCATCCCTGCTCATTTTCGAGTAAATCTTCTTCTGCTCTGCGGTCATCCCGACAACCCGTGTCTGATATGTGATTCCGGGGAGGTCAATACAATCCTCGGTTTTGTAGCAGATCGACGGGGACAGTATTTTTGCAACGTGCGCTGGAGCGTCCGGTCTCGCCACCCATCGGTACTCCCCCACTTTCTTCATGGTCAAATCCTTAAACATCCCATACGAAATGTCCCCGCGAGTCCCTACGATGTCGGCTTGTGCCCATGCGTCAGTCGGTGCGTTCGGAGTCGGTGTCGCCGTCATCCACCATATCTTCGGTATATGCTTCGCAAGGGTTTTCATGCCTTTCTGCTTGTCCGTGCCTAGCGCCCTATATGACGCCCCTTCATCAACTATCAATAGGTCAACAGGTAGTCGTGTCTTGTCTATAAATACCGCCTTGTCTGCCGACCGCGCAAACTCGTGATTGGCTATGAATATCTGCACCCTTGAGAACTTAGACGGGTCTTTCATCAGTGCGGCTTTCCCCGCCCCATGAACCAGATGCGTTCGGATATGGGGGAAGTGATTAAACAGTGTTCGTTCCCAGGCGTCAGGCAGCGTGCTCAAAGGGCTTACCACAAGCACCCGCTTCACCGCCCCTTCCTGCAAGAGAAAATCCGCCGCCCATAGCGCCGAAAGCGTCTTGCCCGAACCAAGCCCGTTGTGGCAGTAGCCACGGTCGTAAAACGTGAAAAACGCCGCTGTGTTGAGCTGGTGAACAAGCGGTTTATAGCTACCCGCCCAGCGATACCGGTGATGGATCGGAGATACAATCTCATACCCGGCGGAACGTACATCCTTGTAGACGCCCAATGTGTAATCAACGACATGAAATCTGGTGTCTCCATCTAAAAACGAGTCCTTCGGTAACGGTATGCCGCGACGGGCGAAATAACTGGATGGTATGGCGACCTTCGAACCATCCTTGGATACAATAACTCGGCGTGCCATTAGTCCTCCTGAATTGTCCCCCCGTATGTTTCCGAGGGTCTTGAATTAGCCCCCGTCTTTCCGGGGTGTCTGGTCTTTTGAGGGGTTTCCGTTATTATATTACCGACCCGACGGCTTACCCAGACCACGGCGCAATGATTTTAGTGGATCACCGTGGATAGGGACCCCCCTCTGTGTACCACGCAACCAACGCGGCTGAAAGGATGGGCCGAACCACACACTACAAAACTGCCAAGAATTGTTTCAGCGCGTGCGCATCATCAACAACTACGCACGCCCCGCCAGCATCCCTTATCGCCTTATGTGCAACTTCTTGGAGCGCCGTTGTGTTGCCTGTCTTGCCTGGAGCCTTCACCTCCACCCCGACAAAGCGCCCATTGAGGCACACCACAATGTCAGGCACGCCAGATTTTCCGTACACCGACCCGATTGGGGAAAACCAGTATATCGGAACCCCCGACGCTCGCAACTCTTTCAGGTGCGCGACGATCTTTGCCTTGACTTTTCCTTCGGGGGTCATTTACTCACTCCTTCATCGGTTTCCATGCTGCACACGATTTCACCGCGCACCACCCTCGGCAAAGACCGCTGGGCTTCATGGGGAAGTTGTCGGCCTGCACCATCGCATCCACGCGCTCCACGCGCTCACGCACACTTTCTTTCAGTTCTTCGAGATTGCGCCTGTCGTACACCCGCTGCGTCATCTGCTTGTGCTTCAACCATGCATACGCCGCCTTGATGCGCTCCACACCCGGCTCACACTGGAACATAGCAAGGACGAAAACACTCATCTGGTCGAAATCGGGCTTGATGTTCTTCGACGTTTTCCAGTCGATAAGTATCGCCTTGTCTCCGGCGTAACACCCGAAATCAATCACGCCACGGATGTATGCGTCAGGACTGTCGAATCCGACATGCACGAAGTTCTCATCCATTCCGAACTGCCATTCTACAATCTGCCCGTACCGGCCATCGCCGCCGATCTTACGACACTCCTCCACAATGCCTACTGCATAGTCGCAAATCTCAAGGGTCGGCGGGGTGCCCAATATCGCGTAGTCCTCAACCGCCTTGTGAACCTGCTTTCCCCAGATGGTCGCCTCGGTGTCCCCTCTGGCAACATCCTTGATTATGTATATATGTTCGTACTGCTTGGGGCACGTCTCGAATGTGCTGAGTGATGAATGTGAGTATGCCATCACCACCCTCCAATGAGTTCTAGCGCGTTGACCGCATGTTTGGCCTGATGTACTGCATCATCCAGTGCGTTGTGTTTGACCCCCGAGAAACGCGGCTCAGGGAGCCTGGACTTCACGAGGTCCTTCAGCGTTCTGTAACATGCCGATTGCCAGTACTTCCACGGAGTTTCGCACGAACACGCCTGATACACCGCAGATAACACCGGCTCGTCGAACGAGGCCCCGTTCCCCCATATCCTGAACCCTTCGGCGCAATTCTCCCCGATGAACTGGTTCAGTTTGTGCAACGCGGTTATTACCGGAGTGCCCCCGTCTCGGCATCTGGAAAGAAGCCCGCTGGCCGATGCGTCCTGCTTCTCCCACCATTGCATTGTCTGCGGAGACACATCCAGCCCCAAATCAATCGAATCGAGCATGTCGATTTCTTCGTAGAACACATTGCCCACGCCCCCTTGGTGAAAGACTGCCGCACCTATGGACAACACAACGCACCCCGGCTTCGTCCCAAGCGTCTCAAGGTCCACCATCAAGTTTTTGTATCTCATTGCGTTCTCCTATTTCTCCAAGTAGTTATGCCCGACCTTGACCTTCACCTCCAGCGGGAGTCCTTCAGCCCACGCAGGTGTCTTTGACATTATACGCTCAACTGTATCTACTGTACAAGGCACGTCGCACTCTCTGGCAATGAACACCAACTCGTCATGCACCGACATTACCGGCTGCAACCCCTCTGCGAGACATGACACCCACGCTTCAGCAAGACATTGACGTGCGACGCTCTGCGTTAGGTTTTCAACAACCTTCCCGGAATATGTATAAACAGTCTCCCCTTTTAGTGTGTACTTCACGTTATTCTCTGCTTCCTGCATGTCGTTATAGAATATTCTCATCCCGTCAGGGAGAACAAGCTCAAGGTGCGTATCGTGGGTTACGAAGCCGATCTTGTCTCCGATGGTCCCCCTGCTGCGCTCAAGCAGTCGTTTCGGGTCGGCCTGCTTCCATAGCGCCTTTATTTCCGGATGGGTCCTGCGGTACAAATCAACAAGCGCGTTGGACGCGGCGAAGTGCCACAGCAATGCCGGGTTTTTCTTGAGTAGCATTGCATACCCATCGAACTTCTCCCGGTTGTTCTCCATCATATCCCTGAGCTTGCGCTTCACATCGTCGGTATCCGGCACGATTGTTTTGGCGAGTTCCTCCGAGAACACAAACGGCGGCCCTAGCGCACCCATCCTGAGCACCGCTTCAAGCGCCGTCCACCCTGCGTAGTACCCTAATGCGAGGATAAGCACTTTACCGACGAACCTCCTGCTCGCATCCGGGTTACCGTCCTCGCCGGTAATATCCCCCCATATCGAGTTCGCCATATCGACATATACATCCCCACCGTCGCGGAAAATCTGTAGTGTGGTCTGATCGTCGGCCAACCACGCAAGCACCCTCGCCTCTATTGCGGAGAAGTCGGCTATGACGAGTTTGTATCCCTTCGGGGCTTCTATAGATTCACGCAGCACCGACCCTCGCGGCAGATTTTGTATATTGGCTGAGTTCGCACCCCCCCACCGACCAGTCTGCTGCGCTCCGAAATACGCAATATGCACAGGCAATTTGCCATTCATCTGCTGCGCCATGCGCTCGAACCGCTGCGATCTTGTTACCCGTATCGTGCTTGACAGGTCTTTGCGGAGGTCGATAAGTTCTCCGACTTCCGTGCCTGCGTAGACTTCCTGGAGCCTGATGAATCCGTCATCGTTCTTGGCGAATGCGTGCGTTTGCTTTCCCGTCCTTTTGCTTGTTTTCATGGGGACCTTCACACCCATGCGCTCCAGAAGTTGTGCGAACTTCGGGCGGGAACGAACCTGCTTCTCCAACTCTGCTATCGGAAGTCCGACCGTTTGTGCTATGTGTCGTAACGACTCCTGTTGTCTGATGTTCTCGGACAGAACTTCGTTCGTAATCTTGTGTTCGTTGAGTGCGAGTCTAGGGCGGATCATCTGTATCGACGAGTTGATAAGATTCATTTCCCTGCTGTATATGCGCGAACCGAGCGTGTTCTTTATTTTGTCGGATATGGCGCGGAACAGTCTGAATGTGAGCATGGCGTCGTTGATCGAATATGCGGCGATTTTCTCTCGAATTTCCCCTTCCAGGTTGTGAACTCCCTTCGACAACCCGAGGTCGTCCCCCTTCACTCCCACCCCATAGAACCGGCTTACTGCATCCAGGGACAGCTCCGGGAGAAAATACCCGTCGATAATCCTCGCCATGGACATTACATCCACGCACAAGCGCGGCATGAACCCGTACACAAGACACAGAATCGACGCGTCGAATAGCGCGTTGAAAAAAACGAACGTGTCATGCCTGTGCGCGAGTATGAAATCTTGTATGTCGGCCCCATCAACCCACATCGCTGTTCCGTCTTCGAAAACAACACCGGCCCCATGCACCTTGAAATCGTGGTGGTGTATGTAGTCTGTATATGAGAGTTTTTTGAGCGTGCATGTCTCGTCGTAAAAGGTCTCGAAGTCAAATGAAATAAGCATCAGAATCCTCTCTCCTGTGGCTCTGTGTTGTTGGTGCATGCCCATACACATGCAAACACCCATCCTAGCACAGTCCACCCAAGCAACAAATTGAGAACAAAAATCGCCATTGCATTCTTGTGCTTTCTGCTGTGAGCGATAAGCGACGGCATGAAGAACATCGCCACTATCGCCACTATTACTACTAATCCTTGCGGGTCCATTATGCATCCTCCTTGTATCGTCTCTGAGTTACCCACGGGCGCTCAGAAAAATCATGGTCTGCGCAGGCTCGTAGCGAGTTCTCGAACTGCTCGTCGGTCATGCGGTCGCAGGCGTGTTTGTAGCGGAGGCTGTACCCCGGCTCTGCGGCTCTCGACTTCGCGAACTGCTCGTCGGTCATGCGGTCGCAGGCGTGCTTGTAATAGAGGCTGTACCCCGGCGATGCGGCTCTCGACTTCTCGAACTGTTCGTCGGTCATGCGGTCGCAGGCGTGTTTGTGCGTGAGGCTGCTCCACGGGGCTGCGGCTCTCGACGCTTCAAACTGTTCGTCGGTCGCCGCTGCTACAGCCTTCGGGTCGGACAGGTCTATCAGTTTCGTTTTCATTGGTTACTCCCCGACGAAAACAGACGTGCCGACAGGGGACGTTATACCCTTGGTTGTTATCCCCCACAGTGTTCTACATCCCCAACTACCCCACCCATCGACGCACCCATCTGTCAGTATGACGCACAAATCAGCTTCAACCTTGTTGTCGTGCATCCATTTCGGAATGCACTTTGGGGATGTTCCCCCACCACCGACAGGGCGCACCACTTTCTCCATACCCTCAAAACCCCCGCGTTCAAAGTGGTGCTCTCCGACAACGGCGGTACCCCAAAACACCACCTTCACCCACTCGGGGTTGGCTGTATTGCATATCGAAACAAGCTCCGACACAAACCTGTTTACCAAACCCCCGCTGACTGACCCCGATGTGTCGATAGCTACAACAACCCCTCCAATAGCCTCAGATTCACACGACGGCAGGTACATATCCTCATGCACCCATTTCCTCGACGGCCTCTTCCATGTCGATATATCTCTCCCTGCTGTCGTAGAGGTCACAAACTCCAGAAGAACTTCTCTCCAGTCAACAACCGGCTGCAACAACTCCACAACCCCCTTGGTGTTTTTCAATGACCCAAGCGCAGCTTGCCGAAGCACCCCTTGTCTCAATGCGTCCTGCACCTCTATCTGACGGGACTCCAACTCATCTGCGGGGGTGTTTTCTTCGCTATCTGTGTCGTGCTGGTCCAACAAGTCACCTTCAGGGTCGCCCTCAGCAAGCAGTATTTCGAAAACCGCCCTGGAGTCCATCCCGTGAAACCTGCGGTCGATCAGTACTCCTTTCGGTAATACTACTTTACCTGCGCCAGAATCCCCGTCAACAATCAGGAGGTTCACTACATAGTCCCATGCATAATTGGCGACTTTGGCGTTTTTCTTTTGTAGCCCTTTCCATACTGTGATCTGCTGAAGCGCCTTGTGGTAGTTTTCGTGGAGTACAACCCCACGAACCTCTGGCTCGGACAGCGCCTCGATAAACTTACGCCCATAAACCACGTTATACCCGTCGGTACACGCAGTCGGTATGGTGTCGGAAATTTCGCGTTTTCCTACCATCAGTACACCAACAATCCATGCGTAGTCAACTTCTCTCATGAACCATGCGTAAGCACGTTGTATTTTCTGCTCGGCGGTGTATCTCATGTCAAGTCCTTTCGGTTGGTTGTGTAAATTTATTAACATATGTTAGTAATTTTTATATCGTCTCTGAGTTACCCACGGGTGGGCGGGGAATTCGTCTGTCGCACGCGCCCTCAACGAATTCTCGAACTGCTCGTCGGTCATGCGGTCGCAGGCGTGTTTGTAGCGGAGGCTGTACCCCGGCTCTGCGGCTCTCGACTTCTCGAACTGCCCGTCGGTCATGCGGTCGCAGGCGTGTTTGTGCGTGAGGCTGTACCCCGGCTCTGCGGCTCTCGACGCTTCCCCGTCAGGGACGGGCCTCTCCGGGAACTGTTCGTCGGTCATGCGGTCGCAGGCGTGTTTGTGCGTGAGGCTGCTCCACGGGGCTGCGGCTCTGGATGCTTCCCCGTCAGGGACGGGCCTCTCCGGGAACTGTTCGTCGGTCATGCGGTCGCAGGCGTGCTTGTACTCAAGGCAGGTCCATGGCGCTGCGGCTCTCGACTTCTCGAACTGTTCGTCGGTCATGCGGTCGCAGGCGTGTTCGTATGCGAGGCTGAACCCCGGCGCTGCGGCTCTCGACTTCTCGAACTGCCCGTCGGTCATGCGGTCGCAGGCGTGTTTGTATTGAAGGCTGGACCCCGGCGCTGCGACTCTCGACTTCTCGAACTGCCCGTCGGTCATGCGGTCGCAGGCGTGTTTGTAGCGGAGGCTGGTCCCCGGCGCTGCGGCTCTGGATGCTTCAAACTGTTCGTCGTTCATGCGGTCGCAGGCGTGTTTGTGTTCGAGGCTGGTCCACGGACTTGCGGCTCTCGACGCTTCCCCGTCAGGGACGGGCCTCTCCGGGAACTGCTCGTCGGTCGCCGCTGCTACCGCCTTCGGGTCGGACAGGTCTATCAGTTTCGTTCTCATTGGTTACTCTCCTGTAGAAACCCGCGTGTCCTGTGCTGTGATGTTGCCGTTTATAAGAGACATCATCGAGGTGATTTCGTCGCAGGACATCCCTTCGGAAACAACACTCCACCCCTCTCTAACCATATTGGCGGTTATGACGACCTTGTTGTACACCACGGAATTGTCCAGCCCTTCGAGCCTCCCGTCTGCGTCCCTCAACAAAACCCATGTGTTGTTTGTGTTGTTTGTGTTGTTTGCGTTGTTTGCGTTGTTTGCTTTGCTCATTTGTGTTCTCCAGACGCGTAAAATAAACCAAAAAAATCCGCTGGTGGCCCTATAAGCGAAATCAGGACTCTGGCTTCCGCTTTGGTGAGACCACTTCTAACTATCCAAGACTCCGGCACCCGCCGTCGTTCCGGCCCGGCCAGCACCAACCCGTCAAGTTCCCATATACCCCATGTTTCCGTATCGTCGTTCACAAAATACACCTCCTACCAAAAAACCTTGATTATGCTGTCCACCTTCTCCTTCACGTCGGCCTTCAAGGATATGTCGTTTCTCAGATCGTCAGCCGTAACCCCGACAAGGGCAGTCTCCAGAGATTTCCGGGCGGCTTCCATCTTCGTGTCGTTGGTGATGTTGAGCGCCTTGAGCATATCGCACAGTTCCAGCGCATTCCCGACAAGCGTGTTCCTGAAAATCTTGTCCTCGCCGTCGAGTCGTTCGCTGATCCTGCTCAGAACATCATACAAACGATCCCATGCGTCACTCATGGCATTCTGTACCCTGTCGGCCACCGCTGCGCTGTACTGTGCTTCGAGCGCCTTTACTGTCTCCTCCCCCGCCGTGATGCGGAAGTCGGATTTCTGCGGCACTGGGCTGAACGTGTATTTCAACGCAAATCTCGACTCGATGGATTCCTTCGTCGGGTAGTCCTCGATGTTGAACATCGCCCCGAGCGTGTGCTGGGCATGCATGACGTGAGCATCATAATTACCGACGAACCGCCGGATCATGCCCTCGTACTCCTGCTCGAAGTCGTTGAGCTGCGCCTTGTACTCCTGGAACCGCGCCATCGGCAGCAACCGTGCCCCTTCATCACTCCATGGGAGCGTGTTCTTGTAGTGCCACGTCCTGACCCCCCCAACAAACTTCTTGATGGCGGCGAGTTCCTCGTTTGCCCCCAGCAGGTGCTTGTGATAATTCCCCCCGTTGGTGGCGTTCTTCGCCTCGTCAACCTCGCGGGATACCGTCTTGTCCTGTTTGCGGGCGTCCCACACCTTGATGCCGAGTTCGACCAATACTGCCTGATTCGTAATCATGTCAAGTCCTTTCGGTTGGTTGTGTAAATTTATTAATATATGTTAGTAATTTTTATATCGTCTCTGAGTTACCCACGGGTAGTCGGAAAAGTCCTTTGTCGCACACGCCCTCAATGAATTCTCGAACTGCTCGTCGGTCATGCGGTCGCAGGCGTGTTTGTGATAGAGGCTGGCCCACGGGGCTGCGGCTCTGGATGCTTCGAACTGCTCGTCGGTCATGCGGTCGCAGGCGTGTTCGTATGCGAGGCTGAACCCCGGCGCTGCGGCTCTCGACTTCTCGAACTGCTCGTCGGTCATGCGGTCGCAGGCGTGTTCGTATGCGAGGCTGAACCCCGGCGCTGCGGCTCTCGACTTCTCGAACTGCCCGTCGGT
>JAEHJW020008193.1_pt1 | contig 13980 bp, 24 predicted proteins | sample 9271431 | NCBI WGS metagenome assembly JAEHJW02
CCGCCCCCGCGTGCCTGCCTCCTTCTGCTGTGGTATCGCCGGCTTGCACTCGCTCACTCGCTTATTAATTAAAATCGAATTAGTTTTGAATTAACATCGAATTAATAATTAATTATGACTGAATTAATAATTCAGCTTGGATGAATTAACATCGAATTAATAATTAATTATGACTGAATTAATAATTCAGCTTGGATGAATTAACATCGAATTAATAATTAATTATGACTGAATTAATAATTCAGCTTGGATGAATTAAAATCGAATTAATAATTAATTATGACTGAATTAATAATTAAATAATGTGAGGTTGGCACGGTTTGTGCATTTTCTTAACAATCGAAAAATCACTTGACAGGATGACGGGACTATGATATCATTATGGATAGAGACAAACGTCTATCTGATCACTAGGCGGGCCGTGAGCGGTGATCTCCCCTCACTCCTTAGGGTGCGGATTGCTCTCACGGCTGTCATCTGCTATTAGGAGTATAAAATGGCGAAAAAACAAAATTGGATGCCTCTCGGAGAGCAACTCAGATATCCCGATCAACGGGACGCCATTATGAGCGCGATCCGCAGCGAGCGCATCAACACAAAAACCAAACAAAACGCCGCACGAAAATACGCTGAGGCGCGCGGGATATCATACAAATCTGCTCTGCGCACCATTGATCGATACACCACCGTCACAGCCACTCAAAAACGAGGTACGAAGCGTCCGAACGCCGACATCGTGCAGTCAATCATGGACGCATGGGACGAAGAAAGCGCCTCGTCCGGGGATTTTTACACGGTGGAGATCGATCCGCCGGGTGAGGAGAAAATACATTCGTACGATATTATCTATCCCATGCAATCATTCGCGGCCGCCAAATCCGCCGTTGACGTCGCTGCATCGAATTACAGACATGACGGCGGTAGCGATCCTCATTTATGGAGGGCAACCGCGACTAAAACAGGCTTGCTTGACAGGGATCACGCATACCTGGATGACAGCGATACCTGGTTTCTGATCCCCCAGAAGTCCGAATATCAGCTAACGCTGACGCACTGGGTGCCTCGCCGATGATGTCATCGGATGATATCCAGTGGAAATCCGCTCCGTTTCGGTGCGGAAACCAATGGTTTCGTCTCGCCAACCTCGACGGCAAATCCCCAAACACAACCGTGCAATTTTTACTCCGCGAGCTAAAATCCGCGCGTCCGGAAATACCCGGCGTTGATGCGGATATAATGTCAGCCGCCGGCGTCAAAGCCATCGTGGCATTAAATCAAAAGTGCTTAAAAATGCGATATCACAATAAATTAGGTGATATAATTTTGCATGTGGTTGATGTTGATTTTTGGCCGCAAATGAATAAAATGAGAAACGCATATGCTGATTTACTGGCGGAATTAAAAAATCGAAAATTATATTACGGACGATATATATTTTATCCCATTGAGAATTGGGATAATCATATCCCATGGACGCCGTATGACATATGCCGCGAATTAATATCAATCATTAGCAGAGAGTCATCCATTGTCCCGTCCGTTATTATGCGGATGTTTCCCCCCGGCGCAAAGCGCACTTTTGTAGCGCATCGCCCCGGATCGTATGATGCCGCCAATTACTGGGATATCGCGCACGCCTATGGGCAGGTTGCGACGGATAAAATTGGCGGAGAAGCCTATATTTACGCGGCTGGAGACGGTAAAATCATCAATTACACGGCGTTTGGACATGATCTGGAGATAGACGATTCTCTGCGTCTGATCCGCTGCGCCCCCGATCCGACGTGGCGATATGTGATGGATCGGCTGAACGATCGGGCGTACAAGCCGCTGCGTCTGCATCTCATGGGCGCGGCTCTCACTCAGATCAACGGCCGTGGCGGTAAAATTGAGGTTTGCAGGACGCTGGCCGGGCGCGTAAAGTCCTATCCTTTGCACATGAGCCTCAAGTACGTTGGGAGGATGGCCAACGTCGCCGCGCTCAGCGTACGATTTGTGTATGAGGCGGTGATGGCGGAGTACGTGCTGTCCGGCGGATCGTGCGTCATGGCGCTGACCGACGGACTGATGATCAGAGGTAGCAGGACGCATCGTCCGTATCTGCTGGACGCTCTCGGGATGGAGTGCCATGTCAAGGATAGCGGGAGCGCCACCGTCCACGCCCCTAACTGTTACGCGATCGGGGATCGCACCACTATCGGATACGATGGATCGCGCGAGCTGATGGGCGGCGTCATACGCAATCATGCAGAGGATGACGAGGAGGATAATCCTGTTGATTATCGCCTGGTTGCGATCCCGGCGGTGATGGACTGGACGGCCGAGGAGACGCTGGAGGTGCTCCGCGCCGTACGCAAACTGCATCATGACGCGTGGATGGCCGATGGCATCCATCACGTAACCCCTGCGTGGCTTATGGACATACAGGAGCGCAGATCTCGGGAGGGCGTCTGAAAAATATTTTTCGAAACAGGAAAAAATACTTGGAAAATGTGTTGACATGCATGCAATAGCATGATATAATATATATACATACAAAATCAAGGAGATTGAGATGCAGATTATTGAAAATTCGGATACGAGAATTGTTGCACGAGAGCGAGTGAATTGCGTGGTCAACGGTGGTCCCACGGATCCGCCGACGGTTTCGGATCCCAAACGGATGGCGATATGGGAGGCCATAGTTGTAAACAAAAAGTCGGGACGCGTCGATGTGGCGCACGGGGACTGGCGGCCATCCCAGCAGCAATGGGAGTTCAGTCGTTTAAAAACCGAACCGATGTCATCCCCCGACGCGGATGGGTTCCGCGATTATAAATTGGAGTACGGACGGCTTGATAGAAGTTTACAAAAGTGCCGGGATGCCGGAATCCCAATGGAGATAAAGGATGGCGGAAAACGAGTAAAATTTTTATGAGGAGAATGAGATGATAGAGGATATGATTGGCAAGAAGATAAAATCGTGCAGGATTTCCGATGATGCAAAGGTTGTGCATTTCCTCTGCGAAACCGGGGAGCATTACGTGATGCAACATCATCGGGACTGTTGCGAGGATGTATATCTTTGCGATGTGTGCGGAGATATCAATGACATCATGAGGGGCGCGGAGGTGACTAGCGCGTTTGAAAACTCAAACGAGTTGCGCGATGATCCCGATCCACCCTTTCCGTCCGACGGGGTGACATGGACATTTTACACCATCGCGACGCTGGTTGGCGTCGTGACCCTGCGATGGGTTGGAAGTTCGAACGGATATTACTCCGAGAGAGTCGATTTTGAGCTCTGCCAGGGGGATATGGAGATAGAAAATGTTTAACTCGGAGGCGACGTTCAAATGGATACAGAAGTATCACGCATGCTATGATGATCGATATGTCGAGGAGGGAAAAATAATGGCGCGATATCGAATTACGCGAGACGGGATTTTGGAGTTTTTGGGATCGGAGAGTCTAACCGTCGCTCAGGCGGCGGAGATATGCGGGATGTCCCCGGAGTGGCTGAGACGACAGATCAGATTATGCAAGGTTAGGGGAGCGTATCGTCTCCCCAACGGTCACTGGATGATTGAGGGACGCGACACACATGGGACTCGGATCATGCTGGCGATAGACGCGATCCGATCTCTTGGCGATACCCGCTCATTTGACGAAATTATCCGGCAATGGGCGCGAGATGAAAACGCACCAACATTTGTCGCTTGGCTGGAGAGCGGGGGGTGGATGGAGTGAGATTATATCATCGAAAATTGAAAGGATATAGAGATGAGACGAGTTATAGGTGGAAAGCTGTTCGACACGGAGAAATCAACTCCATTACTGGATTTTTCAGAGGGGAACTATAGTGATTTCGATTATGTGAGAGAAACGCTATATCAGACGAAAAACGGATGTTATTTTTTGCATGGAGAAGGTGGCTCCATGACAGGTTATGCGGAGAAGTTAGAATGTGGTTCTTACGGCTTTGGAGAATCCCTCCGTGAGATATCCCTAGAGGATATCAAGGACTGGATAGAGTCAAATAGAATTGATCCAGTTGGGACTCCATTCGAAAAGATGTTCGAAGAAGCTTGAAAATGAGACGATATCATCCATCCAAATCTCAAATCCGATCGGCGACGGATTTTTTCTCGCCGAAAAATTATTACAGGGAGATTAAAATGAGGGAAATTACGGATTACACCAAGCCGCAAAAATGGGACAAATTAAAAGGCACGCTGCTGGCGTTGCAGCCCAGGCAGACGCAGTACGGGGATCAAATCGTATGCGTGCTCTCACTGGATGGCACGGGCGAGATCAAAGAGGTGTATCGAACTCGGAGTATGTCCGCGCTTACGGAAAAATACCTGGGCTGTCACATTGCCCTCGTGCGTAAATATGATTCTACCGGCAAATCCATGATACGAGTGTACGTGGATGACAAGACTCCTCAGCAGCCGGTGTTGGGGCAACCGGCAAATGATTTGCCGCCGGAAACGGACGAGGATTACGATCCGTTCGCCGAGGATTGACAATTGACAGTCGAAACGCTCCATGGACGGAGCGTCATGCGGGGATGGCCGCCCGCATCCGATGATGACAGGCCACGGAGGCACTTAGATGAGAGGCATTGATACCACTGCGAGCATGATCCATTACGCTCAACTGCTCAAACGCAACGGATATGATTTTGTCGGGCGGTACATCAACGCCGCGTGGAAAAGCATCACGCCGGACGAAAAAAATCATTTGGAGGCTAACGGGATAAAAATCGTGTACATATACGAGGAGGATCCCGTTAACGTGGCGTATTTTACCGATAATCAGGCGTATAGAGATTATTTTTTTACCCTCCAAAAAATCACGGAATTGGATTTGTCGAACGATGATAATATCTACTATACTGTTGATTATGACGCCCCGGAAGAGGATATTCCTAAAATCGTCGCATATTTCGATTGTCTCATCCAGCGCGCACGCGTGAGACGCGCAGACGGATACATATATCCGGGCGTCGGCGTATACGGATCGGGGAGAGTTATCTCCGCGATCCGGGATCGCTATCCGGAGATATCGACATGGCTGGCTCAGTCCATTGGATGGGCAGGGTATTATGACGTTGAGGGGATAACGATCCGGCAGGGCGGGAGAGATAATTTGCTCCCATTTGATAATGACACTGATATTATGATATAATAATAATGACTTGTCTATCATATTTATTTGAGTTTTTTCTCCGGGGGTTTTCCCCGGAGAATTTTTTTGTTCTTGACAACGTAAAAAATATGCGTATAATATAATATACACAATTTAGGAGGTGGAAATGCTTGCACTGTTAAAATCGTTGGCTCCGGCCATCATAGGACATGCGTTCGCGTGGCTTGATAGCCGCTCTCTCATAATCCCCAAAAAGGATTTGGCGGGCGTTGCTCAGCGTCTCGGCACAACCCCCGAGGCGTTGCAGGCGGAAAACGTCGGGCTTGTCGGCGAGGGGCTCAACATCGCCGGAGAGTATCTGCAGGAGCATTGGGGATTGTAATGTCATGTTTTATCCCTCTCGTAGCTCATGGAGAGCATCCAGCCTGCAGCGGAGGCGAGGGTTCGATTCCCTCCGAGGGGGGGCCATTTTTTTAGCGGGAGTTGACATATGTGGACGCAAAATCAGATGCCGCTCATCGGACAAAATCCGGATGAGATCAATCAACGGATGGAGGAAATATCCGTCGAGGAGACTGGCAAGGTTCTGCCTGTGCTTGACAGGATCGCCGGAGGGCGTCCGCTCTCCAACATCCTGATGCCGGGGGAGGAATCTCTCAATATCATCCGGGTGCAGGACGCGATTACTAATGGCGCCACCAAATACATACAGGGGTTGCCCGGCACGGAGACGGTGATTGATAGCCAAATACCAGCTAATTTGCTAATAATATCCTGTCCATCGATAATACAGTTCGAAAGTTTAATTTTGTACGTGTCTCTTGGAGCGGATATAAAGGTCAACACGTCCGGTGGCAACACCGTCTATTGGGTTCCCCAAAATACGGATTTTATGATTTCGGCTGCATCGACGGCTAATAATACTGTGTACAGTGACACCATAATTACCATCCCTCTACCGCGCAAGCGTCACAAAATATCCTATTGTTGGGGATGGGGGACGACTAACTTTGGCGCGACGTTGTTCGCCAGCTTTATTTTTATTAATAAGGAGACGCGATAATGGCTGATGACGAGCGATCCGACGAACTATCCGACGAGCGATCCATGGACGAGAAAATCATGGAGAAACTGGACAATTTGCGACGGGACGAGGAGGAAGAGAACCAAAAATGGGAGAAATTAAACAGCAGACTGGACGAGATGGATCGAAAATTGACGCCAACGGAGCCGCGAACGGAACCCCCGGCGGAACCGCCAACGGAGCCGCCAACGGAACCCCCGGCGGAGCCGCCAATGGAACCCCCGGCGGAGCCTCCAACGGAGCCAACGGCGGTGATCGTGGTTCCGGATCCGCCGGCGGCGCCTCCAAAACGGAAACTCCGAGGGTGGTGGTGATAGAGGATGACGCGGCGGAAAAGCGAGGACGGGGGCGTCCCACTGGATCAACTCGCTCATCGGGGTCAAAATCATCCCCGGATAAAATAAGCGCCAAAGACATTGGCGCATTGCTGAGCCTGATATTTTCGATCCTGGCGGCCAGTCTGCCGGATCAGAAATATTTGGATTTCGGCAGAAATCCGCCCGAGGAAATATCCCTCAGGGATCTCTGGACAATACCCGATGAGGAGATAGCCCTGATATCCGAGCCGGCGGCTCGCATGATATCTCGCGCATCGTCGGATGTCCAAAAACGGATAGTCAAAAATTGGGACATGATTACATTGATGATCGGCGTCGCCGGTGTCATCGGATTGAGAGGAGTGAGACACTATGAGATTATTACGGCTGCGAAACAACATCGCAACCCAATCCAATCAGACGCCGGAGTTGGGGCCGCTCAAAACAATGCTGATCCGGGCGCTGGCGGAAATCCGGACGAATTTTGGGGGCGGTTCCGCTGAGGCGGCGTGGCTCGTCATGGGCCCTCGCATTAACTCGTGGGTGATGTCTCAGTCCGAAAATGATTTGCGCCGCCACGCCCATGAGATGATATCTCTGGCGGATAAACTAAAATTAATTTTGGAGCAATGCGATGACGGATCCCATGAGGATCGGGGCGAAACAGCGGGGAATATTGACGGGTCAGACGGGATCGGGAAAATCGACGTTGGCTCAGTACTTGATCCGGGATCAGCGCAATTTGCTGATAATAGATCCCAAGGCGGAGTTTGTCCCGATGAGGCCCTATCGTGTCGCGACATCCCTGACTGAGCTTAGCCGCAGTCGGGAGGATTGTCTGGTGTATCGCCCGACGCCTGAGAACTCGGAGCCGGAGACGTATGACAAGCTGTTTAAATGGGTGTACGAACGTAGACATACATTTGTCTACATAGACGAGTTGACTGCGGTGACGCGATCCGCGCTTAGCTATCCGCAATGGCTGAGAGCGATCTACGTTCAGGGGCGGAGCATGGGGATAGGGATACTGGCCGCCACGCAGAGGCCTACGCTCATACCGCTGTTTTGCCTGTCGGAGGCGCAAAAATTTTGGAGTTTTTATTTGCTACTACATGCGGATCGCAAGCGCATGGCGGAGTGGATGGGACCCAGGGCGGAGGAAGAGCCGCGTGAAATGTATGGATTTTATTATAAGGATACTCTCACCCGCGAGCCAACGCGGGAATACGTGCTGAAACTCGGAGGAAAATAATGCTCGGAACATTGTCAAATCAAAGCGGAGCGGGGTCAACAACCATGAGCGCGTTTGTAACCCCGATCAACACATCTCAATCCCCGCCGTCGGTGTCGTCGGTTTCCGTGCCGTCCGCGTCGGGAGTTAAATCATCGCTGGGATCTCAGCCAATGATCATGCTTTTCGGACTGATCGCGCTGATACTGCTCGCCAAATGGGCGACGGAGTCTAACGGCGAGGGGCTGGAGCTCGCTCACATCCACGTTGGGGGATACAATTTTTTGATGATCACAGTGATAGCAATCGTGGGGATCGATATTTTCAAACTAATTTTCACACGCTGGAACGTACCGGGACTTAGCCCCGTGATACAAATGGCGTAGGAGGACACAAATGGCGCAAAATCAAACTCAAACTCAATCTCAGCAGTCCGCGTCGAACATTATTCCGTTTCGCGCCGGGGTGCGAGCGTTTCGGCAGACGCTGGACACAACCCAGTTGAGCACGTTCGGCGCGACGGGGCAGCGCATTAAAATCGCTCCGGTGGGATATCTTCACAAGCTGTGGCTCGTGCTCAATGGGACAATCATATCCGGCGCGGGAACGATTAACGGAGCGTGGGCGTCGTATCCGTTTCTGCCGTACTCGCTCCTCTCAAAAATCCATCTTTACGCAACTCCGGGGACGGATATAATCAATGTCTCCGGTGACGGGCTGGCGCAGTTGAACGCGTTCGCCCGGAGAAACGACATCAACAGCGGAATTCCCCTGGCGCAGTATGGCAACACCGCGTCACTGGCTCAAAATTACCAGACAAACACCGGGGCCACCGTGGCGAGCCATACCTATAATTTTACCGCCGCGTGGGAGCTCCCGATATCGACTGATGATAGTCTGATGTGGGGGCTGCTGCCGATCGCCAACGAGAGCGTCCTGGTTAATTTGGAGCTCACGCTGGCCAATCTCAATCAGCTGTCCACTGAGACGGGCGTGACAATGACCCCGTCGTTTACCGCATCCGTAGTGCAGGAAAGTTTCGTACCGCTTACCAACATCTCGCTGCCGAACGGACAACCCGCGGTTGTCGCTCAGCCGGATTTGAGGTTTTTACACAAAATCATCGAGACGCCGCAGGGGATCACCAACACCGGTCAAAATCGTTACAAGCCTCTGATTGGGCCAACTTATTTGAGACAATTTGTGATCAACGAAAACAACGGAGCGCAGATGACGCCGGCCAACATCAACAAGGTTAACTACAACTTCGCGGCGCAATCGACATTGATCGACGAGCCGTACGCTCAGCACATTGATCGCGTGCAGGCATACACGGGTCAGTATCTCCCGTCCGGAGCCGTGTATCTGGACTGGACAAACGGACAGGGGATCGAGGGAGTTGTCGATACCCGCGATATGGTTAACACCATCGATCAGACGGATGTAAACCTGCAAATTACGTATAATACCATGTCTTTGACCAACGCGCAGATGCGCGTCGTCGAGGAGTACCTGACGGGGATGTGATGAGCAAAACCACCATCATATTATTGATAGCGCTGGCGATCCTGTTTTTATGGCTGTATGATAGCGGCAGATGGCCGGCTATGGTTGCGGCGATAGAAACGGGCGCCGTTCCGCCCGTGCAATCTCAGTCCGGAGCCACGGCCGCAAACGCGCAACAGGCGGCGGCCAACATCTCGGCGTCCGGCGGAAACGGACTGGCGGGGTACGGCGTGACGATAGGCGCCGCCGTCGGAGGTCCGGTTGGCGCGGCGATTGGCGGCGCAATCGGAGGCATCCTATGAGCGGATTGACCGATATTTTCGCGGGATTGCCTCAATCATCCGCTCCTTGGAGTGAGATACCGGATATCGGATCCATCTCCGTCGGCGGATCGGGGTCAACCTTGGGATCGATTTTCGGATCGATTTTCGGAGGCGCGACGGGATCGCAATCCGCTCAAACCGGCGTCAACTCGCAGGCGCTGTCCGGTCCGCTCAATGTCAGCGATCTATGGAGGATGATCATTGCGCTGATGATATTTATTCTGATTGCGGACAGCATCCCCGGAGACGCGGGGATATGGTGGGGATTGCTGAGTCTCATGGGCATGGCGGCGATATACTACACCAATACAGATAGCCTGATCTCCGGCGTTAAAAATTATCTCGCCGGAAATCCGTATCAGGCGTAGGAGGATATTATGACAGTAGGACAAATAGTAGGAATTATAGTGTTGTTGGTGATCCTGTGGTGGATTTTCAAGAAGAAATAAAACTGCCCATCCCAGGTTTCCCTGACGGGAGAATCTGCCCCGTGTGCATCTCGGGGTGGATTATAATAATATCGGCGATAATCATCGCGTGCGTGATGATCAATCGCCGACGAGAAAATACGATGTGATGTGAGGAGAAAAACATGAACGATATAATGAGGATAATGGCGGGAATTGGCGTGCTGATAGGCATCTATCTGGTGGCGTCAAATTATTACGCGTTTAACAGCATCCTGCAAACCGGGCTGGCGGGGCTCACCTCGGAAAGCGCCCTGTTGCAGGGGAGAGGCCAAACCGGGCAGGTGACTGGGTTGGGATCGGTGAGCTAATGGCCACGTTTACGCATATATACGATACGTGCATCCCGTGGGCGCACAACGATCACGCTCTGGGGCAAAATATCAGTCAGGTCAATCATGACGGATATAGCTTGTTTTCCGTGCCGCAAAAATCTCAGCCGTATAATCATATTCGCACGGGATACATCCCGATCGTGCCCAAACTATCCAGCGGGGTGTTGCAGCCGATACAATATCAGAGCAGTCCGTTTCTGGGGCAGATATATCCAAACTACGTGGCGGCGCAGCTTGGCGCGACGCCATAGGAGGCTGAGCGATGGAAAATGACATCAAATCGATGCCGGGGTGGTTTTGGTACGTGGCGGCGGCCGTGGCGGCGTACGGTGTCTATGCATATCTCAAGGCCAAAGCCTTAGGATCGACATCCTCGGTTGCGTCCGAGGTGCAAGCGGTGTCGCAGGCGGCCGGGGTGGCTCCGGCCTCCGGATCGTCCGGATCGACGGTTGATCTGTCCGGCGTGACCAGCGGCATAACAAGTCTGCAGTCCTCCGTCAACGCCATCCCCGGATCGCTAACCGCTACGATCGCGCAAGCCGTGAGCGCGTTGGGGGCGGGCATGACGCAGATGGAGGCGGATATCAAATCATACATCGATCAGCAGACTCAGGCGATCCAAACCGGTTTCGGATCAATGGCCAACCAGATTGACACCGGGTTTGCGGCGCAACTCAAATCCATCAACTCTCTGAGCACATTGATTACCACCGAAAATGCAACAATATCCGGACTGCAACAGAGCGTCACGACGGCCACCTCCAACGAGGCGGTGCTTGCGGGTATGACTGCGTTTAACACCGTCAAGGCGCAGCTGGGCGGACTTAACACCACTAACGATGCGATCGCCAAGGCGGCGCCGTCCTGCGTGCAGGGATCGGGCAACTCGGCCAAAATCGACTTTGAGTGCCTGGGACAGCTCATTCTGTCGGGTAAACTTGACCCGACGCACATATCGGGATAGGAGGGTATGCATGATTAATCAACGCCTGGGATATTTTATCAGACAGCAGCCGGCGGGATCGTACAAACCGCAATTCCACCGGCAAAAACTCAATGGCCGTTTGGTGATCATCGGAAATCCGATCACCGCATGGGGACTAACTCCGTCTAATCCCATGGGCCCGTTTCAACCCCATACGTGGGCGTTGATCGATCCCAATGAGGCTAAAATTGTTCCGATGCAGACTCCGGTTACGCCGGAGCCGGTGCAGGCGTCCCTTCAGGCGATTAATTCCGCGCTCAAATCCGGACTGATATCAGGGGCTCCGGCTCCATCGCTAGGTTACACGGCGCAAGGAGTGGCGCAAACCGGATCGGCCAACTCCGCGCTCAAAAATACGTCGCTGGCGCCACCGGCTCCGGCCGGGTGCACCAGTTGCGGCGGATCAACCAACACGCAAATCAACGGCGTCAATCCGTCTCCCAATCCGAGATCGGGACAGCCCGTCGAGCCGTGGAAAAATTACAGCGGAGGATATCTCAAGCCGTTATGAGTGTGACACAGGCTCAACAGCAACAATTTATAACCGCAATGTCCCCGCAGGCGCTGGCGGCGGCGCAGATGATCACCGGATCCAACGATCCCGCTCAGCTCAAAACCGCTCAAACGGCCATCCTGTCGCAGTGGGCGCAGGAAACGGGATGGGGGACGTCAAACGCCGCCACGCAAAACAATAATTTCGCGGGCATAAAGTGCTGGAGCGGTTGCACGTGCGGCGGAACGTACTGCATGTACGCGTCCCCAACGGATTTCGCCGTGGCGTACTCAAAATTCATGACCGTCCAGGATACCGAGGGATTATATGCCGGGGTGGTGTCCGCTCTCAAATCCGGCTCTCTCTCCCAAATATATGCCGCCCTGTCCTCCAGCCCGTGGGATATAGGGCATTATACAAGCGCGGATTGGACATCACTCACAAACACCGTGCAGGGGTTGCTAGGAGTCGCTCCCTCCTCCTCTACCCCGGCATCACCGACGGGAGGGGGAACGCAATCACAATGCTCCCCCCCGTCGGGATTGACTGATATCACCGGAGGATTGGCATATATCCAATGCTCTCTGGTGAGCGATCTCAAATGGGCGGGGACTAACATACTGATTTTCGCCATCCTGATAATGCTACTATATTTGCTGGTGCGAGATACGTCGGCGGGTCAGTATGTGATCAATCAGGGCAAACAGGCTGTCAAGGATGCCGCGGTTGCGGCGGCGGCGTGAGGAGGTGACGATATGCCATACTCAATTCGGAGAGGATCAGGCTCTCGCCCGTGGAAAATCGTAAAATCATCCACGGGAAAAACCGTGGGGACGTCGGAGACGCGCAAAAACGCCGTGAAATCGGTTCGGGCGAGATACGCGGCGGAGAAACGCAAGTGAAAAAAATTATTGTCGTGTTGTCAATTATTATGTTCTCCGCGCTCATCTGGGCGCAATTCCGCGTCACGGATATGAGACGGAATACGTATAAGACGCAATCTGTCAAAATTATAACCCTAAAGGTTATAAAAAACCGGTGGAAATTGGGGAGGGTGAGAATGGGGACATATAGCGGAGATGTAAATCCGTATCCGATTAACGTTAGCTACACCACGTCTCCGTTTTACGGGCCATTCACGGTGCCAATTCCCGCCGGATCGGTTGTGACTAGCGGTACGTGGACTGTCACGACGCCTAATCAGCCATGGGTATCGGATAAAATTTATGCTCCGGATAATACAGCCAATCCTTATACGATACCTGGTGGTACATCCACGTTTAATATGGATGCATCGGATATAACCGGTATCAATAATGGCGGGACGTTCCAATATTTTGCGTTTACATCTCAGCCTGAGAGCTATCAATCGTATGTGACGGTCACACTCCAGGGGACGTTTCCGCAACCAACGCCGCCGGAAAGTCCGGTCAAGGTTGGCACGGCGTCCAGCGGAGTGATTGATTTATGCCTGCTAAACATTAGAGATGCGAGGTGCATGATGGGACTTCAATCCATATATGTTAGTCAAAATATTTCTGCGTATATTGCACCGTTCGGAGTGCAGATTTTGCGCCAGGAAAACCCCTCGTTCCTCACGATCACGCCGGGACTAATCAATCTCAATGGCGTCGCCGGGAACGCGCAATGCGTTATGCGGATATACCGGGAGATACTTGGAATTGATCGCCAGTGGATACAATCCCCGACGCACAAGGCGCCGCCCATCCATTGTCAGCTAGCCGCCATGCCAGTACTCATCCCGTGGGATGGGCCCGAGCAGGTGTTCATAGAGTTTGGGTTTTTAACATCGCCCCTGCCGGCAAACTCGGTGCTGGAGTTCTCAATCTCGCCGATACTAATGCAGGGGAGGAGCGCATGATATTGGATATGGTGTCAATAGTGGGATTAATCCTCTCCGCCATAATTGGATATCAATCCATCCTCATCGGGCAAATTAATTCCCGCATGGAGAGCCTCGAACGCAGGATGGACGCATTAAATGATGCGTTTATTTGCGGATATAAATCAAATAATAATTAATTATTAATTCGATGTTAATTCATCCAAGCTGAATTATTAATTCAGTCATAATTAATTATTAAT
>JAEHJW020005637.1_pt1 | contig 13975 bp, 22 predicted proteins | sample 9271431 | NCBI WGS metagenome assembly JAEHJW02
TAGCTACCTCAAAATTATTTATTTTCCAAAATATTAGAAACTTTTTCTATTATATCAACATGATCACGGGATAATCCTTCCAAAGTTTTCAAAATAATATCAAACTTAGAACTTTTTTCTTCATTCAATTCATCTATCTTTTGAATTGCCATAGTAACTAAAGTATCGCCTATAGTCATATTCAACTCTTGAGATTTTAAAATAATCTTATCGCGATTAATACCGACTAAATGAACTCTTACAAAATCTATTTTATCATTATAAAGAAACTTATTCGCCATATCTATAATTAACCATTATTTACCAATCAATTTATTTACCGTTATGCTAGAATGAACGACAGGAAAAGACTCTTTAGAAAAAAAATGATAAGAAATAATACAACTTGCAATAATTACAAAACAAGTAACCATATAATATAATATAGCTTTTTTATTATAATTATTACCTTGATAATCAATATCCCACATAAAAACCTCTAAATATTATTATTTTACGATAATTAATTTCTTACTTTTATTAATACTAACATTATAACTATAAAATAATTTACCGACTACAACCGATAAATTTCCGGGGATACAACTAACATAAACACCTAAATTAACTTTCTTAGATATAGAAAAAGAATAACCTGTAGAATGTTGTATTTTAAGTATTAAATTTGAAAGTAAAATATGTTTATAATTAAAATAAACAAAAGGCAATCCTTTTATATTACCTTTTATAAAAACAGGTTCCATAACATTTCTAACAACAATAATATGTTTTACTTTTATAACAGGAATCTTTTTAATCTTCACTACAACTTTGTGTTTTACAATAATTTTATGTTTTATAATAACTTTAGGTTTAATAATAATAGGTTTATTATAAGGTATATCAAAATACCCATAAGAAACACCCGGTAAAAATAAAACCGCTAAAATTAAAAAAATAAACAATTTAACAAATTTCACATTCATAACATTTTGAACTCTTTTCATATTCTCTCCAAAAAAATTAATTAAAAGTATTTAATTCAATAGTAGCATCTTTATATATCATATTTGCAAAACTCATACCAAAATTAATAAGAGTTTTCATAGACGAACCAGGTATAGCATAACCAGAATTCATATAAGAAAAACTATTCCCATCATAAAAAGGACTAGAATAATAACCAATAGCATAATAACCGTTATAAGGAGAAGAACAATCGCTCAAACCATGACTATATAAATTTATAGTAGACTGCTCAACGGTATTATTAGAACTATTAAAAGAATAAGTTGGAAAATTTTGCATATAATTTATTATAGAATTCATATACCCGCTATTACCATTACCTAAAGCCGGCAACTGACTAATAGCTTCTTCATAATCACTTAAATACATAACAGGTGTAAAAACAGGTAAATTCGACAATGAATCAACATTTGGAACATTACTATAATTAGAACAGCTAAAATATTCACCATTATAACCATACTCAGATATAATATCGCCTAAACCGGATATAGACTGAGCCGACTGTATAGAACTTTCCATTTCCTTTAAATCATTGGTATCATTGGTAAGCTCTTTTTCCTGACTCGGCGTCAATGTACTTAAAGACTGTAAAGAACTAACTTGTTGTGCTAATATTTTAATAGGAGCGGATAATGTCTGAGAAACTAATTGATTATTATAAGATGCTTCACCTAAAGAAGTAGATATTAAAGAACTAACAACAGAATCAATATTATTAGTTTTTACGATATCATTAGTAAAATCGGTAAAACTAACTTTAGAAGGAACATTTAAAGACATATTCATTAAAGACTGGCTTATATTATTTAAAGTCATAAAAGAACCGTTAAACTGCTCCCAATTAAGCTGAACAATTTTAGCTAAATTAGCCTCAGCTAAATACCATTCAGGGGGAGTTTTAGTTAAATAACCGATATAATGATCTTTTTCATAACAAACAACACTACCAGAAGCCGGTATATATACCCATTTATCTAATTTACCTATACGTTCATACCTGCCATTAGGCTCAATAACACATATATTATTGTAAGCACCATAAGTATTAGATAATAAATTCAAATTATTATAAGCAACTTCAGATTGCGATTGTAAATGAGAATATAAACCGGCATTATTTTGAATAGATAATGTGGGAGTTAAATTTACCGTCTCCGAATATGAATCTTTAACCAAAAAAACAAATAAAAATAAAAACAATACAATAAAAATTGTTTTCATATATTTAAAATTAACCATAATAAATACCTCCTAATTAATAATTTATAAACTTATAAAAAATATATTTATATAATCTTATATATTATTTTAAACAATATGTCAAGATACAAATTATATATCAATAAATATCAAAAACTTTAATAATAATCAAAAAAAAATAATACCACAATATCAAATATATATTGATATTACAACAAAAAAATAAAAAAACTCTTGACAACACAAAAAAAACATTATATATTTATAAAAAATATTAATAAACAATGTTTTTATGACTACAAAAACATAACCATAAAAACAAAATTAAATTTAAATTATTAAAAAGGAGATGCAAAAATGTTTAATCGCATAATTTTAGAAGGACGTGTCGGAAAAGACATAGTTATTTCAATATCGGATACTGGAGTTGTAAGCGGAAGATTTTCAATAGCGCAAAATTACTTATCAAAAAACAAGGAAAAACAAACAAATTGGTTTCCTATAACTATATTCTCTCAAGAATTGATAGATAGAATAGGCGCGTATATAACAAAAGGAAAACATGTTATAGTCGAAGGATATATATCAATAAAAAGTTCAGAAAATAAAAATGGAGAAGAAAAAATATATACGGATATAACGGCAACAAATATACATCTCGTATCTTCTTCAAGTAAAGAATCAAAAGAAACAAAAGACGATAAAAAAGAAGAAATACCGTTCTAAAAACACATAATCAAAATATGAATAAAAAAAATTTTAAAATCCCTGTTTTATAAAAAACAGGGATTTTTTTTTGTTTTTTGTTTTTTTATTTATTTTTTTTCAATATTCATTTCATTAAATATATAAATTTAACCAATAACAAGAGGAGAAAAAAATGAGCATCAACAAATCACTATTAGAAGTGTCAAAAGAATTAGAACCGATCTTTGTAGACACGCAAAACGAAACACTCGGTAATAAATATGTTTCTTACGATAAATTAATAAAAATCGTAAAAAATATATTAAACAAACACGACTTAATTATTACATTTGAAATCGAATCATCAGAATCATCAATTAAAATTCAGGGAATTATAATCGATACAAAAACAAACGAAAAATTAAAAAGCGGATTTATAAATTATAAAATACCCGAAATCCAGCAAAATAATTTTTCAGAACTTCAAACATTCGGCAGCGCCGTTACATATCTTAAAAGATATATTTTAGGAATATTATTACCCATAGCAACCGAAAAAGACAACGACGGAAATAATTCAGGAAAAAAAAACTGACTGAAATAAATAAAGATACAATAATTAAACCTATAACTAAAAACGAAACAATAAAACCTGAAGATAAAACGGTAATAAACAATCAACCCAAAATTGAAAATCAGTCTATAAATATTGATAAACCAAAATCCGAAGATAATGTTAAAATAGAAAAAAAGGTTGAAACAGAAATAATACCGCCATTAGAAGATCATGATATATATATGATAGAACAAATAAAAAAACTACCTAAAATGGAATCTGTAGAATCCGAAACAGAAATAAAAATATCGGGTCCCGAAATAAACAAATACCAAAAAACACTAATCAAATTAAACTTTAAAAAAACAGACCAAAATACATGGTCAAGGAGAAAATAACATGATAACACAATCAATAGAAACCAAAAATCTATTAATTAATTTGTTAAATGCAAAAAAAGAATTTACATCTATACAACAATCTAAATATAATGCATACCATAAAAATCGTTACTCATCGGATACAGATATCATAAATGCAATAAAAGAAGGCTTAGAAAAACATAACCTAATATTAATGCAATCGGCAGATAAAGAAAGCATTCATACCAGAATACTACATACACAATCAGGAGAATGGATCGAAACAACATTTCCAATGTATCCTAATATAGAAAAAGAAACACAAAATGACGATAAAAAAACACCGAAACAAATAAATAATAATCAAGACATGATTAGTAGCATAAAATATATTATGAGAAGCGCAATAATAAAAATGTTGCAATTAGAAATAGCAAACGAAAATGATAAAGACATTAAAGCAGAATTGCCTGTAGAACGCATAAATAAACCTGCTCCGACACAACAAACAAATAATACACAATCAAATGCAAAATCATTAGATGAATTGAAAAAAATTCTCCATTGTGAAGTAATCAACGGAATAATGTATTTATCGGATAGCGAACATGCTAAAACAATCACTTACAAAGATCACATAAAAAAATACGGATTCAACTTTGACGGAAACAAAAAAGCATGGTATAAAAAAATATCAATCACCCCGTCCTTACGGACGGGGCTTGTCGGTGACGACAAGATATCTAATGGTTGATTAGGGGGCATTTAATTATAAAAATTAAATCGCAGAAGTTATTAACAAGACGGATAACCAACACACCTACGGATTCTCTAGTCCGTAGCAACTGTGGTCCGTTATTAAACAGAGAGGAAACTCTCAGTGTGGCGGACTTAAAAACGGTTAATAACAACCCCAAAGAAAACCTACTCCAGTAATGGAGAGAAAAGTTTAATATTAACTTCAATTAAAAGGTAAAAAATGAAAATTTATGTTTATGTAGTAAACAAAAACGGTAAACCGTTAATGCCTACGAGTCCCGCAAAAGCCCGCAGGCTATTAAAAGCCGGTAAGGCCAAGGTAATTAAAAGAACTCCGTTTACTATTCAATTAATTTACGGTAGCTCAGGTTATAAACAAGATACCAAATTAGGAATCGATACCGGATATAAACACATTGGATTATCGGCAATATCGGATACTAAAGAACTATTTAGTTCCGAAGTAAAATTAAGAACAAATATACCAAAACTCTTATCCAAAAAAAGACAATATCGTAAAACAAGACGCAATAAGTTATGGTACAGAAAAGCTCGTTTCTTAAATAGAGTTAAAAACAAGAAAGCAGGTTGGCTCGCTCCAAGTATCCTGCATAAATTAGATAGTCATATCAAGACAATAGAATTTGTCAAATCTATATTACCGATATCTAAAATTATTATTGAAGTAGTAGCTTTCGATATTCAAAAGATTAAAGATCCTAATATATCCGGTATTGAATATCAAAATGGAGAACAATCAGGTTTTTGGAATATAAGGGAGTATGTTCTTTATAGAGATAATCATAAATGTCAACATTGCGGTAAATCTAATACCATTCTTAATATTCACCACATTACTCCGAGAGCTGACGGCGGAACTAATAAACCCGATAACTTAATTACTCTCTGCGAGTCTTGTCATAACGCTTATCATAAAGGCAAGATTAAGCTATCCATTAAAAAACATAAAACCTTTAAGGCGGAAACGGTAATGTCTATTTTACGCTGGAATATAGTTAATAAGCTGCGGGAATTAGGCAACGCCGTTAGCATTACCTATGGCTACCTTACCAAATCCGCAAGGATAGCGTTAAAACTCAATAAATCTCATTCTAACGACGCCTTTTGCATAGCGGGCGGGAGCGGACAGGAAAGGACGGACATTGTTAACGGTTCCTTTACCCGCAGACAAAATAGATGTATACAACTTAACCACAAAGGCTTTAAATCGTCTATCAAAAAACAGAAATATAAGTTTCAACCTAATGATTTAGTAAAATTTAATAATAAAACCTTTTTTGTTAAAGGTATGCAAAATTTAGGCAAATATATCAAACTTACAAATTTACAAAAGCCCGTTAAAACAGAGTTAGTTAATTTAATTAAATACGGCAAAGGATTACAATTCATCCCCGCCTTATAAAAACAAGGATCTTCTTACTAATTTTTGATAAAAAGGATAAATTAAAATGACGGAAAATATAAATCTTAAAAACAAAGAATTTAATGTAAAAGAAATTTTTTTATCGCCGGATGAAGATTATTTAGGAGACAGAACTAAATATATAGGCGCCACAGATATATCGGAAGAATGTATCGCTAAAACAATAAAAAGCAAAACATTAAAAAGTACAGAAACAATATCAGAAACACAACAAATCACATTTATATTAGGACATATGTTTGAAGATAAATTAGCTATAAAACTAAAACAACATAATTATAATTTTGTCAGAGAATATATTGCAAATCATGACGAATATAATATAACAGCACATCCTGATTTCTATATAATAGATAACGATTACATTGTTGAATGTAAAACTACAGCAAGAAATATAACAGAAGTATACGATAAATATAAAATACAAGTACAATTTCAATTAGGAATGATGAGATACAAAAAATTTAACACAAATAAAGCAAAAATTATTGCACTAAACTTTACCAATAAAGAAATGGTAGAAGAAGAAATAATATATGACGAATCTATATTTAAAGAATTAATGCAAAAAGCATTTTATATCTTAAATAAAATAAATTTAAACGAACCCTTAGAAGAAAGTGATTATCATTTCAGTTACTTATGTCCATTCTGTCCTTTTAAAAATCAATGTGAAAAATATATTAATTCATCAGACGAATTTACTCCAGAACTTATAAACAAAATAGACGAATATATAAAACTATCGGCATTTTATACAGAAATATGGAAGAAAAAAGAAGAACTAAGACAATTTATAGCAGAATACGGAAATTTCGAATATTATCATAATAAAACCAAAATAATATGTAACTCAGGAAGATTATCGGTATATTAACTTAAAAACTTTTTATTTTTTTTTGTAAACCTTTTCTCTTTTCCGAGAAAAGGTTTTTTATTGATTTTGTTTCATTGTTTTTTTATTTATATTTTCAATATAATTAAAATAATTTAAATTAACGACAGACAAAAGATAATCCGCATCTATCTCATACTCATCCTCAAAATCACTTATATGTAAAATAGGAACCCCTTTCTCGTAAGATATTTTATTATTATCTAAATATAAAAATCCTGTTTTAGATTGAGATAACTTAACATAAATATCATCAAAATCTAAATCATCAAAATTAACCATATATTTAATATATTAAAAATAACAATTAAACTAACATAAATTATAATATATAATAAATATATAACAAATAAATAAAATAATCAATTAAAAAAGGAGAAAATCATGAGAGACGCATTCTACGGATTAATTATAGGATTTTTTATCGGAACTTTACTTGTCAATTTAATCAAAATAACTTTTTATATAATAAAAGGAACAATAATACTAATTATTGCAATATTAAGAAAAATTATCAATATTATTAATACGCTTACAGCAAAAAGACAAAATATATAAAAAAGGAATAAATTAAAATGGCTAAATTTCATTTAGGAAAATGTCGTCTTAATGGTTGTTACTATAGATATAATGAACGACCTCTTTTTTGTAACGGATGTAGTTATTATCAAGAATCATATATAGAATATACACCCGAAGAACAAGAAGAAAATTTTCAAAATTTATGTTCATTATTCAAAATAATTATAGCAATAATTGTGTTGTTTATAATACTTGTCTTCCCTGCGGTAGGAATACATTTTTCTTACATAATACTACAAAAAGATAATCTGATATTCAAAGAAAAATTATTAAATATAATGTTAAAAATAGCAAACATATTACCGTTTCACATTATAGAAATAATAACAATAAGCGGAATATTCCTATTAGAATTATTTATATTATATATGACAACATTTAAAACAATACGAAGCTATATAAGCCTATTATTTTTTTCAGCTCTAAGTTATATAATACCGTTAATAATAACCACGACATATACAACCACAATATTACACATAAATAAACCAACATACGCAATTCTATCATATACATATATAATAGCCACTATCTTATTGATTAAACAAATAATATCATTAATCGTATATAAAAAAAATTATGAATAATACAAATAAAATATATCTTAAAAAATTAATAAACTTTTAAAAAAGGAGCTAAAAAATGGATCAAAACAATCTTAAAGAAAAATTATTATCAAAATTTAAACCGGTAGAAACACAAGACAAAAAATACAAAAAATTTGCAAAAAGTCTAGCATTTCTAACAACATTAATAACAATAGTTTTTATAATTTCTATACTGATATTTTTATCGGAAACACAATTGTATTCTTACCAAAAAAACAATAAAATAATACTAATAACTTTTTTGTATATAATCTGTTTATCAATAATAAAAATCGGTGAAATAATAATTGTAATAAAAGACAATATATAAACTTAACACATCTGATTTATAAAATTTAATTAATCAATATTAACAAAGGAGAAAAATTATGAAATCCAAAAAAAAACCATTAATTATTTCAATCGTAACACTATTTTTATTAATTACAAGTTTAAGCCTTTACGGATGCTCGGCAAAATCTAATTCAGCTAAAAGAATAAGAGAATTCCAAATGCCTGGCATAGCTAAACACCTTAATGTAGGTTATGCCGGTGAAAGTATGAAAACTAGTAAAAGTGAACAACAAGAACAAGCTAACTTAAATCATGTATTATTTGGTGTTCCTATGCCAAAATCTGATAAAAAACCAGCTAAACCAAATAAAAATATAAAAAAACAAACAAAAAAATAAATCCATAAAAAATAATTAATGCCTATATTTCTATAGAAATATAGGCATTAATTATAAATTACCACAATTCAAAATTAATCAAATGAATGAGAAAATTGTTCAGCATGAGAATGCAATCTTTTTAAAACACTTTCTACAAGAGAAACAACCTTATGAGTAGCATGAATAGCTTTTACTGCAACAAATTTAACAGCTCCACCCGCTAAAGAACCACTATGTTTTTCTTTATATTTAGATGCTTTCTCAATATTCAAATTATCAATCCTATCATCTATATTTTTATTAACCTGAATACCATTCTTATTAATAGAAAATTTAGAACCTTCAGGCATACTAGTTATTAACTTTAAATTCCTATCAGAAATATCATTTTTACTAATATAAAATGCCTTTGGCTTACCTCCTTTCCCATCATTAGATACTAAACGTATAATCCCTGTTTCTGGATCCATCTTATCAAACTTAAAACTACTATTATTTAATTTATATACATTACTATCGCTAACTTTATTCATATCTCTATAAGAAATACCAGTATTACTGCTACGCAAAGTATTCAAAAAATCACTATTCATACTTGTGGTTCTATATTCTTCATGATCGGAAAAAGAAAGTCCAAACGAATTATCTAAATTTTTCATTCTAGAATTAAGATAATCGCTATAAACATTAGTATGTTCCTTACTTAAATCATGCCTAGCGTTATCATGAATATATGTTAGATCGGACGGATCAACCACAGATCTGTTTATAACATCTCCTGATTTAGGTACGGCAATATTATTTTTTGCAAAAAAATCATTACTAAAAACCGCATTTTTATTTTCCCCTGTAGCCGGGTCAAAACTTACGGCATGCCAATTACCAAATTTATCATGACTAGTTAAAACATAAGTAGAATAATCACCTGGAGAATTTACGGCCTTATTTATATTGTTAGAATAAGCACCGTTAAAATTACGATCACCCACCGTCATAGCCGGGACATTTGAAAATTCATCGCCTTCAAAATATTCAAAACCTTTATTTTCCAATCCCAAAGAATCTGAAATAGAATTATTTAACCTAGTATACTGATCTACTTTAAAATCCTGTTGCTGTTGATTATCATTCTGATGATTATTATTTTTTTGATTATCATTCTGCTGATTATCGTTATATTGATTCTCATCCTGTTGTAGATTATCGTTTTTATGATTATTATCCAATTGACTATCCTGCTGATTATCATTTTCTTGATTATTATTCTGCTGTTGTTCATCTTTTTGATTATTATTTTGCTTTTGATTATCAACAAAATCTTTCATGCTAGATTTTAAAGATTCCGACATAGTTTTATAAAAATCTTTTAACGAATCACCAACAGAAGGATCGTTAATTTGTTTTTCAAGAGCGCCTAAATTATCAATAAAATATTGCAACCTATCATCTACTGCCATAATAATACCTCCAATATAAAATAAAAATTATAAATTAAACATCGAGCATATTATAGCGAAAAAAATAAACAAATACAAATATAACAAATAATATTATTTATCACAGGAAATGCGACAAATTACAAAGGCGGGCAATAAACTAACATGTGTATTACTATGAATATAAGATACTTCAACAATAACAAACTTGTCTAACATAAAATCTAAATACTTAAAAGGAAACATACAATAAATATAGTCATAATCAAAATTATAAGAATGAATAACATCAATTAATCTATCTATTGTATGAACAATAATAAAAGTATAATCTTTAAAAAAATCTAACCTTTTATTAATATCTTCAGTCTGAACAATAACAACATTCATTCAAATTAGTTCCTGCCCAATTTAGCATACAAAAATTCCAAATTAGGATATTCATAACCATCACGACAGAAAGTTATATAATGTTCAAAATAACCGGCACCTTCGATAGGTAAAAAATATTCATTAATAAAAACATCTTTATCTTTATAATAATAACGAATATAGTAAGCACCATCGCCAAAATGTGCAGGGTCCAAATCACTTTTAAAAAGTTTCAAAAATTTATTATTTTTTAAACCTATTCTAAAATAATCAAGAATAGTTTTTTCATTATCTTTTAAATCTAAATTATCTGTTGTCATAATAAAACCCCGCTATAATTAAAAATTAAATAAATAAAATACCTTATCTAAAAAATCCCCAAATAATATGAAAACCAATATACCACAAAAACCTGTATAAAGAATAAAATCTATTTAAATCACTACCAAAATTCTTATATGCAATATAAAACATTATAGACGAAATTGCAAGAGCTAAAAACATAATAGTAAAAGAATCATATTTCCCTATACTAAAACTAAAAGATTTATAATAATCATCATCATATTTTTTATAAGGAACACCAGAACTTGTCACAGAATCCTCTAATATATGCATATATACCGCAAAAGAAAAAACATAGAACAAATATATATATAATACATTTATAGAAAACATATTATATAAAATAACTAAAATAATTAATCCTATAACATCAAAAAACAACCAATTAACATAATAATGATAAAATCCTCTATGCCCCTTTATAGCTATATAACCAGGAATATATCTATGATGTTCATGTTTATAAATAAAAACATCAAAATCAATAATACTAGAACAAAAAATAACTAAAATTAAACCGCTATAAATAAAATAATCACTAATAATATTCTTAAAATATGAAGTTATACATAAATATACAGACGTAGTAACAATTTCATGCTCCCAATATTTCATAGAATAGCTGATAAAAGATTAAAAATAGTAGCCTTTTTACCAATATATTTACATTTATAAAGAATATGTTTAACATATCCCCAATACCTGCTATCATAAGATAACTTAGAATAAATAGAAAACAAAAAATATCCGTTAACACGGTATTTACCATAAGGATAATGTTTAATTAAAACAGGATTTTTTCCCGGCGTATATTTTACAATATGATATTTTAAAAAAAACTTTCCATTTTTAAATCCATCTTTAGTCAAATAAACCGTTTGTTCCGGAAAAGAATAAACTCTCTTAATAACAGGTAAAAACTTATTACCATAACACGCATGAGTAACAACGCTTTTATCATAGTTTAAAGGAATCCAACCATAATAATATCCCATTTTACTATATTTATTTGTAGGCACGCAAGCACTAACGATATCACCTGTTTTTAAAAAAGAAGGATAATATAAAAAATAATAACCTTCAGGCATAGAATCCGTCAAATTATAAGTAATGCCTATAGGTAAAATACCTAAAATAACACAAAAAAATAATAAAAAACTAACCAACAAAAAATATTTATATATATAAAAATATTTTTTTAAAAACATAAAAATCTTTTTTATTATATTCAAAACAAAATATTCCTATATTAAATTAAATAAATTTAAGTATAAAAATTATCAATTAAAAAATAAACTAAACAATAATATACTTACTTGTTTTAGCTAAATAACCATCATAATTAATAAAATCATTAATAAAATCGGGCTTCAAATAAATAAAATTAAATTTTTTCATTTCTTCTATAACTTTATCCATATTTTTAACTATATCCCTATCATTATTTAATCCTAAACCTTTAGTAACATCTAAAAAAATATTTTCAAAATCAAGATCGTTACTATTTTTATCTACAAAAAACATATAAAATGTAGCTCCGTCAATAGTAGTTACAAACATATTTAAATTACTTTTAAGCATAATACCTCCATAAAAAATTATTGTAAAGCATACCAAACCTTATAAGCATAATTATATCCTCTATAATAAGAACCAGTATTATACGCCATTAACGATCTAAACAAAGCCTGTTTATAACCAAATACAGATAAAGCCCTGACATAAAATTTATAAAGGATATAAGAACCTGCTTCAATATTATAACACGGATTAAATAATTCACTAACACTACCACCAACTATATACAAATTAGAACTATTAATTTGAGCTAATCCCATATCTATGTTGTGTCCCATAGCAAGCAATCTTTTAGCCGTCAAAATAGCAGACTGCCTGCTTCTCAAAAAATAAGATCTATGTGCGGTATCATCATCTATAGCATAAGGATTACCGCCAGATTCAATAGTTACTATAGATTGCATGGTAACAGGCCTACTATACACCGAACAATAATGCCAAAATCCCATAAAACAAATCTCCTGCATAAACTAAATCAATTATTATCTATAAGAATGTTTAAAAACCAAAACACGACTTACAACTATATTAAAATTAAAACCAGGTCTAATTTTTAACGTAGGCGATTGATTTAAACCATTTCGCAACAAAGTAGTCGCCGTCTGTCCTAAATTACTTACTAATGTTTGAGCTAAAGTTTGAAGCGCCGTCGGATTAAAATTAGTAGTACCTGTATTATTTGCTCCCGTTCCATAAATTATACCAAAAGATATCAAACTTAATAAACCTTGTGTTTCAGCTATAGACCAATAATGATTATTTACTTGATCTTTTAAACCCGCATAACCTAACCTATTATCGCCCTCAAACACAGGAAGTTTCATATAACTGCCATTAGGAAATTCTATAAAATTAAAACCAACCATAACACTATTTTGATTTACGGCAACTTGAGAAGCATATTTACCTATTAAAAAAGAACCTGCCGGAATTAATAAATGTTTTAAATCATAAGAATAAACATTATGATTAACCATAGCCTTTAATGTTCCCGGCAACTCGCCCGCCGTATTAATAGGCGTAATTAAAGTAGCACTTAAAACCATACCAGGCATCAAAACATAAGGATCATGCAAATTAATAGGACTAACGCCATAAGTCATTTTTTTCTTACTATTATTTAATTGTTTCAAAAAAGATTCGTTATGAGTTAACTGAGGTCCTTTTTTATGTTTCGAACCCAAACCACTAACACTAGGCATACTAACAGGAGTAACAGGCGGAGTTACACCACCTAACAAACCTCCAGACTGTTGCGATGGATAAGCCAAAATAGCGGATTTAGCAGCATTACCAGGACCTACTCCGACTCCACCGGCACCTGGAATTCCAGGAACCTTACTACCATTAACACTCGTCCTATGTTTAGCAATATTATTTAATATTTTTGAATTCTTAGTAAAAATAGATTTATATTTAGGTTTCACTTTTAATTTTTTAGTAGGTTCGTTAACTAAATTATGAACTAAATTTTTAGAAGTTAATCC
>JAEHJW020005850.1_pt1 | contig 13975 bp, 13 predicted proteins | sample 9271431 | NCBI WGS metagenome assembly JAEHJW02
GAGCTTCCTGCTGCGCTGCTCCGGTGCGGCTATGAGTGCCTGGCTGTCGACGGCGATACCAGCGCATCGGCGGTAGCTGCCGCAGCTCGACAGGCGACGGCGACCGGGCGCCCCTATGTCGTGATCGTCGCCGGTGATGACCCGGCCCTGCGCTCATGGGTGCAGGTACAGGTCGCCCAAGGGCGCCCCGTGCTCGTGGCTACGAGCGAGCAATGCCCGTTCGGCGATCCGATCCCGAAGACCCGCACGATCTCGCTGCCCGCAACGGTCGACGAGATCATGGCGGTCTTCGGCGCCCCGCCCGCTGGCGGCGCAGCAGGCGGGACCGTGGTGCTGAGCGATGGGAGCGTCTTCGTCGAGCCGCCACCCGAGCCCGACGCAGCGCCGACGTCAGCGGCCGACCCAGACGATCCGTTTGCTCAGCCGCTCTTCGGTACATCCCCACCAGTAGCGCAGCCATCGCCGATACCTAATGCCGGTACTTTGCCCTCTACTGGTGAGTCACTTTCACCAGATTCAGCCTCCAGCAATAACGATTTCGAGGCGCCACTCTCCGCAGCCAGCTCGGTCCCATCTCCGCCTGGCGCCATTCCAAAGCCGGCCAATCCGTTCGTTGCACCCCCAGTGCAACCTGGCGCCATTGACGGCGATGGTGTACCGTTTTCTGCCCCCAGTTCTTCGAGCACTCCCGTCTCGGTGCCCGGCGATCTGTCTGGGCCAGTGTCGGAACCAGTGTCGGCGGCAGGGCCGAAGTCAGAGCGTCCTCTTGACGCTCCCTCCCCTGCCTTCGGGACGCCTAACACTGAGAATCCCCTGGTCACAGGGGGTGTAGTGCCATCAGAGGCGGTCCCCAGGCTGTCTCAATCGTCCCCAAACTACACAGGTGAAAGTCCATTTCATGTCGACACGGATGTCGTCATCCCGCCCCCGCCAGACCTCACAGGTCTGTTCACTGCACCGGAAGACATCGACGTGTTCCGGCCAGTCGTTCACCAGCGCCACGCTGAGCGGAAGATGGCCCCCGTCATCATCGTGTTCGCCGGCAAGGGTGGAGTTGGTAAGACCACTACAGCGTTTGCCCTTGCAGAGCGAGCCGCCGTTGTAGGGGGGCTCCAGCGAGTGGTACTCATCGACATCAATCGTGGGCAGGGTGATGTTCGGCAATACGCTCGGATCAGCGGCCATGTGCCGTCTATCTACGACGCCGCCATCTCGGGCGACGTGAAGACAGCCATCGTCTCCCCCTCGCAGCTTGCAGCAGCGCGCAGCGGCCAGCCGCCTCTACACCTGGCGGTTGTACTCGCCCCGACCGCCGACCAGGCCGACGCGAGCATCGTCACCTCGTCGGTCTATGGAGCGGCGATCGACTACGCCCGGTCTACCGCCGATCTCGTCGTGATCGACACCCAGATCGTCGAGGCGGAAGACACGTCAGGGCTTATCGACGAGGTTGTGATCCCGTTGCTAGCCCGAGACGCCTGGGGTCTGGGACTCTCGGACACTTCCCGTCCAGGAGTATCCAATCTGCTTGCGCGCTTGAAGCTCTTCCAGTCCCGAGGGGTCGATGCGTCCCGAATGATGATCGGGCTGAACCGAGTGAAGGACGACTCGTCGATCAACCCCCAAGCCGTTACGCAGCTCACTGCCCCGTACGGAGCCTGGGTCGGGAGCGTCAACGAGTCTCCGGTCGTGACCACTGCGTTCGAGTTCGGGGATGTTGGCCAGGTAGCTGAAGCGTCCTCCGATGTCGACATGGCTGCACTCTTGAACCGAGTTCTGTCCAGGGTGACCGGGCTCAATGCGTTCGACGAGCAGCCAGTGGATCTAACGCCCATCCCACAGAAGAAGCGAGGACGACTCCGAAGGAGGCCCCGATCGTGAAGTTCAACGGCGGAGAGAGCGGGAGCCGGCACCGGTTCAACGCACGCCTCTGCGACCAGCTCCAGCGCATTGCGTGGGGTCGGTCCGCTGCCAACCTTCTTGGTGAGCGTTCGCGTCGCCCGCAAGCGGTGGTGACACTCCCCACCTGGATCTGGCTGACGCCCGCTTCCAATGTCGGGCGGAAGGCGAAGAGCCGGGACGGCGGTCTGTTGCGGCTCCCCCTGGCTGTGTCCTGGGATGTCGAACCGGTACTGACAGTGACCGCTGACCAGCCGGTCGTCGGTCACTGGACGGCGAACGGGATGGGGCACTCGCTGAGCGGCAAGACCGAAGTCTGTGCCGTTTCGACTCGAACGGCTCCTCGCGATCTTGGCGAACCGGCACTGGACGTGATCCCAGACAGGCTGGAGGTGCCGACGCTGGCGCGTCCTCACGTCCGTTCCCGCCTCGGAGAGCTGGTAGCCGACGGACGGATGGCCCAGTGGGATGTGCTCGGAGACTTCGAGCAGTACCTCGACCATGCGTTCGCAAAGGCGCACTCCGCCGTGAGTGCCGAGCTGCGCCCACTCAGTCCCCGGCCTGTACTGGACGCATCCGACCAGGAGATGCTGCGGACTTCGTTGCTCCTCGGCGATGTGGGAAGTGGGGACTCCGCAGTGCTCCGGCTCATCAATCGGTGCCTGGAGCCCAATCGGTTCACGCGGGTAGACCCCGAACGGTACGTGGTCACCGCACTGTTCTCGGCTGCCGAGACGGCGATTCGTCGCAAGCTCGGCGACCCGCACATCGGTCGCAAGGTCCGTCGGTTCGCAGCCACGCGCCGGTTCGAGACGGTCGACGACCTCATCGCCGAGTACCGGGAGGTGTTCCCTAAGGATCGCCTGTCTGCGAAGCGAGCTTGCTCGGCGCTCGAAACTACTCGATCTATCCCCGCCCTCGTCCCCCTTCCGCCCGAGTAGCGGCATGCCGCGTCCGCGCAACTCTGTCGACCTGCTTAATCGCGCTCGTGCTGCTAAACGGCGCCAGCGAGCAGAGGTTCTTGTCGCACTCGAAAATGGCTTATTGGGAATCTGGGATGTCCTTTTGCTCGCATCGACCCCAGAAGGCGAGGCGCTTCGGCTCATACCTGTAGTAACGTTGTTGAGGTCGATCCCCGGTTGGACACACCCGATGGTTAGGGCAACAATCACCCGACTCAAAGAACGACTGTCACTCCCTCGCGATACACCGATGAGGGGTGTGACGGTCGCCATGATTGTCGACAAGAGGTCCGGTGGCCGGCGAATCCAGGAGCTTGCCGACCTGATCTCGGCGTACGAGCGCCCTGGGCTCGGAAAGTTCCCGTTTCAGCCAGTCCAGTCGACTTACTCCGAGGTGGCGCAGTGGCAATCGCCGACATAACGACCCTGCTCGTTGATCTGGCGAGTAGCCGTCAGGAGCACCCCGGCGACGAGGACCGGATCATCACCGAGGTCATCGTGGCCAGCGACGAGCTTTGCGCTCGGGTCGCCAGGCGACACGCTCGCTACGCAGGGTTGGACTGGGGGCGGGACGCCGACGACCTCATCTCGATCGTCCGGGAGACCGCCCTCAAGATGCTCCAGCGCATCGCTGACGGTGACCCCACCGCTGAGGCGTTCATCTCGGGGTGGGAGTCGGCGCTGTTCGTCCGGGGACGGACGGCGATCAGGGAGTACGCCGACTCGGCGGCATGTACAGGGGTCTCGGGCTGCACGGCGACAGTGCGGCGCCAGCGATCGCTCAGTCAGCACCGCCAGCTCATCCAGAACGCACTGCATGAGCCCGTATCGGTGGCAGACCTCCTAGAGAGCTGGAACGATGTCGTGGTACAAACGAGGTCGAACCCCCAAAAACAGGGGGCCTTTGCCACGGAGGCGGACGTGGTCCCAGTCAGGGTCTACCCAGAGGAACCGCAGCAGATACCGGTCCAACCTGTCCGTGAGCACGCTGTCCTGGACTACCTGGACGCCACCGACCTGATCTCCCGGACGAAAGAGGCGTGCGCCGCCACCGACCCCTTCCTCGGGGAGATCGCTGCGCTCTGGTTCTCGTGGTTCCCCGATGGCGAGCCTCTGCGGATCGTCGAGATCCAAGAGCGGCTGCACACCACCTCCCACAAAGCTCGATCAGGAGTGGAGCAGGTTCGCCGGATCTTCCGAGACATGATGGTCGACCAGTAGCTCCGCTGGCCGCAAGCGACGGCAAAACAGGCGGTCGATTCCTTACTCGGCGCACAGGAGGGAGTAGTCGAGAGAGGAGTCACCGTGGAGCAGTCCGAGGTCAACCAGATCATTTTGGCGGCTGTTGGAGCTGTTGGGCCGGTCGGAGATGACCAGTCCGAGTGGATGCTGTCCGTGCAGGACATGGCGGCCCGTATCGCTGCGATGTGTACTCCCAACTCCACGGTCGCCCGTGCAGTCGTGGGCGTGGCCAACTCTAAGGTTTTCACGGGGGTTGTGCAGGGCATCAAGAAGGAGGCGAGTTCCACTCGCGGTGTGGTGACGCTCCAGGGGAAGCCGTCGAAGTTCCACGAGGACGGAATCGAGACCGCTCGCACCGAGCGCACCGACACTGCCGCTGGCATGGCGATGGCTCGACGCATCCGCCGTCTCGTGGGACATCGGGTGGTCGTGTGGGTCGAGGTCGAGCCCATCCGTGACGGAGCCTCGAAGTCCCGAGTGATCCGACACGTCGAAGACCTTGGGCCTGCCGAGGGAGCCAGCGACGCCAAGCTCGCCGGGTAACGATCCAGCAAGATTTCCCGCGCTCCTGCCGATCCGCCGCACTCTTACTAGGCATGACTACTTCATCGACAGCACACCCTCGCCAGCCCAAGGGCCAGCCCACCGGCGGCCAGTTCGCAGCCAAGTCCAACCCGGAGGCCGACATCGAGCTGGAGCCATCCTGGCCGGGGCTCACCCGTGAGGTGGAGCGGGTCGGGCGGGCTGGCACTGTCCAGTGGCGGGATGCCGATGGCAAGCTCCAGGACCCACCCGATGGATCACCAGCCGCTCGGCAGTTCCGCCTCGATGGCTCGGTCGTGAGCGAGGAGTATTACCAGGCTGACCAGCTCCAAGACCCGCCCGACGGATCGCCAGCCGTGCGCCGGTTCCGTCCAGACGGCACGGTCGAGCGGGAGCAGCACTACCAAGCCGGCAAGTGCCAAGACCCACCCGACGGATCGCCAGCCGTGCGAGAGTTCTCCCCCGACGGCTCGGTCGAGCGGGAGGCGCACTGGCAGGCTGACCAGCTCCAAGACCCACCCGACGGATCACCAGCCGTGCGGCGGTTCCGTCCAGACGGAGCGGTCGAGTGGGAGGCTCACTGGCAGGCAGATAAATGCCAAGACCCGCCCGACGGATCGCCAGCCGCGCGAGAGTTCTCCCCCGACGGCTCGGTCGAGCGGGAGCAGCACTGCCAGGCTGGCAAGCTCCAAGACCCACCTGACGGATCGCCTGCCGTGCGAGAGTTCTCCCTCGATGGCACGGTTTTCCACGAGGCGCACTACCAGGCCGGCAAGCTCCAGGACCCATCCGACGGATCGCCAGCCGTCCAGGTTTTTCGCTCGGACGGCTCGGTCGAGCGGGAGGAGCACTGGCAGACTGACAATCTCCAAGACCCACCTGACGGATCGCCAGCCGTGCGCCACTTCTCCCCCGACGGCACGGTTTTCCACGAGAGGCACTACCAGGCCGGCAAGCTCCAAGACCCGCCCGACGGGTCGCCAGCCCTGCGGCAGCTTCGTTTAGACGGTTCGATCGAGTACGAGGAGCACTGCCAGGCCGGCAGGCCCCAAGACCCGCCCGACGGATCGCCTGCCGTGTGGTGGTTCCGCCCTGACGGTTCGGTCGCCAGCGAGGAACATCACCACGCCGGCCGACTCCAAGACCCACCCGACGGGTCCCCCGCCGTGCGGCAGTTCCGTCCTGACGGTTCGGTCGCCGGCGAGTGGCACTACCAAGCCGATCGATGCCAAGACCCACCCGACGGGTCGCCAGCCCTGCGGCAGCTTCGTTCAGACGGTTCGATCGAGCGGGAGGAGCACTACCAGGCTGGCCGCCAGGTCCCCGGCTAAAAACTTCGCGCCCCTGCCGATCCGCCGCACTCTTACTAGGCATGGCTACCTCATCGACAGCACACCCCCGCCAGCCCAAGGGCCAGCCCACCGGCGGCCAGTTCGCCACCAAGTCCAACCCGGAGGCCAACCTGGAGCTGGAGCCATCCTGGCCGGGGCTCACCCGTGAGGTGTGGCGGGTCGGACAGGTCAGCGTTGTCCGGTGGCGGGATGCCGATGGCAAGCACCAGGACCCACCCGATGGCACGCCTGCCGTGTGCTACTCCCACCCCGACGGCTCGGTCGAGCGGGAGGAGCACTGGCAAGCCGGTCGCCGCCAAGACCCACCCGACGGGTCACCAGCCGTGCGGACCTTCCGGCCCGACGGCACAGTCGAGTACGAGGAGCACCGACAGGCCGGCGAACTCCAAGACCCACCCGATGGAGCCCCCGCTGGGCGGTGGTGCCATCCCGACGGCACGGTCGAGCGGGAGGCACACTGGCAGGCTGGCAAACACCAGGACCCACCCGACGGCTCGCCAGCCGTGCGACAGTTCCGCTCCGACGGTACGGTCGAGTGCGAGGAGCATTGGCAGGCTGACGAGCACCAGGACCCGCCAGACGGATCACCAGCCGTGCGCTACTTCCGCTCCGACGGCACGGTCCAGTACGAGGCGCATTGGCAAGCGGACGAGCGCCAAGACCCGCCCGACGGCTCGCCAGCCGTGAGGTGGGTCCGCCCCGACGGCACAGTCCAGCGGGAGGAGCACTACCGGGCCGGCCAGATGCAAGACCCACCCGACGGGTCACCGGCGGTGCGGGAGTTCTTCTCCGGTGGCGCGGTCAAGTACGAGGAGCACTGGCAGGCCGGCGTGCGGGTCCCCGGCTAAAAAACCTCGCGCTCCTGCCGATCTGCCGCCCTCTTACTAAGCATGGCTAACACCGCACACCCTCGCCAGCCCAAGGGCCAGCCCACCGGCGGCCAGTTCGCCGTCAAGTCCAACCCGGAGGCCGACATCGAGCTGGAGCCATCCTGGCCGGGGCTCACCCGTGAGATGGAGCAGGTCGGACAGGCCAGCGTTGTCCGGTGGCGGGACGCCGATGACCAACTCCAAGACCCACCCGACGGGACACCAGCCGTGCGAGATCTCCGCCCCGATGGCTCGGTCGCCAGCGAGAGGCACTACCAGGCTGACCAGCTCCAAGACCCGCCCGACGGATCGCCAGCCGTGCGGCAGGTCCACCCCAACGGGACGGTCGCCAGCGAGTGGCACTACCAAGCTGACCATCTCCAAGACCCACCCGACGGATCGCCAGCCGTGCGGCGGGTCCACCCCAACGGGACGGTCGCCAGCGAGGGCCACTACCAGGCTGGCGAGTGTCAGGACCCACCCGACGGATCGCCAGCCGTGCGCTACTTCCGTTCCGACGGCTCGGTCGAGTGGGAGGAGCACTGGCAGGCTGACAGGCTCCAGGACCCGCCCGATGGCACGCCCGCGGTGTACCACTTCCATCCCGATGGCTCGGTCGAGGGGGAGGAGCACTACCAGGCTGGTCGCAAGATTTCTTCGCGCTCTGTCTGATCCGCCGCACTCTTAGAAGGCATGGCTACCTCATCGACAGCACACCCTCGCCAGCCCAAGGGCCAGCCCACCGGCGGCCAGTTCGCAGCCAAGTCCAACCCGGAGGCCGACATCGAGCTGGAGCCAGCCTGGCCGGGGTTCACCCGTGAGGTGTGGCAGGGCAAGCAGACCGGCACTGTCTGGTGGTGGGATGCCGATGGCAAGCTCCAAGACCCACCAGACGGATCGCCAGCCGTGCGACGGTTCCACCCTGACGGCACGGTCGAGTGGGATGAGCACTGGCAGGCCGACAAACTCCAAGACCCACCAGACGGATCGCCTGCCATGCGGTGGTTCCGCTCTGACGGCACGGTCGAGGGGGAGGAGCACTGGCAGGCAGGCCGCCTCCAAGACCCACCCGACGGGTCGCCAGCCGTGCGGACCTTCCGGCCAGATAGCACGGTCGAGGAGGAGGAGCACTACCAGGCCGGCAAGCACCAAGACCCGCCCGACGGGTCGCCAGCCCTGCGGCGGCACTACCCCGACGGCTCGGTCGAGTGGGAGGAGCACTACCAGGCCGGCCAGCTCCAGGACCCACCAGACGGATCACCAGCCGTGCGCTACTTCCGCTCCGACGGCTCGGTCGAGGCCGCGGATCACTACCAGGCAGGCGTGTGGGTCGCCGGCTAAAAACTTCGCACTCCTGACACCCTCGCCAGCCCAAGGGCCAGCCCACCGGTGGCCAGTTCGCCGCCAAGTCCAACCCGGAGGCCGACATCGAGCTGGAGCCGTCCTGGCCGGGGCTAACCCGCGAAGTGTGGAGGCCGTTCGTCGAGTTGAAGCGGGGCAAGCAGGTCAGCACTGTCCAGTGGCGGGACGACGACGGCAATCGCCAAGACCCGCCCGACGGATCGCCGGCCGTGCAACGGTTCCGTCCCGATGGCTCGGTCGCCAGCGAGGAGCACTGGCAGGCCGACAAGCTCCAAGACCCACCCGACGGATCGCCAGCCGTGCGACGGTTCCACTCCGACGGTTCGATCGAGTGGGAGGAGCACTACCAGGCCGGCCAGCTCCAGGACCCACCAGACGGATCACCAGCCGTGCGCCACCTCCGCCCCGACGGCACGGTCGGGGCGGAGGGGCACTACCGGGCTGGCGTGCGGGTCCCCGGCTAAAAAACCTCGCGCTCCTGCCGATCTGCCGCCCTCTTACTAAGCATGGCTAACACCTTGCTTGCACGCCGGCCCAAGGGCCAGCCCACCGGCGGCCAGTTCGCAGCCAAGTCCAACCCGGAGGCCGACATCGAGTTGGAGCCGTCCTGGCCGGGGCTTGCTCGCAGAGCTTGGACGCACGCCGACGGTTCATCGGTCGAGCATTGGTTGGACACCAACGGCCAGCTCCAAGACCCGCCCGACTGCACGCCCGCTGCGAAGCGGTTTCGTTCCGATGGCACGGTCGAGCACGAGGCGCACTACCAAGCCTGCCGTCTCCAAGACCCACCTGACGGGTCCCCCGCCGTGCGCTGGTTCCGCCAGGACGGCACGATCGAGCGGGAGGAACATCACCAAGCCAACCGGCGTCAAGACCCACCTGATGGGTCCCCCGCCGTGCGCTGGTTCCGCCAGGACGGCACGATCGAGCGGGAGGAACATCACCAAGCCGGCCAACTCCAAGACCTACCTGACGGGTCACCCGCCGTGCGGCAGTTCCGCCCTGACGGTTCGATCGCCAGCGAGGAACATCACCAAGCCGGCCAACTCCAAGACCTACCTGACGGGTCACCCGCCGTGCGGCAGTTCCGACCTGACGGTTCGATCGCCAGCGAGTGGCACTACCAAGCCGGTCAACTCCAAGACCTACCTGACGGGTCCCCCGCCGTGCGACGGCTCCGACCTGACGGCACGGTCGAGCGGGAGGAGCACTGGCAAGACGACCAGAAAGTTTTTCCGCCAGTCGCTTGATCCGCCGCCCTCTTAAAGGGCATGACCTTCACCCAGCCAGCCCCTTACCGTCGCAGCGATCCAGTCGACCGAGGTCAGCCCTCGGACATTTTCCGCCAGCCCGCCATCACGGTAGGCATGGCACAGCACAGCAAGTACCACTGCGAGGAACGTCGTCGGGGCGCCCCCGGCCAGGCCAGTTGGGTCCGCCTGAACGACGCCGTCGACCAGGAGGCATGGCGGATCGCTGAGGCGGTTTGCTCTGGGCAACAGGACGAGCGCCAGGGGCGGTGGGAGATCGCTGTCCTTGTGCTGGAGGAAGCCCAGATCCACGAATGGGCAGCAAGGAAGGCGGTCTCCTGCTCACGGCAGACGACCGACGACATCGCCGCTGCCTACCGTGAGCTGCTTGAAGAGAAGGTTGCTGGACCTGAGCCAGCTCTCGATCTCGCCCGAGTGGCGTCGGGGAGCAGTGTGTGCGGGTGGGCCAAGGGGCTCTTGGGCTCCCTTGAGGCCAGGAAGCTCGCCCGTCGGCTTGTGTTCACTTCGACCGTTCGCACGGTGCCGGTCTCCCATTCAGACAGCCAGTTGGCGGCTTGCACAGTGGGGATCGACGGGCAGTCCGACTTCGACTGGGACGACCAGGACCAGGCGTTCATGGCGGCGGCGGCGAGCTTCGAGGTGCTGTCTGCCGGCAAGCGGGCCAACGAGGTGATCCACCTGTCCGCTCGTTCTCTCTGCTCCGTCTACCACCTGCCAGCCCCCAAGCGGGGGCTCTACCTGTCGGGCGCAGCCGGGTTGTTCGACCGCCTGATGGACTCGGTGGATGCCGCTCGTGACGACATCACCGACACGGTCGAGAACCCTGATGGCGGGTACCGGGGGTTGGCGGTCCTGTGGGACCAGTACCCCATCAAGGCCCTGGAGCCGTTCTGCGAAGTCCCGGCTTTGGCCGTCCAGCGAATCGCTCTTTCCGCACTCACCCCTATTCCCCCGATGAACAAGATGCACCTCACCGCCCTACGGGATGCACTGGTGCCTGTCATCGGGTCACTCCACGCTGCCGGTCGTCTGGCGTCAACGTGGGCCAACTTGCACACCGAGGCAACGGCATCGGAGTACGGCCCGCACCCCCGCCCGAGGGTCAAGTCACTCGCCGCCCGAGTGGAGGAGCAGCATGAGTGGGAGCGGGCCGTCTCTGACGTGCTCAACCGAGGCTGCACCAAGCTCGGGGCGACGCCTGACGCTGTCCGTTCCTCGCTCACTGCGCTCGCCCGCCAGACCATCGGCGAGCCACTGCTGGTGGTGGCGTAATGCGGGCGAACACGGTGTCGTCGCCACTCCCTCGCTGCCATCTGCGGCTGGTGCCACCGCCGCCACCGCGACCTGTCCTGGTCGATTGGGAGGCCGAGGGCTGGTTTTCTGAAAAATCCTCGCGCACCGAGGATTTGCCGCCCTCTTACTAGGGCACAGGAGTTGCCGCTTCGAGGCAACCCCCCACGTACCACCCCCACGTACCACCGGAGGCAGCAATGACTGTACTGGCACTACCTGCCACTCTCGCGCTCGAAGACGAGGTAGATCGCTCGTTCGAGCTGACGGCAAGCGGGCTCTCCCGCTCTGCCGTCCGAGCGTTCCTGCTTGGTGAGACCGACGGCTCCGATCTCCCTGCCCCCGCCTGGGGGCCGATCGGTGAGGCGGTGTACGACCGGACCTACAGCCGGACCGTGCAAGGTGATGACGGAGTCTCCAGGCGAGAGACCTGGGCGGAGACTGTCCGCCGGGTCACGATGGGGTCCCTCCATTTGGTGGACTCGTGCCACTGGCAGCCGGATGAGGACGTCGACCTGTTCGACCTCATCTACTCCTTCCGGGCAATCCCAGCCGGTCGGCACCTGTGGGTCACCGGCACCTCCGTCTCCCACTACTCCAAGAACTGCTGGGCGTCCGGCTGGGCAGAGCGGACATCTCTCCACGCTGCGTTCCTCGCCGCTCGGCTCTTCGAGGGTGGGGGCGTGGGGTCGAACTACTCGGCTGACCTGCTCGATCAGACGGACCCCATCGTCGGGACGCTCGATCTCCGGGTTGTGTGCCACCCCGGCCACCAGGACTACGACAGGGTCGTCCGTGCCGCCGGCTCAACGCTCAGCGATGAGCCCTGCGCTCCCTACGGGGTCGCTCGCTCGTCCTACCACCAGGGGTCGCTCTACGGCGGCGTCATCAACGCTGGCGTCATCAAGACGGTCACCTGGCTGACGGTCGACGACTCCCGTGAGGGATGGGTTACCGCCTGGGCCACGTTGATCGACCTTTCGACCCAGCCCGGCTACCACACCGTCACGCTGGACGTGTCGAACGTACGCCCCTACGGCGCCACGCTCAAGACTTTCGGCGGGACCGCATCTGGCCCCGAAGCCCTGGTCATCTCGGCGAATGCGATCGTCGACGTGCTGAACGGAGCCGCCGTCGACTGCCGGTGCCTGACCGGCCTGGAGGCCATGCAGATCGACCACGAGATCGCAGCGGCCGTGGTCTCGGGCGGCTCGCGTCGGTCGGCTCGGATGTCGCTCATGTCGTGGACAGACCCCCAGGTCTTCGAGTTCATCCACTGCAAGTCCGACCCGACGATGCACTGGACCACGAACATCTCCGTTGAGATCGACGACGACTTCCACGCCGCCCTCTCCGACCCGGCCCACCCCCTACATGCCCGTGCCGAGGAGGTGCTGGCTGAAGTGACCACGGGAATGACCCGTGACGGCGAGCCCGGCATGGTCGACACTTCTTTCCACTCCGCCGACGAGCCAACGCCAATCCGAATCACTAACCCGTGCTCTGAAGCCTCGCTTGTCAGCTATGGCTCTCGCACCGAGTTCTTCGGCGAGAGCTGCAACCTCGGGTCGGTCGACCTCGCTGCTTTCGGGACGGACATGGAGGGGGCGCAGCGGGCCTTCGAGCTGATGGCCCGGTTCCTCTACCGAGCTACGCTGAACCATCACCACGACCCGGCTGCTTCTGCCATCGAAGCGGCGAACCGCCGGATCGGCGTGGGGATCATGGGGCTCCAGGGGTGGGTCGCCGCTCACGGCTACCGGCTCTCGGAGCTGCCTTCCGCCCCCGAGCTGGCCGACAAGTTGACGAGCTTCCGGTACTCGGTCCGCCTGGCTGCCAACCAGTTCGCCGCCGAGTTGGGGTTGCCGTGCCCGACCAAGGTCACCGCCGTAGCCCCGACAGGCACGATCGCTCAGCTCGGAGGGACGACGCCCGGTATCCACCCGGTCTACGCCCGCTACTTCATCCGTCGGGTGCGTTACCAGGACACCGATCCGGCGCTCGACGGTCTGGCAGCAGCCGGGCACAAGATCGTCGACGACATCTACGCAGCCAACACGAAGGTAGTGGAGTTCGTCATGCGAGACCGCATCCTCGACCGGTACCCGGCCGATCTGATCGAGCAGGTCGACGAGTTCTCCGCCGAGGCGTTCTTCGACATCATCGCCACTGTGCAAGCGTCCTTCTGCGGCCCGCTCGACGGCCAGGCAGTGTCGGCCACGGCTCAGATCAAGGCAGGGCTCGACCCCAAGGAACTCGCCGCTCAGATCCGGTCGCGGCTTGGGACCATGAAGGGGTTCACGGTGTTCCCCGCCCTGACCCGCCCGCTCCAGCCCTACGAGGCACTGTCGGAGGACGCCTACCTGGCCGCTACGGCATCAGGGGCGAGTGATGTCGTCGGGGACTCGAACAGCGGGGAGTGCGTGGGGGGAGCGTGCCCGGTGCGGTGACCACCGGCAGCATGGCCACCGGCAGCATGACCACCGGCAGCATGGCCACCGTTCGCGTAACCACCAGCCGCCGCCCGTCCAGCGGTTGTTGGTTACGCGAACGGGTCTTCGTCCGGCTCCTGTGCTCCCGATGTGATGACGAGCGGGAACAGAGCGGAGACGATCCGCCGGTCGGCGGGCGCTGACCCGACAAGCTGCTTTGTCCGGCGAGCGAACCGCCGCCCGGAGACAGCCCGTGCTCCAGCCGGCCGGAACCTCCACAACCGCAGTGGCTTCGAGTCGTTCGATGGCCACACGACCATGATCGGCTTGGCGATCTGGCACTCGATGCCGCTGCGGTTGAGGAGGGCGGCAATCGCCACCTGTGCCAGTTCGAGCGTGCGCCGGTCTCCCGCCGAGAACCGGTGCAGCCCCCGCCTTGTCTGCCCCCGGAACGTCCAGATGTGTCCTGGACGCCAGGCTTTCGAGTCAAGGATGGTCACCTGCTGCCCGGCGACGACGATGTGGTCGATGTTGGCGGACACCTTGCCCATCGGGAGTCGGAGGTCGTGTAGGACGGTCGGTCCCGACCCTTGGCACAGCCCAGCAAGAGCCCTTGCTGTCCGTTGCTCCCCAGCCTTACCGATAGCTGCTCGTCCTTCGTACGCCCCGGACATCCGGCTCACGCTGCCGCCCGGTGTCCCGATGACGTTTGCGGTCGCTTGTTGCATACCTCCCCTATGGCAGAAGTCGTGA
>JAEHJW020005016.1_pt1 | contig 13968 bp, 15 predicted proteins | sample 9271431 | NCBI WGS metagenome assembly JAEHJW02
ATGGCCAACCTCACGGCCGCCATCAACCTTTTGCCCAACCGCTATGGCCGGCTGGAGTCACTCAACCTGTTCCCGGTCAAGCCGGTGCGCTTCCGCCAGATCCTCATCGAGGAGAAAAACGGCGTGCTCAATCTCCTGCCGACGCTGCCGGTGGGCAGTCCCGGCACGGTGGGTCAGCGTGACAAGCGCAAGATGCGCTCCTTCGTCGTGCCCCATATCCCGCACGACGACGTGGTGCTGCCCGAGGAAGTTCAGGGGCTGCGCGCCTTCGGATCGGAAACCGAACTGGAGACCGTGGCCGGCGTCATGGCCCGCCATCTGGAGACGATGCGCAACAAGCACGCCATCACGCTGGAACATCTGCGCATGGGTGCATTGAAAGGCATCATCCTTGATGCCGACGGCTCGACGCTCTACAACCTTTACGACGAGTTCGGCATCGCGCCCAAGGCGATCAACTTCGCCCTGACCACGGATAGCACCAACGTCCGTCAGAAATGCGTCGATACCCTGGCGCACATCGAAGAGAACCTGCGCGGAGAGTTCATGACCGGTGTGCGCTGCCTGTGTTCGCCCGAGTTCTTCGAAAAACTGATCGCCCACCCGAAGGTCGAGAAGGCCTACGAGAACTTCCAGCAGGGCGCGATCCTGCGTGACGATGTCCGTGCCGGCTTCACCTTCGGCGGCATCGTGTTCGAGGAGTATCGCGGTCAGGCCACCGATGGCAACGGCGCCACCCGTCGCTTCATCGCGGCCGGCGAAGCGCATGCCTTCCCCGTAGGGACGATCGACACCTTCGGCACCTACGTGGCCCCGGCGGACTTCAACGAGACCGTCAATACCCTCGGCCAGCCGCTCTACGCCAAGCAGGACTCGCGCAAGTTCGAGCGCGGTACCGATCTGCATACGCAGTCGAATCCGCTGCCGATGTGCCATCGCCCGGGCGTGCTGGTCAAGCTGACGATGTCCTGATGGCCACGGTCAGCGATCTCTACGCCGCCGCTGGTCGGGCTGGACTGCTGACACCCGCCATGATCGGGAGCGCGGAAGTGCTGGTGGACTTCCGTGCGCCCGATGTGGAGGTGCTCGATGGTCTGGGACTGTCATCCGACTATGCCATTCGCTATCCCGCCGAAGACGTGGTGCTCGACACCGGTCACGAGCTTGTGATCGGTGGTGTCACCTACCGGGTGCGGGAAGTTCGTGCAATGGGTGATGGCTCGGAGTGCCGGGCGACGCTGATGCGCATCTGATTCATGCTCGAAGGAAATCCACTATGAATTCAATCCGGGAACGCATTCTCCAGGCACTGACCAGTCGCCTGGCTCCCATCGCACAGGGCGAAGGCGCGCAGGTCCTGCGCTCTCCGACCACCGCCATACCCCGCGACGCGTCACCGGCGCTGCTGGTCTTTCCCGAGGCAGAAACCATCGCCCAGCGCGCCAACGACCGCATCGAGCGGCATCTGGTGGTCCGTCTCGTCGCGCTGGGGCGCGCCACCGACACCGAGCCGGCCGAGATGATCGCCGACCGGCTGCTGGTGGCCTGCCATACCGCGCTGTTCTCCGATCCGAACCTGGGCGGTACCACGCTGGGTCTCCAGGAACTCGATTGCGACTGGGACATCGAGGATGCCGATGCCACGGCTGCCGCAATTCCGGCGCGCTACCAGATCACCTACCGCACCCTGGTCCATGACCTGACGGCCCAGGGCTGAACAACTTTCCATCGAAGGAGTAAACGATATGGCCTATTTCTCCGGTCAGGGGCGCGTATTCATCGGCGCCCGTACCAGCGGCGGCAATCCTGCCGGCCTCAACTTTGTCGGCAATGTCCCCGACCTCAAGGTATCCCTCTCGGTCGAGACGCTCGAGCATCAGGAATCGCAGTCCGGCCAGCGTTTGACCGACCTGCAGATCATCAAGGGCAAGAAAGGCGAGTTTGCCTGCACCCTGGAAGAACTCATCCCGAGCAATCTCGAACTGGCGCTCTACGGCAGCACCACGGCCGTGACTACCGGCACTGTCACCGACGAGGCCATTGCGACGACGGCCGAAGCCAACAAGTTGTATCTGCTCGGCAAGCAGAACGTCTCTTCGCTGGTGGTGAAAGCCGGGGCGACCACGGTCGCCAACACGAAATACACCGTGAACGCCAAGCACGGTTCCTTTCAATTCACCGACATTACGGGCGTGACCGGTGCCATCACCGCCAGCTATTCCTACGGCGCAGCCAACGTGACGGCGATGTTCACCCAGCCCTTGCCGGAGCGCTGGGTACGCTTCGAGGGGCTCAATACCGCCGACGGTAACAAAGAAGTCGTCATCGATCTCTATCGCGTGGCCATCAACCCGGCCAAGGAACTCTCGGTGATCACCAGTGACCTGCTCAAGTTCGAGTTGTCCGGGCAGGTACTCGCCGATCTGACCAAGTCGGCCAGTGGTGAACTGGGGCAATTCGGCCGGATCGTCCTCCTGTGAAAAAGCCCACAGATCCCATGGCCGTGCTGCCGCCAGTCCCGATCGAGATCCGCGTGGCGGAGCAGACGATCGCGCTCACGCCCCTCGTGTTGGGCGAACTGCCTGCCTTCGCAAAGGCCATTCAGCCCTTCACGGCGGACCTCGCCATCGAACCTGACTGGCTACGGCTTCTTGGCAGTCACGGCGAGGCCATGATTAACGCCATGGCCATCGCCAGCCGCCAGTCACGCGAGTGGATTGCCGGCCTGGCGCTGGATGAGGCGATATTTCTCGCGCAGGCCCTGTTCGAGGTGAATGCGGATTTTTTTATCCAGCGGGTGGTGCCGAAGCTGGGCGAGGCAGTGAGTCGCATCGGCAGTCAGTTGGCTGGGCCGACACTTGCCAGCGCCTGATTGCGCATGGCCATGCCTGGCAGGACATCCGGCACTACACCCTGGCGCAGGTCGATGCATGGCTCGACGCCATCCATCGGCAGGAACAGCGGCAACTGGCCAATCTACTGACGGTCATTGCCACCGGTAGCCAGGGAACGGGCGAGGCCATCCGAAAGGCCATTCAGAGTCTCACCCCACCATGCTCAAAATCTCCCTGACCACCTCGGGCCTGCTCGACAAGCGCGAACTGGCCGCCTGGACCCGCTCACGCCGCGAGGCGGTTCACAAGGCGGTCGGCCTGGGGATGCGTGACAGCAGCCGCAGCCTGACGGAAGCGCTACGCACCCGCATGCAGTCCGACCTGGCGATCCGCAAGCCGGCCTTCCTGCGCTCGATGCGGGCCAAGGTGCTGGATCGGGATTCGACGCGGTTGCCGGCCTTGCTGGTGGGGTCACGGGTTTCCTGGCTGGGTGTGCATGTGCGGGGGGCGACCTTGACCGGAAAAATGCTGATCCCCCTGACCGAGTCCGGGCGACGAATGGGGCGCAAGGCTTTCGCCAGGGTGATCGACACCCTGATGCGTTCCGGCAATGCCTGGTTTATTCGCAAGGACGGCAAGGTCATCCTGATGGCGGAGAACATCAAAGAAAACGCCTCGGCCCTGACGCGCTTCAAGCGCGCCGAGCGACAGCGCACCGGGGCGAAATCGATCAAGCGTGGCCAGGAGATACCGATCGCCGTCCTGGTGCCCCGCGTCACCCTGAAACGCCGCTTCGACTTTGACGGGACGGTGCGGCGTGCCATGCCGCAACTGGCTCAATCCATCAATCGCTATTTGAACCGCAACTGACATGGCTTCCGATCGCGCACAGATCCTCATCACTGCCGTCGACCAGACCCGCACAGCCCTGGATAGCATCCGGAACAACCTCGGGCGTCTCGGTGACGAAACCCGTCGCGTGCAGGGATTGCTGGCAGGTCTGGGTGTCTCCCTCACGCTGGGCGCGTTCGCGGCACTGGTCAAGGGAGCGATCGACTCTGCCGATGAGCTAAACAAGCTCTCCCAGAAAATCGGCATCTCGGTCGAGGCATTGTCGACGCTGCAGTTCGCCGCCCAGTTGTCGGATGTCGGGCTTGATACCTTAAAGACCGGCCTGAAAGGACTCTCCGCCAACCTGACGGAAGCACGTTCCGGACTGGGTGAAGGCGCCGCTCTGTTTCAGGCGCTCGGCATTTCGGTCGAGGAGTCGGCAGGCAACCTCAAGTCATCGGACACGATCCTGCTGGAGGTTGCCGATCGCTTCGCCAGCTTCGAGGACGGAGCCACCAAGACGGCCCTGGCGGTCAAGCTCTTCGGCAAGAGCGGAATGGACATGATCCCGTTCCTGAATCAGGGGTCATCGGGAATCCGCGCACTGATGCAGGAAGCCGAACGGCTCGGCCTGAAGTTGTCGACCGAAACCGCTCAGGCGGCCGAAGCCTTCAACGACAACCTGACAGCGCTCAAAGCCTCGTCTTCCGGGTTGGGCATTTCGCTGGCTACCGAGTTGCTGGCACCCTTGCGGGTCGTCACTGATGCCATCCGCGAAGGCCAGGGAGAAGCGACCGGCTTCGCAGCTATTCTCGGTGGTGCCCTTAAAACCACCCTGGAGGCGATTCTCGTCCTTGGCGTGAATGTCGCCTACGTATTCAAGTCGATGGGCACCGAGATCGGTGGCATGGCCGCTCAACTCACCGCGCTGGCCCGCCTCGACATCCGGGGTTTCAAGGCGATCGGCGAAGCCATGCGGGAAGATGCCACCAAGGCGCGTGCCGAGGTTGATGCCTTGTCGGCACGCATCCTCAATCCACCCCAGGCGCGCTCGGCAGGGCCTGCGCCCTCCAGTCCTACTGCGGGGAATACGGGTGCGGCGACAGAAGACATGCAGCGCATGGCCTGCGTGCTCTCGGGTGGGGAATGGCGTGGCGGGCGCTGCATCAAGAAAGGCGCGGAAGCCAAGGACAACAGTGCAGCGCGCTTGGCCGTCCTGAAGGCACAGGCCGACGCCGAGTTCCGTCTGCTCAAGACCGGGCTGGATCAGCAGAAGGCCGCCCTCGATCGGGCCCTCGATGATCGCCTGGTGTCGATTCGGGACTACTACGCGCAAAAGACCCGTCTTGAGCAGGCAGCCATCGACGAGGACATTTCCCGCAAGACCGAGGAGCGCAGTGCCCAGCAACAAATGGCTCGCGGTGGGAAAGACGAGGCTACCAGGCTGCGGGCCATGGCCGAGGTCAAGAAGCTCGACGGCGAGATTGCCGTTCTGGCGCAACAGCGCGGTGAGATCGAGGTGGCCAATGCGCATGCGGCGGCTAATGCCGAACGGCAACTCGCCAACGAACTCGCCCGGGTGCGGGATCGTCTCGCTGAAGTTCGCGGTGGCACCGGTGGTGACAGTACTCGCGCACGTCTGCAACGCGAATATCAGCCCCTGATCGATCAGTTGCAGCGAATGGGCGATACCGCCGGCACGCAGGATGTGGCGCGGCTGATCGATGTCGAGTCGGATCTGGCGGAACTGGCACGCTTCGAGCGTCAGTACCAGATCGCGACCGAGCGGCTGTCGCTGCGGGGTCGGGAACTCCAGGTGCAGAAGGAGGCGGGCCTCATCACCGAATCCCAGATGCGGCAGACGCTGCTGGGATTGCAGGCCGAGACGGCACGGGAAGTCGAAGCGCTGATTCCCAAGATGGAGCAACTCGCGCAATCGACCGGATCGGAAGAAGCGGTCAATCGGGTGGCGCGGCTGAAGATCGAGATCGCCAGCCTCAAGACGGTGACGGACGAGGTGGCGGTCCGCATCAATGGTGACACCCAGAACGCCTTTGCCACGATGTTCGAGCAGATCGGCTCGGGTGCCAAGTCGGCGAAGGATGCCTTTGCCGATTTTGCGCGCAGCGTGCTGGCCTCGATCAACCGGATCGCTTCACAGAAACTCGCCGAGAGTCTGTTCGGGGCGATCGGTGGCAGTGGCGGTGGTGGCGGATTTGGTGCCTTCATCAGCGGACTGTTCAAGGGCTTCGCCACGGGTGGCCTGGTCAGCGGGCCGGGAACTTCGACCTCGGACTCGATCCCGGCGCGTCTGTCGGCCGGTGAATACGTCTTGCGGGCCGCAGCCGTGCGCCGGCTCGGCGTCGATTTCCTGCATGCCCTGAACGGCGGACTCAGTGTCCCCCGCTGGCAGGGTGTGCGTCTGGCCTTCGCCGAGGGAGGACTGGTGCCACCAGCCCCTGCATCGTCACCGGGCGCCGGTCAGGCGGTGCGCATCGTCAATGTGATCGATCCCAGTCTTGCCGCCGACTACTTGACCTCGCCTGCTGGCGAAAAGTCGATTCTCAACATCCTTTCGCGCAATGGTTCGGCCGTGCGCGAGATTCTGCGTTAGGAATTGCCATGGCTTGGACATCCGGTACCGCTTCAGACTACCTCGACCTGCTGATCCGCCTCAAGGCCTTCGTCACCGAGCAGATGCTGCCCGCCAACGAGCGCTGGCAAGTCATGCGCTGGGTACCTGGGCCGCCGGCCGAACTGGTGTTGAAGGGGGTGGGACTGGCCGGGACCGACGAGATCTATGTCGCGATCCAGACGGAGACGTCGTCGGACTATGGCAACTGGAAACTGCGGGGCTATGTCACCTACAACCCCGGGGTGGCGTTTGATGCCCAGTACAACAGCAGTCAGACTTTCTATGCCTTGCTGACCCTGTCGGCGATGCCGTACTGGTTCGTCGCCAACGGTCGTCGCATCGTCGTGGTGGTCAAGACCGGCACCTACTACGAGTGCGTGCATCTCGGGCTGTTCCTGCCCTATGCGACGCCGGCCCAATACCCGTATCCCCTGGTGGTGGGCGGTTCGTACAACGGCTCGACGCGCTGGAGCAACGCCTACACCTATCGCAACCATCTGCCGCGCACGGCGGGCTATTCCGGGGCGTACTGGTCGCCCACGGGCACCTGGAACAGCAGTCCGTATTTCTGGCCGGGCACCTGGGGCAGCAATCAGCGCGAAGCCCCGGATGGCAGCTATCCGCTGTTGCCCTTCGTGATGCAGGGCCTTGGCGAACTGGACGGCATGTACAGCGTGCCGGGCTACGGCAATTCCGTGGAGAACATCATCACCGCCAATGGCGTGGATCACCTCGTGGTGCAGGACGTGTATCGCACCGGGTACTACGACTATTGGGCACTGAAACTGGCATAGACCAACGCCGCATCGCCGACCTCGTTCCCTCAACTTTCACATGCTGATTGCGGTAGCGGTCGGCACGTAAGGCGTTCCAACACTTATGGCATTCCAATCCGGTATCACCACCTCGCCGAACGACCTGCTCGACAAGATCCGGCTCTTCGCCACCACCTACTGCGGTTACACGCAGCTGATGTATCAGGCTGATTCGGGTTACTACCGTCTGCACCTGCAGCATGCGGCCAGCGGACAGTACGTCAATCTGCACTCCTGGAGCAGTTACATCGCGGCCTATGGCTCAACTGCGTTCAGCAGCGGCCTGGCCTACGGCTCACAAACCGTATCGGGTGGCTCGATCTCGGCCAACTTGCTGTCCGGCAGTGCCGAATACTTCCTGTTCGGCGGGGATGGCTACTGCTATTGCGTCACGCAATACACCAGCACCATCTACAACATGCTGCTTTTCGGCACCATGACCAAGACCTGCAGCTTCACGGGTGGTGCCTTTCTGTCCGATAGCTATAGCGGTGCCGTGCGCGCCGACATCGACAGTGCGACCAATGCCTGGAAAACCGCCAACGGCTCCGGCAACACCTCGTCGCGGATGTTCTATACCAGCCTGACGCGACAACTCGACAGCTATTCGCCGATCACCTTCAACGGGGTGACGCCGCTGTATCCGATCACCGTCGAGGTGGGACGCACCACGCCGACCTACTATTACTCGATGGTGGGCTACATCCCCGAGGCCCGTCTGCTGCGCATGAACGGTCAGTACGCGAACAAGGACATCGTGACGCTCGGCAGCGACGAGTGGATGGTGTTCAGCACGTCCTATGGCGGCTACGCCTTCAAGAAATGACGACCTTTGCGGGAGGTGTGTTGCCCTCAGGCGTGAAGGGCGATCCGGCCTATGCTTTGCCTGAGAAATTCCTGCCGGCACCGTTTCGCCCGTATGAAGGGGCCATTGCGCGATTTTCCAGCGGCGGCTCCCTGACCAACCTTCTGCCGATCAGCGAACTGCCGGTAGGCTTCGCCGGCTTCACGATCCGCCAGTTCGAGCAGCACTGGTATCACCAGATTCATCTGCTGCCGGGCAAGATCATCCTGGGCAACCTGCTGTCGACGCAGATGCGGCAGATCGAAGTGTGGAACGCGCATTTCGCCACCAAGACCCTGTCGGCCATCGTCGGCGAGAACGATGGGGGCATCGTGCTCTCGGGCAGCAGCAATCCGCCGACCCAATTCGGCATGCTCTCGTCGCGCTTGTACGAGGTCTCCATCAGTCTTGATGGTCCCCCGGTCATCGAGGCGTCCTTCACCTTCCAGTTTCCTGGTGAGACACCGCGCCTGAGTATCTCGGGTCGGCGGGTCGTGGTCTTCGGCCTGCGACCCCACTGGGGAGAGTCCTGGCTGGAACGACTGGCCTGGGCTACCGATGTGCTGACTGCCCGGGATGGCACCGAACAGCGCGTGAGCCTGCGCGTCAATCCGCGCCGCTCGCTCGAATTCACGATCCTGCTCGGGCGCGACGATGCCGCCTTGCTGGATGTGCTGCTGTCGGCCTGGCAGTCGCGGGTCTATGCCTTGCCGATCTGGCCCGACAAGACCCAGTTGGCGGGCAGTCTGGTGGCGGGCAGCACCTTTATTCCGCTGACGACGACGCATCTGGAGTACGAGGCCGATGGCCTGCTGGTGATCGGTACCGACAGCCGCAATACCGAGGCGGCCGAAGTCCTGTCGGTCGCCAGCAATGGCGTGACGCTCAAGCAACCCATCCTCCAGTCGTGGCCGGCAGGCGCCTTCGTGACGCCAGCGCGTACCGCACGGCTCCGTATCAGCCAGCCGGTGACGCGGGTCACGGAAGCCATCGTCACGGCCCGGGTTGTGTTCGATATCGCCGGAACCACCACGATCACCAAACAGGACAACGCTACCAAACTGAGCAATGTGCCGATCTGGCCGATGACCTTCCCGCGACCGAACCGGGAACGCGATGTCGAGGTGGAGTATCAGCGGCTCGCCGAAGTCCTGGACTACGAGACCGGCATTACAGCGGTGGATGACTCGGGGGCACGACCGTTCATTCGTCGCGCCTTCGATTTCCGCTTCACCAGTCGTGCCGAGATTGCCGCCTTCAAGGGCTGGCTGGCAGCCCGTGCCGGACGCCTGGTGGCGTACTGGCAGCCGGGATGGGAAACCTCCATCGTGCCGACCCGCAAGATCCTGTCGAACCAGACGGTGATGACCGTTGCGGCACGGGGCTATGCCCTGTACTTCAACCCGATGCAGGGACGCACCGAAGCCGCCTTCCTGCACAAGAACGGCACCTGGTACTACCGCACGATCCTGAGCTTCGGTGCGGGGACCATCAATGAAGAGGAGACGATGACGCTGGATCAGACCTTCGGCTTCGACGCCAACCCCGAAGACTGGCTCGCCATCTACTTCCTCGAAAAAAGCCGGCTCGACAGCGACCAGATCGAATTGCACTGGCTCTCCGACCGGATCGTCGAATCGGCATTGCCAGTCAAGAGCATCAAGGGATAACCGATGTCCTATCTCACGCAGGAAACCTCGGTGGCCGCTGGTCTGCCGGTGGAACTCTATCGCTTCGTCCTTGGCCAGCAGGTCTGGGCGGTGACCAGTGGCCGCGAGGTCGTGACCTACCAGGCCGACACCTACCAGCCAGCCGTTCTGCGTCGTTCCGGACTGGAGCAATCGCCGGATTTCTCGCGCAATGGCATCGAACTGGAATGTGCGCGCGACTTTGCGGTGGCCCAGTTGTTTGCCGCCAGCCGGCCCAACGGGGTGGTGTCCCTGACGCTGTTTCGCAATCACTACGGTGACAGCGAGTACATCACCGCCTGGAAGGGCCGGGTGGCGTCCGTGGTGTTTGCCGGCAGCGGCGCGACGATCCGCTGCGAGTCGATCTTCACGGCCTTGAAGCGTCCGGGGCTGCGGGCGCATTACCAGACGGGTTGCCGCCATGCCCTGTACGACCCGGGCTGTGGCATCAACAACCAGGCCTACAAGATCGCCGGCACGCTGAGCGCGGTCTCTGGTTTGACGGCAACCTCGGTGGCCTTCCTGTCGCAGAGCACCGGATGGCTGACCGGCGGTTACCTGCGCGTGGGTGGCGTGCCACGCATGATCACCCAGCACTCGGGCGATACGGTCACGCTGTCGAGCGTCCTGCCTGGACTCGCGGTGGGCAGCGCCTTCGAAGCCTTCGCCGGCTGCGACCGCAGTTTCTCGACCTGCCAGAGCAAGTTCGGCAATGCGCTGAACTTTGGGGGGTTCCCCTGGATACCGGCAAAGAACCCCTTTGCCGGTGACTCGATCGTCTGAGGTCGGTTATGTGGACGCAAATTCTCGTCTGGGTGGTGACCACGGTCATCGGGGCCTTGCTGAGCCCCCGGCCGCCCAAACCGGCTTCCGTCTCGCCCGGCAATGTGGATGTTCCGGTGGCCGAACAGGGCAAGCCCATTCCGGTGCTGTTTGGCACCCGCGTCATCCGCCAGGCCAACTGCGTCTGGTATGGCGATATCAAGACCACGGAAATTCGCCAGACGTCTGGCAGTGGAGGTAAGAAATGACGGTGATCGCAACCCATGAGGACGCCAAGGCGCTGGGCTATTGCAACGCGGGGCTGCGCAAATGGTTCCCGCGTGACGGGGTCAGCTTCGACGACTTTCGTCGGGATGGCGTGACGACCGACTGGCTCCGGGCCACCGGCGACGCCATGGCCATTCGCCTCGCCGAAGCCGTTGAACAACGCGAGCAGGTGGCCTAAGTGGGCGGCGGCGGAAAACGCGGTGGCGGCTCGAGTTCCTATGTCGTTGGCCATCGCTACTACGCGGGACTGCATCTGGTTCTGTGCCACGGGCCGGTCGATGCCATCACCCGCATCATCGTCGGCGAGCGCACGGCCTGGAGCGGCAGCATTACGAGCAGCCAGACGATCTACATCAATGCCCCGCAGCTGTTCGGCGGCGATTCGCGCGAAGGTGGTGTGCAGGGCTATGTCGAGGTGAAGTTCGGCGGTCCGTCCGAGACCGTATCCGGCTACCTGCAACAGAAGCTCGGTAGCATCATTCCTGCGTTTCGCGGCGTGCTGTCGCTGATCGTCCAGCAGTGCCAACTGTCGGCGATGAACCCCTACATCAAGCCCTGGAGCGTCGAGGCACGGCGGATTCCGGCACCGGTGGCCCTGGGTAGCGGCTACATCAACGGTGACGCCAATCCGGCCCATATCATCTACGAGTGCCTCAACAATGCGACCTGGGGTCTGGGGCATGCCACCAGCGAGATCGATGCCGGCAGTTTCTCTACGGCGTCCTACACGCTGGGCAGCGAACAGTTCGGACTCTCCTTGTTGTGGGATCGCGAACAGCCCCTCGAAGAGTTCATCGGCGAAGTGCTGCGCCACATCGATGGCACGCTCTATGTCCATCCGCGTACCGGGCAATACACCCTGAAGCTCGCCCGGGCGGACTACAGCCTCTCCAGCCTCATGGTGCTGGATGCCACCAATATCCTCGCGCTGGAAAGCTTCTCGCGTCCGGCCGAATCCGAACTGATCAATCAGGTCACGGTGCGCTACCGGGACCGCAGCACCGACAAGGATGCGGCGATCACCGTCCATGACCTGGCGGCACTGGAACTGGCCGGTGGCGTGGTGTCCTCGGTGACGGTGGATTATCCGGGCATCAGTAACGGCACGCTGGCCTCGAAGGTGGCGCTGGGCGACCTCAAGCAGTTGTCCGTGCCACTGGCTAAGGCGACGCTGGTCGCCAACCGCAAAGCGGCCAGTCTCAATATCGGCGACGTCTTCAAGCTGACCTGGCCGGAACTGGGCATCGCCCAACTGGTGATGCGGGTGGTGCGCATCAGCTATGGCACCCTGACTGATGGGCGGGTGCGCATCGAATGCGTGGAAGACATCTTCGGCTTGCCCTCGGCCACCTATGTCTCGCCGACGCCCACCTCCTGGGTCTCGCCACTGACCGCCCCGGCCCCGGTGCCGTTCAGAAAACTGGGTGAGGCGCCCTGGTGGACGGTGGTGAAGCGGGTGGTTGGCGAATCGGCGACGGCCCGGGCGGAACTCGAACCCGAAGGCGGTCTGCTGGTGGTGTGCGCAAGCCGGCCCTCCGGAGATTCCCTCAATGTGAAGGTGTTGACGCGCCAAGGCAGTGCCGCCTTTGCCGAGGTCGAGGCGATGGGTTTTACGCCCAACGCGACGCTGATAAACGACATCGACCCGGCTGCTACCGTGCTGGCGATCGGCAACGGTCAGGACCTGGAGTCAGTCGGCCTCGACAAGCTGGCCTATCTCGACGACGAGATCCTGGCGATCAAGGCAGTGAATCTCGGTGCCGGGACGATCACGGTAGAACGGGGCATTCTCGATACCGTTCCGGCCAGTCATCTAGCCGGTGCGCGGCTCTGGTTCGCCGATGCCGTGGAAGCACTGATCACCGAGCAGTATCTGTCCGGGGAGTCGCTGCAGGTCAAGCTGCTGCCGTCGACCGGCATGGGACGCCTGGCGGAGTCAGCGGCGACGGCCGACAGCTACACCTTCGCCAAGCGCATGATCAGGCCGTATCCGCCCGGGAATGTGCGCGTCAATAACGTGATGTGGCCCACCGTGATTCTGGGTCAGATGGCGCTGACCTGGGCTCATCGCGACCGCATGCAGCAGACCGTCTATCTGGTAACGCAGGCGGAGGGAAATATCGGCCCCGAGGCGGGGACCACCTACACGGTCCGCATCTACAACGAAAACCTTTCGCTCCAGAAAACCCTGACGGGACTAACCACGACGTCCCTGACCTATACGACCACCGACGAAGCCACGGATAGTGGTCTGGGCCGGATCAACGGCCGGCTCAAGGTCGAGATCGAGTCGATGCGCGACGGGCAGGTCAGCTGGCAGAAGCAGACGCGGAGTTTCGAACGGGCGGGCTTCGGCCTGAACTACGGCAAATACTATGGAGGAGTGTGAGGAGATGAGTGATGGCAAGCATTGATCCGAATCTGGGACTGACCTACGGCTGGACCCTCGGCGAGTCCGGCTGGCACACGACGATGGACGGCAATTTGAAGCGGCTCGGCGCGGTCGTTGGGCTGTCGGTCAAGGATCGGGATCTGGCTACGCCACCGGCCAGTCCGGTCGATGGCGACCGCTACATCATTCCGGCCGCTGCTACGGGTGTTTGGGCGGGCAGGACCAACCAGATCGCCGTGCGCGTGGCGAGCACCTGGGAGTACTACACGCCGAAGGTCGGCTGGCTTTGCTACATCGATGACGAAGCCGTGCTCTCGGCTTACAAGTCCACCGGCTGGAGCGCCGGCATCGCGATCTGACATTGCTTGACCAACCCGACGAGCCCACCCACGAGGTGGACTTTCCATTTCTGGAGGACGAAATCATGGATGCAACCCCAATGGAGCGCCGCAAGATGGTGACCATCCCGCAAGAAGAGTTCGAAGCGATGCTGGAACGGGCGGCCGAGCGTGGCGCTCGCGCCGCATTGCACGGCGTGGGCCTGGATGGCGAGGATGCCGCTCACGACATCCGGGAACTGCGGAACCTGCTGGATGCCTTCAATGAGGCCAAGCGCACAGCCGGCATTACCCTGGTCAAGATGATCGTCACCGGCCTGGTGCTGGCCCTGCTGGCTGGCACCGTGCTCAAGATCAAGTTGTTCGGGGGCCAGCCATGATCGAGACCTTGCTTGGCGGGTTGCTCGGCGGTGCATTCCGTCTGGCCCCGGAAATCCTGAAGTGGATGGACCGCAATGGCGAGCGCAGTCACGAACTGGCCATGCAGGACAAGGCGCTGGAGTTTGAGAAATTGCGGGGCTCGCAACGCATGGCCGAGATC
>JAEHJW020001937.1_pt1 | contig 13966 bp, 13 predicted proteins | sample 9271431 | NCBI WGS metagenome assembly JAEHJW02
GTTGACCTTCACCCAGCCTGCCGGATATCCACCCGATGCTGTCGCATATTGCATCGCTCCATATTGGTTCGGTTTGCACGTCAGGATATCCCCCGTCTGGGAGTTCGAAACGATCGTTCCGATCGTCGAGCAGGGCGATCCGTTAATGTACTGAGACCCCGAACCCAGCAGTAAAGGTCCCGAAACAAACTGATTGGATCCCCCCGAAGGATTTAACTGTACATATTCACCAGCGAGACTCCCGGGAACCGGCAGGTTATAGGCGATTTCCTTTCCACCACTTACCAGAGTACTCGTTGTCGGCGGGAGAGAGTTCGGAAGGGCATTGCGGTACATGTTCTGGACGGGAAGCTGGTTTGCAGGAAGATCGACGGCAATACCGAAATCGTTTCCGTTCACGGACGGATTCGTCGCGGAAAGAACGACTCCGTCCGGATTCGTGATCGTTCCGTTTCCGTTGTTGCAGGTCAGGCACAATCCCTGCGCTGTTTTCGGAATATAACCAGCGTTCACCAGACCCGTAATGGTTGGCACATTTCCTGTCGCCAAGTAGTACTCCATGCCCTGGCCGGAAAGATTCCCGATTGTGGCGATATCCGTTTCCGCATTCCGGATGCGCTGGATACCGGATTCCTTCCGGACAGACTGCGCCGCGATCAACGCCAGAACAGTGCTTCCCAGGAAAAGTCCTATCAAGCCATTCGCCATCGAAAATCCTGATTCGTTCAGTCTCTTCCCGAAAATCTTCATGTTACACTCCTTGTTTGTGACCACTGCAGAATCTCTCCCCGTTATTTTATTTTTTTCTTTTCGACGAATGATGTTTTTGTCTTTTGACCACAGATCGAGGCGATACATCGGCTATTCTTGGAGAGGTACCGGAATAGTTACGCAGAATTCAGTGAGTACGTTAGTTTAGTGACTGCGAGCGAGACGCGATGGCGGGGAAGACGAAATCTGCCGCAAATCTTCAGGCTTTTCTCCAATAGAAGGATTGTTTTCCGGATCAATCGAAGGACTCAACGATCGCATCGAGATGAAATCCGACACCGAAATGATCTCTCCTTTTCTGAATGGAAACCTTCCGGACAAACTGGACAACTCTTTTTCCCTTATGCGATCCATGTTCCAGCCGCGAAGCAGAATCATGGCGACATTCATCTCTTTGTCAAAAAAAACGGGGTCGCTCGATCGCGATATTTCCAGAATCGGCAAAACCTCTTTCTCCCCCACACCCATGATTGGGATCATCACCGCTTCTCCCGACTTCCCTTCCGAAATTTTTTCCGAAACCTTCCGGATTCCTTCTATCGCATACACCCCCGATCCCGTAGCGTACCTCGCATAGGCAAAATCCGGGGACAGAAGAGTCCTTGCGAAATCGACGGATTTCTTCTCAAATTCCATAATGTAAGACTGGAACATTTTCCTTGAAGATCCCGTAAAAACCTCTTTGTTGACCGATATACAGAAATAGGATTCCACTCTTCCCACCATCATCGGAACATCGAACCAGACATCCGGCCCGTCTTTAATTCCTCGACTCCGGACCATTTTTACCAGATCCCTTTTTACGCTTTTTTGTTCATACATCTCCCGAACCCAGCCTTTTTCGGAATATCTCCGGTAAGACACCGCGACCGGAGTTGAGACTCCGTTCGTCCCGAAGGAGGCTGTTTCACGATGAAAAGAAACATGCTTTTTCAGGTACTCCGGCAGCATCCGGATGGCGATGGACAAAATCGCCTCGATCTCCGATTCCCTCGTCCATGAATCAAAGGCTTTCCGAATTCCGGAAAAATCCGTTGACAGAAAGGACCTTTCCTTTTCTTCCGATTGTTCGCGATTGTCCGATGTCAAAAGAACTGCATGGATTCCTGTCTCCATCGGCACCACACCAATTCCGACGCGGGATGCATCCACCACACGGCTGCCAGAAGAAACAAACCATGTCACGAACGGTTTTCGTTCGCTTCCGCATCTCTCGATCCACTTTCCAACCCGTGGCGATTCCGTAGAGTGAACGATCTTCTCTATACTTCCGGCGAATTCTTCAAGGTCCGAATCCTTTTCCACGCCTTCCCAGACCCTTTTCATCGGATTCGAATAGATGACCGTGTTCCTTTTTCCGTAAAAAAACGCCTGGTACGGACCCAGTTTCCGCAGTCCATCCAGAAAGACGGATCGCTGCACAAACGGAGGGCCAAAACAGGATTCCTTTATGATTTTCTGAAAGTTCAGCATTGCGCACCGTCCCTTAAAATGGAATCAATATCATCCTTGTTCAGACCCGCACCACCCATAACTTCCTGAATGATCGTCTTCTTCTTCTCCAAGAGAGCGTAGACCGATTCTTCCACCGTTTTCGCAACGATCGGCGTGATGATACGGACTTTTTTCGTCTGGCCGATCCGGTTTGCCCTGTCTTCCGCCTGTCCCTTCAGTGCCGGTGTCCACGGAAGCCCAGCAAGAACGACCCACTCCGCAGCCGTCAGTGTCAAACCAACCCCGCCCGCCTGGTATGTCGTGACAAAAACCTGTATATCCGGATCCGACTGGAACGACCTGACAGATTGCTCCCTTTCATGGCTCGGCGTCTCCCCGACCAGTTTTACCCACCCTATATCCGCATCCGACAGGGATTTTCCGATCTCCTTCACGGTATCCAGGCGGTTGCAAAAAACGATGGCCTTTCCTTTTTCCCCGAGTTTCCTTAACCAACCGCAAACAAACGGGACCTTCATTTTTTCAACGATTCCCATCAGCTTCTGGACTTTGACCAGAGCCGTCAGATCCTCGTCCTGAATAATTTTCTGGTATTCCTCCATCATCGCCGGTTCGACATCGACCGGGAGAACCGTTTCGACCTTCCCGGGCAATCGGACAACCTTGTCTTTTTCCCGCCTCAACATCCATTCCCTAACCCTTGCTCCCAATCTGTCGCGTGTTTCCGGGCTTCTGGAAAAGGCTTCCCGAAACTCCTTGACATCGATCATTCCCAGGGGATGCCCGGACAGACGTAGCAGCGTGTAGATCTCCGACTCCCGGTTCATGATCGGCGTAGCCGTCAGAAGCATTTTTTTCGGAATCCTCGCACCGAGCATGAAGGCCGCCTGGGTCCTGGCCGATCCCGTTTCCTTGATCAAATGCACTTCGTCCAGAATCATGGTGGAAAACGGAACTTTCTTGACGTTCACGAACATGTCCATCGTTTCATAGTTCACGACGACCCATTTCGCCTGGAAGTCCAGTGCATCCCGTCGTGTCTCGATGACCTGCACCCGAGTACCCTTGTCGACCGACTCGATTTCCCTCTTCCAGTTTCTTTTGAGACTTGCCGGACAGACCACCAGCGTCTTGCCTCCGGCGAGAATCGAAGCCACGATCGCCTGTCGAGTCTTTCCCAGCCCCATGTCGTCGGCCAGAAGTGCCGATGAATGAGAAAGAAGGTGTTTGACCCCCTCCACCTGGAAATCGAAAAGTCCATATTTCTTTTCCGCCATCCGTAAGACATCCGAAGCGACGGGAACGCTTTTCAGGGGAGACGTCAACGCCAGCATGAATCCGGCAGATCCTTTTTCTACGACTCCGAGACCGGATCCCTCCACTTTCTTGACTTTCCCCAGCCAGGCATCCATCTGTGCGCCGCCGTCGGAAGAATTCAGAACGAACGAAATATTCATCTCGTCGACGGGAACGACAATGTTCTCCCGGTTGATGCCGGCTTTTTTCTCCAGCCTTTCGATGACCGAGTCCACCCCGTTTCTCGAAAGCCACGACTTCGTTCCCGCATACCAGTCCGAAAACAGTTCCTGGCGTAAAACCGAAGCGATCAGGGCGTCGTATCTCGATCGTACAAGAGATTTTCCGGAACTCGTCCGGCAAACGACCACCTCGAAAAATTGCGCAAACGCATAGGGCTCCGGCTCCTCCTCCGACAGCATCGAACGGGCGATCGATGCAGGGAATCTCTCCTTGTCAATTTCCTCGAGTCTTGCAAAGAGTTTCTCTGATGCCCGCAAGGGAACGATCCACTGTTTGATCTCGTTAAGCCAGATTCCCTGGCAACTCCGGATGACACTCTTGAATCTGTCCCTGACGCCCGGATCTTCGATCCAGCGCGTCGCAATCCCCATCCGGAAACCGTCCGTCCGGAATGTCTTGAAAGACATCGGCACAGATTCGCTTTCTTCTCCACGCAATCCATCCTCGATCACAGATCCCCGACTTTCTTCGGCGGACAGCACTCTCAGACCCCCCCGATCCTTACTGGACCATTTTTTTCCTGTCTTTCTCTTGCAAACCTCACCGCCGCTTCCAGTACTTCCTTCAACCCATCTCCCCCCTTGTCCAGCATCTGATAAAGAGTCGATCGCGCTATTCCCATATATTGCGCCAGTTCTATTTTCGTAAACCCTCCCCTGTCCATTTCATTTTCCAGTTTCCATTCCATGGGGTTTTCTTCCCTCGAATATCTTTCGAACGATTCTTTCAACGGGGCCTTTGCCAGGGAATGACCTCCCTGAAAACATCGAAGAATTCCCGTTTCGTCATCAAGAAATATCTCCCCGCCGCAGTACGGACACCCCCAGGACTTCCCGAACCTGTTACTGACATAGCGAAAATCCACAATCCCCGGAAGCTGAATCGCGCTTGCCATTTCACCCCTCCCTAATAAGATGCGACGCTACCTCGTACCCACAGGCGGGTTATTCCGACCTGTATCTGCTGGTCCATCCATTTCGCCAGCCTGACCGCCTTCCTTTTCCGCAGAGGATGGAGTCCGGAAACTGAAAGACTGTGCCAGACCAGATCCTTGCCCTGACGCTCGAACCTGACCCACACCCGGATTCGGTCTCCAAGACGGTTTGTTGTCGCCCCGGTTCTCAGAACTTTTCCGGGAACAATCTGCCGAAAGACCTGAATCCGGAACCATGCCCTGTCCCTCCCGTTAATTCCCCACGGAGCGACGGACACCGGACCCGGAAGAGGTCCCGCAACAACGATCCCCCGTATGGGATTCGCTCTCCGGACAGGGATCTTGTTGACCTTCATCGTGTAAAGAATTCCTCTCCAGAGAAAATCTTCAGATGTCCGGTACATCCCGGAAGGCGCAATTCCCGGGACAGGACTCGGATACGAACCAACGGAGACACATCCTCCCAGAACCGAAAACACCAGGATGATCTTAAAAAGATGACGTCGAAACATTTTTGGCTCTTCCTTCCAGACATGCCGGCGGAATATCTTCCGTGTCCACGACCGGATAAGACTCCGGTCCCCTTCCGCATCTCCGGCATCGTCCGACCATCCGTATTTTTCGGCCGTGTTCGTTTTCCCGGAAGAAATAAACCAGACCCCGGCTATCGCGGCAAAAAGGGCATGTTTCCGCATATTCGCTCACGGTATCCTCCTCGCACTTCCGGAAATCGCCTTCTCCTGTCTTCCCTCGACAGGGATAGATTCCTTTTGAACACCGAATCCGATCATCACGGGTTTCGACTCCGGCAATCCGTTTCTCCGGTTCTCAAGATCCGCATACCCTGGCAATCTTTCCGGAATCTCCCGATTTTCATCCGGATGGCGCAACAGGATTCTGTATCGTTCCCGAAAGTCCTTGGCCCACCAGACATAATCCTTTTCCGTCAAGCGACAGACCTTTATCCAGCCCCCCGTCTGTCCGATCACAACATGTATCAGCGGATCCGAAAAGACGACGCTTTTCCATGCACCATATTTTTCCATGGCTTCCTCGACCATGTTCAGCGCCTTGATCGCCTTTTCCTCGTCCGTTCCTTCGATGAGCCCGATGATGTCCGCCGGAACGGGAAGTCTTGTGTGCGAATTCAGATATATTCCGAACGACCTCTCGACATCTTCCTGGCTTTTGCCCTGAAGCAATTTCCACCATATTTCGAGAATGGGTTTCGACAACGTTTCCCTGTACACGGTATACGTCCCCATCAGCATTTCCCCAAGCCGATCCCTAGAGATTAATCGTCTCTCCATTCCACTCCTCCGCGAAAAATGGATCCTTCATGTCTTCCGTTTCTCCCAGAAACTCGCGCATCGCCTGGGAATTTCGCTCGTCCCGCATCTCACCGAACGTCATCCGCTTTGGCGTTTCCGGACCATTCCTGCCAAGAGGAGAAACGTCCCATGCCTCCAGAAATGGCATGTCCGGACCAAAAAAAGTCGCTGCCTGCTTGACCATTTCGGTGTTGATCTTTCCCGTTTTCTCGCACCACATTCGATACCGTGACACGCCCGCAATGATCTCCTCCGCCATCCGGCCTTCTTTCAGCCTCGCATTCCAGGCTTTCATCGCCTTGACTTTCGGGTTGTCGCCGTTTCTTCTCGGGTATATCGACCATGCCCGTTCAAAATTTTCCGGATATTCCCTTCTCGCCCGGCGTTCTTCCCTCTGCGGTGGCGTCTGACCTCTTTCGGTTTCGACGGATCTTTCCTTCGGACGATGGTCGTGCGCACCACCGGGAGGAAAAAATTCCGCCTGGGGGGGGAAGGAGCACCCCCCTTGACGCGAATCATCCACGGAAGTCTTCCCTTCTTTCCCCGAACCGTTTTCGGGTGAGGTCAAAATCTTTTTATCTTGTTCCTTTTCCTTATCCTGTTCCTGTTCCTGATATGGCATATGTATGACCATAGGTATCCGACAGGTATCCAATACCTTTTCGTAGGACTTCCCCCACTCTTTCGCAAGTTCTTTTATATCCTTAAAAAACTCTGACTTTAGCGGGGATTCCGCCAGGTCTTCAATGGATGTCATCAGTCCTGTGAAATGTTTCGGATTAAGGGGGGGATTCCATTTGAAAAAATTCGGGAAATATACCTGTTGGAAACGTTCGTCATACTTGATCAATAGGTTGTCGATACATATCTGCATACCTATCCGATACCTTTCCGGAGACCATCTTATCTCGGCGGCAAGTGCTTCGATGGAGGCATGATAAAAACCGATGCCGTTCGAAAAATGCGATGTGTAGGCGTGAAACCAGACCATCTTTGCGTCATCTTCCATGAATGGAAACTTGTCGTCCTGCCAGACCTTGACATGGACGATTCTGTATCTTCCTCCCTTACTGAGCTTCATTCCCTTCCTCCCTTGCTGGAAGTTATTGCCGGGCTCTCTTCGGACAAGGGCGAAGAGACTTTTTTCGGATGGTCGCGAGCCATCACCCGGCCATTTTTCCGTCGTTCAAACCCGGTTCATCCCCTTGAATGTGATGAGGACACAATCAGGGTTGCTCATCGTTAAAAATTTCTGCCAATCACCCTGGGCAGGATGTCAGTTCCAGTTTTTTTCTTGTCATGATTATTTCCATCCATGACCGTGAGTCTTTCATCTCAATCATTTCTTCTGTTTCCGGACAATCTGCGACACCCCTTCGTCCGACCAAAACGAAATCAATGCGACTTCCTGCAGACGGATCTTCTGTTTTTCGGACAAGAATGATTGACCGGACATACTTAAATCCGTGTTTTTTCATCAGGGATATTCCGTCAGAAAGACGGTAGTTCGGGGTGTAGATCCATGCGACGCTTTCCTGTGCGGCTGTTTCCAGTTCCTGGACAATCGGGTTTTTTCCAGGAGGTATTCGTTCCCATTCCGGTTTCAGAAAAACATCTCTTTCTCCCTCTTCCTTTTTTGCGCATGACTTCGCGGAAAGAACAGCCTTCAAAACTTCCGGGTTCTTGTCGATCTCCAATAATGTTTTTTCGGGCAGTGTCTTCAAAAGCGATTCCGCTTTTCCTACAGTCAAATCTCCCTTCATAACGGACAGTTCCATTTCCCGACTCGATCTCATGACCGCCGAAGCTCTCTTGACTGAAGTTTCGGAAACCCCTGACTCCTCCATTTTTCTTCGCCACAATGGGTCGCTCTTTCCGTCTGTCTCATTTGGTCCGGACGGAGATGGCTTCTCTTGTCCCTTCTTCAGTGCCGACAACTGTCTTGCCCGCGACTCCGCCCTTTCGGATTCCCGGATTCTGGCTATCACCATCGCCATCTGGGATGGGTTCATATGCCGCCGGCTCATGTTCATCGAAACAACCAGGTCGACCAGCGACCCTACGCCATCCCACTCCTGAAATACCGGCTTGATTTTTAATTCCCTGCAAACCATCAGTCTGTTCAGTCCATCCACCACCATACCGTTCCAGAGAAGGATCGGAACACGCTGACCATTCTTGCGGATATCTTCCTTTAATCTTGAGTAATCCTCTTTCGTCATCGGTGGAAAAAGCTCCGTAACGACGTGAATTTTCCACGGGGCCAAATCCGCTGGCGTCCTGAATTCCTCCCATACATCTGTTTTCATGCCTTCATCCCCCCCCATAAAAACAAATCGTTTTTTTGTTTCATCTTTGCGATGCAACCGCATCACGCACTTTCACCCCAGACCTTGATTCGTCTATCAACCGGACGACGACTGGTGTGATCGCAAGTAGCTCACTTGTTGTTATTTTTCCGCTTGATATTCCCGCTATCTTGCTTGCATAATGCGTTTCGCCACACCATTCCGATTTAGGGAGGTGACCTGTGTCGATCCATCTTTGTACGGCCGTAGGGCTGACTCCGCATGCTTCCGCAATATCTTTGACCCTTATGCGGGACAGCACAGACTTCAATAAATTGACCTGCATGCGACCCTTTCTCCGAAACATAACGTTAAGTTTTTATTTGTTTTTGCCGATTAGTTCTTTGCGGCACCCAATACCCTATTGCTGAAATATTTTTTTAAAGTTTTTCTTTTCCGTTAACTTATACATTAAAAAGAAACGAAAACGCAACAAATTGTTTTATTGGGGGGGGGGATGAGAAAACAAAAGTCTTTAACTGAAGTCCGTGCCTTTCAGCAGCGGCTGACTTCAGCTCTATCAAGACGCGGGTTCCGCGTGGCAGGGTATGGATGGGTGACGCAAGCCGCAAAAAAGATCGGCGTTTCCGCCGTAAATCTTGGAAACTGGCACTCCGGACGACGCTATCCGGATCCGGAGTCCATCCAGATCCTCGCTTCCGGACTCGGGGTCGACCCCAATTGGCTTTCGGAAGGCTTTGGGGAAATGGAGACATCCTCACCGACTGAATCCCAGTCGGACAAAAAACAAAACGTTTCGATTCTCGGTGCTAAGATTCGCGAAGTCAGGCTTTCACAGGGGGAGACGATTCAGTCCCTGGCCACCAGCGTCGGCGTCAGTCCACAGACGATCGTCGATATTGAGGCTGGACGAAAAAAACATCTTTCGTCTTCGCTCCTGAAATCCTTGTCTATTTCCCTTCGGCATACGATAGACGTGGACTCGCTCTATTTAACGCCGGACAAAGAAAATGCGGAGATTTGCCATACACCGGAACACTCAAGTCACTTTCAAAATTTTCCTGCCGTCAACGCGGAATCCGGGGGCATGCGAAAAATCATGATTCCCCGTCTGGTTGATCTTGTTTTAGGTCCTGGAGGTATCGTGGAGAAAAAATTCTCTATGGGGGTTTTTGATGTCGATCCTGATTGGATACGTGCGGAATTTCCGTCAGCAGACCCTAAAACCGTTGTCCAGATCGAGGCCGTTGGAGACTCAATGGTTCCAACAATTCAACCCGGGTCTGTTGTCTTTATCGACATAAATACAAACTACTACATACAAGATGGTATTTATGCTATTCGTCATGGTGGTGTCATTCGAATCAAGCGATTACATATGCTGCACAACGGTAACCTCCTTCTTAAATCCGATAATCCGTCTTACCAGACCGAGACGCTTTCCCCATCCGAAATAGAGACCCTTCCGATCGCCGGCAGGGTCCTCTGGCACATCACGCGCGTCTAAATTCCCTTTTCTCCGCCAGGATTTTACTGGCGGAGACTTTCCTGGTCTTTTTTCTTTCTCAACTCCTTCTTGTATAGCCCTGTTTTTATGTTTTGACATTATTTATTTTTAATGTTTTAATATGTATGTATTAAATTTAATTTTATTTTTTACTATATTATTTTATCTACGGAGGCTTCCAATGCAGGCAGAACAGTCCATCAATGTTGTTGGCGATGTATCCGTGCAGGCCGGCCGGGATCCCGGATTTCTGGATTCCCTTCTACAGAACCTCTTCCTTTCCGATGCCAAAATCGAACTCATCGAGCGTGTCATTCAACTCCGTGAAGAATTCATCCGGTCTGAAAGGGAAAAGAAGGTCGCCTTCGACAAGGCTCTTTCGGCCTGTCAGGCTGAAATTCCGGCCATCCATAAAAACCGTACTGTTTCTTACAAGACGAGAGACGGTAAGGATCTAAGCTACAGCTATGCTACGAAGGATGCGATTCTGGATGTTGTTCGACCCATCATGGGAAAGCATTCCCTGGCCTTCACTTACGATGTTTTGCCCAGCAGGGATAAGCCAAACGTTCTTGTTGTCACGGGAAAACTCCGGCACGTCGATGGACACGAGGAAGTTTCGAGTTTTGAATGTTTCACAAACTCCTTTGAAATGAGAAATCCAGCGCAATCTCTTGCCAGTATCGAAACCTTCGCCAGTCGGTATGTCTTTAACCGGATGCTGAATATCTCTACCGGAGAAGACACCGACGCCAATATCGATGACGGAAAAACATCGATCGGAGACAGAAAATCTTCACCCTCCACTCAGGATTCCGGGTCCAGTAACAAGGAATCCCATTCTTCTCCGAAAAAAGGAAGCGACAAGAAGGCTGAGGATCTGAAGAGATTCGAAGAATTTTCCGGGGTACTGGATTTAGCCATAAAGAAAAAGGATTCTCTTCTGCTCGAAACCGCCATTCCTATCGGTGCTTCCATTTCGTCTCCGGATCTGAAAGTAAAGGCCCGTGCCTTGATGCACAAGGCAAAGAGCGCCATTCAGCAACCGTCTGACAATCGGGTTGCAGAACCGAAAGCGGAGACCAATCCTTCCCCGGCCGCACCCACGGAGGATCGTCTCTTGTCCGACTCCGAACGCTCCGCATGGAGGGGACGAATTTGGAATGCAATCAACGCGGCATATCCGAAAGAAGAGCGCGATCTTGCTGTTCAAAGCGTTCTGGCGAATCTCGGCGTCAAGGATTTCCGGGAACTTCACCTTTCCCATGTCGAGAAACTTCAATACATCGAAACCGATCTTGCGCAGGGTTCCAAGTAATATTATCGGAGGAAAGTGTGATGCCGTTGAAAGAAGTTCGCACTATCGTCAACCTTCTCAAAGAGCTTCCCCAGGCCAAATATTTTTGGCCCGGGGCCATGGAGCGGTGGGCGGACCGCGTCGTCCACCGGGATGATTCAGGTATGCCTCCGGAACGGCTTGTTAAGCGGCTCGGCGGACTTACCGGAACGCAGACAGGCCCTATTGTCGGCGCCGCTCGCGGTGAAGTCGATCCGTTTAACGAAACACCGGAACGGCTTGTGCGCGAAAAACTTCTGGTCGACCTTCCGATTGACCAGACGGGAGACATGCGTCGCGGCATCGGACTCGAGCCTGTCCTCAAAGAAATGTACCTCGGTAAAAGCCGCTCCGTTTCCCATGTGGCCGCACTGGATGCCATCCGGAATTACGGAGGATCGTCGGAACACCCATGGCTTCTCGGCACTCCCGACGAGATCTCCGTCGATTATATTGGCGGGAAAATCTTTCTCCTGGATTATAAATGTCCCTATCAGCCCCCGAAACCCGAGGACATTCCTTTCCGGTATCGCGCACAACTCCATCATTACCGCATTATCGCGAAGCGTATCGGAATCGTTCCGGATGGAATGGGGCTCGTGGAACTGGACCTCAAGGAATGGGTGCCCCGATTCTTCCCAATCGAGTATGACGAGAAAATCGAAAAGGACATTCTCGAATACGGCAGCATGCTCTGGTACGACTACATCCTTAAGGGTGTTATCCCGCCCGGACCGGAAAAAACCCGACTCGACCTCCAGGAACTGGAACCGGCGTTCGAACGCCTTTCCGCCCTGAAAGCCATCGCGGATTCCGCTGATCGCGCATTCAAGGATACGAAAGAGGATATCGCGGCGGTCGTTCACACACGATCTCCCTTTTTTCAAGGATCTCTTCAAGCGGGAAAATTCCTGAGCATTTCCGCCAAATCCGAGATCGACACGGAGAATGCCATCCATTATCTCTGTTCCCAGGGCTACGACCCTTCGAGTCTTTATTCTCCTAAAAAAGGAAAGTCGGGGCTTGATTCGGAAAAGATGCTAAATGAACTCGTGAGGCTCGGAAAAGATCCAGAGGAGTTCCGTAAGAAGGAGCCGGATCCGGAAAAAATTCTTGCGGCACTCAGGAAAAACGGTATTTCCCCTGAGACATTTGCTTTTCCTCCGGATTTGACCGTCCGCCCTTCCAAAAGATTCGAAACCCTGCGGGAGTTTGGACAAAATCTGATCGACGAAACCGTAAGATGCAAAAAAATCACCCGATAAAGGAGGCATTCGTGGCGACAAAATTTCATGATAAAGGTTTCCGGATGTCGGTCTCTGAAAAAAAGCGCCAGGAGAGCACGCTCGATTTCAGACTTCTTTCCCTTGAAACCACGATTCAGGAACTTATCCTCGTACTTCAGGAAAAAAAGGATAAAAAGGATCTGTCCCCGTCACGCGAAAAATCTGTTCCTCGCGGCAGCGGTCCGGAGCGGATCCGAAAGGCGTTCCATCCAAGAGCAAGAATTCGTCTCAATGAAGCCGCCAGCGTCATGGGGATGAGCTATCAGAGGCTCTATGCCCTGGTGAGAGACAAGGAAATCGATCTGGTTGTTTCCCTGGACGAGCGTGGAAAACGATATGTTTTTATCGATGACCTCATCCGGTATCTATATCCTTCCTATGTTTTCAGTGAAAGTACCACTCCGGAATCCGGAGTTTCCGGACGAGACATCCCTCCAAAGAAAATTGCCGGCCGGCCGAGAAAAACAGGCTGGAGAAGGATCTAATGAAAAAACTCGGTTTTTTCGTCTCCTTCGAGGGAATCGACGGATGCGGAAAAACGTCCCAGTCCCGGATGCTTGCGCAATCACTTCGGTCCTGTGGACATGACGTGATCGAAACACGGGAACCTTTTCTCGATCTCACCCGCCAAAAACTTCGTCACAGATTGTCTCCCGGAGAAGAACTTTCCCTTTTTCTCCAGGATCGTCGAACGCATATCGACACGGTGATCCTCCCGGCCATTTCCGCCGGAAAAATCGTTCTTTGCGACCGATTCGTCGATTCCACAATGGCCTATCAGGGATTCGGCAACAGGATCGGATCCGATTCGATTGCGAATCTTCCCGAACAACGCCTTCTCCTTCCGGATATCACCATTTTTCTGGATGTTCCTCTTAATATTTGCCAGGAGCGCATTTCCAGAAGAGGGAAAAAAGACCGGTTCGACCTGGCACCCCTTTCCTTTCATGAGCGCGTCATCGAGGGATATCTTTTCTGTCTGAATCGCAACCCTGAGCGAATCCGGTCCATTCCCGGAAACCGGGATCCATCCCTCGTCCAGGAAGACATCCTCCGTCTTGTCCTGCCTCTTGCCGCACGTCCGTCCGGACATTTTCCCCCTTCGAAAAACGAGCCTTCCTATTCTTTAGGAAAGGAGGCTCCCATGAACGACGAATCTGCACGCTCTTTTTACCAGATGATGGATCAGAACTTTGGTTCTCCGAACATGTTCGGAAAACACAAGACGCTTTCAAACGGAAACGTCCGCTTCGAAATCCAGCAGAAGGAATGGTGCGGGCTGAAATCCTTTGTCTTTTACGGAGAAATCGATCCCCGGAAAAGCCGCTTTCTCGGAGCCGAGATTTCCTGGCAAGACAAGGATGGAGTCTGCTACAAGATAAATTCCCGATCTCTGCCCGAAATCAGCAGACGCCTGTCCCTTCTCCGAATGGATTCCACTCTCCAAGAAACACCCCTGCCCGCATCGACTTCAAACAAGAAAAACGTCGGCATCTGA
>JAEHJW020003248.1_pt1 | contig 13943 bp, 22 predicted proteins | sample 9271431 | NCBI WGS metagenome assembly JAEHJW02
ATGGCACTGTGATCGGCGCGGAGATCGTGCGCGAAGCCCCAAGCCATTGCCCCAACACGTCTAATTGTTTACCAGAGGCTTGATCAATATCATAGAGCGCGGAGAAGGACGAATAAAGCGCCGTAAGGTCCGCGAAGGGCTGCGCCACCGCTGCAACCATGGCGGTGAACTTGGGCTTGTCGGCGTGCTGCGACGTGATAAGGTTGAGGTAGGGAGTGACGTCGCCACTCATCTTACGTCACCGTGATCGCAACGTTGGATGGGGAGCACGCCGCCGCCTGATTGAACAGGATGGCGATGTCCGAGGTGCCCGAGGGCGATGGTGATGTTCCAAGAGTCAGTGTTGACACGTAGAAGGTCTGCCCCTCTGCCAATGTGATCAGGGAAGCCACGCCGCGAATCTGCCCGGCGTAGACATCCTCTCCAATAGCCAGGGAATTGATAAAATTGGCTACCGCGTTCTGGATGTCCGCTGCGGTTGTGCTGGTATAGCCGGCCAGGGCCTTTATCGTGATGCCGAAGTAAATCTGAATTTGCGCTAGCACATCGAAGTTGATCACGATGGGGAAGCCGAGGTTGTCATAGACCGTCTGGGATGTAGCCCCAAAGGTCTGAATGCCAGGCGGCTTGCGCAGGGCGATGGCGCCGGCGATGGCCGCAACAGTGCCTCCCTGCACGATGGCATCAAAGGAGTGCGCCGGCACACCGTTTGAATCCGTGCTGCCAGTCGCGTTCTCGTAAATGGTCCAGCGAGTAACGCCGGGGACGTTCCCGATGGCCGAGTAGATGGCCTCTTTGATCCCAAGCGCAGGAAGCGCCACTGAGTTGCTTTGCCGTTGGCGTAGGGCGGCGTCCGTCTCCACCGCGGCCCCCACAACCGCGTCAGTGGTGGAGACGAAAGATTGCCATCCGAGCTGAGGGTTGTAGATCGTGTTGATGGCCCCGGCGGGGGCAACGATGGCGCCGGCCTGCTGCGCAGTAACGGTCACCGTGACAGTGCCGGCAGAGGGGATCGTGACAGTGGCCGGTAAGTTCCATAGATTCCCGTTCGTATCGCTTACAACGCCATTTGTAATTATCGAACCAGCAACGCCCAACACGGTTCCAACGGCTGTAGAATTAGAAGCAATCTGCCGAACTAATCCATTGATCTTCACGAGAGAAGAAAGGCCCGCGCCTTGTGCATAACTTGGAGAGAACGATTGGAATACGGCCACGGCAGCCTGATTGCTATCGGTCATGGCCTGGGCAAAGAGAGCGAGCAACTGCCCGTCTTGGGAATCGGGAGCAATGTAAATATCCGTTCCATAGATCAACTGAAAGCTGGCAATCAGACTCTGATAGACGTCGTTATAGGCCGGGATGCTGATGCCTGTACTATCTATCGTGGGGCCCAGTGTTGCCAGTGGATATGAGCTCACAGTTCATCCTTACAGTGTAGATTGTACGGTGGCCGTTCCATACTGCGTATCGATTGTACAGGTTACAACAGCCTTTCTTGTAATCGGGTCCACGGTACTTGCATAATTTGCTATTCCCGTCACCCCGGGGCTATTTAGTATCACCCCCTGTATAGCTGCATCGTACGTTCCAATCGTGCCCGCGCCGAGTATTAGCGAATTATACGGGGTGCCTGCGCTAGTGTCAAGAAACCATTCACCCTCAATTAGTTTGAGACGTGTCTGAACAGCCTGGGCAACAGCGGCCGGAGTATTGACGAAGAAATTGGCGCCGTTTTGGCCGAACGTATAATCACCGTTAGCATCCATCATTCTATAGCGCATATCATCCCCCGTTAATCGTTGTAGTCAATTGTGCGCTTGTCATTGGCGTCAATGGTGCAGTCGTTGCCACTCCAGGCGCTGAGCTTGTGTGCACGTGAGCATTGAATAGCGCCTCGAAAGCCGCGGTGACCAATTTCTGCAAAGTCTGGCCATTTGAGCCAATATTGACAGTCGGGGCCGTGATATTGGCCTGCCCGGCGCAGACAATGTTAACATTGTCCGATGCTGGATCCAATTCAATCACAGTTGTTCCAGCCTTAGTCCGAAATTGCGCCCTCGTTGTGCTAATTGCGGGCTCGACGTTCGGAAGGGACCGTGGACCGGGGATAACGAACCCATCGGATAAATCGTGCATCCGCACAATGGCTTGGCGCGAAATCTTTCCGCTATTCCACCAAGCGTCTATACAGCGGGATGAGAAACTCACGAGGCATTCATCGCCCGCGGCAAGGGGAAATGTCAGTGTGCAGCCTCCGCCGCCCGGAAAGATAACAGGGCAATCTAGCAGCAACGGCAAGGAAACCCAGGAATAGGCCCCTGTATCCGGATTCTCGATTCTTGCCTGTATGGTAGGTTGTACTGTACAAGTTCTCTGTGCGGCATCAAATGATTGTATGATGCCCGGAAGCGACGTCCAGATGTCGGCCTGGTGCCCTTGCTGTGCCGCCAGAACAGCTTCTATCAGGCTCTCAAATCGTTCGCGCCTATCCATATCAAGTCCCCGAGACAGCCGTTGTAGAGGGGGCCGTTATATCAACGGCCAGACAAGTTAAATTTGTATACCAAGGATTCCCCCGAGTATCGCCTTCATGCTCAACAACATATGCTCGATAATAACCATTTTTTGAGGCTAAGGCGGCATTGTGATAAATACCATATTGATTATACGCAATCGGGGGGCCAATTCCATTATTTAAGGTCTGTGCTATTTCATCATTATTCAATTGCACAAGGCCGCCTATTCTTATCCTACTATTTAAAAGACATCTAATTTTGATGCCTTCTGCTGTTTGTTGAGGAACGCCGATAAGGCCGTTGGCAATATTGATTTGAACGATTTCACCGGGAAGGTAGCCTGTCCGCGGCACGACAACGATTTTTCCTTGCTGTATTGACCAAGTGGCGTCTAAATTACTGACCACATTTCTCAAGCGAGCCCGCGCCATTCCGAAAGCCACTTGCCCGCGGATACTCGGAATGTTCTGTTGCGTGATAATCGGCGAGTATGAGTTATCAGATGACAAAGTGGGCATTGCGCCAATCAGCCTGTCAATAGTCTGTAAAGGCGTGCTTCCTTTGGCAATAGATTGATTCACGAATCCTTGATTGTAACCTATGTCCCCATCTGCAGCCAGAATATCGAGATAAGATTCCGTTGCAGTTTCTTTACCAACGCGAAATTGCTTTATCGTTCCGGTAAAGATTACCCCGTAATTTCCGTTCACGTAACCGGCGTTCAACGTCACCTGCGTATATTCACCACCGTTCACAAGGTTTTGGACGGTACTTGCTGCAAGATTATAGACGCGGATTGTGGCATTATTCGGGGATTCTGTATCTGCGTTGCGAATCTCAAAGACAACGCGAAAAGAAGACAAGTCAAGCCCTTTTGAGCCTGTATAAACAACGAGCCCCAGCTTGCGGATCCATTGATTATGGTTCATGGTGTCGTCGTGAAATAGACATGGCCGGTCGAGCCTAGATTAGCATAGCTCGGAGGTGCGGAGGGCGTATGGTCTGTTGTGGCTGTCAGCGTCCCCCCGAATTTCTTATCGGGATACTGTGCAAGCAAATCCACCCCGGTCACCAAAGGAATTCCGCGGAGAATGGGGTTGAGATTCACATCATAAATATCCAGAACCCAGACCGAGGCAATAATATTCCATACGAGATTCATAGAATACGTGACGCCGGCCAATTGGATACCGAAGGATTGCGCTTCTGAAAGTAGCGGGATCTCGTATTTTGTGCCCATTTAAGATCCTGCCTTTGCAATGTAAGGGCTGATAGTGCCCCGTTGCACTGGTGACGCTGTGGCCTGTGGATTTGCTTGCGTAGCAGATGGTAACGTGACCGCCTGGGTGCTCACAAATAGAATTTGTTTACAGACAACAGTCACCATCAGCGCATTTTCCGTTCGCTCGTCCGTCGTGACTGTCAGCGACTTACAAAACATGTCGGTATAGACACGTTTTCCGGTATAAAGAACAAATAACGCCCTTCTTGTCTGCAAGGCAAGAAGGGCCTGATAGATCTGTTGCAAATAGTTTCCAGTCTGGCCATTGAACAAAGCAAGCGCACTGGTGGCCACATTGGCCGCATTCAACACCTTGTTGAAAGTCTGGTTTAATGCCGATCCTACGCCCAAGGCAGCCTGGCCCAAAGAGGCGCTCTGGCTGGGACTGTTGGACCAACCCAGATGTAAGGTGACTTCCGCGGGGCGTTTGTATGCGTGGTCGTTGATGGCCGAACCCTGTTCGAGGGGATGTTCGGTCACTTCCATGTCATCGGAATGATCTTCGCTCACAGTTGCCTGAGCAAGGAAATCGCCCATGGGCGAACCGTCGTCCGCGGTGATACCGTAGAATCCTCGTTTCGGATGAATCCCGATAATCTGCAAACCAATTTGCGCGGATTCTGCAAGAATTGCTTCCGTGGTAACAGCCATTCTAGCCACCTATCCCCTTCAGATTGCGCACAAGATCGCTATACGGGCGATTCATCACGTTGGCAACAGCCAACGCCGTTCCCTCTGGCGATGTTCCGGTAATTGTGAAATTGTTCGTCTGCATCACCTGCACAGCGCCCGCCCGCATCCCGCCGGTGAGGTAACTGGCGGGAGTGCCCTCCTGCATCGCAATTTCACCCGTCAACCGTTGAAGAGTTGTTGAGTCATTCAGATTTAACGCCTGCGTTGGTGATACACCAAGACGCCGAGACACTGCCTCAATGTATGCTGCCGTTGCGTTTTCATTCTTGGGCGCATACTTGGAGACAATGCCTTGAACAGTGTTTAATCCCGAACGGCCATAGCCCTGGAGCAATGCCTCTTGAGCACTGAATCCGGATTGCATGTTGGGGAAGATAGCGAACCCAGGATGTCCAGCCTTTATACCGGCCCTATCCTCGCCTACAGCGCCGTGAGCACGCGCCCAGGGCCCATATACCACATTGCCCGGGTTGTTGTTGCGCACAGAGCGCACACCGCTCCTAGCTGCCGGTTTTGCTGTTGTAGCTGCCGGCGCGGAAGAGGTCATGGGGTGGGCAACCTCACCCCATAAGTCTTTCAAGAATCCCCAGGCCTTCCCGGCCGTCAATCCGTCCAACGCAGTGCCGACAGAACCTATTCCATTGGCCCATCGCGTCCAGAATTCAATGCTGTTGTTCAAGAGCCCTGTCAATGCGTTAAAATAAGGTAGAAATCGAATTTCAAGAGCCTGAGTAAGGATATGGAATTTGGATTGCAAGATGTCCAAGGTGGAGGCGTAGGACAATGCCGCCTTGGCAGCTTTATCCGGATCAACACCCATTTCCTTGAACTGATCCAACATCTTGCCCTGTGCAGCACTGATTCCATTGATGTTCTGGAGCATCAAATGATACGTGTCGGGATCCACACCAAATTGAGCCATGAAATCCCGACCAATAAATTCAGGCATGGAACTCGTAGCACGGACAAGATCTTTCAAGACGTCCGCTGTGTCACGCCCCGCCTCGTTTATGCCGGTAAGGCTTGTGGCCAAGGCCATCATGCCCGGGTCACGCAGATGCGCCGCGAGGTTGTGCAGAGCGGAACCCATACTATCAGCACTGATGCCGAATTGCTTACCCGCAAATTCCATTGCCTCCAAATTCTTGACCGACGTGCCTGCAAGTTGCGAGGCGAAATAGGTCTTTCTCATTGAATAAGCAAATGCGGCAGAAGATGCCTCTAAGGCGACAATCGTGCCTCCGATCGCAGTACCGACCATTGTGACCGACTTACGAATACTGGTGATATTTTCCGAGAAGCGATGAAGAGAACTGGCATCTGTGCGGAAGCCTAGGCTGACCAGATATTCTTGAAGTATTTCGGATCCGGCTGCCATTTAACACCTCATTCCGTGGATCGCAGGCGCCTTATGTTTTCTGCTTCGACATCAAGCGCCTCATTTAATTTGGCCACATCCAGCAAATCCAGGCTTCCGTCCTTGAGCGATTCATATTTTATCAGCCCCCGGAGGACCGGGCGAAAAAGCCAATCCTCCTCGCACGTCATCCGGACTAGACGTTCGCTTCCGGTTGTTCCAGCGCGCCAAGGGCGGTACGAAAAAAAGGGCCAACGTTGACCTCGATGCTGTGCACTGTTAACGTCAGCAATGTCGTCAGCGTGATATCGTCAAACATCACGTCCCCATTCTTGTCCGTCAACCTTGCCCATGTTTCCGGTTGCTTGATCCGAATCTCTTTCGTGCAGATCCGGATCACGTCTTGCGCAGCGTCATCTGACAACTGAGCGATGGCCAGAAGCATGAGCATCGTGCGGTCTTTGCCCGAATTCTCAGGCTTCACAAGACCGTCAATAATCGGCGCGACATTGGCTACTTTGCGCGCAAGCTGCAAGGCATCTACCAGACCCAGATTTCCGATCTGGAACTCCTTACCATCACATTCGACGTTCATCAGGTCGTTGCTCCAAGGACACGATAAATACGACCAATGTTGAACTCCCACGTGTTAGTCCCAGCTTCTTCGCCATACTTGAGTTCGGGCGCCTTCTTGAAGGCGCTCTGTTGCATACTGATGACGTCACCCGTTGCGGTATTAACCATGGTGAGCGTGTTTTGTCCGTGCAACGTGCTCGTGCTGGTCTGCAGATCATACATCTGCATAAGCTTCTGATTGATTGGCGAAGTCTTGAGGTAGACAGCCGACAATGTTCCGCCTTTGTTAGCACGCAACGAGTGCATCGGGCTTCCATCCGCGCCAATGGTCATCACATCGATGTCTTCCGCGGGCGTGATACTGAAACCTTCTTTGTCGGGCGCGGCACCCTGCCCCATATTGAAAGAACCGCCCGGCCCCGTGATGGAGAGGTGAACATCAAGAAATGAATATGTTGCCATGATTTATCCTCTTACTGGTTGACGTTGACCGTCACAAACACTGTGTGAATCGCGCCCGCCAGTTTCAATGCAATCTGGAATGGAACAGACTTTCGAGCAGCTCGATCCGTCGGGTTCTGGGTGGCGATAGGCGGAGTATAGATATAGTAGCCTTTCGCCATAAAGTCGCCCGTGTTCAGCGCCCCGAAACCATTCGCAGTCCAGGTCCCCGGGGCAATCAAGCCATTGGTTACGCCCTGTGCGCAACGGCTCTCAATGACATTGGAAAGAATTACGTTGCCTGCATCCGTCTGCGGAATCTTGGTCGTGCTCGTGTAGAGGGCATTGAACAGGTCCGTCTCGACACCAAGAACGAAGTAGTCCACTCCCGCAATGATGTCGGTGAACAGCCCTGAAGACTGAACGCCATTCTGAATGATCGCCTTGTTGTTATTGTATGCCACGAATACGTTGCAATTGAACCCTGCCAGCGCGGCCAACTGCGGTGTGGTAAGATCCTCCGCAGCAACGAGCGGTTCATTCTTGTACATCAACGTGATGACGGTATTGTTGCCGGTGTAGTTCGTGGTTAGCAGGCGCCCCAGGTAGGAGCAGACCGCATAAGCATTCGAGCTCGAGTATTGGACGCTCGTTCGTGTCAGGCCGAGTTGCTGTAGGAGGTAGGCAACATTCGTTGTATCCGTAGCTGTCAGGACGTTGCTATCTTGCGTCGTTACGCCATAGAGATGCTTGTTCGTCGCTGCCTCGATGTAAGAACCGATGGCGGTATGGTCCGCACTGGCAGCACCGATAACAGTGGCCGCGTACCAGTTCTGACCATAGTTGGCATCGAAGAGTGTGATAGCGGCCAATGCCGTTTCTGCATCAAGACCCGCGGCAGTGTAGCCACCGCCTGCGGAAGTCATTCCCAGCATGGTGGAGATATCCGTTCCGCTACCCGTCGTAGCAAAGGCAACAGTTGACGTCGCTCCTGTGCTGGCACTGGTCAGCTCAAAACGATTATATACCGAATTCCATACCATGGAGCCCGCACCTGCCAGCGCCGTGGTAATCACACTGGCCACGCCATTGAGGCTCGTCTGCAGATGGAAATCCAAGGCTGTTAAATTCTTGGCGGAACCATCGATGGTGAAATCAACGCCACCTGATGTCACGGCGGTCCATGCGGTCATGGCCTGTTGACCAGCGGACAGCACCCCGCCCCGAAGAACTCCGGAAGAAGCGGTATTTGCCCACTTACCAATCTGAATGAGGGTCGGTTGGGGAACCTGAGCGAACCACATCTGGGCAGCCAGATATTCAGGTGCAGTCGTCCCGAAGTCTGCGCCCAGAGCCGCCAGCGTGTTGTAGATGCGATATCGTTCTACCGAATCGATCACGCTGTTATTGCTCAGGATCAGAAGCGTGCTGGTATTCTGGGCCTGAGCACCGGCCGGGGTGAGGACCGTTTGAATGTTGATCAACGATGCGATGGAAAGCGCGGCGGTCATAACGAACTCCTCAAGTAACGCTAATCGTTTCGTTCAGATAATCGGTTGCAACCGCCCCATTGGCACTAGCCAAATCCAGGACCGGGAAGTCGTAAACGATCTGCCTTCGTATCGAAAAATTGAAATCCACACGATACGCCCATTTCTCTTTGATTAATTCAGACGTTACAATAGCTCTGCCCGAATTAATCAGACCCATATTGACGGCAGTTAACGCTTCCCTATTTTGCGCTAATTGCATACCCTCACGCAATAGCGAGACGGTTTTATCTGCATTTGGACCGTATATTGTGGCCAGGATATTCAAATCTTCATGCCTTCGTATTTCATTGTAACTAGGCGAACCAGAGACATGAATTTCTGCAGCATAAGGCGTTGCATCTCGAGACATAATTCCAAAGGCCAACCAATCCACAGTGGCATCCGGAATATTCGGCGGCTCGGGCTGCCATCGCGGGCGCACAAATTGTCCTGGCAAGCCCGTGATCCCGACAATCCAGGCCTGCAGAAAATTAACGAGAGCTTGACCTTCGAGTGGCGCCGGACTGGCTGCTGGCGTCAGATACCCGCCTGTAGAGCTGTTGTTCATATCACCATTCTCGAGCAGTGAATGCCTGTGCTGCCGTACCTGTAATCGCTATGGCAGCGGCGGTAACGGGCCAACCTGGCGGCGGAAACACTGCCCCCGGTGCGATAGCATAGGACCCGCCGATCGCTGAGGCAGCGGCCCCTATTTCGTTGAGCCACATGACAGACGCCCCGTTGTTCTGGACAACATAGCCCGATCGCGTTGCATTGGCAGCCATGAGCGTCTGAGAAACACCAGTTGACGCGATAGTGCCGGAGCGATCCGTCGGAGCTTCCTGACCTTTTGCGATCACCGTTTGTGAGGTTGCGGTCCCATCCAAGACTTTAAGTAACATTATACAATCTCCACAAAATCGGAATTAACAGAAGATCCGAAATTCGCTGCACCGGGTTGGGCAGGTTCGATTGCCGAATCCACACGGTCCATGCTAGTGCATTCGGCCTCAATAAAACCAGCTCCGAATTGCGGATACAAGTTGATTGCCTTGACGACATAATTATTTCCGCGCCAAACGACAATATCGGGTTGCTCCCCGCTAACTTCCCCACGAAGACGGAATTTAGTGACCACAGTTATCGTCCTGCCCATTACCTGATAGCCGTCCTGGCGATCGAGCGCATTCGGGGTGATAGGGGTGATAACACCGAAGACCATGGGAATCGTCGTGCTTGACAATGTACTCATGCCCGTGATGTCAACAGTTTCCATGCGGCGTTGGACATCAAACGAATCCAAGAAATCTGGATCTAATAGAACCGCATCGACGTCAAGAAATGCCATTATAGAATCGCCTCTGCAGCACCTTCCGCACCTTCCTCGAGGCCCCGTATCGCACCTTCCGCACCTTCCTCGAGGCCCCGTATCGCACCTTCCGCACCTTCCTCGAGGCCCTGCTCTACTTCCTGATCTGCAGAGCTTTTACCTGTCTTGCGTTCGCGAAGAACATAATTAATGCTATTGCGAAGCTGGCCCGTATCCACGAGAGGTTTCTCACTCAATCTACCACGTCGTTTTCTGTCAGCAATAGTAGACTCCGCAAGTGGCGGAGGTGGGCCATCATTGATCACATGGCGGATTGATGCCTGCGCAATCATTCCTGCCTTGCTCAAAGAAACATCAACATCGGCTTGTTTCCCGGAAGTCAAATCCTGTATTCCACGTCTCAACTGTGAGGCAATGCGTTCCTGCGCATTCATGATCCCCGGGGCCATGAATGGACGTGCTGGGATGTTTGCGGCGGGCGACCCTCGATCTTGGATGTAGGCAAGCGTCGCGTTATTCATAGTCTCGCCCGCGTTATCCGTCCGTGCATCGTTCTGACGCGGTACACCAACAAGAACGTCCTTTGCAGACAATTTTTCAAGCTGTTTTACAAGCTTCGGCAACTCATCTTTTGTCATTTGCAAAGGGTTCTTTGCCATAATGGCCTCTCGCTTACCTATGCCCACTCTGTTTAATCAGTTGCAAGCCAGCTTCCGCAATTCTTTCGGCCGCATCGAGATTAGTCAGTGCGCCAGACATGTTTTTACCATTCTGATAAACATACCACCTAACGGGGCCCGTCAAGCGGGACAGAATGGCCATAGGTTCTTCCCGTTTTTTCGGAAAGAATTCGGATCTCCACACCATTGGGATATTTCTTCAAAACCTTCGGTTCAGCGATATCATTCGTCTTACCGCAATGAATATAAATATGACGCCCCATGATTAGTTCCCTGATTAGTTCCCAAAGTTCGTGAAACCCGGTGTTGTCAGCGGTCCAGACCATGCCATGCCGCTGTAGCTTGGTGCAGAACCGATGCCTATCTGCACAGGGCCCGCGCCGAACATTTTAGCGAGCTTAATGAATCGCGTGCCGTAAATCGTGAGATTCCAATGGCCGGCCCCTTCTTCAATTCCCGCCGTCGTATCATAACCCATGGAAACAGGGCCGACAGACTTGGAAGAAACAGGGCCGGTGGATTCGCCCGGGATGCCACCGGCGGAAGCGTTGGCTTGAGCCCGCGCCTCTAGCGCCAGATTGTGGGCAATGAACAACTCCGCGCCCATATCCAACATGCGCATCCAGCGCCCAGCATTGAGCAGAATATAGGCAATGTTCATCCAGTAGTTAACCTGACTATCAGGATAGACAGTTGTGCTACTGAACTCTGGATAATCTGCACGAAACTGAGCGACTGTGATGGCCATTGCGATTCCCCACTGATTAAGATTGTATAGCAAGGGCCTGTTGCATCAGTTTCGCAACAGCCGGAACGTATTTCTTCCGTTTCTCCGTGCAACCAGGATTCCCGTTATTGGGATTCGGCTTTGAAGGGATAACACGACTCATGTCCAGCAGAGCCGGGAGGCCGTTCTTTATCATGGGCGCGGTGGAGGTCATAATGTTCTCAAAATGTCATAGGCTTTATCGAGGAAATCTTCAGCCTGCTTTATTTGACTTACAGCCTTGTCATTGCCATCCTCGCGGAAGGCAGTCTTCGCTCGCACACAACGCTGCCCGCAATTTGCCACATCTTTTGCAATTTCACGGGCAATTTGAGATCCAGAAATTGCATCCTTCACCTCACGGATCGCCTTCTGCAGACGTTCACGCTCCTTCAGCTGTTCGCGAGTTGGGCCATTGCCCTTGTCTTCTGCCTTTTCAATCTCATCCTGCAGCTTGTCAAGTTTGCGCCCCAGTTCTTCCTTGGATTCGGTGTCTCGCACCCTTGTAGCATTTTTCAAAAGGCCACGAAACAGAATCCCTTCTTCGTTACGAATATAGATGTAATCACCATCAATTTTCGTAACGACACCTGCGCCACCTGCGCCACCCGGTGTCTTGTGCCCGACGTGAACTTTCTCGCCAACTCGGATTCCGGTGCCATTCGCCTTGGATTCAGAGTCATTTGTTACTGCATCGCGATTGCGCACTTTCGTCTTACCACTTCCAACATGGATGTGAAGTTTCATTCCCATTGCCTCCAATATTTCTTGTTCTGCTCGTTGATGGTAGCAAGAGTGACGTCCTCGGGAACGGTTTCAACAGCCTTGGGAACGTATTCGTCATTGGCCCGCTGCACACTGTAGGCAATGGCCGCCGCTTGCTTCGGATCTTTCCCGGCCTTGATTTCTGTCTCGATGTTCTTTGACAGAGCAGCCTGTGAACCGCTTTGAATCAGAGGCATAACAGCTCTCCTATTCGGCGTTATGGATCTTCACGCCATTGGCAACACTGTACCAGTGTTCAGCCTGTTCGCGGGGCATATTGTGCACACCAGCCTTGAGGCTCAGAATCTCGTGGCTACTGATGCGCAAATTAAAATCTTTGGGAACAACAGCGATCACGGTATCGCTCGCGGAAGCTGCCTGTTCATCCACGACGATCGCAGGGATGGCCTTCTTACCTGCACGACCTGCCTGCTTGGCCCAGGCCGGTGCGGGAGTTGTGTTCTCGCTCACGTTCTTTCTCCATTAAAAGGCCCGCCCGCTTCCGGAGGATGACAGCAGGCGGGCAAAGTCTTACAGACCGTCAAAATATCCGATGGTTTCCGGATATACGACTTCCACAATCCCAAGACGGCAGAAGTATGTCGTCTTGTGGTAGATGGAATCGAACTGGATCGGAGTGCGCTGGAGCAGGGTCATCGGATAACGCACCCGAATCTTGTCCTTGGTGTAAACCACAGCGCGATCCACGGTTCCGGTCAACCCCAAGGTTCCACCAACACCTGCACCGATCAGCCACTTCAGCGGGAAGATATCCAGCTTGCCCTGACCGGAGGTCGTTAGCAGGTTGTTGTCCTGGATGTACTTCAGGATGGACACGTTACCAGCCTCCGAGACCTTTTGCGTGCTGATGTAGCCGAACTGTGCGGGCGGCAGAAGCAGGCGATCCGGAATCACGGCCCAGGCAGATGCTGACCACACACTGGTGAGCATGGCATTCACGTCTGCCAGGATCTCGTCCGGGGTCTTCTGGCTCCAATGCGAGGAACCGCTGACACCATTCACCAGATTCGACACATTGGTGACACTGCTGGCATTAGTCAGGCCGCTGTCACCCATCGTGGTATCGCCGATGTACACCTGCTCGTCGATGTCCATCTGATGCTTCAGCTGCATGGCCTGATACTTCTGCTGATCGACCGGGCGGCCCAGCTTGGCAGCGGATTCCAATTCCAGGATGGTATACTTCAGTTCCATACCCCACGGGCGCAGCTGATGGGGAACTTTGCTGATGTCAACCGCGATGCCCGTGATCTGGTCGGTGTTCTTGCCGATCCAGGCCTTGCCGTTGCCGATGCTGTTACCAGTGCCCAGGCCACCCGCGGAAGCGAAGGTGGACTGCGTAAAGCTCGAGACTTCGTCCGCAATGGTGACATCTTCACGGAGGTCGATGTCTCGGCCCCAGGTCACCGCGGCCAGCGGTTCATGCAAAGTCATATCCAGACGTTCCAGCTCCCCGACCAGGAAGGCCCCGGTGGAGTCAATGGTGCGTCCATCCGCGGTATAGCATCCGCGCAAGGGCTGGCCCGCCTGCGTGCCGACGTCGTCGACGGTACGGTACATCTGGGCCGAATCATAGGTCCGCATATCACGGAACTTGGTACGAGCTTTGATCATGTTGGCATCCCCTTAGATGTTGAAGGCCAGTTCCACGTTGCCGTTGGCATCGGGAGAACCGTTGAAGGTACAGTTGGTCAGGGCTGCCGTGTTGCCGTTCGACGCGGAAGCTTCGAAACCGCCCTGGATGTGGCCACCAGTACTGGCAGCACACCACACATACACAGCACCGTCTTTGACAGGGGTCTGGCCTGCAGGCACCGTGACGCTGATGTAACCGGCGCGGAGCGCATCAGCTGCACCAGAAGCAGGCGGAGTCGCGGCACCAATCGAAGCGGCACCGTAGTTCGATCCGCTCGACTGCTGAAACGGATACGGACGGACCAGCACGCCATAGGCGGCGGTCACCGCGGTGTCGGTCGTAGAT
>JAEHJW020007265.1_pt1 | contig 13936 bp, 15 predicted proteins | sample 9271431 | NCBI WGS metagenome assembly JAEHJW02
TATTACGGCTAATCTTGCGAGCATTGGGTGCGTGAAGGCCACGGAGCGATCCGTGGCCTTCGTCGTTTCCGGCCCGCGATGGCCACGACCCGTTGCAACGGGTCCTTCCTGGCCAGAAAGCAATGCGGGGGGCGCGAGCGCGGCGCTTTTCTAGCGTCAGGGCGCGAACCAAGGTTCGCACGGTTCGCGGTTCGCACCCGCCCACCCAGCACACATCACGAACCCGCCCACGGTTTCCCGTCGGCGGGTTTTTCGTTTGAGGAACCGATTCTGAACATGCTCAACGTCGAGTACCGCAAGGTCGAGGCGCTGATCCCCAGCGCCCGCAATCCACGCACGCACACCGACGAGCAGGTGGCCAAGATTGCCGCCAGCATCGTCGCGTACGGCTGGACGAATCCGGTGCTGGTCGACGGCGACAACGGCATCATCGCGGGCCACGGTCGTCTGGCCGCCGCGCGCAAGCTGGGTTTGGATCAGGTGCCGGTCATCGAACTGGGCCATCTGTCGCCGGCGCAAAAGCGCGCCTACGTCATCTCCGACAACCGGCTGGCGCTCGACGCGGGCTGGAACGAGGAACTGCTGGCACTGGAACTGGCCGGGCTGTCCGAGGCCGGGTACGACCTCGCACTGACCGGCTTCGAGGATGCAGAGATCGAGGCCCTGCTGACCGACGGCATCGAGGACAACGACGGCGCCGTCGAGCAGGACACTGATAAACCGGATGCAGCCGATGACATGCCCGAAGCTCCAGTGGTGCGGGTGTCCCGTACCGGTGATGTCTGGGCCCTCGGCGCGCATCGCCTGATCTGCGGCGACGCCACCGATGCAGTTGTGGTCGCCGCGCTGATGCAGGGCGACATGGCGCGCCTGTGCTTCACCTCACCGCCCTATGGCAACCAGCGCGACTACACCCAGTCCATCAGCAATTGGGACGCGCTCATGCAGGGCGTGTTTGCCCGCTTGCCGATGGCCGACGACGGTCAGGTGCTGGTCAATCTCGGGCTGATCCACCGCGACAACGAGGTCATCCCGTATTGGGATGCGTGGCTCGGATGGATGCGCCAGCAGGGATGGCGGCGCTTCGCCTGGTATGTCTGGGATCAGGGACCGGGCATGCCAGGGGACTGGAACGGGCGGCTCGCACCGAGTTTCGAGTTCATCTTCCACTTCAACCGCGAGGCGCGCCGGCCCAACAAGATCGTGCCGTGCAAGCATGCCGGAGAGGATTCCCACCTGCGCGCCGACGGTTCCTCGACCGCCATGCGCCGCAAGGATGGCGAGGTGGGCGGCTGGTCCCATGCCGGCGAACCCACCCAGGACACGCGCATTCCCGACAGCATCATCCGCATCATGCGGCACAAGGGCAGGATCGGTCAGGACATCGACCACCCGGCCGTATTCCCGGTGGCCTTGCCGGACTTCGTGATCAAGGCCTACACAGACGAGGGCGACATCGTGTTCGAGCCGTTCGGCGGCAGCGGCACGACGATGTTGGCTGCCCAACGTGCCGGCCGCATCTGCCGCAGCGTGGAGATCGCGCCGGACTATGTGGATGTGGCGATCAAGCGCTTCCAGCAAAACCACCCCGGCGTGCCCGTCACACTCGTGGCCACCGGACAGTCGTTCGACGAGGTCGCCGCCCACCGTCAATTGCCGGAGACGGTCCATGACTGAGCTGCGCCATCCGGTGACCGGCATCCGGATCGAGATGCGTCCCGTCGACGCCCTGATTCCTCATGTGCGCAATGCGAAACAGCATTCGGACGCCCAGGTGGCGCAAATCGCCGCCAGCATCCGCGAGTTCGGCTGGGGCGCGCCGATCCTGGTCGACGGGCAAAACAACGTGATCGCCGGCCATGGGCGCCTGCTCGCCGCTCGCAAGTTGAGGTTGACCGAAGTACCGGTCGTGCCGATGACGCACCTCACCGACATCCAGCGCCGCGCGCTGATCCTCGCCGACAACAAGATCGGCGAGAACGCGGCATGGGACGAGGCGTTGCTTGGTCTGGAACTGGCGGAACTCAACAATGCCGGCTTCGACCTCGGATTGACCGGCTTCACGCCGGAGGAATGGGATGCGCTGATCGCGGGCGACGAAACGACCAAGGTTGGGCTCACCGATGAGGACGATGTTCCTGAAGTCCCGGAAAACCCCATCTCGCAACCTGGCGATGTCTGGATTCTGGGCGAGCACAAGCTGCTGTGTGGCGATGCCACCAAGGCTGACGACTACACGGCGCTGCTGGGCGACGAGTTGCCCGACATGGCCTTCACCGATCCGCCCTACAACGTGAATTACGCCAACTCGGCCAAGGACAGGCTGCGCGGCAAGAACCGCCCGATCATGAACGACAACCTCGGCGAGGGTTTCGGCGCATTTCTCACCGCCGCCTGCCGGAACATCCTGGCGGTGACCAAGGGCGCGGTGTACATCGCGATGAGTTCATCCGAACTCGACACCTTGCAGTCGGCCTTCCGGTCTGCCGGCGGCAAGTGGTCGACCTTCATCATCTGGGCCAAGAACACCTTCACGCTGGGCCGTGCCGACTACCAGCGCCAGTACGAGCCGATCCTGTACGGCTGGCGCGACGGCGCCGACCACTACTGGTGCGGCGATCGCGACCAGGGCGACGTGTGGCAGATCAGGAAGCCCGCCAAGAACGATCTGCATCCGACCATGAAGCCGGTGGAGCTCGTGGAACGCGCGATCCGCAACAGCAGCAAGACGCGCGACATCGTGCTCGACCCGTTCGGCGGTTCCGGCTCGACCCTGATCGCCTGCGAGAAATCCGGGCGTCGGGCGCGGCTGATCGAACTTGATCCGAGGTATTGTGATGTCATATGTCGCCGCTGGCAGGAATTCACTGGTCAAGAAACGAAACGCGCCAGTGACGGCGCGAAATTCGTGGATTCGGAAAAGGTCGATCAACCGGCGATTTTGTAAATGCGCTCGCCACCTTCGGGTTTTTCGGAGGTAATGGCAAGTCCCAGTTTCTTCTTGAAGGCGCCGGCGAACGTGCCGCGCACGGTATGGTTTTTCCAGCCCGTGGCCTCGCAGATCTGCGCGATCGTGGCGCCCTCGGGTCGCTTGAGCATCGCGATCACCCGGGCCTGCTTGCTGTTGTCGCGGGTTCGGGGTTTTGCCTGCTCGATGACCGCATCGATTGCCTTGGCGCTGATCGGCGCCTTACGCGGGACGCCCAGCGCATCGTAGCCCTCGGCGGTGAGGAACCATTCGTCATGCAAGGGCGTGATCAGGGCGCGGTTGAACATCCCGTCGAGCACCTTCTTGCGGGCGCCGCCTTTGACGTGGTCGGGAAACCAGACGAGCTTGCCATCGGTGTGCTGATGAGCGTAGGCCAGAATGGCGTGCTGGGCGGGAGTGAGTTGGGTGGTCATTTGCTGCTCCTGTGATGTGGTGGATGACGACCCTATGAACGCTTCATTTCCGGAACCCATCAAGTCGTTCCTGCAGGATTTTTGATCGTCATGCCGAACGCTGCCCCCACCCCTTGCCGTCATCCCGGCTGCGCCGCCGTGCTTGCCACACCGGGCTATTGCGACAGGCATCTGCGTGCGACCCGCAAGCAGCAGGACGAGCGTCGGGGATCGGCAGCGGCGCGCGGTTACGACGCCCGGTGGCGCAAGGCGCGTGCCTTGTACTTGAGCCGGCATCCGCTGTGCGCCGAGTGCCGGCGCCTTGGCAGGACGGTCGCCGCCTCGGTCGTCGATCACATCAAACCGCACGAAGGAAACCATGAACGGTTCTGGGACACAAGCAACTGGCAACCCCTCTGCCATCAATGCCATTCGGTACTCACCTGTCGGCACGATGGCGGCTTCGGAAACAAGCGCAAGCCCAAACAAAGCCAGATGGACATCTGAGCGTGTCTTATCGCTCTTGCAAGCTGCATCGCAGCATGGGATTTGCAGTTACCAAGCGGCCTATCAGCACCATTCGTCTCTGCCAACGGTAGCAAGAAGGTTGTTTGGCTCGTTTGCCGCGGCGTGCCACGCTGCAGGGCTGATTGGCGCGAGCGACGCGCGGCCGCAGTACGTCTTATGCACGGTTCCAGATTGCGGGCTTCCGACGCGATCCAGTGGCATACCTTTCTGCGAAAAGCATTACATGCGAGTACGGCGCCACGGGCGCACAGGCAAACATCAAGTACCCGAAATTTATGTGCATTCGAGCGGATACTTATTGGCTTATGCACCGCAGCATCCTTTGAGCCAGCGGCACAGTACGAATCGAGAGTATCAGCATCGCATTGTTTACTACGACCATCACGGTGAAGGTCCATTTCGCTGCCATTGGTGCGGCAAGCCTGTCAGTTGGAACGACATGCACGTGGATCACGTCAACGGGATCAAGGACGACAACCAGATCGCTAATCTCGTGGCAGCCTGCCCCAAATGCAATACATGGCGGGACCAGGAGAAGAACCTCTTGGCTCTACGCGCAAAGACTGGGCGGCACATCACATTCAACGGAGAATGCCGCTGTGTGAGCGAGTGGGCTCGGCTCATTGGCATAACTCCCTCGGCTCTGCGCGAACGCCCTATTAACGGATGGACGGTGGAACGTGCGTTGACCACACCGCGAAGTAAAACCGGCCCGCAATCCGACCGGGCCGGCCACCGCTGACGACTTGAGCGACCGGTAGGGGGGTGAAATCCTTGCGGCCTCGCGGCGCGGGACCGCGCGCCTGCTCAAATTTTTGCGCCGCCAAAATCAAATGATCGTTTTTTTTCAAATGGAGCGTGTCCATGGCCGGTAAGCCCGGACGCAGCGGGGGTGCCCGCACCGGTGCGGGGCGCAAACCCCTGCCGACCGCCGTCAAGGCGATCAAGGGCACCTTGCGCAAGAGCCGCACCAACCCGACCGAACCTGGACTGACCGCGACCCTGGCCGATCCGCCGCTGGAGATGCGCGAGGATGCCGCCGATCTGTGGCGTTATCTCGTCGGCAACACCCCTGCGGGGGTTCTGCACGCCAACAACGCCGCACTGCTGGAACGCTACTGCGAACTGCTGGCGCAGTACCGCGGAGTGGTCCGCGAGATCGCCAAGCGCGGGGTCGGCGGCCTGCTGGCCAAGGATCGCTTTGGGTTGCCCACGCGCTCGATCCTGTTCGAGTTGCAGATGGAGTTGTCGCGCCTGCTCAGGGAGTGCGAGGCAGAGCTGGGATTCACGCCGGTTTCGCGCGCGCGGGTCCAGATGTCCCAGGTGCCGGCCACCCGATCCGACGACCCCTGGGCGGACATCGCCGGATGACGGCAACGCAATACGCCACCGTCGCCCGGCGTTATGCCGAAGCCGTGGTGGCAGGCGACATCCCGGCCAGCCGCTGGGTGAGGCTCGCCTGCCAACGGCAACTGGACGATCTGGCGCGCTTCAAGGGCAAGTCTGCTTCCTTCCTGTTCAACCCGAAGCTCACCGACCGCGAGGGTCGCGCCTTTCACCCCGCCGATAATCTGTGCGCCTTCATCGAGCGGCTACCGCACGTCAAGGGGCCGCTCGCGGGCGATCTGATCAAGCTCGAGCCCTGGCAGGTGTTCATCCTCACCACGGTATTCGGCTGGGTGAAACCAGACGGCAAGAGGCGCTTTCGCCGATCCTACATCGAAGTGCCGCGGGGGAACGCCAAGTCGACGCTCTCATCGGCCGTGGCGCTCTACATGCTGGCGGCCGATGGCGAGGGCGGCGCCGAGGTCTATTCACTCGCCACCACCCGCGACCAGGCGCGCATCGTGTTCGGCGACGCGCAGGCGATGGCGCGGCGCAGCCCCGGGTTTCGCAGCCGCTTCGGGGTCGCGGTCGGCGCGCACAACATGCATGTGCTGGTGTCCGGCTCCAAGTTCGAAGCGCTCTCGGCCGAGGGTTCGACGCTCGACGGACTCAACATCCACTTCGGCTGCGTGGACGAACTGCACGCGCACAAGACCCGCACCGTCTACGACGTGGTCGAGACCGGCACGGGAAAACGCGACAACTCGCTCCTGTGGGTGATCACCACCGCTGGCAGCAACCGCGCCGGCATCTGTTATGAAATCCGCACCTTCGTCAACCGCCTGCTCGAAGGGTTGTTCAACGACGACTCCCAGTTCGGCATCATCTATGGGCTCGATGATGCGGACGACTGGGCAAGTGAGGCGGCGCTCATCAAGGCCAACCCCAACTGGGGGATCTCGGTGCGACCGGAAGTGCTGCTGCCGCTGCAGGCCAAGGCCATGCAGATGCCCTCGGCGATCAACAACTTCAAGACCAAGCACCTGAACGAATGGGTCAACGCCGACACCGCCTGGATGGACATGCGCGCATGGGATGCCTGCGCGGATCCGGAACTCTCCGAAGATGATTTCATCGGCCAGCCCTGCTTCATCGGCCTCGATCTCGCATCCAAGGTCGATATCGCCGCCAAGGCCAAGGTCTTCGAGCGCGAGGGCCGGTTCTACGTGTTCCTGAGCCATTACCTGCCCGAGGCAGCGGTGGAGGACGGGCGCAACAGCCAGTATTCCGGCTGGGCGCGCCGGGGACTCTTGACCGTGACACCCGGCAACGTCACCGACTTCGACCAGATCGAGGCCGAACTGGTGGCGGACGCGAGCCGCTTCCAGATCGAGGAAGTGCCGTTCGATCCGTTCCAGGCCACGCAACTCTCCGCCCACATGCTGGCCGAGGGACTGCCGATGGTGGAGATGCGCCCCACGGTGCTGAACTTCTCCGAGCCGATGAAGCAACTGGAGGCGCTGGTGCTGCAACGACGCCTGGTGCACGACGGCGACCCGATCCTCGCCTGGATGATCTCCAACGTCGTCTGCCACCGGGATGCGAAGGACAACATCTATCCGAGGAAGGAGCGCGAGGAGAACAAGATCGACGGCGTGGTGGCGTTGATCATGGCATTGGGACGACAGATGGCACACGACAAGACGTCACATACGGTGATCGACACCGGCTACCGCATCATGGTGATCTGATGGGCATCCGCAGCTTCCTCTCGCGGCTCCTGGCCTCCGGCGACCGCTCGCCCTATGGCGGATTCTGGTTCGAGCCGGTGGGGGTGCACACCACCGCCGGCCTCAGGGTATCGGCCGACAGCGCCCTGCAACTCTCCGCCGTGTTCGCCTGCGTGCGCATCATCGCGAGCCAGTTCGCCAGTCTCCCCTTGACGCTGTATCGCAACCGGCCGGACGGCGGCAAGGACCGGGTGACGGATCACCCGGCCTATCGCCTGCTCGCCCGGAAACCGAACCCGTACCAGAACGCCTTCGAATGGCGCGAGATGATGGCCGGACACCTGGCGCTCCGGGGCAACGCCTACAACCAGATCGTGACCGACGGGCGCGGCAACATCACCGCATTGATGCCGCTGCATCCCGATCGGATCCGGATCCTCCTCGGAGCCTCCGGCGACTACCGCTATCAGTACACCGATCCGGCAGGAAACCTCGTGAACTTCGCGCGCGGCGAGATCTGGCATCTGCGCGGTCTGTCCTCCGACGGCATCATCGGCCTGTCGCCCATCGCGCTGGCGAGAAACGCCATCGGGGGGGCCATCGCCGCCCAGGATTACGGCGCACGCTTCTTCGCCAACGATGCCACGCCCACCGGCGGCTGGATCGAGTATCCGGGTTCCTTCAAGGACAAGCAGGCGCGCGAGCAGTTTCGCGAGTCCTTGCAGGAGGCGCAGTCCGGCATCAACCACGGCAAGCTCGCGGTGTTCGAGTTCGGCATGAAGTACCACCAGATCAGCGTGACCCCGGAAGATGCGCAGTTTCTGGAGACGCGCCGGTTCCAGGTCACCGACATCGCCCGCTGGTTCGGCGTGCCGCCGCACAAGATCGGCGATCTGGACCGGGCGACCAACAACAACATCGAGCAGCAGGCGCTGGAATTCGTGCAGGAGACCCTGGGGCCGATGGCCGAGCGCTGGGAGGCCTCGATCGAGGCCGAACTGCTGTTCGACGACGAGGACCTGGAAGCGGAATTCCAGTTCTCGCAGCTGATGCGCGGCGATTCGCAGTCGCGCGCCACGTTCTACAACATGGGCATCCAGTCCGGCTGGCTCACGCGCAACGAAGCGCGGATCGCCGAGAACCTGAACCCCCTGCCGGGGCTCGATGCCCCGCTGCGGCCGCTCAACATGGCCGAAGAAGGGGCAAGCCCGCTGCCGCCGCAGAACGCCGATACACCTTGAGGACGACATGACCCTACAACTCAACCCCAAAGCAAAAGCACACGCCCGCCAACTCGTCACCGAAGGCCGGGTGGACCGGGATTCGCCCTGGAGCATCGATGCCGATGAAGAGAACGCCCTGCTGGGTGATGACGACTGGGCGCAGTACGGTCTGTGGTTCCTGGGGCTGGATGAAGCCGAGAACAGCGACACCAAGGCGCACTACCGCTATCCGGTGGGCAAGGCCGGAAAGGTCTATCGCTCGGCGCTGATCGCGATCCGCCAGCGTGCCGGCCAGCAGGATGCGGCGGGGATATTCGAGGCGGCCGGCGAACTCATCGACATGATCGACGGGGACCAGAACGAACCGGATCACGATGGCGCAGCCCGGGACGGAAACGGTCGGGACAAGATCGCCGACGTCCTGCTCGATCCCCATCGCCTGGCGATGAGTGCCAGTCCCTGGGCGCTGATGCCGGAGTGTCTGGTGGCGGTGACCCATCCCTTTACGCAGCCTCCCCAGGCGCGTCCGGTCATGAGCCGCAATCCATCCGCTTCGCCTACTGCGATCGCCGTGCTCTCGCTCACCGGTGTCATCACCCAGCATCCGGACTGGCTGGGCGACACCAGCCTCGACGGTTTCATGGCGGATTTCCTGGCGGCGATGAGCGATCCGGCGGTGGGCGCGATCCTCATTTCCATCGACTCGCCCGGCGGCTCGGTGTACGGCGTGCAGGAGGTATCCGAACTGATGCGCGCCATGCGTGAACAGAAGCCGGTGGTGGCCTTCGCCAACAGCCTCGCGGCCTCCGCCGCCTACTGGATCGGATGCAGCGCCTCCCGGTTCTACTGCACGCCGGGCGGCGAAGTCGGTTCGATCGGCGTGTGGCAGGCGCACATGGACATCTCGGGGATGCTCGACAACGCCGGCATCCACACCACGGTGATCTCGGCAGGCAAATACAAGACCGAGGGCAATCCCTATCAACCCCTGAACGATGCCGCGCAGGCCTTCATGCAATCGCGGGTAGATGACTACTACACGGCCTTCGTCGATGCGGTGGCCCAGGCCCGCGGTGTCGCACCCGATGTCGTGCGAAACGGCATGGGACAGGGGCGTGTGCTCGGGGCACAGGACGCCTTGCAGCAGAACATGATCGACGGCGTCATGACCCTGCCCCAGGTCTTGCAGGGGATGACGCGGCAGCTGTCGCCGAAGAACCCGCAGCCTGTCCGGAAGGGATCCGGTGCGAGCCGCAGCCGGCTCGCCATGCTGGTGTGAGCCGCGCCGCTTCGATCACACCCGGCAGATCACACCCAGCCGATCCCACCAGCCGAATCACCAACCCGCCGCCTGATGGCGGCTTTTTTATTCCCGAGAGGAACATCATGAGCAAGAAACTGCGTGAATTGCAGGCGAAAAAGGCGACCGCAGCCCAAAGCAAGGTCGAGTGTCTGAATGCAGCCTCCACGCTGCTGGACCAGGCGGAAGCGGCCGGACGCGATTTGAACGAGGACGAGAGCCGGGAATTCGCCCGGCTCAAGGCGGATGCGCAAACCAAGGGAGACGAGATCGAGCGCATCCAGGCGGCGATCGACCTCGAGCAGGAGCGGATCGCAGCCCAATCTGCCGCCGGATCGGTGGTGGTGCTCTCCGGCAACGGTCAGGACATCACGGTGGAGGATCGCAGCGCAGCGGACGCGACGGCAGGTTTCCGCAACTTCGGTGAGTTTGCCCGTGCGGTGTTCCAGGCGTCGCTACCGGGCAATGCGCCGGACGGCCGTCTGCTCTCGCCGCGCAATGCGGCGGCTCCTTCGGTCTACGGTTCGGAGACGGCCGGCGCCGACGGCGGGTTTCTCGTTCCGCCGCAGTTTGCCAAGGACATCTTTACGCTCTCGCTAGACGACGAGGCCTTGCTGCCGCTCACCGACAATACCAACGTGGCGGGTAATGCGATGGTGTTCCCGAAGGATGAGACCACCCCCTGGGGCACGGATGGCATCACGGTCGCCTGGCAGGCCGAGGGGCTGGCGGCGGCCGCCTCGAAGCCCAAGCTCGGCACCTCGGCCCTGCGGCTCAAGAAACTGATGGCGCTGGTGCCCATCACCGACGAACTGCTCTCCGACACCGATGCGCTCACCTCCTATCTGCCGAAGAAGGTGGCTTCCCGCATGCAGTGGAAGATCAACGAATCGATCCTGTTCGGCTCGGGCGCCGGCATCCCGCAGGGCGCGCTGGCGGGCAGCGCCGTCATCACCCAGGCAAAGGACTCCGGCCAGGCGACCAATACGCTGACTCCGACGAATCTCGCCAACATGATCTCGCGCCTGCCGCCGGGTTCGTTCAAGAACGCGGTGTGGATCGTCAACAACAGCGTGCTGCCGGCGCTCTTCACCCTGACGCTCGGCAACTATCCGATCTACCTGCCGGTGGGCGGCGGTGTGGCCGGCATGCGCGCCTCACCCTACGGCACGCTGCTCGGGCGTCCGGTGTATGTCTCGCAGCACGCCGCCCAGTTCTCGGCGCAGGGCGACGTGATCCTGGTCGATCTCTCCTACTACCAGACCATCACCAAGGAAGGCGGCATGGAGACCGCGACCTCGATGCATCTGTATTTCGACGCCGATGCCACGGCGTTTCGCACCCTGTTCCGCATGGACGGGCAATCAAAGATCGCGGCTCCCATCCTGCCGGCCAAGGGGGCGGCCACACTCTCGCCATTCATTCAACTGGCTGCCCGTTGATCCATTCCCACCACCCATTTGAAAGGATGTTCCAATGATTCTGAACGAGAAACTCTCCGAAGCGCTCGCGGTGCTCGCCGCCATCCCTCCTTCGGCGCAGGCCGTGGGCGTCGTCTTCAGTCCGTGGATCGCGCTCGCCGAGGTCGACCGCATCCTCGCCGTCATCCAGGTCGGCGCCTTCGGTGCCCTGGCCACGGTGGATGCCTCGATCGCGCAGGCGCAGGATGCCCTGGGCACCAACGCCAAACCGATCGGCGCGGGCAAATCCATCGCCATGGCGGCCTCCGCCGGCAACGACGTGCAGGCCACCATCGATGTCGCCGCCGCCGAGCTCGATCTCGCCAACGGCTACGGCTTCGTGCAGCTGGGCGTGTCGGTCGGCGTGGCCGCAACCGAGACCGCCGCGCTGATCCTGGGCGGCTCCTCGCGGTATGAACCGGCCAGCAGTTTCAACAGCGCGAGTGTCGTTGAGACGATCTGACCGGAAGCGGGCGGCTGTGATCCGGGATGACCGGACGGCTGCCGCCCATTCACCATGCCACTGCAGATCCTTCAGGAACCGGCGGTCGAACCTTTGACGCTGCAGGAGGCGAAGCTCCACCTGCGGGTCGACGTCATTGATGACGACGCGCTGATTTCCGCATTGATCACCTCGGTGCGTCAATATGCCGAGACCATCACGCGCCGCGCCTTCATCCAGCAGGTATGGAGTTACGTGATCGACTCCTTTCCGGGGCCGACCCTCATCGGCGTGCCCTGGGGCAAGACCTTCACCTTGCCGGCACACGCCGTCGAGATCGAGAAGTCGCGCGTGCAGCAGGTCACGGCGATCAACTATCTCGACATGAGCGGCAACCCGCAGGTGATGCCGGCCGCCGATTACATCGTCGACTACACGTCGGAGCCGTGCCGGATCACGCCGGTGTTCGGCCGGATCTGGCCCATCCCCCTGCCGCAGATCGGCGCATGCAACGTCCAATTCGTCGCGGGCTATGCCGCGCCCGTGGCGTTCGACCCGTCTGCCGGCACCGTGGCCGTGCAGGGGGCATGGAAGCCTTACGCGGTGGGAGACGCGGTGCAGTTCTCGAACGTCGGCGGATTGCCTCCGGTCGGCCTGTCGCCCGGCACGAGCTATTTCATCGCGTCGGTGGTCGCGCCCGGTGTCTACACCCTGGCCGCCACGCCGGGGGGGCCGACGATTTCCCTGACCGACGCGGGAAGCGGCGTGAGCCTGATCGGCGTGGTGCCGGAAGGCATCAAATCCTGGATGAAGGTGCGCATGACCTCGCTCTACGAGTACCGGGGCGACGTGGTGATTCCTGAACGCGGCAAGGTCGAGCCGCTCGCCTACGTCGACCGCCTGCTCGACCCCTACAAGGTCATGTTCTGATGCCGCTCGTCTCCGGCGGACGCCTCAATCAGCGCATCACGATCCAGGCGATGACCCGCGTTCGCGGACCTCTGGGCGGTCACGACGAAACCTGGTCCGACTTCGCCGTCGTCTGGGCGGAAGTCACCGACCTGTCGGGCCGGGAACTCTTCAATGCCAGGGCGATGGGCAGCGCTGTCACCAAGCGCATCACGATCCGCTACCGAACCGACATTCTGGCGGCGATGCGGGTGATTTTTTCCGACGGTTCCATGACGCGCATCGAATGGATCCGCCGCGTCTCACCCAAGTTGTGGGTGGAACTCTATTGCCTGGATCTGGATGAAGGGAGCTACGAATGAGCGAGATCGAAATCAAGGGACTCGCCGGCCTGCAGGCGCTGCTCGATGAACTCCCCGCGCGGATCGAGGGCAACGTGGTGCGCGGGGCACTCCGTGCCGGGGCAAAAGTCGTCTCAGACGAGGCAAAGAGGCTGTGTCCGGTGGGCAAGACCGGGGATCTGCGCGATTCGATCCGCGTTTCCCTGCGCTCGAAACACGGCCGCATCAGCGCCACGGTCGAGGCCGGCAACGCCCGCGCGTTCTACGCCCACATGGTCGAATTCGGCACCGCGCGCCACTGGATCAAGCCCAAGAACCGCAAGAGCCTGTTCGTGGCAGGACTGCTGCGCGAGGCCGTCGATCATCCGGGCGCGAAGAAAGAGCCGTTCATGCGTCCCGCCATCGACGGCAAGGCGGGTGATGCGATCGACGCCATGGCAGCCTACCTGCGCGATCGCATCCCCAAGGAGATCGACAAAGCGGGCAGCAAATGAGGGCGGAAACCATCCTCTATACCCTGCTTGGTGCATCGCCCGGGCTTTCGGCACTCGTCGGCACCCGGATCTACCTCGACACGCGCCCGGAAGAAGATCCGCTCCCGGCGGTGGTGTACGAACTGATCCATGAGAAGCAGGACGACGCACGGATCGGCGAGCCCGAGACCGTCACGGCCAGGATGCAGGTCAACTGCCTCGCGGCGGCCGCCGAAGATGCCGTGGCCGTGCGGGAGCAGGTTCGCCTCGCGGCCCACAACCGCTCGGGCGCGATCGCCGGCAATACGGTCATCGTCTGCCTCGAGGAATCGGCAGGCCCCGACTCCTACGACCATCTGGTGAACATTTACGCCAAACCGATGGATTTCATCATCCACTACCTGAGGTGATCATCATGACCGAAGACCCATCCCCGAACACTGCGCAGCCCGCCGCCGACAAACCCGCAGCCCGCAAGGGCGCGGTGGCCGCCATCGAGCAGGACATCCTCTGCGCGGAGCAGCACATCGAGACCTGGTTCCACGATCTCTTGGCGAGCCTGCCGCACCTGCGCGAGACGGCGACCTACAACCACCTACGCGCCGCGATCGACGAGCTCAAGCACCGTCTCGGCTGATCCGCGCCCTCTGATCCACCCATCTGATCCACCCTTCGGCCCGCCCCGTGCGGGCTTTTTTACGCCTCGAGGAGTCCATCCATGCTCGCATTCGGTTCCGGCAATTTCTACGGAATCTCGGCCGCCGCCAATTCCACCCCACGCAAGTTCGCCACCCTGCAGGACGTGCAGTTCGACCTGCAGTTC
>JAEHJW020005593.1_pt1 | contig 13930 bp, 16 predicted proteins | sample 9271431 | NCBI WGS metagenome assembly JAEHJW02
ACGGGATCTCGGCCGCCGCCAATTCCACCCCGCGCAAGTTCGCCACCCTGCAGGACGTGCAGTTCGACCTGCAGTTCACCACCAAGCAGCTCTACGGCCAGAACCAGTTTGCCGTGGACGTGCGGCGTGCCCAGGCGAAGTTCACCGGCAAGGCCAAGTTCGCCCAGATCAGCGGCGCGATGTTGAACGATCTCTTCTTCTCGCAGGCCGCCGCGACGGGCCTGCTGCTCTCCGCCGTGGGCGAAGCCGGAACGGTCGCCGCCGCCACCCCCTACACGGTGACCGTGGCCAACGCCGCGACCTTCGACACCGATCTGGGCGTCGTCTATGCCGCAACCGGCGTGCCGCTCACCCGCGTCGCCTCCGCCCCGGCCCAGGGACAGTATTCGGTCGCCGCCGGCGTCTACACCTTCAATGCGGCCGACACCGGTGCTGCGGTGCTGATCGACTACCTCTACACGGCCGCCGTCGGCGGCACCAAGGTCGCATTGTCGAACCAGACCATGGGCACCACGCCCACCTTCATGGGGGTCTTCTCGACCACCGCCTCCGGCAAGAACGTGACGCTGAAACTCAACCTCTGCACGTCGAGCAAGCTCTCGCTGCAGACCAAGATCGAGGATTACACCATCCCCGAGCTCGACTTCGAGGTGATGGCGGACGCCGCCAACAACATCGGCACGCTCTCGGTCGCCAACTGAAAGGAATCCCCATGATCGACGGACAACGCATCACCCTGGGCGGGCGCGAGTTCGTGGCCCCTCCCGTTCCCTTCTCCTGCATGCGCCGCTTCGCCGACGTGTTCGAAGGTCGCGCCGCGCCTACGGTGGAGGTCATGGCCGACATCGTGTTTGCGGCGATGAAGCGCAACTACCCCGATCTCGACCAGAAGGTGTTCGAGGACGAGTGCCTGGACGTGGGCAATCTGAACCAGGCCTTCATGGCCGTGATGCAGGCATCCCATGCCAAGGAGAGCGGCCCGCTGGGGGAAGCTTGAGCCGGGAGCCGGTGGATTGGGACGCCCTCTACTGTCTCCTCATCGAGCGCACCGGCTGGACCTGGGACACCATCGACGATCACATGGATCTGCCGCGCTTCCTCGCCCTCGACCGGCACTGGCGCCGACACCCGCCGCTGCGCGACATGGTGCAGGCCTATCTCGGCATCGAGCCCCCGATCGAGCGCGAGACATCGAACCCCTCCACCGGCAATGACCAGGCGGACCTCGACGAATTCATCGAACTCTTCCAGGCCGCTGGCGGGAGCATGACATGACCAAAGTCGCTGAACTGCAGATCGAGATCGCGGCCAACGTCGCGCGGTTGACCTCCGACTTCGGCCGCGCCAAGGAGGAGGTCAACCGCTCGATGGGCCACATCCAGCGAACCGTCCGCGAGCAGCTCGACGGCGTGAAGGAATCCCTCAAGTCCATGAAGGAGATGGTCGAGGCGATGGGCATCGCGATGTTGGCCGAGCACCTGGTCGAAGCCGCCAAGAGTGCGGCCGAATTCGGCGACCGGATCGAGCACGCCGCGCAGCAGACAGGAATGAGCGCCGAGTCGCTGCAAGGCCTGGGCTTTGCCGCGAAGATGTCGGATGTCGATTTCCAGTCGCTCTCGGTCGGGCTCGAACACCTGTCGCGCGCGATGCTGCAGACCCAGCAGGGGTCGCTGCAGTCGGCCTCCGCCTTCCGGTCGGTAGGCTTGTCCGCCCAGCAGCTCCAAGGCATGAGCATGGACGAGGTGCTCGCCAAGGTCGCCGACCGGTTCCATGCCACCCGCGACGGCGCGACCAAGACGGCGCTCGCCATGCAGCTTTTCGGGCGCTCCGGGGCGGAGCTGATCCCGCTCCTCGACCGGGGTTCCGAAGGCATCGACGCCCTCAAAGCGAAGGCCAAGCAGCTCGGCATCGTCATGAGCGAAGAATCGGTGCGCCAGTCGGCCGAGTTCGCCGACAAGTTGAAGGAAATTTCGGCCCAAGGCCAGGCGGTCACCCGCAACCTGATGGGGGAACTGATGCCGGCCATGAACCGGATCGTGGACGCCTTCCTCAAGGGCAGCTCCGACGGCGGGGTGTTGAAGGAGATTTTTAAGCAAATCGGCGAAGGCGCGGTGTGGCTGACCGGATTCATCGCGAAACTCGCCGCGACGGTGGATGCGCTCGGCAAGACCATCGCCATGGTGGCCGCCGTGGTGTCGCACCCGCTGTCCGCCAAATCCATCTTCGAAGCGTGGAAGCAGGACGTGGACGCGCTGCAGGCCAAGACCAACCGGTTCCTCGCCACGCTCGACACCGCCTCCCCCGCCTCTTCGCCGACCGAATCGGAGGGAGCGACCGGCACGGGGACGCTCCCGGTATTCAGGACGAGCGGTGGTCGCGGCGGCGGGCGTCATCACGGCGCCGGCGAGCGGTCGCACATGGCCGAGTACGAAGCGCGGCTGGCCCAGGCGAAGATCTACTACCAGCAGACCAGCGATCTGAGGGAGTACTCCAAATCCCAGGAGATCCGGTACTGGCAGGACATCCTCGAGACGCAGAAGCTCTCCGCCAACGACCGCATCGCCATTGAGCGCCGCGTCTCCTCGCTCACCCTGGATCAGATGAAGCAGGATGCCGCTGAGCGCCGGAAGCTCGCGGAGGAAGCCATCCAGGCGCACCGGGATCAGGCATTGAATGAGGTGGCACTCGACGAGCAGAAGGCGCGCACACAACTCAAATCCGGCCGGATCACCCACGATCAGCTGCTGCAGATGCAGCAGGCGTATCAGGACGAGAAATACCGCATCGAGGTGGACGCGCAGCAAAAGCGCATCGCGCTCCTGCAGGGCGACCCCAATCACGACCCGGTCGCCTTGCAGCGGCAGCTCGATCAACTCGCGCAGATCGAGCAGAAGCACGCGCTCGCCATGGAAAAGCTCCACACCCAGGCCGCCACCAACTCGGCGCAGGCCTGGCAGAAGGCCTTTCAGCCCATCACCCAGGCGTTCGACACCACCATCAAGGGCATGATCATGGGCACCACCACTTGGCAGAAGGGGGTGACGAATCTGCTCGATTCGGTGGTGGCCGAGTTCGTCAATGCCGGCGTCAAGTTGGTGACGCAGTGGGCCGCGAACGAAATGGCCAAGACCGCCGCCACCTTGACAGGCACGGCCACGCGCACGGCCGCCGAACAGTCGGCGAGCGCCTCGGGGCTCGCGTCATCCGCCATGGCGGTGGTGAAGGCCATCATGAACGACGCCGCCAAGGTGTTCTCCGGGGTGTGGGCGGCGTTGTCCGGCATTCCCTATGTCGGGCCGGCGCTGGCTGCGGCCTCCGCCCCTGCGGCCATGGCCACCGTCGCGGGGGTGGCCGGCAGCGTCGCCTCCTCGGCGGGTGGTGCCTGGCAGATTCCCGCAGACCGGTTGAATTTCGTGCACCGCAACGAAACCATCCTGCCCGCCGACAAGGCGGCCGGCCTCGATCGGCTGATCGGCAACGGCGGTGGCGGCGGCACCGTGCACATCCACGCCCGCAGCGACTCCGATGTGGTGCGGGTGGGCGACCTGCAAACGCTGCTGCGCCGCATGGGACGCAACTTCGTGCCGGTCACGCGCTATCCATGAACGTCTTGGCTGCGTGGGAGATGGGCGGCAATTGGGGGCACGTCTCGCGCGATCTGCCCGTGCTGCGAAGACTGCAGGCCGAAGGTCACGACGTCCGGTATGCGGTGCGCGATACGACGATCGCGCCAACGCTTTCCGCCTCAGTCGGCATCCGGTGTATCGCCGCTCCCAGTGGCGCGAAGCCATCCCGGATGCCGCGCGGGCTTGCCGGCTTCGGCGCCATACTCTTTGCCGACGGGTTCGGCGACGCGGTGGTTCTGGATGCGCGGCTCACCGGCTGGATGCGCCTCTTTGCCGAGCACGAGACCGACGTCGTGGTGAGCGACTATGCGCCCGCAGCCCTCCTGGCCGCGCGGATGAGCACAATTCCGTCGGTGGCCCTGGGCAGCGGCTTCGAGATTCCGCCGGATGCGGCCTTGCTGCCCTCGTTCTCGGGGGATGGTGCGCAGGACGAAGCGGCACGCCGGTTCTCCGAGGGACTGGTTCTCTTCAACGTGAACCGGGTGCTGCATCGTCTTGGGGCGCCCCCGCTGCAACTGCTGGCACAGATCTTCCAGGGTGCGCGCAATGTGCTCACCACCGTTGCCGAACTGGACCACTGCGGTACGCGGCCCGATGCGACCTATGCCGGCCCGGTGCAGGACCTGCCGGGCGGGGTGACGGCAAGCTGGAGAACGACGAAGCCCCGCGCGCTGGTCTATCTGCGCGGGGTGCCGCCGGTCATCGACGAGGTACTGCAGGCGCTGGGGACGGTCGGTGCCGAGGTCATTGCCGTGCTGCCGGATATCGGCAGACCGCTCCGGCATGCTCATGCCGATCTCCAGGTGTTTCGGCAGCCGGTGCGCTTCGATGGTCTGCTGGAATCAGCCGATCTCGTGATCGCCTCCGGATCCGGCATCGTCACCACCGCGTTGCTCTCCGGTGTTCCGGCGCTTGTGCTGCCGTCGAGCGCCGAGCAGGCGATGTTTGCCCGCAGGGTGGAGGAAGCGGGCGCCGGGATGGCCCTGGGTAGCGGGACGGCGGTAACGGTCGCCGATGCGATCCGTCGCCTGTTGCACGACGCACCCTTCCGAGCTGCCGCCGGGATGTTCGCCGCCAAATACACCGGCCTCCGCACGGAATCCGCCGTCCAGACGGTGATCGACGAAATCCACAACGTTTCATCGCACCATTCATGAGCTTCGCCATCATTTCGCCGCCACCGCCCCCTGGGTGTGGCAACGTCTTTCCGACGCTGCCCGGCATCCAGTGGGGCGTGCACAAGTCGCCGCAGTTCAACACCGCGACCCACCGCGCCGTATCGGGTTACGAGATCCGCGCCGCCAGGATGCAGTACCCGCTGTGGACCTTCACGCTGTCCTACGAATTCCTGCGCGACGGCGCCTATGCCGAACTCAAGACCCTGATGGGATTCTTCCTGCAGCAGATGGGCAGCTTCTCGGCCTTCTGCTATTCGGATCCGTCCGACAACGCGGTGGTCAACCAGGCGTTCGCGACCGGTGACGGGGTAACCACCACGTTCCCGCTCACGCGCGCCTACGGCGGCTTCGTCGAGCCGGTGCAGAACCTCGACGGCACGCCGCAGATCTTTGTGGGCGGCACCCTGCTGGCCCCGGCCGCCTTCTCCATCGTCAACGGCCTGGTCACGTTCGCCGCACCTCCCGCCGCAGGCAGCGTGCTCACCTGGACGGGATCGTTCTTCTACCGCGTGCGTTTCGTGAATGATCACGCCGATTTCAACCAGTTCATGTTCGAGCTCTATGAACTGAAGCAGATCTCGTTCGTGGGCAGTCCGCTCAACAAGGTGTGACCATGAAACAGGCATCCGCTCTCACCCGATCGCTGCTGGCCTCGCACCAGCTGCTCTATGCCGATCTCTACACCATCACGCTCATCTCGGTGGATCCCGGAGCGTCGTCGATGGGCTATGGCGGGTATGGCTACGAGTACGGTCCGCCGGCACCTACTCAACTGTTCTACACCGACGCCGACCGGAATCTCGTCTACAACGGCAACACCTATCTGTGCACGCATCCGGTAGTGACGAGATCCGGCGTCAAGTGCTCGCTGGACCTGTCGGTCGACACGGTGGAGGTGTCGATCTTCGGGGCTGCGACCGATCTCGTGCTGGGCGTGCCGTTTCCGCAATTCGCCGTCAACGGCGGCTTCGACGGCGCGACGGTCAGCATCGACCGCTGTTTCATGGCCACCTACGGCGACACGTCAGCGGGTGTGGTCAACCTCTTCTTCGGCAACGTATCAGAAGTCAAGCCTTCGCGCTCGGCGGTCGTGCTGACGGTGAGTTCACAACTGGAGTTGCTGAATCTCGATATGCCGCGAAACCTGCTCTCGCCCGGCTGCATCCATGCGCTGTTCGATACTGGATGCGCGCTGACACAAGCCAATTACGCGGCCTACGACTGGGTCACCGCCGGATCCACCGTGGCCGTCAACAGTACCGGCATCAACATGCCATCCGGGTATTTCACCCAGGGCACGATCCTGTTCACCTCGGGCGCCAATGCCGGGGCTGCCGCGACCATCAAGCAACACACGCTGGTCAACGGCGTCAACACCTTCTCCCTGATGACGCCGCTCAACGCCGCACCTGCCGCCGGCGACAACTTTACCGTCTTCCCCGGCTGCGACAAGACCATGGCGACCTGCCAGGCCCGGTTCAACAACCTCAACAACTTCCGCGGCTGGCCCTTCGTGCCTTCGCCGACGGCGAGCACCTGACATGAACGGCACGCGGGAAGACGTCCTCACCGAGGTGTGGGACTGGCTCGGCACGCCCTACCACCATGCCGCCCGCGTCAAGGGCGCGGGCGTGGACTGCCTGATGCTGCTGCTGGAGGTCTACGGGCGCGCGGGCGTGTTCGCGCGCATGGGGGTGGATGCGGCCTCCATCGCGATCCCGCGCTATTCCCGAGACATCATGCTGCACCGCAATGAGGAGACCTACCTCGAGGGCATCCGGCAGTACGCAGCGGAAGTGACGGAGCCGGCACTCGGCAACATCGCGCTGTGGAAGTTCGGCCGGATCTACAGCCACGCGGCGATCATCACCGACTGGCCCGCCATCATCCACGCCTACGCCCCGGAAAACATGGTCGTCATCGGCAACGCCGCGATGGGGGCGCTGGCGCACCGCCCGGTGCGCTTCTTCGATCCGTGGGGGGCGCGATGAGCGGACTCTTCGGTGGCAACAAGCCGCAGCCCTCGGGGTGGCAGACGCCGGTGCTCGCCGGGCTGCAGATCCAGAAGACTGGATACAGCCAGCCGGTGCCGATCGTCTACGGCACCGCGCGCGTCTCGCCCACGCTCATGTACTACACCGACTGGCGAGTCCACCCGCATACGAGTTCGCAAAGTACCGGCGGCGGCAAGGGCGGAGGCGGAGGCGGCTCGGTCACGACCACCACCTACACCTATTCGGCCACGGTCTGTTTCCTGCTGGCCGAAGGGCCGGTCGCCGGGGTGTCGCGCATCTGGCGCAATCACGTGTCCTACGCCAACCCGGCGGCGGTCGGCTTCACGATCTTTACCGGCACCTATCCGCAGACGCCCTGGGGATACCTCACCTCGGCGCATCCGACCGAGGCGCTGGGATACGCCGGCAGCGCCTATGCGGCGTTCGCCAACTATGACTTGGGCAGCAACGGCTCACTCGGCAATCACCTCTTCGAAGTCGAGGGTGCACAGATCAGCCCCGGCACGCAGGATGCCAATCCGGCCGACGTGATCAGTGATTTCCTGGGCAACCCCTACTACGGCGTGCTGTCCGTCTTTCCCAACGCCTGGTCGCCGCAATCGTTCCTCGGCGATCTCACCGCGCTGCGCAACTGGTGCGCAAGCAATGGTCTTCTGATCAGCCCGGCGGTGGCGACCCAGCGTCCAGCCCACGACTGGATCGCCGACTGGCTGCTGGTGGCCAATGCCGGTGCCTTCTGGTCCGAGAAAACGCTCAAGATCGTGCCCTACGGTAGCCTGGCATCAGCCAGTCCGGTCTACGACCTCGGAGATGACGATTTCATCGTCAAGGGAAGCGAAGATCCGGTCGTCGTCACCCGCAAGCGCCGCGCCGACGCCTACAACGACGTGTCGGTGGAATATCTCGACCGCGCCAACGAATACACGCCAGAGCCCGCGCGGGTGACCGACCAGTCGGCCATCGAGACCTTCGGCGTGCGCACCAAACCGACCGTCACGCTGCACTCGATCTGTCTGCCGCCGGTGGCACAACAGGTCGCGCAGGCCATCCTGCTGCGCGAGCTCTACATCCTCAACACCTTCCGGTTCAAGCTCTCGCCACGCTACTGCCTGCTGGAACCCATGGACGTGGTGACGATCACCGACTCCCTGCTGGGGCTTAACCACACGCCGGTGTTGATCACGGCGATCGAGGAGGATACGAGCGGGCTCTTGACCATCACCGCCGAGGAGTTCAACCCGGCGTTCTATGCGTCGCTTGCCTACAACACGCAAGCCGCCTCCGGTTATATCCCGAATCTCGGCACGGCCCCCACCCAGCTGTCGGCCGCGACAATTTTTCTGGCGCCGCCGGCGGCGACTGTAAGCGGCAACGAGATCTGGATGGCGGTGACCAATCTGGACCCGCTCTATGCCGGTTCGCAGATCTACATGAGCTACGACGATGTGAGTTACCAGCCGATCGGGGTGATCTACGGGAATTCGACCTCTGGCGTGACGACAACGAGCCTCATGCCGGCGCCGTCCGCGTCCCCCGGTGTGCTCGACACAGGTAATACGGTCGGCGTCGATCTGTCGGCAAGCCGTGGCACGCTCGTGAGCGTCAGCCAGGCCACGCTCTTGACCTACGGCACGCTCTCTCTGGTGGGCAATGAATTCCTCGCCTGGCGCGACGCCACGCTCACCGCGACCGCGAAATACACGCTCGACACCCTGCTGCGCGGCCTCTATTACAGCGCAGACCAAAACGCGGTCGCGGCAGGCGTGCGTTTCGTGCTGTGCGACGGAACGCTGTTTCGCTATTCCTTCAACCCGGCCCTGCAGGGCAAAACGCTCTACTTCAAGTTCGTGGCGTTCAACGCAGGGGCTGTCGCCATTCAGGACATCGCCCAAGTGCCGGCGGTGGCATTTACCGTCGGCGGCCAATTGAGCGTGCCGCCCGCGCCCTCCGGGCTTGCCGTCGCGCAAAGCGGTACGACGGTTGATTTCAGCTGGATCGGTTCCGGCATGAACAGCGCCCGATATGAGCTGCGCTACGTGTCGCAGGGCAATGCCGCCAACTGGAACGATGGCGTGCTGATCGCCGCCGGCATCACGCAGACCTCCTACGCGTCGTCGCAGATGCCGCCCGGCGCCTGGACGTTGCTGCTGGCGGCGCAGGATTCGGGGGGCAATTACTCGGCGGCCTCGGTGCTGGATTTCACCGTCACCGACACCCTGACCGTGCAGACCACACTCGACTGTGGGCCACAGTGGCCGGGAACCTTGACCCAAATGGTCGAGCACTGGACGGGCAAGCTCGTCCCGCAGGGGCAAAGCCCGACGGCGAACGACGGATGGGACACCTTCGATGCGCTGGTGGCCAATCCCTTCCCGACCTGCTCGTTCACTGCACGAACGGTACTCGATCTGGGTTCAGTCAAGACCGTGCGCGCCTGGGCCGCGTTCGCCGGCACGCTGCCGATTCCGGGCGGGGTGGCGCAGCCGCAGCTCTGGATCAGCAGCAGTTCCGATGGCGTCGCCTTCAGCGGTTTCAATCCGTGGGGCAACGGTACCGTGACCGCCCGATTCGTCCAGGCCCAGGTCGTCATCAACACCGCGCAGGGCACGCCGTGCCTCTCCGCATTCCACGTCACACTCGATAGCTGAGGAGAAGATATGCCGGTTGCAAGCTTTCTACCGACCGATTTCACGACCCAGGACTCGACCACCTACAAGTCGGCCATCGATGGCAACGGCAGCGTGATGGCGCGCCTGGCGGCCGCCTTCGCGCCCAGCCAGCAGGCAACGCCGAACATGACGGTTCTGGTCGGCTCGGGCGCGCTGCTGGCCTGGGGGAACGTCGTGCCGGTCGCCGCCCAAAGCACTGCCGGCATTACCGCCCCTGTGTCCAACCCGCGCATCGACCGCGTGGTGATCGATGCGGGAAATGGAGTGATCGCCACCGTGACCGGAACGGAGAGCGTCACACCCACGGTGCCCGCGATTCCGCCAGGCTTTTTGCCCATCGCTCAGGTTCTGCTGCAGCCGGGAACGGGCAGCATCACCAATGCCGTGATCACCGACGAGCGCATCACCGGCAACCTGCAGCCGGCGGCGGGCGTGCGGGTCTTGGCGCAAAACGCGGTGCCGCTCTCGTTCGTCGCGGTGGCCGCCACTTTCACGGGTGCGGCCGTTGCCAACAACGCCGGCAACGTGCAGTTGGCCAGCACCGGTGCGCACGGGCTGACGGCAACGCCGGCGGTGGGCGCCGATGTCTATGTCGCCTGGTCGGGTGGGAGCGGGGTGTCCGGGTTCTGCAAGGTGCTCTCCATCGACAGCGCGACCGCCTTCACCATCCAGCTTGCCTATGCCACTGGACTGGGCACGCCGACCGTGACGCCGGTCGCCACCGACGCGGTGATGGCATCCATCCCGATCCCGGCAGGATCGCTGTCTTCCAACGGCTCGATCGAGTGCGAGATATTCTTCGACGGCACGTCGTCCTCCAGCGGCAAGACGACCTCCTGGTACGTGGGCGCCACCCGCATCGATGGCAATGCGTACACCACCAGCCCGCAGATCAGCCACTGGTGGCTGATCAACCGGGGGGCGATCAACAGCCAGTTGTACGCGTTGAACAGCAGTTCGCTCGTGGGGGGATTTGCGGTGGATTTCTCGCAGAACCAGACCTTCACGCTTCGCGCCCAGGCGGCTGTCGCCAACGAACGCATCACGCTGGAAGGCTATGTGATTCGCGCCAATTACTGACGGTTTTACCGCAAACCCATCGACCGCCTACGGGCGGTTTTTTTACGTCTGAAGAAAGGAGCATGACATGACCGACATCCAACAAACCCTGGAGAGCCTGCGCGCCGAGATCGACAAGATCGAGTCGCCGGAATTCCGGCTGCTCGCCCACTACATCGAGGCTTTCCACCAGAAGCATTCGGAGGAGATGAACGAAATGAAACAGACCTTCCTCGCCGCCAAGTTCGGCGCGCGGGTCGTCATGTGGCTGTCGGTCGTCGGCAGCGGTATCGCCGTGATCTGGGGCGTCATTCACGGACACGGGGTGATCAAATGAACGCCATCCTCTCGTCTCTTGGCATCCTGCACGAGCGGGCCCAGCAGACCCGGCTCATCACCCCCTACGCCGACGGGCTCTCGGCCTTCGAGGCATTTCTGGCGAGCAGCGCCCAGCTAGGGGCGAGGCTGCGTACCATGATCTATGGCTGCACCCTGCAACCCTTCTTCGATGCGCTGATCGCGGCGCACATGGCGGGGTGCGACGTTCAGGTGATCTTCGACCACACCCAGGCGGACGGACGCGCCGAGGCGCCACAGATCGAACGCCTGCTCGAGGCGGGACTGGTCGATGGCGAGCACTTCCTCATCGGCACCTCGCCCGTGCACCACCAGATCGTGCATCTCAAGGCCACGGTGATCCGCACGCCGGATGGCAAGGCAATGGTCGAGGACGGCTCCTGGAACTACTCGGTGAGCGCAAGCCAGCAGTTGAATGATCTCTGCTTCACCGAATCGGACGCGCTCGCCCGCTATTACGAGCAGGCGTTCGATCGCCTGTGGGATTGGGTCAAGGACAACGAACCGCAGTACCAGAAATCCTTCGCGGAGGATAAGAAATGAACCCACTCATGGCCTACAGCAAGGCAGGCATCCAGCTCACCGAGCGTTTCGAGGGCTGTCGGCTCGCCGCCTATCCCGACACCGGCGGCGTGTGGACGATCGGCTACGGCCACACCCACGGGGTGCATCCCGGCATGACCTGCACGCTCGAGCAGGCTGAGGCTTGGCTCAGAGAGGATATCCAGGCGGCCGCCGATGCGGTCAACCGCCTGGTGAAGATTTCCTTGAAGCAGACCGAGTTCGACGCGCTGGTGGACTTCGTCTTCAACCTCGGAGCGGGCGCCTTTGCCCGATCGACGATGCTGAAAGACATCAACGCCGGGAACTTCGCGGCGGCCGCCCTCCAGTTCCCGCTGTGGGACCGGGATGCGGGGCGGGTGCTGGCCGGACTCCTGCACCGCCGTCTGGCCGAAGAGGCCGAGTTCGACGAGAAGAGAACAGCATGATGAAGTTGCTGAAAGATTGCTTCACCACGGCGGATGGCGAGAGCTTCGACGTCGGGCGCGTGCTCTGGGCGCAGGGCGTGATCGTGTTCCTGGGGCTTGCCATCTACAGCGTGGTCGGCCAGGGCCATCCCTTCGACATGCAGGCGTTCGGCATTGGCCTGGGGGCGACCCTTGCCGCCGGAGGAGCGGCGCTGGGATTGAAGGCCAGGACCGAGCCGGGAGGAGGCGCGTGATGTTTCCGTTCATCGAAATTCTGAAACTGCTGCCGTGGCGGCTGATCGGCGTGGCTGCCTTGGCGCTTGCGGTGTTCGTTGCCGGCGACCGCTACGGCGAGCGGCACGTCACGGCCCGATGGGATGCCGAGAAGGCCGCGCAAGCCCAAGCCGTAGCCAAGCAGGCCGCACAGGTCGCAGCCGTCACCACCCATCAAACCACCATCAATCAGGAGATTTCGAATGAATTTGAAACCGAGAAAGCCAAAATTGCAGCTGATCGCCATGACCTGCTTGGCCGTGTTCCTCGGCGCGTGCGCCACCACGCCACAAGTCATTCCGGCACAGTGCCCGAAGTTCCCACCACTACCGCCGGAACTGATGCAGCCCCCACCGACGCTGTACCTGCTGCCGGACAGCAAGACGACGCTGCCACCTGCAACCAATTAGCCGAGGATGCCGCACAGACGACGCTGATGGTGGTGGAGTTTCAACAGTGGTATCGGGAGCAGGCTACCAATTTCAGCAAGTAATGACCCCTGACCCTGAGCGTCATTTCCCTTTTATGTTCTTTGGCGGCTTTTGCTGCTTGATCGCCTTGGCTTCGGCCTTTTCTGCATGGGAAATGCTTGACTTCTGCTGGATTTTGACTTTCGCACCACCGTGTATTGGGTCCGGTCCACCGGGAAGGTGCTCTGTCAGTCGCTCACCGACTCTTCCCCTCTTGGCCACCCCAATATACAACTGCTTACCGTTCTTATCCTCGATGGAATACACAACGGGCTTATTTTTTGCGAGCTCCGCGATTCCCTTTTCATCAAAACTACCGTTTTTCTTGCCTGGCATGTTTCCTCCTTAATTTAGTGGAAGATCCCACATATGCGGCCGATGGGTACAGCACGCAAAACGATGAAAGCGTGCAGTGCAAGGAACACCCAAGGCACGCCCTTTTCAATGTGTGTGAGTGGATGGTAGAGAGACGGTTCTTTGCCTCTGCCCATGGCTTCCCATTCTGCGTCATAGGGGCTAATCGGAAGGCGTTTTTCTATCTCGTGAACGACCTTGAACTTTGCCGAATTCAAGTCCCGATATGAAACGATGATACGGTACCAGAGGTAACTCAAGACGATCCCGACAAGTCCGAGAACCCAAACTTGGTCCCCCGCGCTCTTGGTTGTGACATACCCGACAAATCCAAGGATGGCAGTGTTGATCGAAAGGAAGTAGGAGTTGGCAGTTTGGCGCCTCGCACTGACGCGATCAGCCATCTCGACGTAGAGCTTATACTGGTCAAGCAAATGGTCCTGGTATTTCTCATTTTCAGCATATTGCTGATCGGATGGAAACTTCGTGACCAATTTTCCCCTAAACGGGCCGGGATCCTCCATCGTTATTACCCTCTATAGAGCTTCCATATACCCTCAGCCACGGAACTTGAGTTCCATCCAACGATCTCGTCGGCATTGTCCGTAACGACTTCGGACGTCCGCTGCTGCCCCCGTAGTTCGACCGCCAGGATGGGCTTAGAGTATTGCTTGGCTCCGGCAATCTCTTTCTTGATCCATTTGGAATAGTGAGTGTACATGCCGGTTGGGATGACTACTATGTGGCTCATCGCAATCTTGGCATAAATGGCGTCCTGTAATTCCCTGTCCGTCCTGGCGTTGTGAATCGGGTCGTTCCTCGGCACGGAAAAATCACGCATGTCGAGTGATGCTTGACCGGAGCTCCAGGACGTACCGAAAATCCATTCGGCAAGCTTGTCGTAATGTTCTGAGTACGCCCATGAGTGGCTGACAAATACGTGAATCTGATGTGTGCTCAT
>JAEHJW020002848.1_pt1 | contig 13926 bp, 11 predicted proteins | sample 9271431 | NCBI WGS metagenome assembly JAEHJW02
ATCGCCTGCACGGTGGCGGCTTGGCTTTTGGTGAAGGTATTGGCCGTGGCCAGCGGCGCGTAGGTGGCGAGCTGGCCCAGCGTCGCGGCGTGACCAGGCAGCGTCCCTGCGGTAATTGTAATCGGGAGCGCGCCGCCCACCTGCACCACAGTTCCCGCGCGGGTGTAGCTGAGAATGGCGCCCCCAGCTCCCGGTGAATACAACCCCCAGGCCGCCGCCGCATTGTACAAATAGGCGTTCGGCTCACCTGCCGTCATCGCGCCAATATCGCCTTCGCCGGAATTTGCGCCGGAGTTGACGTAGAACGTGTTGCTGGCGGTGCCTGCCGCCAGAGCATACAGGCCGTCCGCCTGCGCGCGCGGAACGACCTGCTGCGTCCCCGCCGCCGCGTTCGCCGCGAGAAATACCTGCGTTCCCAGGCCGCCCAGCGCCGCGTAGCTGCCGGCCGCTTGATACCGGCCGTCCGCCTGGCTGATCGGGATGGCCTGGAAGGTGCCGGGGGCGGCGTTGCCCCCCAGCAGCACCGTCACCACGTTGATTTGCGCGGACCACGCGGCCCAGGTGCCGCCGCTGCTGGAGTAGGTCTCCCAGCGGTAGGTGGCCGGATTCCACCGGATTGCGCCGTTGGGGATGCTGGTGGAGCTGGCGCCGACAAACTGCGTCGCCACGTCGGTATCCCGGCCCATCAGCTCGGTCAGTACGCTTGCGTAGGCGTCCGTGAGTGCCGGTTTGGTCCAGTCGGTCATATCAAACTCCTCGCGCGGTCCACGACGCCGTCCCGCTCACCCGAGCGCCGGCGGCATTAAATAGTAAAATCTGAAATGAGGTCGGGTCCGCACCGCCCGCAAAAGAATAGATCGCGGTGAGCGGCACGGTGCCGCTGGCGGTGACGGTGATGCTGCCCACCGAAATAAACGGGATGTTGAAATTCACCACCGTGCCGCCGCTGTCGGTGGAGACGCACGCCGCCGAGCCGCTGTCGAGCTTCTGCTTGACCTGGTATTTGATGTTGAGCGCGGTCAATTTGAGCACGTCGAGCCCCGCCGTGCCGGTGACATTGATCGTCACCTGCGCGTAGCGGAAATTGCTGACGAACACGTTGTTGGTGTTGGGGTAGGTCGTCCAGGTGACATTGTCGGGGCTGACGGCGATCGTGGTCGAGACGCCAGGCGCGCCGGAGACGACGGCGGAGGTCAGCGACACGATGATGTTGCTGCTTGGCAGAATCGAGCCGTAGTCGATGGTCTCGACGTAGCTGGCAGTGAGGAGCGCCGGCTCGATAAACAGCGGGTATCCGGCGACCACCTGGTCGTTCGGGGAGGTCCAGGACTTGTTGGTGAAGTGCGCTTGGTAGGTGGTCGCGGTATCGATCGGCGCGAGCTGCGTCACCCCATCGGTGTCGGTGGCGATGTTGGTTTTTGTGCCCGCGAATACGCTGTCGAAATTGTAGTGCAGCACATAGTCCGGCGGCGCGTTGACGTAGACAGTGGCGGCGGAAGGCGTTCCCTGGTTGCCCGCCGCGTCCACGCCGCACACCCAGTATGTGTAGCTGCCGGATTGCGTCTCGAAAACAGTGTCAAAGGTGCCTTTGATATTGCCGACCGGCACGGCGGCCGCCCAGGTGGCGCCCACGGCTACGATGTAGTGGTCCACCGGGAGCGTACTGGCGCTCGCGCTCCAGCGGAGCAGCACATTATTGTCAATCACCTGATTGCTGATCGAGGGCGCGCTCGGCAGGACCATGGTTAGCGAGGCGTCGCCAAAGACGCCCACGGTGCCGGAAATATCCACAGCGGCGACGCTATAGGTCTCGATGCCGCTGAAATTGGCTTTGAACGAAAAGCTGGTGCCTTTGACCGTCGCCAAGGTCGTCACGCCGCCATCGAGCGAGATGATGTAGTGGTCGATGGTCATGGTGCTCACCGGCGCGCTCCAGCTCACCACCGCGTTCACCCCGGCGAATGTGGCGCTGACGATCGGCGCGGCGATGGCCGGCACCACTGGCGCCACGCTTTGCGGCGCGACGCTGTAAACCCCCTGCGTGTCCAGCACCGCGACCCAATAAGTCGACCCGGCGATGAAATTCACCCCCACGACCATGCTCGTGGTTTTAGACTGCCCGACCACAACCCCAGCGCTCCAGCTTGGGCCTCTCCGCACCTCGTAGGACGCCACATCAATGTCGGGCGCGGGAGCCCAGTTGAGGATCAACCCATTGCTCTGGTCAAACCCATAGGACAGTCCCGCCACATTGCTCGGCGGCAGCGTCTTGCCATAAAGCGTCTGCACCAGCTCGCCGTAGGCTGCGCTCTTTTTCCCGTTTGGCCCAATCGTCCAGACGCGAAAATCATAACTGCCGGGGTCCGTTTTGTTGATGTCAAAGGCGTTGTTGGGGGTGGTGGCGAACTGCCAGTTGCCGCTATCTTTTTGCCAGCCGACATAATACGCCATCGCCCCGGCGACCTGGCTCCAGCTCAGCGCAGCCATGGAAAAGACGGTGCTCTGATACGAATACAGACTCTCCACGCACACCACCCCGGCGGGGGCGCTCGGCGGCTGGGTCAGATCGGTAATCTGTTGCACCACCAGGTTGGTGCCGTAGTCGATGTAGCCGTATTTGCTCTGATTACTCGTCAGCGCCGTCAGCGTGTACTCGTTGCGCTCGTTGCGCGTGGCTTGGAGCAGCCGGAACGTCTGCGCCTGGATGGTGGGAAGTTCCAAAATCCACATCGCCTGCGGCTGCGGCACCACAGCCAACGGTGAGGATAGGATGAGGGTTTGCGCGCCGGGCGGCGTTGTGTATGCAGCCACATCCGCCGCGCGCGTTACCGGAGCGCCGGAAGTGGAGATGTAGGAGGTGGCGACTGTGCCGGCTTCGCTCTGAAAAGCGCCGAGGGTTAGCGTTATGTCAATCGGCGCGCCGGGCGTCGTGTAAAGCAACATACCTTGCGGTTTGCTAGGCGCGCCACTTTGGCCAGATAATCCAGGGAATTTGTTTGTGTATCGTCCAAACGAACCGAGCGTGAGCAGTGAGGTGATGCTCGGCTGAATGTCGTTAACGTCCACTCCAGCAATGCTTTCGTAACCCCAAAGCACCACATTGAGATTGCTCACGCTCCCGGCGGTAAGACCGATATAATAACTGTCCGCAAAAGGAGGAATGTTTCCGGACTGTATCGGAATAGGGAACGCATTGCCCGTATTGATCTCAGTGAGATTAGAAGTAGGCGTCCCGTAAATCCTCACTTCGACGCACGGGATGCCGTTTATTACCGGCACCCCAACCACATCCACAGCAAGGCCACTGGCGCCCGCCAAATTCCAACCTGTAGGGAGCACCCCGCCACTCCCGAGCACCCCTACCGCCGCACCCGTCGCGCTGCCGTAAGGGTTATAATTTGTCGCGGCGCCCTCGATTAAAAGGAGCGGCGAACCGGTGGTGTAATCGATGCGCGGCACATTCACGGCCGCCGTCTGCATGGCGCCGCCGCTATCAATATACGTCCCCACGCTGGCGCGCGAAAAGCTCTGGATGACCAGATTGTCCGCTATCTGCGCAACAGCGCTTTCCTGCACGCTCCCATCTGTGCCGATGGCCGAGAGCGCGGCGCCTACCGCGTTCACCGGGTTTCCGTTCTGGTCGATCAGCGGACTGTCCACGGTCAGGCTATACTGGCTGGCCGCATTGACCTTCCCGCCAAGCCGGAAGCCGCCGCGCACTGGATCCGCGATTTTAACAATATCCCCTGGCCTCACCGGCGAGCCGTCCAGCCCGGTCTTAAACGCGACCGTCTCCCCCTCGTATTTCTCCGAGTAGAGAATCCATTTGCCCAGCCGGTTCGCCTGGCCGCGCGAGGTGCAGCCGAAGGCCGTCACCTGCGTGATGATCTCGCCGTATTTCGCCACGTCCGCGTCGCTGATCGTCACGTACTCGACGTAGGGCTGCGCCTGGTCGGCCATGTTGTACCACGTCACCAGCGCCACCGTGTGCCGCGCCTTGAGGCTCGCGCCGGTATAGGTGAACGTCCCGTCGATCACGTTGGCCGGCGAGAAAATCGCCGCCGCGTTGCTCGGCGCATCTTGTGTGGCCGTCACGCTGCCGGTGGACCAGAACGGCATGCCCCGAAAAGCGCTGGCGAGGTCCTGGAGAACCTTGAACGCATCGGCATAATTCTGGATGTAGGCGTTGAGCGTGAAGCGCGGCTCTGTGCCGCCAAAGCCGTCAGGCACCAGGCCGTCGCAGTATTGTGCGATGGTGTAGAGCGCCCATTTATCAACCTGGCTCGCGGCCACGAAGTTGCCAAGCCCATACCGCGTCGCCGTCAGCAGGTCATAGAAGCACCAGGCCGGGTTGTTGCTCCAGGCGATTTTGAACGTCCCGTCCCAAGCGCCCGTATATGTCCGCGCCACCGGGTCGTAATTGCTTGGCACCTGGATAAGCAGGCCCTTAAGGTTGAACGCCACCGCCGGCACGCTCTGGAACTGGCCGCTGTCCACCGTCACGTATGCCGTCGCGGTGTTCGGATAGCTCAGCTTCGCGTTGATGATCTCGGTATAGCTCGCCCAGTTGATCACGTTCACGGGGTTGCCTGTGGTGCCGTCCGCCGTCACGCGCCGCACGCGAATATCCCAAGGCCCAACACCATCCAGATTGATCAGATAGCTGCGGTCGTAGGCGGCCGACGATTTGCCGCTGATCGTGTCGTAAATCGTCTGCACGAAACCGCCGCCGTTGGTCTGGATATCGATGGCAACCACCACGGAGCTACCCGTCACGTCGCCGTTTTTGGTGTTGGTGTAATAGATCGCCGGCAGGTTGACCGTCACGCGCACCGCATTGGCGTTCGGGTCCGTGATCGTCCGCACGAGCGGGGATGAATTGTAGATTTCCAGATTGACAGCAACCTCGTTTTCCACGTCCGAGAACCCAGGAACATAGGGCTGGGATTGCGTTCCGGGCTGGAAATAAAAACTCACGCCGCTGAAATTATAGGTGCCGTCTGGGTTTTCCAGCGGGACGCCGTCGAAGTAGACGCCCTGCATGGCGCCAACGAGCCCTTCAACCTCTCCCTCCGAAACGGCGATCACGATTTTGGCAAACTGGCGGCTGGCCAGCGTATCCGTCGCGATCTGACCACCGCTGCCGCCCTTACTGCCGCCTGCGCCGCGAATGATCTTCAGGTCATCCAGCAAGGAACGAACTCCATACGCTGGCGGTCGGCCCGTAGATGGTGCCGGTCCCTTCGGCGACCGAGCTGGTGCTGCTCGCTTCCACGGGGTTCACGATCACCTCGTAGGGGCCCGGGCCCGGCACTGTGTAATAGATGGACGTCCCGTTGGTGCGCGCTAAATTCACCACGCCAACGCCAGGCCCCTTGATGGTCACATCGTAGCCGATCGTGCCGCCGGCAGGTTGCCAGGACGCATAAAGCTGGTAGGCGCTCACCCCTCCGGAAGTCGTCTCCTGCACGGTGGCGCCCAGGCCCGGAACACCCGTCTGCGTCGTCGGCACCTGGTCGGTATACACACCGCCCGAGACAATCGCGCCGCCGACGATCAGGTTGCCGTAGCAGATCGGCACCGGCATCCCCGCGGCCAGCGTGTTCACCGGGCCACCGAACTCATAGCTGGCTTGGGTTGATTTCGGCGTTTTTGGGTGTGGGGCCAAGAGCTGTGCGACACCGCCCAAGACCAGCGATATGCCGAGCGACATCAGCATCGGGGAGAGCACTTGGCCGATGCCGGGGATAAACGACGCCGCGATCAGCGCGACGCCCAGGATGACCTCAAAAATCCCGCTCTTCGCGCCGCGAATCACCGGCATGATCTTGATGTCGGCGCGCCCTGTCGGATCGTGGAGCCGTTCAACTCCAAGATTGTCGGCGCCCGCGGTCACGCGGTATCCAACCCCCTGCCGATCACTGGAAGTCATGTACTCGCGAAAGCGCGGATGATTGGCGCATAGCGCCCGCACCGCCTCGGCCGCGCTCCCCACGGCGTAGCGATGCACGCGGCCGAATTCCCGGCCCAGCGCGCCGCCCAGGCGGATCGTTTTAAGCGCGGGTGTAGCGGATGGCATGCGTGGTGTGCTTTCGATAATAGCCGCCGAACACGTCCCGGCTGGACAGCATGCTCGCGAGGTGGTGGAGGATGGTGCCGTCGCCGAGCCAGATGGCGCCGTGGTTGGGGACGCCCGAGCCGATCTGCATCAACAGGACATCGCCTTCGCGGAACTCACTGGGGTGTTTGTCGTCGGAGAGCGCTACCCGCTCAAACCCCGCCGCGCGGAAATTGTCGAGGTACAGATTTTCGCCCTTTTCCCACCACCCATCGGCGCGGTAGGGCGTCGGCAGCGTCACGCTGCGGTTGATGGCGTACCAGTCCTGAATCAGCGTGTAGCAGTCCAGCACGCCGTGGCTGAACTCCCGGCCGATCAGCGGCGCACGCCAACCGCTCGGCTCGATACTTGCCCACTGGAAACTGGGTACAGAGACGATATGCCACGGTAGCCCCGTCTGTTCGCACGCGGCGCGGTCAGCCTCGCTCGGCTCTGGTGGGGCGTAGGGGTGGCTATGCACCACGGCGGTCACTTCACCGCGCGCCTCGGCGAGCGCGTAATCCTCCGGCGCCATCACAAAATGCGACGGGTCATCCGAGATATTCCGGCACGGGTGATACACCTCGCGGCCGTGCCGCACGATGACCAGGCCGCACGCCTCGCGCGGGCTCTCCTGCTGAGCGTGCACCGCCGCGCGGGCGCGGGTCTCGGGCGTCATGTGCGTAGCAGTCCGGCGGCGGGGAAGCTGCCATAGGGGAGCTGGTTGTAGGCCCCGAACCGGCATTTACAGGATGAGAGCCGCTTGCCGCACACGTCGGCACTGGCGATGCTCACCGGGTTGTCGTTGACGTCGAAATAGTTTGTCCCGGTATACCCGCACTCCGCCGCGCGATAAATCCACACGCACACGTTTTGCACGATCGGGCGGCGCGGCAACTGCACGCCCTGGAAATCAAAACTGGCGGCCAGCTCGAACTCCACCACGCTCCGGTTTTCCACCGTCCGCTGGTTGACGAAAAATATGTCGTCCGGAAACTCGGCCGTGGGGTCGGCGCTGGTATTCACGCCGCCCGGGAAATTTACAGCATCCAGGAATTTCGCCAGCGTCCGCTTGATCGTCACCTTCGCGCCGAGCAGATCGCCGTAGATTTGGATCAGCGCGGTGATCGTGCCCAGCGTGTTGGCTACCTGAATTTTTGGCTTGGGCAGCTGCCCGCGTCCGTTGTACTCCAGCCCCGTCACCTGCACCGGAAAGGCGTTGTAGGTAATGCCCTGCCACACCACCGGGGCGACCAGGCCGTTCGTGCCGCCGTGAAAATACAGCACCGGGCCGGCCGCGCCGCTACTGTCAACCAGCGTGCTCAGGTCCAGTACAAACAGATCAATCACCGCGCTCGGTGCGAGCAGCTGAATCTGGGCGGCGATGCTGGCCGGGGTCAGCGCGGTCATGGCTCGAACACCTGTTCAAGCGGCACGGTCACATCCCAGATATACGCAGGGGCGGCGGCGGTGCCGTTGCCGTGGACCGGGCTCTTGCTCCATTTCCGGCAGACAAATTTAAGCGCCACAGTCTGACCAGGCGGCGTCCAGAAGAAGCTGCTCAGCCCTCCCGCCGTCTGCAGAAACGCATCAATGGCGCTCGCCTCCGCGTCCGCCCGGCTCTTGAAGCTCAGGCTCCATTTCTGCGGATCGGCGTTGATGCCAAACTGCACGCGCTGTTCGTAGCCGTCGCCGAATTTGGCAACGAGCACATTTGGCGCGTAGGCCACTTGCGCGGAAAAATCAGGGGTAAAGTTAAACGTCGCGCTCATCGTAGGCCGCTCGTGCTGGAGAAGATGCCACCGTCGCGGTGTTGCCGAATCAGCTCTTGCTGGATCGCGTAGGTGAGACCCTGCGCCATCTGGTTGGCCTGCTGCGGCGTCACCTGCGAGCTGCCGTCGCTGGCGATGCTGATATGGTTGGTGACGTGGTTAACCTGTCCGCCGCCGCCCCCGCCGCCGCGCATATTCACGGGGATGGAACGGCCGTCAGGCAGTGGCACATAGGCTTCTGGGCCTCGGCCCTCGCCAAAGATGGCCATCTGCGGGCTGTTGGCCACCCCACCGTTCGCGTATTTGTTCAGCGGCAGTGGGCCGCCGCTGGTCATAATGCCGCCGTTGGCAAATAGGCTGGACAGATACGAGCCGACGCCGCCCAGCATCGAGCCTGCCCCTCCCTGATGTGCAACTAGTGATGCGGTTGACATCGCGCCGCCTGAGCCAAAGCCGGAGCCGATTCCGCCGATGATGCCGCTGACGACACCACCAAGACCCGATCCGTTTGTCCCCCCACCCACGCCGCCAAGCGCCTTGATGATCGGCGCCATGATTTGACTTTCCACTTCCATTTTCAGCATGTCGTCAATCACGGAGAGCGCGAACCCGCGCCAGTCCTCCTTGCCGCCCTCAAGCGCCGTCACCATGATGTTCTGCATGCCGGAGAACACGTCACCCCAGACCTTTTGCATCTGCTTGCCGGTATCTTGCGCCTGCGCGAGATAATTGCTGAACGCCTGCTGAGTGCCGTATTGCGCGCTTGTTTTGGTGGCGCTGATGGAGGCGGTCAGCTTATCGTTCGCCGTCGCCATCTGGCGCAGGCTGTCGATCTCCGATTGGGAAATCCCCTTCAGGTCGCCTTGGGCAATCTGCAGGTTGACCAGGTCAAGCGCCGTCGCCTTGGTGATCGTGCCGTATTGCTGCAGCTGTTGCAGCTGCGTCTGCAACCCGGCGTTCTTGCCGCTCAGGGAATCGCTCACGCTTTGGAACTTACCCTGCAGGCCGGATGCCGCCTTCTGTTGGGCAAGCGCGTCGTCGCGGGCGGCGCGGTCCTGCAGCTCCTTGATTTGCGGCGCGGTGAAGCCGCTCAGCTTGCCGGCGGCGATGTTCAGCTTCAGCACCGCGCTTTCGCTCATGTGCGTGGCGCGGGCGTATTCCTGCATCAAGGAAAGCTGCACCTGCAGCTTGGCGGTATCGTCTGAGCTGATCGCAAAACCGTGAATGTCGGGCTTGTTCAGCGCACCAGCTCCGGCGGCGTGGCCATATTCTTTCTGAATCCGCGCAATCGCGTCACCCAGATGCGCCTGCAGATTGAGCGCCGTGGCGTCGTTCGGGTTGGCCGCCAGCGCTTGGGCAATATCCTGCTTGAGCTTGGCCACCTTGGCCTTCACCTGGTCCTCTGGCGGCAGGAAAGCCTTGAGGTTGTCGCGCGCGGAAATCCCGAGCTGCTGCGTCTGATCCGCCTTTGCCTGGGCCGCGGCGGCGGCGTCGTTGGCTTTGATTTGCGCCTGGATGGCCGCGATCTGGGGATCAAGCGACGTGCGATTTACAATGCGGTCAGGGTGCAATTTTTGGCTCTGCAGCGTTGCCAGCTGGTCCTCAAGCGTTGTTTGGCGCCCCCAGCTTTCCATCGCATCCCATGTGCCCTTCATGGCGCCCGTCACCCCGTTCCATGCCTCTTCGAGATAGCCGAGATTCTGAACGCCGGTCTGCCTCATATGCGTGTAGAAATCATCGGCCGCCGCCTTCTCGGCCGCCTCGGTCTGGCCCTGCTGCTCCAGCGTCTGGATGTAGTCGTACTGGGCCAGCGTCAGGAAGTGATACTGCTCATTCTCCTTCTCGGCCCACTTGGTTACGCCGTCCTTCATGCCGGCGAAATCCTTCACCGCTTGAGCGGCCGTCTCACCGGAGTATTGCGAGAACATCACCGCCGCCTGCGCTACGGACGCCAGCGTGGCGCCGGTGAACGCGCCGGTCGAAACCAGGTCCTGTAGCGCGTTGCGCGCAGTCAGCACGCTGCCCGGAATGTTCAATCCGATGGTTTCGGCCATCGCATTGAATTGCCCCTCAGTTACCCCCGCAATGCCGCCCGTTAGCGACATTGCCCGCGCAAAGCGGGTGCTCTGGAGCTCGCCTTCAATGAACGCCGCGCCAAGCGCGCCAAGCGCCCCAACTGTCCCAAGCACCGCAGCGCCCAGTACCGTAAAGATCGCGGCCGACATGCCGGTCTTCTCGGCCAGCACCATCATGGAGCCGCCGAAGCGCGAGTAATTGCCCATGATGAGGCTCTCGTGGATCAGCACGATGAGCTCGCGGAACACGCCGCCGGAAGCGATCATCTGGGCGAAGCTATGCTTGCCATCGATGCCCATTTTTTCCAGCGTGCCGATCATCGGCGCCGCCGCCGCGCCGACGCCAAGCATCTCCGCCTTCATCGCCAGCACTTCCGAGCGGGACTTGCCGAACGTCTGAGTCAACCGCTCGAGACTGCCGAGGAACGATTGTTGCTGCTTCGTCATGTTGGCGACGCTGGTTTGCAGGCCGCCCAGCTCCGCGTTCAACGCCGCTACGCTTGCCGTCCCGGTCGTGGTGGCGTTGATTTGGACCTCTGCGGCTACGACGTTAAAGGTCACCTATTTTCTCCGGTTACGGAACGGTTACTGAGGTTGCGGGCCATGTCACGCTCTGCCCTGCTGCGGATTCGGCAAGCGAGGTGGTGAGAATAGCCATCAATACCCCGCTAGGATTGAGTCGATGGCGTCCGCGACATTCACAGCATAGAAATAATGGCCCGCTTCGGATGGGTGCGGTAGATTGGCGCCGTTAACGTAAACGTCTGAGTTACCGGTTCCGTTAGGTGCTGTTGTGTCGCCGGTCCCCGTAAACCATGAACCGCCAGCAGCCCCAATGTCGGGAATAAAAAACACAAGCGGGTCATTAAGCTGTTTAACCGCTGCCGCCTTTGCATTGTCACACGAGACGCCGGGTGCCCAGGACGCGCCGCCAGCGTTGGTTGCGTACATGCCAAGCTCAAAAATCGGACCGGCGAATCCATCCGCCCTAAGTGTCTGGACGTAAGTTACGACCGCCGATGTGATGGCGGCATAGTTTCCAGAGCAGTCGTTGAACACGTTCTCATCAACCACGACCGGGTTGAGTGCCGTCGAGGTCGCGGCGAGCACATCACCAACGCGGCTTACCGCCGTTCCGTATCCATCCGGTCTGAACCGCCTACCTCGGCTTCGCAGTGAACGCTCATAAGGGCGCTTCTATGAGCGTCGTTATGAGCGGGGACGGTTTGGGATGGAGATTATTACTGGGATTGAGCGGCGCCGTCATTGGCGGTTGGAAGAGAAGCTCCGGATTGTGGCTGAGGCGGAGGAGCCTGGGGCTGTGTTTGCGCTGGTTGCGCGGCGTTACGATGTTTCTCGTGGTCAACTCTGGAAATGGCGCACGCAGGTGCGGAGCGGTGAATTAGCCGCAGCACGGCCGGTACCGGAGTTTATCCCGATACGGGTGCTGCCGGCTGCGGCTGAATCTGCGGCGCAGTTGAAACCTGCTGATGCCGCGATGACCGTGCCCGATCAGCAGACGGCGCAACCACCGGCGCGCGCGGTGGAACTTGGCGCGAGCCGGATCGAGATTGTTCTGCCGGATGGCACATGTGTGCGGGTTGATAATCAGGTGGGTGTCGCGGCGTTGCGCCAGGTGATCGCGGTGTTACGCGGATGATTCCGATGGCGCCTGGGGCGCTTGTATGGCTGGCCTCGGGTCATACTGATATGAGAAATGGCATGCGTGGGCTCGCGCTGCAGGTACAAGAGGGGCTCGGCCGTGACCCCTTCGCGGGCGATGTTTATCTCTTCCGGGGACGTAGCGGTTCTCTGCTCAAGGCGCTCTGGCATGACGGCATTGGCCTGTCGCTTTATGCAAAGCGTTTGGACCGCGGAAAGTTTATCTGGCCGCAAACTGTCGACGGCGTCGTGGCACTTTCGCCCGGGCAGATGGGATATCTTCTCGAGGGAATCGACTGGCGAAATCCGCAGAAAACTTGGCGTCCACAGGCTGCGGGATAGCGATAAATCTTCTCACTACGTGCTGAATTTTGTAGCGTTGCCCTATGGTTTTGTGATTCTATCGGGCTATGGATATCGACCCCGCCGCCCTGCCGGACGACGTTGCCGCACTGAAGGATCTCGTCCGTGCAGCGCGCGCGCAGCGCGACAGTGCCAAGGCGGATGCCGCCGCTGCCCAGGCCGAGCGGTCGGATATCGCGGCCTATATCGCGCATCTGAAGCTGCAGATTGAGAAACTCAAGCGCACCATCTACGGCCCGCGGGCGGAACGCACGGCGCGCCTGCTCGACCAGATGGAGTTTGAACTTGAGGAGCTCGAGGCCACCGCCACCGAGGACGAGTTACGTGCCGAGCAGGAAGCCGCGAAGGCCCGCACCACTTCTGTTGCCGGCTTCACGCGCAAGCGCCCGTCGCGCCAGCCTTTCCCCGATCATCTGCCGCGTGAGCGGATCGTCCTGCCGGGGCCTGATGCGTGCACATGTTGCGGTGGGAGGCGGCTTGCCAAGCTTGGCGAGACGATAACCGAGACGCTGGAGAGCATTCCGCGCCAGCACAAGGTGCTCCAGTATGTCCGTGAAAAATTCACCTGCCGCGATTGCGAAACGATTAGCCAGACGCCAGCGCCATTCCACGTGATCCCGCGCGCCTTTGCCGGCCCCAGTCTGCTGGCGATGATCGCCTATGAGAAATTCGGCCAGCACCAGCCGCTCAACCGCCAGTCCGAGCGCTTCGCTGCCGAGGGTGTGCCGCTCAGCGTCTCGACCCTGGCTGATCTGGTCGGGGCCGCTTGCGTCGCGCTGGAGCCGGTGTTCCGGCACATCGAAGCAGTGGTGTTCGCGGCCGAGCGTGTGCATGGCGACGATACCACCGTGCCGGTGCTGGCGCGGGGTAAAACCGATATCGCGCGCGCTTGGGTCTATGTCCGCGACGACCGGCCCTTCGGGGGCGCGGGACCACCCTGTGCGGTGTTTTATTATTCGCGCGACCGCTCTGGTATTCACCCGCAGACCCATCTGGCCCAATACAGCGGCATCTTCCAGGCCGATGCCTATGGCGGGTACAACAAACTCTACGAAGCCAACCGATTGCCCGGGCCTATCATCGAGGCCGCGTGCTGGGCGCATGCAAGGCGGAAATTTTTCGAGTTGGCCGACATCGCCAGCAACGCGAAACGCAAGGCCCAAGGCCGTAAGCCGGCCTTCGTTGCCCCCATGGCACTGGCTGCGGTACAGCGGATCGATGCGATCTTCGAGATCGAGCGTGCAATCAGCGGCAAACCGGCCGCAGAGCGGCTTGCCATGCGCCAAGAGTTTAGCGCCAAGCTGGTCGCCGATCTCGAGACTTGGATGCGCGCTGAGCGCGCCAAACTCTCGCGCCATAACGATGTCGCCAAGGCGATGGACTACATGCTCACGCGCTGGGCGTCCTTCTCCCGCTTCCTGAGCGACGGGCGGATTTGCCTGTCCAACAACGCGGCGGAGCGGGCCATTCGAAGCCTGGCTCTTGGGCGCCGCAACTGGCTGTTCGCCGGCTCCGACCGCGGCGGTCAGCGTGCTGCAATGATGTATAGCTTGATTACGACGGCAAAAATGAACGGCATCGACCCGCAGGCATGGCTCGCCGACGTTCTCGCCAGAATCGCTGACCATCCCGCACACAGGCTCGGCGAATTGATGCCGTGGAATTGGACCGGCCGCCCGGCCGCAACGGTGCCTTGCGCGGCATGACAACACAGCTGAACAAGATTTACGCAATCAAGACCATCGCTCTCGTCGCACAGGAGATTGGTGAGGACGAGGATTGGCTAAACGAAATCATCGAAGAAATGGAACCGGAAGACGGGCTGATTTGGGTTTATGGGCCAGATGGCAAAGGCACCGCAGCCTTCTCCGACTTCGGCATCGAAAACCTGGAGGATATCATCAGAGAACGACGACACCTGAAAAAGTAAGGCCCGCGTCATTCACCGGATGCATAC
>JAEHJW020001674.1_pt1 | contig 13912 bp, 8 predicted proteins | sample 9271431 | NCBI WGS metagenome assembly JAEHJW02
AGCGGCTCACAAAGCCCTGCAACTCGGCCATCTTCTCCTTTTTCTTGTCATTATCGGCGAGCAACTGATCCCGCACCAGGGTTGAAGCCTGCATATATTCATCATAATTGCCGGGATAAATGCGTAACTCGCCATAATCCAGGTCAGCCATGTGGGTACAGACGCTATTCAGAAAATGGCGGTCATGGGAAATGATGATGACGGTGCTGTTGATGTTGCCGATGAGTTCTTCCAGCCACTGGATGGTATGAATGTCGAGGTTATTGGTCGGCTCGTCCAGCAATAGAATATCTGGGTCGGCAAAAAGCGCCTGCGCCAGCAATACCCGCAGTTTCCAGCCGGGTGACACCGCCGACATCAATCCGCTGTGCTGCTCCAGCGGAATACCCACACCACTCAGCAACTCCCCAGCCCGGGACTCGGCCGCATAGCCGCCCAACTCGGCAAACTCCACCTCCACATGCGCCACCGCCATCCCTTCTTCGTCGGTCATCTCCGGCAGGGCATAGAGGCGATCGCGTTCCTGTTTGACCCGCCAGAGTTCGGCATGGCCCATAATTACCGTGTCCAGCACGGTGCATTCTTCAAAGGCAAACTGATCCTGCCGCAGCTTGCCGAGACGCTCGCCGCTGCTCAGGCTGACGTGTCCGGAGCTGGGCTCCAGATCGCCACCGAGAATCTTCATCAGCGTCGTCTTGCCGCTGCCATTGGCACCGATAAGGCCATAGCGGTTGCCATTGCCGAACTCGACAGAGACGTTTTCAAAGAGGGCCTTGGCCCCGAATTGCATGGTGAGGTTGGCGGTGCTGAGCAAGATCGACTCCGAAAGGGCGGCAAACAAGGGCTGATGGACGGGCGCGATGATAGCACTGATTCGCTTCGCGCGTCCTTACTATTCGATCAGCAGGGTGGCGTATGGATAGCTTTTAACATAGGATTTAGTATCCTCTACAGATACCCATAACATGACAAGCCCGCTCAATTGACCCTTTTGACACCCTACCAAAGCCAATACTATGCATGGCTGCTGACCCGACGGGCGGCCGGAGATACCGTAGACTCACTGGCCTCCACGTTGGTGGATGCACAGGTCGATCTCAATCCGCATCAGGTGGATGCAGCGCTTTTTGCGTGTAAAAACCCGCTTTCGCGCGGGGTTATTTTGGCAGATGAGGTGGGTCTGGGTAAAACTATTGAAGCCGGACTCGTCATTTCGCAGCGCTGGGCGGAACGGCGAAGATGTATCCTTATCATTGTTCCGGCGAATTTGCGCAAGCAGTGGCACCAAGAACTGCAAGATAAATTCGGGTTGCAGGGGCTGATTCTCGAAGCCACGAATTATAACACCCTGCGCAAGGCTGCGGTCGCCAGTCAGGAGCGCCAAAACCCATTTCTGATGTCATCCGGTCCGGTAATCTGCTCCTACCAGTTTGCCAAAGCGAAGGCAGACGACATCAAAGGTATTGCCTGGGACCTGGTCGTGCTGGACGAAGCCCATCGGCTGCGGAACGTCTACAAAACCGGCAATGTCATCGCCAAAGCCCTTAAAGATGCCTTGGCGCATGTGCATTCCAAAGTGCTTCTCACCGCGACCCCGTTGCAGAATTCGTTATTGGAGCTGTATGGCCTGGTGAGTATGATCGACGACCGTATTTTCGGTGATCTCGATAGTTTCCGAGTACAGTTTGGCAGTCAAAGCCGAGGTGTGGGCGCCGACCAACTCAAGGCACGCATTGCCCCGGTTTGCAAACGTACACTGCGTCGCCAGGTGCAGCCTTACGTGTCTTACACGGCGCGTAAGGCCATTGTGCAGGAGTTCACCCCCAGCGATGCCGAACGCGAACTCTCCCAACTGATTGCCGACTATTTGCGTCGCCCGAATCTGAAGGCTTTGCCCGATGGTCAGCGACAGCTTATTTCTCTGGTACTGTGGAAATTGCTGGCATCTTCTACCCAGGCGATTGCCGGTGCCTTGGGCACCATGGCCAATCGCCTGCAAGGCGTGCTGGATGCATCTGAGGACGCGGTAGACTTGGTTGGAGATCTGGACGAAGATTACGAATCGCTCGACGAGATCGCCGAGGAAGCGGCCGAAGGTTGGGGTGATCAAGACCCCGCAGAGGCCTTAGCCCTGCCGAATGAGCGCGATGCCATAGTCAAGGAGATCGCAGAGCTTCGGCAATTCATGAATCTGGCGACAAACATCCGTGATAATGCCAAGGGCAGAGCGCTGCTCACTGCGTTGGATCGCGCTTTCTCTGAGCTGGAACGGCTGGGCGCCGCAAAAAAAGCCATCATCTTCACGGAATCCAAGCGCACGCAAGATTACCTGCTTGGTCTGCTTGCCGACACATCCTATGGCGAAGGTATCGTGCTGTTCAATGGCACGAACAGTGATACGCGTGCCCAATCCGTCTACCGAGACTGGCTGAAACGCCACGAAGGCACCGACCACATCACCGGCTCCAAGACTGCCGATACCCGTGCTGCACTCGTCGAGCACTTCAAGGAACGTGGTACGGTCATGATCGCCACTGAGGCGGGCGCGGAGGGTATCAACCTCCAGTTCTGCTCTCTCGTCATTAACTACGATCTGCCTTGGAATCCGCAACGAATTGAGCAGCGCATCGGACGTTGTCATCGCTATGGACAAAAGCACGATGTCGTGGTGGTAAATTTCGTTGACCGCAGTAATGAGGCCGATGCGCGTGTCTACGAGCTCCTCGCGCAAAAATTCCAGCTTTTTGAGGGCGTATTTGGGGCCAGCGATGAAGTGCTGGGTGCTATCGGTTCCGGTGTGGACTTTGAGCGGCGCATCGCCGATATTTATCGAAATTGCCGCGATTCGGACGCCATCAAGTCCAGCTTTGAGCAGTTGCAGGGCGATCTGTCTGGCGAAATAAACGAAGCCATGGTCAAGACCCGCCAAATTCTGCTGGAACACTTCGACGAAGACGTGCAGGACAAACTGCGCGTGCGTGCCCAGGACAGTCAGGATGCACGGAGCCGTTTTGAGCGCATGTTGATGGAGTTGACCAGTGCGGAGTTAGAGGGCTACGCCGATTTTGATACCGACGGGTTCACCCTGCACAGCCTCCCCGCCGAACTGCAACACATTGATCTTGGTCGCTATGAACTCCCCCGGCGCAGTGGAGAGTCTCACCTCTACCGGCTGGGGCATCCTTTGGCAGAATGGGTTACTCAACAGGCTAAGGCACACGTTTTACCCTCTGTCCGGCTCGTGTTCGACTATGAAGCCTACGGTGCACAGATCAGCACGCTCAAGGACTACCTGGGCAAAATGGGCTGGCTCAGCGTAAAGCTGGTGGAAGTGGAGGCTTTGGGTAATCTGGAGCAGCATCTGGTAGTTGCGGCTGTTACCCATGACGGCGAAAAACTGCCGGAAGACGATCCCGAAAAACTGTTGCGTCTGCCTGCACAGATCCAGCCCGCCGGGCTTTTCGATGCGGGTAACGCAGCGCTGCATGAAGATACGCATGAGCGCCAATGCGCCTTGCTGCAAATCATCAATCAGCGCAACCTCGGTTACTTCGAGCAGGAGCTGCTCAAGCTCGACGCCTGGGCCGACGACCTCAAACTGGGCCTTGAGCAGGAGATCAAGACCATCGATATCGAGATCAAGGAGGTGCGCCGTCTTGCGGCAACCTCAGCGACACTGGAGGATAAGCTTGCCCAGCAAAAACGCCAGCGCGATCTGGAAGCCAAGCGCAGTAAGCTGCGGCGGGATTTGTTTGCGCGGCAGGATGAGGTCGAGGCGCAGAGGAATGTTTTGATTTTGGCGCTCGAATTGCAAATGCAGCAACGAGTGCGTGAGTGTGTTCTGTACACCATTGAATGGGAGTTGGTTTGATTACCGAAAATCACGACCATCCGGGGTCTAAATGGTGGAAGTTCGACTTCCACAGCCATACGCCTGCGTCGCTGGACTACAAGGGCGCCAAAACCATCACGCCGCGCCAGTGGTTGCAAGACTATTTTGACAAGGGTGTCCAGTGCATTGTCGTCACCGACCACAACACCGGCGGCTGGATCGACAAGCTCAAAGCAGAACTGGCGACGTTGAAGCAGGAAGATGCCGCAATGTGGGGTGCAGTGACGCTCTTTCCGGGTATGGAGTTGTCGTGCAACGGCGGCGTACATCTGAAGGTGATTCTTGATCCGGCCAAGGGCACTTCAGATATTGACGCCATTCGCATCAGCGTTGGTTATTCGGGTACGCCGGGGGACAGTGATGGCGTGACCAGCAAAAGTGTCGAACAGGTCATCCGCGCCATCCAGTCGGCGGGCGGGGTCGCTTGCGCCGCGCATGTCGATCAGCCTAAAGGCCTGCTGATCTCGTTGACCGATCACAACACCTTGCAGCCCATCTTCAAGTTGCTGGATGCGGTCGAGGTTATTGATCCTGCAGCAAACTGCTTGCAACCGCATGCTGCTGCCTTGGCTGACTTGGCCTTTGTGCTTGGTTCAGACAGCCACCAGCCTAGCGACATTGGCCGAGGCTATACGTGGGTGAAGATGTCATCCCCTTCCATCGAGGGCTTGAAGCTGGCGCTGCTTGATCCTGAGTCAGCTATCCGCCGTAGTGACCAATGTGCCAACTACCCGCAGCAACTGAGTCATCCGAAGATCAAGAGCATCACGGTTGAGAAGCTGCGCCTGCGTCAGAAAGACCCACTCACGATCCATTTCAATCCCAGCTACAACGCCTTGATTGGTGGCCGGGGTAGCGGCAAGTCCACCATACTGGAATGCCTGCGCTTGGGGTTGGCAAGAGAAAACGAATTGCTGACGGGGCGTTCTGACAGTGCGCTGAAGCAATCGTTCGAGAACTTCAAGAAGGAAAAAACAGGCCGCAATCAGCCTGGCATGATGCTTCACAATACTCGCATCACGGTCGAGGTATCCAAAGGGCACGGTGATCTGGAAGAGCGGTTTGAGTACCGTTGGAGCAAAGGGGCTGATGCCAAGTTTGCGGTGTCGGTGCTGCGCTGGGACAGCGGTGCATGGCAGGCAACGCAACTGACCGAGGAACAGGCCCGCAGCAACTTCCCGGTAAAACTTTTCAGCCAGAAGCAAATTCTCGCACTGGCCGACAACCCGCAGCATCTGATTCAGTACATCGACGATGTGCTCGGCGGCAGCAAGGAGGCTTGGGCACAGGGCTTTGCTGCCAAGCGCGAGGCATTGAACGCGGCCAGAAAGCGCGTCCGCACACTGGAGGTTGAGATTGCGCAGAAGCCTGCCGTCGAGCTTCAGTATAAGGAGGCATCGCGCAAGGCCAAGGTCTTCGCATCCTCGAACTTCGGCGACGCCCTCAAGGCGTACCAGCGTGCTGGCAAACAGCAGCGAGCAGTAGACGAATTTTTCAAGGAGCTTGGCGAGGATGTTCAGGCACTGCAAACCAGTGCCGAGGAAGCCGTCAATCTAAAGAACCTGACACTTACCGACTTCGAGGTCGCGACTACGGCTGAACAAGCGGAAAAGCTCGCGACGGAAGCACTGACGCAAAAACTGGCTGATAACTTTGACCAGATCACGTCCTTGGTTGCCAGCATGCAGGCAGACCTTGATGCAGCGAAGGCGGCCAGTGGCACGAGCGCATGGCACAAAGAAAACAAAGTGCATCTGGATGAGTACGCACGCATCGTGGCGGAACTCACGGCCCAAGGCATCACCAATGCCGAAGATGCCTCTCAGACCGTGGCGCTTGAGGAGAAACTGAAGAAGCAGTTGGATCAGTTCAACGCCATCGGTACCGATCTTGAACACGCGCGGAAAACCGTTGTGGATGCGCAGGCCGCGTTGCACCAAGAGCGCCAAGGGTTGACTGTGCTGCGGCAAGACTTCCTCAATCAAGTGCTGGTGAAAGTGCCTGCATTGAAGATCACGCTGAACACCATGGCGGATGCGGAAGCCGGTGCCGCCAGTCTGCGAGAGATTCTTCGCATTGACACCGAAGGCACTTTCGCCAAGGAAATCTACGGCGAAACCGATGACGATCCGCCCAAGCCATGCGGCATGGTCTGGGACTTGGTGAATCCGGCCTTGGCGTCGTCCGTGCCTGAGCGGTTGCAGGAGATCAAGCAGTCGCTTGAAGAGATGAACGAGCAGGTGCTGAACACCAAGCTGCACGGGAAGTTCGTCAAAAAGTTGAAGGACATGAAGCCAGAGGTCGCTTCGGTGGTCTTCGACGAATTGGCGGCATGGTTCCCCGAAGATGCCGTTGATCTCCAGTACAAGCGCGACGAATCAAGTTCGTTCCAGAGCCTTCAGCAAGCATCGGCAGGTCAAAAGACCGCTGCGATTTTGTCGTTCCTGCTGGCACATGGCAGCGAGCCGCTGTTGATGGATCAGCCTGAGGATGACTTGGACAACGCGCTGGTTTCGCAACTAGTGGTGACCCAGATCAGGAACAACAAGAACCGCCGCCAACTGATTGTCATTACCCATAACGCAAACATTGTCGTGAACGGCGATGCCGAGTTGGTCATGCCCATGGAATTCGTGGGTGGCCAGATCGTGAATAACACGGCGGGTGGATTACAGGAGCGGTCTATACGAGTGAAGGTTTGCGAAATTATGGAGGGCGGTGAAAAAGCCTTTGAGCAACGCTACAAACGGATTCTTAAAGATATGCGGACAAAGGTTTGAAATGGGCAAGCAAAAGCTCCAACTCACCTGGATTGGCAAGGACAAGCTGCCAATTGTCAGCGACAACCCTGTGGTTTTGATTGCCAGCGCATGGGGAATTGCATGAAAAACCGCGTCATCACCGTCAAGGGGGCCGAAGTCGCCGTCGTCAGCCGCCATGAGCAGGACTACATCTCGCTCACCGACATGCTCAGGAATTTCGGCGATGAGAGCATCCTGTACAACTGGCTGCGCAACCGGAACACGATTGAGTTCCTTGGCATTTGGGAGCAGCTCTACAATCCGGGTTTCAAACCTCTCGAATTCGATAGGTTTAGGAGCCAGGCAGGATTAAACAGCTTCGCGCTGTCGCCCAAAAAGTGGATCGAGGCCACCGCCGCCATCGGCCTCTATGCCAAGGCAGGCAGGGGCGGTGGCACCTATGCGCATCGCGATATTGCTTTCGAGTTCGGCTCCTGGCTTAGCCCGGAGTTCAAGCTCTATCTCATCAAAGAGTTTCAGCGCCTCAAGGACGAAGAAGCGCGAAGCACAGCGCTGGAGTGGAGCTTTCAGTGGACGCTGTCCAAGGTCAACTACAAGATTCACACCGATGCCATCAAGGAACACCTGATCCCGCCGCGTCTGAGCAAGCTGCAGGCGGGCACGGTATATGCGAGCGAAGCCGACCTGCTCAATGTCGCGCTGTTTGGTCTGACTGCCGCGCAATGGCGGCAGGCTAACCCGGAGCAGCCGGGTAATATGCGCGACAGCTCCACATTGGAGCAACTGGTCGTACTTTCCAATCTCGAAAGTCTTAACGCTGTGCTCATTCATCAGGGCATGGCTGCACCCGCGCGCCTGACGCAGTTGAATGCCATTGCCATCACCCAGATGCGTTCGCTGCTGGGCTGGGGTGCTATCCGGCAACTGGGTGCGACCAAAGCGAAGCTCCAAAAATGAGCAAACAAAAACTCGAACTCACCTGGATCGGCAAGGACAAGCACCCCAAGCCCGATCCGCGCATCATGCTCGAAGGCCCGCTATTCAATCGGCAGGACGAAGTCGAAGCGCAGCGCAACGACCTCATCAGCCAGTTGGAAGCGCAGCTCCAGCAGCAGGTCGAAGATTGCACGCTGTTTACCGTTGAATGGGAGTTGGTGTGATGGCGGCCCTTGAACAGCAGTACATGACCATCCTGAAAAAAATCCTAGCGGAATGCTTCGTGCCGTTCCTTCCGCCCCTGTTGGGCGCGGCGAAGCCGGAAGATCAGCCAGCCAAGCAGCTCTCACGTGCCTTCAGCGCCTTCGCGCTGCACAAGCTGCTCAACGTCACACCGAAGGATGCCGCCGCTTCCGTGGTGGACGATTTCAACGACAAAGGGCTGGATGCGATCCACTACCACGCCCCGACGGAAACGCTGTATCTCCTGCAAACCAAGCTGAAAGAATCCGAGCAGTTCAAGCAGGACGAAGCCCAATCGTTTTGCACCGGAATTCGCCTGCTGCTGAAGCAGAATTTCACTGGGTTCAATGGGAACATCCAGAACCGCAAGGCAGAGATCGAAAGCGCGCTCGATTCGTGCAGCCACATCAAACTGGTCGTTCCCTACACGGGCGATGGTGTGTCGCAGTCCGCCATCGATGCGCTACAAGTGCTGCTGGACGACGATGACCTAGACGAGGAGCGCCTCGACAAACAGGTGGATTACTACGCGGCGGCCGACATCACCCGCGACCTGCTGGCGGAGCAAGCCTACCTGCCGGTGCATACCGACATTGCGATGCAGAAGCACGCCAAGGTCGAGAACCCGCGTACGACGTACTACGGCATTGCACGCCTGACCGATCTGGTCGCGCTGCACGAAGACAGGGGCAAGGCGCTCTACGAGCGCAACATCCGCTACTTCCTCGGCAGCAGCCGATCCGATGTCAACAAGGCCATCAAGGCGACCCTGCGCGACGATCCCGCCAGCTTCTTCTACCTCAACAACGGCGTGACGGCGGTCTGCGACGAGATCAAACAGAGAGGCAGGAACCCCAGCAACGGGTTCAGGAAGTTCGAGGTTCGCGGCCTGTCCATCATCAATGGCGCGCAGACGGTCGCGTCGGCAGCCGAGTTCCTGGCCCAGAACCCGGACAGCAACATCGACGATGCTAAGGTGATGCTCACCTTGATCAAGGCCCCGGCGGATGGCCCCTTCGGCAAGCGTGTCACCAAGGCCCGCAACTACCAGAATCCGGTGCAGACGGCGAACTTCGCCTCGCTGGACGAGAATCAGGAGCGGCTGCGACAGGAAATCGCCCATCTCGGCTTCGCCTACCACTACCGTCCGGAAGCGTCTGCGACCGGCCCCCAAGCCATCTCGCTCGATGAGGCGCTGCGCGTGCTCGCCTCGCGGCAGAACGATCCACGCTACGCCGTCTGGCTCAAGAGCGAACCGGCGCGGCTGGCCAACCCGGAATCCGCTGAATACCAGGCGCTGTTTCTGGCCACCCTCACAGGCGTGGCCCTAGTCAACGCCGTGCTGTGCCACCGTGCCATCCGCACGCTGGTGGTGGACTACGAGCAGAAGGCGGCGGCGCGCAGCCAGGAAAAGCTGATCTACCGCCACGCCATCCACGTCATCACGGCCGTGATGATGAAGCGCCTGCGCCAACGTATTGGCGCGGCCGCAATTATCGACGCCGTGACGATTCCCGTATTGATCAGCCAGCCGCTCGATCAGCTCCGGCAGCAGACCTTCGACCTCGGGCGGCAACGCCTGCTCGGTGAGGGGCCGCTGGCTTATTTCCGCAATCAGGGCAGCGTCGCATCGTTTATGGCCGACCTGATGGAAACCCATTTCGGGCTGGTCGCTGATCCGGACATTGCCCCCTTGCGCAATATCCAGAATGCAGTGGTTGCCTATCCGCGCAAGCAATTGCTCGACTACCTGTTGAGTAAAGCGCCGCAACTATGAGAACAACGCCATGAGCAAACAAAAACTCGAACTCACCTGGATCGGCAAGGAGAAGCGGCCCCGGCTGGAGCCGCGCATCCTGCTCGAAGACCCGGCCAAGTCCTACCACGCCAAATTCAGGAATCCCCCTCTCCCCCTCGGAGAGAGGCAGGGGGTGAGGGAGGACATTTTCGACAACCGGCTGATCTTCGGCGACAACCTGCTGGCCTTGAAAGCGCTGGAGGCGGAGTTCGCGGGCCGGGTGAAGTGCGTGTTCATCGACCCGCCCTACAACACCGGCAGCGCGTTCACCCATTACGACGACGGGCTGGAGCATTCGATCTGGCTGGGCTTGATGCGCGACCGGCTGGAGATCATCCGGCGGCTTTTGTCCGAGGATGGATCGCTGTGGATCACCATCGACGACAACGAATGCCATTACCTCAGGGTGTTGTGCGATGAGGTTTTTGGGAGGGTGAATTTTGTGGCAAATGCCGTTTGGGAAAAAGTCTATACGCCCAAGAGTAACGGCCGTGGGTTGAGCGGCGACCACGATCACATATTGGTTTACGCAAAATCGTCGATGTGGCTGGAATCAGGCTGGAACACCATTCCCCGAAATGAAGAGCAAGAGGGAAGATTCAAGAACCCCGACAACGATCCAGAGGGACCATGGCGAACCTATCCGCTGGACGTACGAACCGAAGACAGCGCAAGGCGCGAGAAATATCGGTATGAAGTTGTTCTGCCATCCGGGCGGATTGTTAAGCCTGCACAAGGAAGGCATTGGGCGCTTCCATTGGAAGAATTCCAAAGACAACGTGCGGCGGGCGAAATTTACTTCGGCAAAGACGGCGATGCGATGCCAACAAAAAAGGTGTACCTGAAGAACGCCAAGCAAGGGGTAATTGCGCGGACATGGTGGACGTACAAAGAAGTTGGGGGGAATCAAGATGCAAAGCGAGAAGTCCTGGCGTTGTTTGGAGACTCTGGTTTCATTACGCCAAAGCCGGAGCGCTTGCTTGAGCGTGTGCTAAGGATCGCCACCAACCCCGGCGACCTCGTCCTCGACTCCTTCGCCGGTTCCGGCACCACTGGCGCGGTTGCCCACAAAATGGGTCGGCGCTGGATCATGGTGGAGCTGGGCGAGCACTGCCACACGCACATCATCCCGCGTCTCAAAAAAGTCATCGACGGCGCAGACCCCGGCGGCATCACGAAAGCCGTGGGCTGGCAGGGCGGCGGCGGTTTCCGCTATTACCGTCTCGCGCCCAGTCTGGTCGTTAATGACCGCTGGGGCAACGCGGTCATCAACCCCGAATATGACGCGGCGCAACTGGCCGAGGCACTGTGCAAGTTGGAGGGCTTTAGCTATGCGCCGTCGGAAACCCGCTGGTGGCAGCACGGACATTCCAGCGAGCGCGATTTCATCTATGTCACCACGCAGAATCTGTCGGCCGAGCAGTTGCAGGCGCTGTCGGATGAGGTAGGCGGTGAGCAAAGCCTGCTGATCTGCTGCGCCGCCTTCCACGGTGTGACCGCCGCCAGGGCCGCCGAGCGCTGGCCGAACTTGACGCTGAAGAAGATTCCGAAAATGGTGCTGGCGCGCTGCGAATGGGGGCATGACGATTACAGTCTGAACGTGGCGAACCTACCGATGGCCGCCTCGCCTGAACCAACCGATGCGCCCGCCGTCCCGTGCCGGGGTGCGAAGGTGCATGGAGGGAAAGCGGCAGATTCCCGCCAAAGTGGCTTGTTCCAGGAGGGGGATGTGTGAAAAAAGTCATCATCATCGTCGGCAACGAGCCCGTAATAATGAAATGGGGAGAACAGCCATGACCCAGCAGGAATTAGCAAAAGCTAAAGATCCGGATTTGCGTTCTTCGTTGCAAGCTATGCGGCGCGCCGCGTTGCAGGCGCGCAAGATTGCCATACAGACGGAAACCAGCATCATCATTGTGCGGAATGAGCAGTTGGTGCGACTCAGCGCCGAGGTGCTGCGTCGGGATCCCACTGCATGAATCAGCGCGTTCTGCATCATGTCAGCGGGCGATTGTCGTTGCGCCCCCCGCAAGCGGAATCCTTGGCCAAGCTGATGCAGGCGCTGGATGTCGCCCCGGAAATGCTGGGTCACGAGCGCGATATGACGGCGATTCTGTCCACACTGAAAGCGCAGTTCGCCACGCTGGATGATTTTGAGCGCGAGTTCCCTTCGCTTTGCTTCGCGCTGGCTACGGGCGTGGGCAAGACGCGGCTGATGGGCGCGTTCGTCGCTTATCTGCATTTGGCGCATGGCATCAACAACTTTTTTGTGCTGGCGCCAAACCTGACCATCTACAACAAGCTGATCGCCGACTTCACGCCGAATACGCCGAAGTATGTATTCAAGGGCATCGGCGAGTTCGCGCAGCAGTCGCCAGAGATCATCACCGGCGACAACTACGAGCAGCGTGGCGGCACGCTGGGCCTGCTTTCGCCGGTGACAATCAACATTTTCAATATTTCCAAGGTGAACTCTGAAGTACGCGGTGGCAAGGAGCCCCGTATCAAACGGTTGCGCGAGGTGCTTGGCGACAGTTACTTTGACTATCTGGCCAATTTGCCGGATTTGGTGCTGCTGATGGATGAGTCGCATCGTTACCGGGCACAGGCGGGCATGCGCGCCATCAATGAACTCGACCCCCTGTTTGGGCTGGAATTGACCGCGACGCCATTTATCGAATCCAGCCGCGGGCCAGTGCCTTTCAAAAATGTCGTGATGGATTATCCCCTCGCCCGTGCTCTGGAGGATGGCTTCGTTAAAGAGCCCGCCGTGGTCACTCAGCGTAATTTCACCGCCAGCGCCCATACACCCGACGAATTGGAGAAAATCAAACTGGAAGATGGGGTGCGCCTGCATGAAAGCACCAAGGCCGAGTTGCTGACCTACGCCCGCGAAAACGGGGTCAAGGTGGTGAAACCCTTCATGCTGGTCATCGCGCGGGATACCACCCACGCTACCCAACTCAAGGCACTGATCGAGTCAGATGGCTTCTACGCCGGGCGCTATGCGCAAAAGGTCATTCAAGTGGACTCCAGTCGTACCGGTGCAGAGGAGGAGGTGATGGTCACCCGCCTGCTCGCGCTAGAAAACGTCGATGAACCCACGGAGATCGTGATTCACGTCAACATGCTCAAGGAAGGTTGGGATGTGACCAACCTCTACACGATTGTGCCGCTACGCGCAGCCAATGCCCGCACCCTCATCGAGCAATCCATCGGACGCGGCCTGCGCCTGCCCTATGGCAAGCGCACTGGCGTGGCGGAGGTGGACCGACTGAACATTGTCGCCCATGACAAGTTTCAGGAAATCATTGATGAAGCGAACCGGGGTGACTCACCCATTCATTTGAAGCAGGTTATTCTGGATGCGCCCGGTAGCGATGATCAGAAAGTCAGCGTCCAGGTGGTTTCTGGCGTGATGGCGCGGCTGGGTCTTGCTGGCGTTACTGACGACGCGTTGGTGGTAGCGGGTGACATTGGCGCGACACCTACCGTTTTTGCGCCTGTTTTTAGCACGGCAGCAGAACGGCAAGCGGCGCGTATGGTACTGGATGTCATCGGCAGTTATGAAACCCGGCGTGACTTGGTGCCCGTTGCGGGCGCACTGCGGGATGCAGGGATACAAGCACGAATCAGGGCTGAGGTGGCTGAACGACTGAAGCCGCTTCAAGGCAATCTGCTGGCTGGTGCGGTAGAAGGAGAAGCCGTGCCGGACTTGTCCGCCGTGGTGGCGAAGACTACCGAAATGCTGATCCAGCAGAGTATGGATATCCCTCGCATCGCCGTGGTGCCGACGGGCGAAGTCACGACGGGTTTTCATCCCTTCCAATTGGCGGCCCTGCCGAATTTTCAGCTAGGCCAACGGGAGATCGTCGGTCAGGAATTGCGCGGTAATGCTCAGTTTACCCTCAGCGGCGGCAGTGGGTTGCGGGAGCGGCGATTGGCTGACTATATTGTCAAAAAACTCGTGGATTATGATGATATTGATTACTTCACCCAGGCGGATTTGCTGTATGACCTTGCGGAGCAATGTATCACCCATTATGAGGCGCAAAATTACGCCGAGAGCGAGCTGCATGAGATTCTGAATACTTACGGAGGTGAACTTGCCCGACTGATTCACGCCGAAATGATGGCGCATTTCTGGGAGGCAGCGACCGGCTATGAGGTGCAGGTAAGCCGGGGTTTTACGGCGCTGAGGCCATGCAATTATACGGTAGCGGCAGGGCAGGGTGTTCACCACTTCCGGGAAACGGTCAGCGAACCCGGCCGCATCAAGCA
>JAEHJW020001683.1_pt1 | contig 13906 bp, 29 predicted proteins | sample 9271431 | NCBI WGS metagenome assembly JAEHJW02
GTTCAGGGTAATGGACTCATCACTGACATCCTGGACCGGGAGGTCGGTATTGACCACATGATCGAAAATCTGGATGTCAGGGATCTTGCGGATGATGACCTTATCACCCTTCCCAGCGATCTCACCTTCCCAGTCGTGGTTGGCAATCTGGGGCACGACGGAGGCCGCGTAGAACTTGGCCTGCATCTTGAGGGAGTAAATCTGGGGGACAAAAACGCCAGCAGCAAGGTTGGCGCCACTACGAGCAACAGAGAGACCCATGATTCATCTCCTCCTAGAGAACCCAAGCGCCACGGACAATGAACTTGACAATACCGTTCGTAGGAGCGGTAGTGCCAAGAACAACGCGCAGAGTGTCGGCGGTGCCGTAATACTTACCAGCAGCCGTCAGAGCAGTCACAGCGGGAGTCGTAGCGAAGGTGGTATAGAGATAGGAGCCAGAAGCAGACGCAGCGGTCCCGGCAGTAGCGGTAGCAGACGTAGTATTGGGCAGATAGCCAACAGAGCTGGAACTATCGCCAACACCGAAAGTGCTGGAACTCGTGGTAGAGGCCGTCACGATAACAGCAATGACGTTCTCAACGATGAAGCCAGCGGGGATGGTGATAATGTCGGCAGTGTCGGCAGCTACACCAGCAGCGGTGCCAGTGAACTTGGAGAAGTCAACTTGCTTCTCCAGGATGGCCCAGTTCTGGTTGTGGGTCTGGTAGAGCTTATCCGAGGTGCCGGAGGTAAGCAGGTAATTAGTCACTTAATCTCCTAGGGATTGAACATAGCCCCAATCCTTTGTTCGAGGGCCTTGATTTCAGCCGGAGACATACGATGAATGTTCTTCATCGCCGCCTCGATCTCGGCTTCGCTCATGCCTTCATCGGTTCGGGGCTTAGTTGCGATTGGGGTAGGCGCTTTAACGGGAGGAGCAACCTCCGCCGCTCCGGGACGATTCACGACTGGTGCCTTTTGGGTGGGTGTGGTGGTCTGTTTGAAGGCATTCAGAACGGTAATCGCGTCCTTGGCGGTAGTAGGGACAGCCCCCTCGAAAATCGCCTTGAAAATAGGCGGTGCTTCGTTATTGATCCAGTGGACCATTTCATCGGAATTAACCACCTCGTCATAATCGGGATGGGCCTTCACGATTTCCTGGTACATCTGGCGACCACTTTCAGCCTTTTCAGACTTGGCGCGGGCCTCGCGCTCCTCCTGAAGCAGCTTGCGAAGCTCCTGGATCTCGGGCTCCACGGCCTTGCGGGCGCGTTCAGCCTCAATCCGGGCAATCTTTGCAACGTCAGGCAGGTCGGCAAACAGGGATTCGATTTCAGGGTCTTCCACGGGCAGTGCCTTGGTGGATGCCTGTTCCCTCTTTACCTTCTCCAGAATATCCTGGTACTGCTTTTCAACCTCGGCGAGACGCTTGTCCGTCTCCTCTTTAGCCTTGGCAGCCTCCGCAGCCTTACGCTGCGCCTCGTTCATCCCCTTGAGCAGATCCTTGTACTTCTTTTCGGGATCTTCGGTGGGGACGGGATCTGGAGTGGGCTGGGGTTCGGGTTCCGGTTCGGGGGTTTCCTGATTCTGCTCCTCAGACTTAGTCTCAGCGACGGTCTGTGGATTTACAGACAAGAACTCCTCCTCAAACTTCTTTGCGGCCTCCTCGAACTCCTTCAGCTTGGTGCTCATTTCACTTGCTCCCTGGACGGCGTTACGCTTGGTCCGAATTTGGATGTGATACGGTTCTCGATATTGAGTCTTAGTATCACCTTCCATCCATAATCTTTAATACATCTCCGCGCAAAGTCAATAGCATCTTGATTACCGAAAGTTCACCCTGGATCTTACGAAGTGACTCAGGAGGGCATTCCTCAAGCCGCTCAATGCACTCAACCCTTTTCTTGTCAACAAATACCATGAAGTTATCCCACTGGGGATGACGAACCAGATCCGCAAATTTCTTATAGATTTCATCGTTCATTGGGGACCTCCGTTCATGTTCCGTGAACTATTGGTTAGGTTGAACGTTCGGGATTTGGGGAGTGTTCATCGGGGGCTGAACGGAGGGTTGGGACTGAACAGCCTGTCCTCCAGGTTGACCCGGCTGCGGGTTGGCGATCTGCTGGGACAGAGCAATGTCCTGCTGAAGTAGGGCCAATTCCTGCTGATCCGCAAACGCCTTGTTCTCGATGACATTCTTGTTCTTCATCATGTCAAGAGCGGCCTTGGCTTGCGGATCAAGCTCATTAATTAGAGTAAGCAGCTTCTCATACATGATCGGATAGACTGGATCGGTGGGAAGCGTCTTCTCGAGGATGGCCAATACGGCATCGGCAGGAGTTGTCTGCGCTTTGGGCTTCGGTAGATTCTGGGCCTGGGCGATCTGAGCCTGTTGCTGAAGTTCTGCCTGCTGCTGCTCTGCCCGCTTCTTCGCAACCTCCTGGTCCGTCAAGATAACGGCATCATTCACAACATCAAGACTGCGGAAAATCTCGCGCATGATCTCCGGCATGTTGAGGTAATCCGCTCCACCGGGGATCTGCCCAACGGCCTGCAAGAGTTCAGACATGCGCTGGCTGGTAAGTTCCTTGGCTAGCATTCCCTGAACCCCAGAAGCATCAATCTTCATATCACCCTTGATGCTTGGATCGGGGCAATACTGCATCTCCCAGTCGTACAGGGCGCGGATCATTGGTTTTGTCAAATAGTTGTCGATGTTGAAGATGACCGTCCGCGTGTAAGAATCAGCAGCCCCAAACAGCATGGACATCCCGCCCATGGTGCGGTTATGTTCGGAGTTCATCCCGGATGCCATGTCGGGGATGCTTGTCACCTGATTGACGAATTCTCTGAAGATCATCTGGAGACGCTCAAGGTCCGGGAGGATGGATGGAATGACCTTGAAGTCAATGGCGGGGCTATTGATGCCCTCCACGTTCTTGATGGGCCAAATACCCCATGGAATGATCTGATCGATCTTAGTTCCTGGTGCTACTCGATTAACGTCATAAATCAACTGGGGGCCAGCGGCCATGCCCATGTTTTCGACCATGGCGCGTCCGGAAGCATTGATAATGGCCTGCGGATCGGCCATCTTCTCGGGAATCCCGCGCCCCCAAATCTTATGCGGCACCTTTTCGTAAGGGATGATGAAGTAAGGGATGCGCTGGCTCTGATTACCGCTCACCGCAATCTTGATGCACTGATTGCCAAGAACCCACACATTGCAAAGATAGAGCTTGTTATCACCCTCATCGGGGACGGGGACATTAGCGCGGGCCAGTTCCTTGCTCCCCAGATACCCCCAGAACTCAAGCACTACGAATCGCTTGCTCAGATAGGGAGACTGGGATCGACGATTGATGATGTCGATGAAGCCTTCCCACGGCTCGGCATACCAGTTCCCGTCTGGATGCTGGGTAAGAGCGGTATCAATCTCCTCGGCGTCGAATCCCTTCCCGCGAGCAAGTTCAACCACCTGCGCCTTGGAAAAGACATGACGGTGGACAACCCACATGCATTCCTCAGTGGAATACGCTCCAGGGTCAGGATAAAGCTCGAAGGGAGAGAGCCAATCCATCGTAGCCCGATACTCATCCATCGGATCACTGGCAAGAACATACTGCTTTTCAACCTTCTTGAGACCGATCATGCTCTTGATTCGGTCGGCCATGGAAACCTGCTGATCCACCAAGATCCACTTCTTAGGCTTCGGAGGAGCAGCGATAGGCCCCTTGAAGCACATGGTGCCCATGCTCACCAAATCTAGAACGCCACGGCTAAACTTTTCCTCCCAATAGGACTCAACCAGATCGTCCCCGATTCGGTTCTTCATCCCATCGCAAGCCTTGCGGGCGTCCTCAATCTCCTGCCGAAGGCGCGGATCCAACTCGGGGATTTCAACCGCAGCCTTCTCGTTCACGCCCATCTGGGCAAGCATCGGATGCGGAGTGGGCTTGATGTTCCACGGATAGCCGGAAGGCCCCATCATCACGGCCATGATGCGCGAATAGGCAGCCATGGTCTTCATCTGAGTGATATTCACGAATACAGAAGATCCGCCCTCACGCGGCGTGAACTGAGGACCGTACTCGCCATTGAAGTTCTGCATTGCCTCAATCCAGACCTGTTCCTGAAGAACGCGCTGGGTTCTGGCCGTTGTCCATCGGGAATGGACAATACCAGCAAGCTCCGAGGTGGGAGTCTGGATGACGGCATCAATCTGGGTATTGTCCATTAGTAACCTACCTTCTTATCGGCAGCCTTGAACCGGATGATTTCAGGAGGGCGCTGGAAACGCTTAGGCCGCTCGGCGTGTTCACTGATGCCCATGCAGATGTATCGAAGCGGATCAATCAAATCGTCTTCTTCCTTCACGATCTTCACATTGCCCTCAGACGTTTTCTTGGTGCGATACATTCTCAACTCCTTCAATAGCATATCGAGATTGCTGAAAATGAATAGTCGACCAGAACCAATAAGTCGCCTGATTTCAATGATGCTAGCGTCAACCGAGTTGTTTGCTTTAATTAGGTCGAGCCCCTCATCTTGATAGATTGCAGCAGTTGATTGTCCTGTCCCGATCTGGCGGTTGAACGCAGATGGATCAATAAGAAACTTGACCCCCCAGTGCTTTAGATTGGCGGCATGTTCAAAGGCCGTTTTATTCTGGACGCGGTATTGCTTGTAGACATAAATAGTGTCTGCATCATCGTCAATGGCTGCACACAAGGCCCCTGTTGGGTGCGTGAGTCCAACATCCAGGCCACCGATACGACGCCAGTAGGGCGGTATCTCAAACGGATCGATAATGTAATCAGATTCCTGGAAGTTGAAGATTTTTCCCTCTCCGGTTCCAGCAATACCCATCCTGCGGGCCTTCTTATCTGACTCAGACATGCCCTCCAAAAGCCGGTTAATATCGTCTTCCTTTAAGTGTTTTGCATCATCCATCGTGAGCCAGAACTTCTCTACATTGGTATCTTGCATGATGTCTTCAATGAGAGGCGTTGTTCCGCTCAGAGGGGTGAATGTGAATAGGATGGTCCCTCGCGTATCGAGAACGCGCATCTTGCATTCTTCGTAGATGTCCTTGGGCGGCTCCTCGTCGAACCAGACAATAGATACGCTGGATCCCTGGAACTTCTCGCGGTCCATCTCATAGGAGAAGAACTGAATCGTGGAGGTATCCCCCGATACATGCCGGATCTCAACACGGTCAATCGCCATCGGGGTTCCGGTCTGCTTAAGGATGCTTGATTCCACGATGTTTTTCTTGGGGATCATGCCTGTCCCCATCTTCCCCAGCCTCCCGAATAGCTTTTCCTGAACCGTATCACGGACACGCTTGGCCGTCACGCCTGCAATCCAGATGATTGTAGGGCCCGCAAACCGGGTTCCCCGCCACCAGGATGGATAATTGCCCGTTGCATGGCACATGATTTCAAATGACCCAACGGTCGTCTTGCCACTTCTGTTCCCACCAAACAAACAAATGCTTGAACTTGTGCTGTTTAGGAAGTCCAACTGTGGTTTATATGGCTTAAACTTCTCGAAGGAGGATTCATCCTCTATCTTTTTCAAGGCATTGATGGCCCTTAGAAGTTCAAGTTCGTTCGACATTTAACCTCACGATGATAATGATATTGCGTCTCAACTGGTTTGCAAGTATATTGTAGTCGGGTGTGGTCTAACAAGGAGAAACAAATGAAGAAGAAGGGCGGCAAGGCCAAGGGCGGCGCGGTTCAGGGCGCTCGTCCCGAGTACGACTTCATGGGGCCCGCTGGGAATTCCGTGGAGGGTGGCAAGAAGGGCAATAAGGTTCCTACCGGCAAGTAAGACCTTGGCCCATCAGGGCAAGGCTGGAGGGGGTCGAGTTAAGGCCCCCTCTTTTTGTGCTTGACAGGAGTTAAAAAAGGACTACCATTCTATTAACAAGGAAGTCTGGTCCCCTCCGCAAAGGTGCCGACTAATCCCCCCAAGCGGCTTGCAGATAAAGCAAGATTCCTGGGGGGATTTCTTTTGTCTTGACATACGGGATCTGCGTCCTATACTTCAAGGTGCGGAGGAGATCATAGTGACCAACCTCACCACTGAGCAAGTAGGCGCGGCGCAAGCCGATAACGTCTATCTTCCCGTCTACCGGGCTCAGATGATCTCTCGCCGCAACGACGAGGTGCGAACCCTCGGGCAAGGATCTGGCTGGATGCACGGCCACCTTGTCGCTCTGGCACGGGATGCCAGTAACCGTATCCGGACCGTCGTGAGACAGACCGGGAGGTCGGTATGGGATTTGATGGCCGCTAGCTCTCCCAATGAGCGACGGTCTTCTTGCATTGGGCCGCATCGGGATGCCCGGTTCAATGTTGTGAAAACACGCTCCATATCGTGCATCGTCAGATCCCTCGGGGTGATCCCGGTCTAACGGCCGGTTATCTGACTATTCTTACCCTTCTCTCCGTTTCGAGTGGCAATCGTTGGTGGGACAACGACTCGGGGCGGAGGGAAGGTTTTGCCTTTCCTGGGGTGATCCGCGCGAGGGAGCTAGCGTGAAGGGAAGCATCGGGGTTCCAATGGGCATGGAACCCATCACAAACAAAAAACTTCGTCAACTTAGGGCCAGGATGAAATACAAAAAGTCCAAAACCGAAAACCATAAGCCAATTCTCGGTCTGAAGGACACTTCGCCCCAAACACAGCCGATTCTAGTGAAGAAGAAATAAACTTGCGAGTTTTCCTCGTGGATGTAAACTGGTAGATGGAGGATTTATGAAGACCGCAATCTACATCGAGGACGGGACCGTCCAGCTTGTCATTACTCCAGAGTCGGAATTTGAGAAGAACGCCATGAGTTCCTTCACCAGGAAGGGGCTTGACGCCTAGATTTTCTCCGGATCCTTCTATGATTGCCGTGGGGGTTGGATTCGTCAGAGCGGTTATTTCAATGGTGGGATGTATGGCTCCTCTGACAATAACGACAAATCCCTGATCCTACGCGTCAAGACTGGAGAATAGATGAAACGTCAAGAACTCTGGGAACGGATGAAGAAGGCCGGTATCACCAACTCGAAACGAGCCGACTGTCCTCCAGACCCGGACCTCAAGGTAGTCCTGCAATGCTGCCAGACGAGCGCCAAGGGGATCGTGGACTTTCTATGCAGCCTGGATGATAAGGTTGCGAGTAAGCCAGAAAAGCCTATCATTTAACCATCGGCAACGACGCCGAGACAAGGAGAAATAGAATGGGACTTCAACCTGTCGCAACTTCGCTTCAGTCAACTGCGGATTCGCTTTGTTCGCGGGCCCACAGCCTTGCGCAGCGAGCTTCTGACACCGCTACCGACCTCAATAATAAGCTGGCTCCCTATTCTTTCCCTGAGCCCAAAGGCTCAGTTGAGAGGGATAACCCGGTAGAGTCTCTTCCTGACTACTTCCACGGACTCCGTTGCGCGCTGGATAATATTGAAATTGCGCTCAACCAGATCGCTAGCACAACTAGTCGCGCCCAACTCTAGGGGAAACAGAATGGATAAGAAAACCACCAACGAAGTTATGGAGCTTTACGCCGAGTGCTTGCGCCACCTCTACAAGATCGCCAACCTGGATATTCCCGAAGAGTTTGATCCCATCATGGAGGCCGGTCGCCTGACGGGTGCGGTTTACGATAATATCAATGTCCGGCTCTCGTTCATTGATCGTGCGCTTCAGATCACCCCCAACCTTAGCCAGTCCGACCGGGAAAAGACGGCCATGGAACTTTATGAAAACTACATTCTTCCTAACCTTGAGAGGATCGTCCGTGACTAATAATCGCTGGATTCGCACGAACTGCGGCTTCGCTGGCCGGAATGGCTACATCATCAAGGTCCGTGGTGGATATGACGGGTACTTCTACGGAGACTCCAATTCGTTTGGGTTTACCCATGCCTCTGAGGCCAAGGAAGCCCTTGATAATCCCAAGAACCTCGCTCCTGTCGGTGTTGAGGTAACGGACTGATAATGACCCACGATGAGTGGTTGGAAGAACGGCGCCTGGGAGTATCTGGGTCAGATATCTCGGTGCTCCTAGGCCATAATCCGTACAAATCTGAAACCCAGTTGATCCTGGATAAGTTGGGACTCGGTAAGCCATTTACTGGCAACGAAGCAACCCGTGCTGGGCAACGCCTTGAGCCATTCGTCGCTAATCATTGGGCCAAGCGGAACCAGAAAATCATAATCAACGGTTCTTTTTCCAAGTCGGAAGAAGATCCCCGATTCATCGGAACCCCTGATTTCCTGGTTGGTGACGGGACTGGACTGGAAATAAAGACTGGGGCCGATAAGTCTTACAAGAACGGCTGCCCCCTCATGTATGAGGATCAATGCCGTTGGTATATGTTCATCAAGAAGCGCCCGGAATGGGAGTTATGTGCCTGTATTGTCCCGAAGGACAGGAAGCTCATTCCTGCGGATAATCTTCTGGATCAGTGGGTTCCACGTCAACCACATCGGCATTATCGGTTTGTTCGTGATCTTGCATGGGAAGAGCGGGCACGTCAATTGGCTCTTGCATTTCTAGAGAGGATTGCATCGCTGCGGGAATCGCGTCCAAAAGATGGGGGTTGGCCTCTACCATCCTCTTGATCCGATCTAAAATCTGTTCTCGGCTAGCGTCCTTGAATTCGTCCCGCTGCTCAACCAACTGCTTATCCTGGAACCTGGGGTTAAGCCGGGCCGCAGCCTTGCTCAAGACCTCTGTCTTCAACTTGTCCGCAGAGACATTCTCCCGATCCGTTCCTCTTGCAATTCGCTCAACCTCGTCTCCGAGCATGTGGCCTCTGGCCATCTCTGCCAGTCGGAACTGACGCTCAAACTCGGGATGATTCTCGAACCAGGAATACACCTGCATGACGGATGGCATCCCCTCCTCTGAGCAGACTTCAGACAGAAGTTCTCCGTTCGCGGTCCGAGCCACAATAAAGTTCATCATCTTATAGCGATTGAAGTGATGCCCCGCTACAACCCACTCAGACTTCCCAGCCTCCATCCGTAACTCCTTCTGCCTTCGATTGTAGGCCGCAAGTTTCTCTTTTGCCTTGCGGTCTCCAAATTGCGCGGCTAGACGCAATTCATAAGACTTCTTCCTATCCTTACTGCTCACATGATAGGGGAAGGTCCGCTGTGGCGTGCTTTTAAGCCCCAAACCTGGCTCCGTCCAGTTCGGCCTCAGTAGGGATCTTGTGGGTTTCCGCGATATAATCCCCGTCAGCCCACTTGTAGGTCAACCCCTCAATCGGGTCATTGTGCATATAAACCAACTGGTATTTGCCGATCCATTCATTTACGCGCATCACCCACCACTCTGAAGAGAACTGATTTTCTTGGCCTTTTCTTTGAAGGAAATGTCGATGCACTCAGCCATGTAGTCAAGAACCCGCTCCCGCTCATGCGGCTTCATAATGAGGTCAAAATACTGATCTGCGGGCAAACTCATGACAACTGCCTCATTCCCCTTCGAGAAGATCCAGACATGCCCAGACTCAGTATCCTTCGATTCCTCTACACGACACCCGTTGAATTTATCGCCCTTATTCAGAATCATGTTTGTCCCTATTCCTCATAGCCAGCGTCTCATCCACCCACTCCATTGGAATACCCGGCTTATCATCCTGGTCGCGGTCAACCGGAATCCTTCCCTTTAATCCCTGTTGAAATACATTCTGCCTAGAACAACCAAGCCTCTTGGCTGCCTCTGCATAAGACAAATGAGTACTCCAGAAGGCATCGACCATCACTTCACCTTCCGAAGCACTAGAGCCACCACTTCATCCCCGTCACAGAGCGCATACCCCATCTCCACCGTCACAGGCTTAAACTCCAACCCGGAGGTAGGGTAACTATCTGGAAGATCCATAGTGGCTAACGCAGCATCCTTGAAGGCCGGATCGTCAGCCCCATACTTCTCGTTCCACAAGAACGAACCTACATCCGCAAGCACGCTATAGGTCTCGCAATCACCAAGATCAATCTTCATACCACCTCCTGCCACAAGTATAGCCTCTGTAAACCCCGCGTCAACCTATACCCGTGGAACATTGAACTACCCAAACTTACAAGCATTTTAAGTCTCACCCCCGGCACATGGGAGACCCCAGGCCATTTACTTTAGACTTATCGCAAAATTGCCTTGTAAAATATTCTCAAACTATTGCGTGGAACACAAACCGTTGTAAACCTAATCTCAAAAATAGCCCGTATTTGGAGATAGGTGCTTCCCCCCCCATACGCCATCGAGTCTCTGGTCCCCTCCCCGGGGGTCTCTTGGGGGTCTCCTGGCCTGCAAGGTGGCCACCCTAGACACCTTGACTCAGACTCATTCTCAGATATTCAAGATGATGCCCAGATAAAAGCCTAGACTTTTGCGTGCGCTTTAAGCCGTTCGGCTGTGTCCGTATGCCTTGGGGCAGCTCCACGGGCCTTAAATCGGGCGTTATTATGTAACCTCAGTGCAACATAACACCGAAAAGCCGCCAGATTTGCCATTGGTAAACCAGATTTTTGGCAAAGTGGAGGTGGGTGGGCGCTGGGTGGTGCTCCCATTTAGGTGTTCCTTTTCACGGTGCTACTTCCGGGGTGTTCTTAGCCCTAGGATGTCTCTAGCGTCTCTGTGTTCTCTCTCTATTGTATCGGGTGGCCCGCGAGCCGGTTCTTGGCGTCTGTAGTCTATCTATTAAGGTAGATTGTCTGTCCTGGTAACATGAGGGGCCGCGTCTTGGGCGGTTTGAGGGGCATTTATATTCCATCTTGGTAATACATAAACATTAGACTTGCGTGTTCCGCAACGTGCATTTTGCCTCATGATTCAATATGCAACGCAGGGTTTGAGGGTGGTTGGTTGATTCTGTTGGTGTTTACGCTTGGCACGGTTCGTGATTCTGTTTTCCTGTGGCCGATGCCACGATCTGGAGTCTGGGATGAGGCACTCAATCAACTGGGAGCGGATTATAACCGCAGTGTCAATCGCGGTTCTGGCCTTCCTATTTCTCGTCTCGCCCTTCCTTTTCCCTGAATCCTGGCTGTGAGGTGCAACATGACTGATTTTCTTGGTTTCATCATCCGCGACGAGGGCTACAATGGTTCGTTTGTGACCGTAGCCCTGGTTTATGACCGATCTACCGGGAAGGTGCTGGGCGTCACCCCTTACGGGTTCTACACGCATTTCACGGAGGTTTAATGTTAACCGTCGAGGAACTAAAGGAACGCTGGATCTACGATGCGGGCCATGTGAACCGATGGGACGAATTAGGGATAGATGAAATTGTTCACTTCGCACAAACCGAGATTCTCAAACAGGTCCGGTTTGAGGAAATGGATTTATGTCTGTGGTTGATTTTGGAGGACCCGTACGACGCAAAACATGTTTACGAGTTGGCATCAAAGGTCCGCCGATAAATCAGCACAAATCTAGCAACCATTAATCGGGCCCGATGGCCCCAACGGAGAGAACATGAGTGAACACGCGATCGCCAACGCCAAGGGATGGGCCGATACCATCCGTCTTTACGCACTCGGGCTGGATCAGGACAACTGGGACCGCCTTGAGGAGCTGCGGGAAGATCCGTCCGAAGATCCCGAAGAGCTGGCCGAGCTGGAACGGATGGCAGCCGAATTCCAGGGTTGCTCCGATGCCGATGAGGTTCGGGATCACGCGAACGAATCCGCCCTCAGTGTGGAGTTGTCAGGAACCTGGACGCCCGGTGAAACACCCGAAGCCGATTCTTACATCATCCTCTTATCGACTGGCGGCCCGGCTCTCCGCATTGTGGGGAATCTCGGGGGGTACGGCTCACCATCTTCCGCAACCATGCAATGGCAGGATTGGGGCGAGCCCTGGACCGATATTCGGGAAGCCGAGGAGGACGATCTGCTGGCGTTTGTGTCCTGCTTCTACCTGGGGGAGTAGCCCCGCGTCTGAATTGTTCCGGACTCACTGCGCTTCATCCCTCGCAATCCATCCACCACAACCGGCCGTTAATGGCCGATTCAGGGAGAAATACCATGAACACCAACAAGCCCACCAAGATCATCACCAGCCGCAAGAAGGCCAAGCGCCTTGAGAACGGCACGCAGAGGCGGCTCAAGAAGGGACAAACACAGCGCCAGATCAAGGCCATGCAGGAGTCGCGTGGCTGATGTCTCTTGACTCTCGAACGCGCCTCATCCTCTGGATTGGTATTGGAGGAGTAGCTGCTTTGATCCTTGCTTATTTACCTTCTGCTTTAGGGGCGCTTGGGGACGTTTTGTTCTAGGCCCGCGTCCGTCACCGTCTCAATCGGCCCAAGGGCCTCATTCTCCGGTTTCCGGCCTCGAAGGGAACAAAATGAAATACACGGTTGATATCATCAATGTATCCGGCCAGGAAGTGGCCGGTGGTAAGGTGATTTATCCCGCGCCGTTCCCAACCCGTGAAGCCGCGCAAGCCTATTGCGACCGGATGAACAAGTTTTCGGCCAACTGGCACGCAGAAGTCCGCGAGGTGGGAGAATGAAGTCCTATAGCGGCAAGGGAATTTTCAACGCAACCGAAGCCAGGTCGCGCCGAAAGTGGTTCGACTCACCGCGATTCAGGGGTCTTTGTCCAGGAGTGGTAACGCTCTCTTGCGGGCATCGCCAGCTTGAGGCGTCTGAAGCGGGATGCCGGGAACTCGCCATTGCGGAGGGAACCTTTGAATACGATTGGTTTGACGGGAGTCTGGAGGAATGGCTGGATGGTAAACCGTTCGAGACTCGGAAGGTTGGCTAATGTCTATTGACTCCCGAACCCGTCTCATCCTCTGGTCTGCGTTGGGTGGCGTCCTGGCCCTGATCCTTGCCTATCTTCCAGACGCCATTAGGGCGCTTTGGGCGGTGTTGTTCTAGGCCCGCGTCCTGCTCCCGTCTCGTTAGTTTCGCTCTGCTCAACTCAACTTCGCCGGAATCCGGCCACGAAAGGGGAATAATGCTTACCCGTGAAGCCTTGAAAAGCCTTTTCCTTCGGCATAGCGAAAATTCTGCAAATGATTATGTTAGGGATGGGCGCATCGGTGTGGACGACCACGCGGTTTTAATTGAAACCATCAAAGCTTCCAGGATGGAGTGGCACGAAGCTCAGGATCATGTTTTCTGGCGCGTTAATCATGGTTTCCTTACTCCAGCGGAAGGGGATCTAGTCCTTTCCGTCTGCGCTGAATATTGTCCCTCTCCATTAGACTGATCAAACCATCTTCGCCGGAATCCGGCCACGAAAGGGGAATACAATGGACTGCAAACATCCCAACATCACCGACCAAGACATTGACGATTACGTTTCGTCATGTTGCCAGACCGAAAAGGACAATCTGAGGTCCACCAATGCGGATCTGCTGGAGGCGCTGAAGGCGCTTCGTGACCACGCCTTCACCATGGCCAATTCGACGGGCATCCCGGTGCCCTCTGAACTGGTCGCCATTTTTGAGTCCGCCATCGCCAAGGCCGAGGGCCGTTAACATGACCCGCCAAATCCTCAATTTCCGGCCCTTCACGCTCAACCTCACGCCCTCCAACCGGCTCCATTTCCACCTTGCCTCAGATCCTCGAGGGAACGCCTATGACGTCTCCATCCTGGCCCCCGCGTCTATGTCTGACCTGCTGGACCTAGCGGATAAATTCCAAGATGCCGCCCTGGCCCTTAGGGCCCTTGTGGCCGAGGCCGATCCGGGCCGGGCCTTCGAGGAAAACCTTTCCATGCAATTCGGCGCTCAGCGTCTTGAGGGGGATCTATAATGGACCCGAAACTTAATCTCAAAACCGTTCTTGGACTGCACCGAAAGTGGGTTTATGGAGAAGATGGTGGTAGCCGTGCCAACCTGATCGGTGCCAACCTGATCGGTGCCGACCTGAGCCGTGCCTACCTGAGCCGTGCC
>JAEHJW020004761.1_pt1 | contig 13893 bp, 15 predicted proteins | sample 9271431 | NCBI WGS metagenome assembly JAEHJW02
CTGAATCCATCCTTCGCTTATCGGGTTCGCCAATTATGAAGTGGGCACATTGGTGAAAATGGCGCTCGAGATCCGCGAATATATAGGCGGCTTGGATCCGTCATACATCCGAATAAAGAACTGCTCTTCATCGGCTGAGCGTGTGATCGTGAAATTTGCTACTGGACTTCGCAGCACCAGGTCCTCTTGTACGGTGACTCCAAACGTATAGTCGCGGCTCCTCACTTCAAATCCGCCATTGGCAGGAGGAGTCGCATTTGCATTCACATTGATGACGGTCGATGTAATCGAAATCACCTGAAGTGCATTCAGGTTCTGTAGATAATTCCCTGCGCTCAACTCTGGTGTCAGCGGCAAAATTACCTCAGGCGGAATCGCATCCGTCAGCTTCATCGCGATCGTCTCAGCCCAATCATTGGCAAACTGCACCGTGTAGTTTAAGACCTCTGGCGCGCTACTCGTCGATTCGATCTTCACTGTCCGAACGATCACATTTTCGTTCAACCCAATGGCGGGAGAATTGAAATTCAGTGCGTCTCCCGGCCAGATGTCCTGCTGGTCTTGTATGTTGTAATATTTGTACTCACCTTTCCATGCAGCGGCAGGGTTCGCAGAAAAATTGAGCAATGCCTGACAAGCATTTTCGCAATCGACGGCACTGCGCGCAGACGGACGCACCACATGCCCCACAAATTGTGAGGCTGTAGGAGCGCCTGTTCCGCCGACCTGTCCAATCGTGCTGTTGGCCATTCTTGCGACCGATGGCGCAGCCACGCGATACATGACCGCAAGCGTCTCGCCCGGCTGCGGAGTTGCGAGTTTGTAGAAGTGCAGAAATCCATTCCGCAGTACATTGCAGTCCGCTCCTTGGTTCGCAAGCCCGATACGGCGTGTGAACGGGGGACCGCTCGAAGGCGTACTGACAATCCAGAGCGTCCCTGGCTGAGTGACTTTGAAATAGCCGATGTTCCCCAGCAAATTGATACTGTTCACACACGCAAACGATGCAATCCCCGGAGAAGATGCAACACTGCCGTCATACAAGATTGTGGAGCCGATATTTACGTAGGGCAGCAGTGCCATGTCCTGTAATTCAAATAGCAACTGTAGCGGCGACTGCACCATTCCGCCGCCATACACCGTAGGCCCACTGCTTCCATAAGAGAAGTAGCTATTCATCATTCGCTGTAATTCGGTGCTATGGACACGGATGCGCAGAATGTAACTGTGGCCTGCCTGTAGGGTGTATGCAGTCCCAACCTCGTTGCCTTCCACCAGCGGAACGACAACCGTGTTTGAACCGCTGGTTTGCACGCGAAAACCAGCAAGGCAGTTTGCGATGTTGACCGACTCAGAATAAAGTCCGCAAACTACGCCATCGCTTCCGCTATTCAATTGCACAAAGCCCGATTCGATGACTACTTCTCCGCCTAATTCAACTGGGTCGATGGCCGTCAGGGTCGTCGTGCCATCGGTGCCTGCTCCTCCGGTCATCGCCAGGCCACCGCCGCTCACACTCAAATAACCGCCGGCATCGTTTACGTTCCAGATCGAAGTATTCAGCGTGGAAGTAGTAAATTCTTCGTCCAATAAAATCGGCCGAATGATGCGAAAAGGATCACGCTGCAATTGAAATAGAACCGTTGCCCCATCGCCTTCAAATAACTCGGTTACATATTCCATGGGCTGGCTCAAACCCGTGAGCGTGACATCGTCCACAACTTGTTTGGCATTCGTCGCACTCAACGCCGCATAATCGAGCGTCCCCACCGTATCGCTCATATCGTGCACCGTCGAGCCGACCGGTGCCAGTGTAAGTTGTCCATTCAGCACGCGGTATGCAGCGCGTGCCTGGTTCGCGAGGGCAGCAATATTCACTGACCAAGGTCGGTTTGGCATCGGCTCAAAGAAGCCAATCGTGCCGACATCTTCAAGACCATTCATCTGCACCAGTGTAGGATTCACGCGGTTGGTCAGGATGCGGACCATTTCCCCCGCCGTCTGTCCCAGGAGAGGTGCCGTTTGCGGCAGCGCCTCTCGGTTCAGCAACCAATCCTCGCTCAACGCGTTCAACACCATCCGATATCGCGGACCGGAAGAGTTGTATCCGGCAAAAACCGGCTCCGCGGCCGACGGTAGATATCCCGTAAATAGAAACGTGCCGTTGTCCGCCGTGATCACAACCCAGGCATTGGGAACTGGGGTAGATAGCCCATGGCTGGCGCAATCCATTTGGAGCCTCGCCAGCGTAGGTTGGTTGAGGCCGCGCGTAATCACGACAGCTTTTTCGGTATCCTGGTCTGCACACAACGCCCCCGAATAGTCGATGGGCCCCTTGCCATCCTGGTTGTCAATCGTGACCTTCACCGGCATCTCCTTGTCTTGTTAGATAGGTCGCTCAGGTCTTTCCTGCTCATCACCATAGGTTGGTCGCAACAGGCGGAATATAACTGCGGAAGCACACTACCTGAGCGCCGTCATTCGCGTCCGTCACTGCTAGCGCGCGAAATTCTGCCACTTGCGCAACCCGTTCAAAGGTGTCCACTTTTTTGAGAGGTGGCCCGAGCGGCTTCATTGACTCAGTCCCACTGGCCGCAATCTGCAAGCGCGGATAGTGCAGTAATATTCGGTCGCCCTGTTCTCCGGGAACAACGAAAAGCCCCGACCACTCGTGAAAGAAATTGCTGCCTTCCCGGTCTACAAATCCAAGAATGGTCTGCACAGACATTCCCGGTGTCGGCGCTCCTGCAATCAAAGGTTGCGCCAACTGCAACCCTGTTGATGTCACAGAGGCAATCCGCCCAACATTGAAACTCACTCGCCGAATGTAGTTCACATCCGAGTTGACCGCTGCCGGTGAACTGACGTAAGCCGCACTCACGCCACTACCCACATAGCCAGTTTGTCCGGTGTAGTCCACGTCTACCGTAACCATCTGCCCTACAGAAAAACCTGCGAGCTGACTCATCGTAAGGTTCAGAAAAGTCGACGTACTTCCGCTCTGCAACAGAGCCGCCGCTGCACCTGTTCCGCCGGAACCATTGGCCGCAGTTCCAGATGCAGTGATCAACAGGTTCATCTGTTCAGAGCCGGCCGTCACTGCCATCTGCAATTTTCCCCAGCTAAGGAAGTGCAGCAGCACAAACGAATCAATCTCCGTTCGCACCTGTGACAGTGGAAGTCCCGGCGCTCCACTTCGCAGTGGAACAATTCTCGTTCCAGACTTACGCTCGAATGCATTCAGCCATCCTAGATCCAGCCACGGCGCCGGCGGTGCATCCAGATTGAAACTGCCATTCTGTGCAGGATCGAAAATCGTCGGCGTCGATGCCGCGCGATTTACCGGAGCAAAATACGCACGCACGCGCCTGGCAATTAGCGGTGTCAGCGGTATTGGAGTGATCGCAGGTGTACTCATTGCTCCCCCGGTTCTTCGTAGCTAAATACGGACACCATTGCGGTGCGCAGCAATCGATCGCGCTCTACCTTGACTGGATGGAATGTTGCTTCTGTCCAGAAGATCTGGGTCTCCATTGCGGTTGCCGGGGACTGTGCGTAGCTCATCTTTTGCGAAGTGTTCGGCTTCAATAGAGACATCAACTCTGCGTCCATCTCCGTCAACATGGCCCCACGATCCATGCCAAAGTTTCCACTTGTCCCCTCGGTCATGTACTCGATCTCGCACTCCATCTGGAGCAACACTTCTGACAAGTAAGGATCGTTGTGCAGTCCCAGCCAGCGCAGTACAAACACATTCGACGGTGGCTGTGCAGTCACCAACTCATTGCTCTCCACCAGGATTCCTGGCCGCGTCACCCCGCGCAAATAGATCGTGCGATTTGGATTCAACGCTGCCAGTCGATTGCGCAATGTAATGTAAAAAGTATTTTGTGCGTTCTGCATGGCGCTTCTCCTTACAGCGTGATGCTTTGCGGTCCGCGTAATACCAGCCGATATATATATGGCCGGCCGAATGCCTCGGCTTCGGCAGCGGCCTCGATCGGCATCAACTCGCCATCGACAAACACTCCAGTCGCCATCGCAAATAATTGATCGGTCGAGGCCAGTTGCAACAGTCCCAGTTGAGCCTGAATGGAAGAGGCCGAAACCAGCAATTCATAGCGGTTCACCTTGCCATCTCGAAGCTCAGGCCGAACACGGCGAAATACCGCAGGCGACAGAGGAATGTCCTCATAAGAGGGGGTGCTTTCGCCCAGTTGCTCATCATCCGAGCCTGCGACAGCAGGCGTCGGCAGGCGCAACAGTACCGTCGTTCCACCCAGGCAACGCAGCAAAGCGTCCGCTGCCCGCTGTTGCGTTGCCGTTGGATTTCTTACGCTTAAGTCGGTGCTCATCGCTCACCCCAACATCGTCGCTACATAGGGCTGCAGCATCGCGGCCACCTGCGGATCGATTAGAGAATTTGAAAAATATGCCATCTGCATGGTGTCGATCCGGCTGGACTTAACATTCAGTCCTGGTGTAGCTTGTGCATTTTTTACAATTTGTGCACATGCCACCTGCACCGTGTACGGAATTGCTGCAAGGCCCGCCGTATACACCACGTCCACTTCGTTGTAAGGCAGCCCCAGAATGTTCATAGGAAAGGTAAGCTCGCCTGTATTCGGAACGAAGTCCACATCGGCGATGTTCAAATTGCTCCATGCCCCCGGCAGTCCGAATACCCAGGCAATCTGCTCGTAGGAAGGATCGATCAATTCCCCACGGCGTGGCCGAATGTACCGGGCCTGTACCGAAATCAGAGGAGATGTATTTGGAGCGATTGGCAGCAATGGCAGATAGCTAAGCCGTACTGTTTGCGCATGCGCGGTAATGCGCATGCGTTCTTCGTATTGGGTCGGATTCAAGCTTGTCCGATGGCAATACGAATCGATCAACGCAGACGCCATTGTGATCCAGTCGTCGGTTGTATCCGCCGGAAGACCATAAGTCGCATAGTCGGTTGGCAGCAAATATCCCATAAAAGTCCTCCGGTGGTGAGTTCCAGCTCTGTGGTGCGTGGAAACTGAGCAAAGAAATGGAGGCAGAAAAGGGCGGCTGGCCTCAGTTACGGGGTCAGCCGCCCTTGCTGCAATAAAAGTCCAAATTGCCCTTATAGCCCTGGATTACCGATCGACGATCACCTGATAGTGAGCTCCTGCGGCCGCCATCTTGACCACTGGTGCGCCGAACTTCACAACAACATACTGTGAAGCCAGCGATCCGGGAACGCCAAGTTGAAATACCCGAGGGTTCGGATCGCTAAGCCAGTGATATTCGATCAGGTCTTCTGTCACAATGTACGCTGGTAATTGTGCCGTACCCGATCCCGGTACACCCGTGTAGGCAAGGGTCCAGTCTGGAATGAGCGGAAGCTCCCCAGCCTGGGTCACCAGTGTTTTCACGGTAAACCCGCCGTTGATCTCCTTCGTATGCAACACCACGTTGAACTCGGTCTTCATTTCGCGATCAATCAAGTCAAGCAACACCGGGTTGGCATAGATGGCTGTCGGCCGCACAGCATAGTTGCTGTTGGCAACCATCAGTGCAATGGTTGCCTTCAGATTATCCACGATCGGTTCAGTCGTGGTAATTGTCGTCGTAAACCCGCTTGCTGCAATCTGTGCCGCCGCCCCGAAATACTGGGCTGTAGTCGGAGTGCTCAGGGAGGTATCCGTGCCATTCCACAATGCAAGATCGTGAATATGCATCACGCCTTCAATCGTGTCTGCAAGGTCCTTCGCCTGCAAGTAAGCAAACTGGCTCTGCTGATTGCCGAGTTCGATGTCGAACAGGTTGTAGTTGATCTGCGCGACCAGCGCCTTCAGAGGAACAGCGCGCTCTACTCTCGTTGGGCTTACTACCGGCGCCGAAATACTTCGGGGATCCACAAACCCGGTCGCAGCGGTCGGCTCTGGAATTGCGGTTTCCTCAAAGTAGCGTGAGGGATGGCCCGTCGCCGGCACCTGCTTGATGCGTTGGCCGAAAAGTCCTCGGCGGCGAACGATGTCGGTGATCTCTGTTTGGTAAATCGGAACTTCAATTGCGCCTGGCCCGATGTAATCTGCGGCAGCGTGGATGTCGTGGAAATTGGCGTTCATTCTGTCCTTTCACTGGCCCTTCGGCCGTGGTTGGCGGTGGAGTCGATCTGGAAGTCTAAAAAGCTTGGCCTGGCATGTCTCGTGCATCATCGCAGTCCGACAATAGTCATCGCCATGCTTTTATGTTGAGCAACCGTGCTTAGTTGAGCACTCCTGCCCGCAGCAATTGTGATTTCACTGCGATCCGTTGCTCGATGCTGAGTCCGGCCAGGGCTGCATCCAGCGAGCCAGCTTCGATGGATTCCAGAGAGGAAATTCCCTGTTTGGCCAGCAGAGATACCGTCGCTGCGGTCACAGTCTTGCGCCCCATCGCAATGGAAGGAGAACTCTGCGCTCTCAACTCCGCGATCTGCATCACGGCTTCGCGTAGCTTGTGCTCCAATTCATAAATGCGTTCATTGCTAACCCCCTGCGACGTATTGGGTGCCTGCTCTACTGTCGCAACAATCTTCTGCACCTGTCCCGACATAGTTATGTGCTGTTCTTCCAGTCGGCTCACGGTCTGCTCCAAGAGACTCGCTGCGCCTGCCAGCCGATCCAGCATCATTGCCAAAGTTTCAAGAGAACGTTCTGCTCCTTGCTCCATACTGATTGCTCCTTTTTCTGTAGGTGCCAAACTGTCGCCGGAAGGCAACCGCTTGCACTGGGTTGTATTCGGCCCTTGAGTATTCACTGGTCCTGAATTAGGCTGCCCCGCAATACGCCGCCAACGAAACTCCGTGTCGACGCATTACGTGAGGTTTCAACCGAAACGAAGTCTGCCGGTAGGCCGCTTTGTCACGCAGCAGAATTGCAGCCCCGGTAAAGGTCACGCGATTCAGCTTCCATATTGACGCCCGCATGTCTTCGACATGCGCATCGGCAAGTTCGTAGGACATGCCCATACTTCCCGCTGTGAGATCGTGCAGTTTCGCTTCGACCTCAGGGAAGTCGCGTGCATACAGATATCCGCCGACCATCAGCCGATGGCCAACAATGTCTGCGGACGTTAAAATCCCGCATTTGCTGCGCGCGTCATGACCGTCCCAGTCCGGCCGAAAATCCACTGCCATCCCCAGCAAAGATGGCAACGCTGCCTCTGCTGCAGTCCGGGTCAATGTCACTCGGTGGCCGCGTGATCCGCTCGGTGCGCGATCGCTGGGCACGTCGACCAGCGTCAACACTCCTTCAAACGGCATCCGGTTTGGATGTCCCTGGATGGCTGGGAACTCGACCGCCATTGCGTCCAGTCTCATGTGCTCTCCCTGTTCTTTTTGGGTGATGTGGTTGTCATGTGGGCTGTGGTTGCAGCCCGCAGTTTGGTCCCAGTACCGGCGCCTACGGCTCACCGGCCGTGCTGGCAGATTCAGATACCGCTCTTTCCATCTGCAAAGTGGGCGCCAGTGGACGTAATCCGCGCTGCGCCCGTACCTCGTCCACCGTCAGAATCCCAGCCTTCAGCAGTGCCGTTTGAATCTGGACAGTTTCCATCTCATCCCCGACATCGAGATCATTGAAAACAAATTCAAACTCACGCCAGCCAAGACGCTTGCAAAATAGGTCGCGAGTGAAATGCTCGGCCAACATTCGCGCAATCGGAGCAATCGTGCTTCGAAAAGCTTCATCCAGAAGTTCCTGTGCCGTGTTCCGATTAACGTCATTCTCCAGCCCCAATAGCATCGGCGGAAGACCGAAAGCATTCGCGATCATCCGGATGAGGAACTCCTGCCATTGCAGTCGGAGTTCCGCATCGGTGCCGCCCGTAAATTTCAGCACTTCAGGCTTCTGTTCGCACGTCAGCAGCGGCACCCGCCCTGTTCCCTCGATCTCGTCCTGCCACCAGCGCAGCAGGCGATTGTGATGATCCGGCGTCGTCTCATTTAGCCAAAGTGCATACTGCACAACACTGTTGCTCGCGAGCCTTCCAGCGTACCTATGCGCAGCCAGAAAACTGTTTACTGTCTCGAACGCGACTTCCAGCGATCCCAGCCCAAATGGAGTGTGAGAGCGTGGATTCAGTCGGATATACATCAATTCATTGTCGTAAAGAGGAATCTGCGACCCTGGCCCGACGCTGTTCGTGTTCTGCGCATAGCGCGGCGAATTCTGATCTCCATCCCACTTGGCATTCAGCTGGATCGTCGCGCCATCCACAGGCCAAAGGGCAAAAGGCCGCTCTGGATCTTCTGTCCGCTCCATTTCGATCGCGCCAAAGCCGCCCACCAGCGCGTCTTCCAACGCCTGCTCCACTACGGAGCGAAAGGAGTCTGAATTGTTTGGCTCTTCCAGCGTTCTCCGAAGGATTTCCATTCTGACGTGGGCATCGGGAACATCGGCCAGGGTATATCCTCGCCGCAACTGTATCTGCCAATCCATGCTCGCAATGCGATCTTTGATGACATTGATTGCCCGTCGTGGAACAGGGTTTTCCGCAAAACGTCGCAGATTTGCGGGTGTTCCCTTCGGCAATAAGGCATTCGGTGGACGCACTGGCCCCAGAATAGAGGGAAGGGGCACGGTCTTGCGCTGCGCTCCATCGACACAGGCAGCCGCCATATCGATTGCAGGTTCAGCAGTGGGTTGTCCTTCGCGGCGCGCTGCTTGATCGCTCCAAATTCTATCGAGCATTGTTTTCCAGCTCACTGTCTCCGCCTCTCTGTTCTGTCGTTCGCTTGATGATGTAAATGGGTCTTCGATTTTGCGTCCATCGCAAACAAAAGAGCGTGGCTTTGGGCCACGCTCTTTTGTTTGCGATAAATCTCTTCCCCGAGTTCTTACATTCTCAATTCTTCCCGTGCTCGCTCGGCGATGCGCGGCAGATCTGCCACAGTTAGTACCCGAATCTGGTTCCGCTCCATCGTTTCCACGCCAAACCTGTACTGTTCGACCCGATCTTCTTCAGCACCCCTGGCAAGGACCTCTTCCGAGTTCTTCCCCAAAAGACCGCGCAAGGGCTCCACGATGGCTGTCAGCTCCAGTGCTGCATTTTCTACCCGAAGCACTCCCTGTGCCATCTGCGGAGCACTGAAGGCAAGTACTTTCGCTGCCTCCAGATCGCCTTCTAGAGAGACCGCCTGAAACATGCGAATAACTCCATTTGGTCGATATCCGCAGTCGATCCGCAGCGGATCCCCAGGCTGCGTATACATCGCCGCCTGAATTCGCTTGCGCATCACATTCCACACTCCAACCGCCTCAAATTGCCTTCGGATCGACGTAGAGATGGCTTGGCGTCCGCTGGCTCTCCGCGCCTCACGTTGCTTCCTGCTCTCGATATACATCCGGCTCAGTAGTTCAATCTCTGCCGGTATCGAATCTGCCAAACAAGCCTTCGGCTCGGTGATCTGCAGCATGTTCGAAAAACTGTCCTCCAACGCCTTCATCATCGATGCGGTTTCGCTTGCTCCGTTTGAAAAGCGCTCCCGTACTTCATACTCCAACGCTTCCAGCATCCCAGTGTCGGCTTCAGGATCAACACATCGCACTCGGGCCCAATCGCGGGTAAACCGCACGCGTGCAGTCTCCGGCCGACCGGCTTCTCGCAGCACTACTCCAATATTGATGAACTCATTCTTCACCGTGTCCGGCACGTACCGAACCAGAAAGAATTCACACTGGATGCGCTCACTGTTCACGTCTGTTCGCGTTCCTTCCGTCTGCTAACCAACTGCGAGGCTCTACCCTTTCCCTCAGCCTGCCTCAAACCCCTCTTCATTCTCTATCTTTTTCTGCTCCCGAAACTGCCCCTCGATGCTCACGCTTTCCATTCCTACCCATTTCGGAAATGGCACCCTCGTACTATCCCGAAACTGCACAATTAAATCGCGCACTCGTTCGCGTCGGGCCAGCAGAGTCACTGTCAGTCGTTCCATCTCTCGCAAATCCCCCCCGTACCAGTTTGGAGGAACAGTTTCCGCGATTTGCCACACAGAATCCGGCTTCATCTGTTCAATGCGACTCAACCAGGGCTCGAAGCTTGCCCAGCCCGTCACATCAGCGTACACCCGATTCCGGCCATACACCCCACGAAGTGGGGCATCCGGAAAGGTCCACTCCCCAGCGTGAAAACAATATCCCTGATCGACAAAATTTGCCGTGTACCGCTTTTCTCGAGGCTTTCGATGAAACACAGCCTGCCTGCCATTGCTGTTGCAAGTCCATTTGTCCAGTGCCAGTATTCCGGCGAACTCGGTCAGATTCCGTACGTCAGCCAGTTGTTCTTCCGGCAGGTAATCGACGACGTGGCCCGGCATCAGACCTCCTGCGTATCGAGACCCGAATTGCAGCCCAGCCGCGCAACGCTCTTGACGACGACCGGTATCCATGTAAAGTTCAGGAGTGTTATCGATCAACCATTCGCTGACTTCCACCACCTCCGTTGCCGGAACAGAAAGACCAACGGCTTCAGCCAGGCGGGTCGCAAACAACTCATTCGCCAAAACCCTCAAATGCTGCGGATTGTTCTGAAACTTGACCACATAGAGATGACTGTCCGAGCCCAGCATCAGATGACTCTGTGCGCCGCCTCGCATCCGCCGGATCTGCTGTATCGCGATGACTGCCACCGGATGCTTCGCTCCTTCAACGTTCGTTCGAGTTTGCCCTACGATAGAGTACCCGCTCCCGAATTGTAACCTGAAGAGAATCTGAACCGATGCAACATCGAGACCATCGCTAACCACCTGACCCGATCTATCTTTCCCATGGCTCCGAATCAGCGATGGTATTGCGCCAGATCCAACTTCCCTATCGGTCTATCCTCGGCCGCTCGGTCATTTCTGCACGTGCTTGTAATGCAATCGCCATGGCCATCACACAATCGTCATGCACACCTGCCGCCGCGCCGGTCCGCCCATCGCTTTGCCTCACAAATGTTCGGCATTCTGCCAATAGTCTGGAACTGGAGAAAATCTCTGGTCCGCTTGTTAAAGCGACCCCCAGCAGCGCAACCATCGCCGGTCGTGTGAATGCCGTAGTTAGCCAGCCTGCTTGCCCCCGCTGTTCATAGATGGCCGGGTAGCGTTCAATCGTGCTCAAGTACGCCAGCACAGCCATGCCATGATTATTTCGCTCAACTACGAGCATGGCCCGGTTATATTCCTTTGCCAGTTCCGCGCATAGTTTCGCCAATTCTTGCGGTGCGATATGCCCTCGCAATTCTGCACACTGCAATCCAGAACGTTGCTCAATCACCTGGATCGCAGCATAATCTCCGTCTGTACCGCCTCCGGCCGGATCGACACCCACCAGATATGTTCGCCCCGGCTGGGGCGGATACCAGATCCATAACTGCCCATTGCACCGTCTTTCCGGTGGTTCATGCACTTGCTGGGCCCGTCGAGCAATACATTCCAAATCAAAGACGCAGTCTCCACTCGCCAGGAAACACGATTCAGGGCTTTCCGCATATTCCTGCGCCGCAATTTTCCGAAAGTTAGTATGCAGTTGGCGACGAAAGCCAATTTTTTCTGGCGACATTTGATTTTGTTCCGCAAGTGCGCGTTCTTCTATCGTCCACAGCGCTTCCGGAATCGCTTGCCCAACGTAAGCTGGCTCCATCCACCAGGGGAAGAAGTGCCGAACGATTCCCGTTTCTTCCGCACGTTGCCATTGATCGTAAAAATAGCCGTGCGCCCCATTTGGCGTTGATTCCAGAACGAGCTCTCCATGCGGGACTAAAGCAGCGCTCAGGCTCGCCATCGTCTCAGAAGCATCACCGCTCCACCTTGCTATTTCCGAGCAGTGAAGGTTTTGGATCGTCATCCCACGGCCCGCATTTCCGTCCGCAGCACTCTCTACTCGATACTCGCTATCTAATTCTGGAAATAGAATCTGCCTCGTGTTTACGCGTGAAGTACGCAATACTCCTCTACGCAACCCCTCCGGCAACAGATCGTAAAATCGATGAACGATGCGGAAGATTTGTTCCGCAGCTTCCCGATTATGTGCCACTTCCACCGTAAGGGTTCCGGGCTGTGTAATAGTTTTTAGAAAGAAACGGCCAGCAATCCAGGTACTAATCCCCATCTGCCGTGCTTTCAGCACGATGTTTTTCGTGCCCCGCCTTTGTTCGTACGTCTGTTGCGCGGCATTCGCTTCCAAGGGAATGATCTTTCCCTGTCGATCGCGAACTCGTAACAGTGCCCGCGCTAGCCACAGCGACAAGCCACCGCTACCAAGTTCAGGGGAATGAAAATCCAATCGCTCTCCCAGCCACAACAGACGCTCCCGATCACTGCGCCCTTCCAAGCAGAAAGCTGCTTTGGTTTGCTCTGTATCTAAATTGTCCATTCCATTTCCACAGAAATTGCCTGCGAGAAGTTCCAGTCATTTCTTCCGACGTCCCAGACGAAAGCAGGCCCTGCTCACAAAATCCGTCAGGCACATCTGATTTGCTTTCAAGCAGCTTTACTAGATTGCGCAGGCTTCATCAGCGCGCACACCGGTACCACGCTTGGATCTGTCCAATTCTGCTCCGGCGTCGGCAGCTCCGGCCCCGGAAACTGCAGCGGCGAGCGACTCGCCAAACTCATCACGTACATCAACCCCGAGCAGTAGTACTCGCCTTTCGGATGCGCCACCGGCAACAGCTTCAGCAGCTTGTGCCCAACCATGGTCACTTCCTGCTCCCAATCGTAGCCGTCTTCCAGCACATCGAACCCTGCATTCAGTTCGTCGAACTTCTGCATGTCGCCCACCGCTGGCCGTCGCGCCAGCGCCAGATCGCCGTCGTACGCATCCACATAATCGCGCAGCTTGCCGACGTGTACCCCACGCGCCAGCGTCGCCTCCAGCGTCAGCCATTGCCCCGCATGCGCCGGCAGCCAGCAAAACAGCACATGGCTGAACGGCGAATGGGTAAAATCCTCAATCGCGCGACTCACCGGCGCACGCCCAGAACAAAACAGCAGGTCGCCCCAACGCAACTGCTCGTAGAAATCCGCCTTCGTCACCCGCGCAATCCCCGAGCTTGCAATCGAATCGATATGCGCAGCCATTAAACTGTCGGCACCGGCTGCGCCAGCGTCGCCAGGTCAGGCGTTCCGGTTTCGCCGGCCATAAACGCGGCAATCGCATCCGCAACCGCTGTTTCCAGCGCCTGAATATTGCTGATCGCCTGCGCGCTTAACCCTGTCTGCTTGCTGGTCGCCTGCAGAATCCCAACCATGGCGCCAAACGCCGCCAGCGTGTCCTGCGTCTTGGTCTGTCCGCTGCCAATGCTTTGCAGCAACGGCATCAGCGCATTCTCAATCCCACTCGCCAGCACCGTCATGCCCGGTGGCACAACGCCTGCGGCCGTCAAGCCGGTCAAGGTCACGTTGGTAAATAGCTGCACCAACGACAGCCAGCTCGGAACCGCCGGAGTTACTGTGGCTGCTCCCATCACTTGCCTCCTTGCGCTAACGTCGATTGCGCCGTCGCCTGCAGTGCGGTTGTCTTCGCCAAAGCCGTCGAAACTTGCGCCTGCGTGGCCGTGCCGCCGCTGTACGCCACAAAGATCGCGTCCGTCGCATTCAAGCTGCCCGCAAATGCATCGAACGCCCGCTTCTGGCCGGCCGTGAGGACCAACTTGCCGTCGGCTACGCTGGCAGCAATGTCCATTCCAAACTTGTGCGCCGCCTGCAAGCTGGCATTCGTGGCCTGCGCAAACGTCAAGGTTGGCGCGCTCGATGTGCCCGTGCGGACGGCCTTGCATCCCGTCAACAGCGCCAACGCCAAAATCCCTGCAACAATCGTCTTCATGGTTGCTTCTCCTGGTCTTTCTGCTGATGCTGAAACATGGCGATACCGCCGCCAATCATGCCGGTCCCGC
>JAEHJW020004400.1_pt1 | contig 13878 bp, 20 predicted proteins | sample 9271431 | NCBI WGS metagenome assembly JAEHJW02
CCACGTGGCGCAAGCGGCTTCGTCTTCCGACGCGATACACGATGAAAGAGGCAGCCGAACGTAGAGAGGCGATTGCGCCGATGCTTGCCGATTTCGCCCGCCGCGGCCTGACGCTCCAGCAGATGGCGGACCGGCTCGGCAAGTCCGAGAATGCAGTGAAAAAGTGGATTGATAAGCTGGGTATTCGCCGCAGTCAGCGGCCTGCCAATCAGGTCATGACCTCGCGTATCTGCATTCGGTGCAGGCGTCCGTTCATGCACCTCGATCCGCCGAAGGTAAAGCGGCTGTGTCACAGCTGCACCGGCTACGCCAACGACCACGCGAGCGCGCTCGCATGACATCTCTTCGCCGCCCGTCGCCGGCCGTGCGGTTCGAAGTAGACTGCGCCGGCACGTATGGACGTTTCTCCTCCCTGTGCGCTTTCGGGCGCCAACTCGCCCCGCTGGCTTTGGCTGGCGGGGCATTTCTTATTGCCCATCCGCATCGTGGTGATGCGGTGCCGGGCGCGGTCAAGGTTTCGGCGCTGGCCGCGTCCGGTCGTTATCGGCGGCGCGGTGCCGTCGTGCTGGTGCCGGGAGCGGTGGACAGCCTGCGCCGCATCCCGGCTCCAGTTGGTGGGCCGCGTGGCCCCGAATTTTCGTCGTTCATCGGTCGTCTCCGTCTCGTTGCTGAAGCGGAGGATGGCTCATGCGAGACGGTATTCATAGGGACAAAAGTTCCCCTGCAAGGGCAAGTCGGATGAGTGCATCCGCAGCCACTGCATTCATCCGCGAGAGATACGCGCCGCTCCGCAATTCGCCAAAGCTGCTGGCGCGGCTTTCAGGAATGAGCCCGAAACAGTGCGGGAAATGGCTGCGCGGCGAGGCCGAGCCGTCCGCAGGCGCTTTGATCACACTCGCCCGGAACGATGACGAGTTTCGGGCGCATCTGATTTCGTTCTTGGAGAACGCATCTTGAAAATCCCACCAATTTTTCGCCCCCGTCGCGCGCGGGTCTATGGCTCATTAACCTGCGAAATCACGGCGTATGTCGGCTTCGGCTGGCTGCCAGATGAGGAGCAGGCCGAAATTCTCGACTGGCTGTGTCTGGGCTTTTGCCGTCTGGGCATCGTGCGGGGCTCAACGTCGGATGCGCTCCTGCGGCGGGTGGTGAAGGCTACGGCGAGGGTGCGGGTATGACCCCCTACGTCGCGGACGCTGGCGCGGCCCTCCCCATCCCACACCCATGCGACGACACGCGGGCGCGGATCAGGCTGCCAGTCTGTGACTGCGGCGCGGTGTCCGTCGCGTTTTCCCCATTCCATGAACCGAAGCCCCGCGCTTGGTGCGCGGCGTGCTGGAACAAGCAATTTGGAAAGGTTTTCAGGAATGACCAATCCCCTCGTAGATATTGAATTTACACCGTTCCCGAAGATCGGACGTCTGAAACGCGGATGCGTGATTACAGAAAAAATTGACGGCACGAACGCGGCAGTTCGCGTCCTCGTCGGCTCGCGTGTTCGAGAAGGGGTCCGCGGAGTCGAGGTGGACGGCCATACACTTTTCGCACAATCGAGGTCGAGATTCATCTCGCCGGGCGACGACAATTTCGGGTTCGCGGCTTGGGTTTGGAAAAACGCGCCCTTGCTCGTCACTCTGGGTGAAGGTCTTCATTTTGGCGAGTGGTGGGGCGCCGGTATTCAGCGCGGCTACGGAATGAGCGAAAGGGTGTTCAGCTTGTTCAATGTTGGAAGATGGCGCGAGCCTGCTGCGCTTCCAGAATGCTGTCGTCTGGTTCCTGTCCTTTTCGAAGGCGACTTTTCTATTGATGCCGTCGACGCCGCGCTCGACGCCTTGCGAGTGCATGGGTCGGCGGCTGCACCCGGCTTTAACAACCCGGAAGGGGTCGTCACATTTCACACTGCGACCCGCACGCTTTTCAAAACCACCCTCGAAAAAGACGACGCACCGAAGGGACGAGAGTCGTGACCGACATCGGACACAACAGCGGCGAGACCGAAACCGGAGGCGTGGCAGCGGATCGGCTGCGCAGCATCGTGGAGCGGGTGGAAAATCTCGATCAAGAGCGCAAGGCATTGAGCGATGACATTCGCGACGTTTTCAAGGAGGCATCCAGCGCGGGCTTCGATATCAAAGCCCTCCGCGCGCTGATCCGCATCCGCAAGCAGGAGCCGGCCGAGGTCGAGGAGCAGGAGCTTCTGCTTGATACCTACCGCCGGGCGATGGGGATGTGATGGGCCAGCGCATCGCCTTTACCCTTCCGCTCCTGCTGCCACTCCCAAACCGCCGGCGCGGCACGCATTGGGCCGTGCTGAGCAAGGAGCGCAAGCGCCTGGCGACCGAGATATGGGCCGCGCTGGGCACCCAACAGCCCGCGCAGCCGCTCGCCCGTGCCCGCGTCACGATCTGGCGGCACAGCGTGCAGGAGCCGGACACGGATAACCTCTTCGGCTCGTGCAAGGGCGTTCTCGACGCGCTCCAGCCCGCGACCGAACGGCGCACCTACGGCCTCGGCGTCATCACGGATGACCGACCGTCGCTCTGCGATCTGCGGGCTAAATGGGTCAAGGCGCCTCATCGCACGGATCAGCGGACGGTGGTTGAGGTGGTGGAATGGCTCGACGCCTCCGCGTGACCCTCACGCCAGCCCAGCGCCGGTTCGCCGCAGCCGAGATCGCGCCCATCGCGACTGGCGCACCGGCCTGCGAGCGATGCAGCGGACGCGGCTTCGTCCTTACCCCAGATCACGACATTGACGCGTGCCCCGACTGCACGAGGCGCGCTGAGCAGGAATGGAAGGTGCAGAGATGAAAAAGAACGACCAATGGATGCCGCTCTACATCGCGGACTATCTGGCGGACACGCAGCACCTCAGCGCGGAACAGCATGGCGCCTACCTTCTGCTCCTCATGCAGCAATGGCGCTTAGGCGCGCTCCCCCTTGATATTTCTGAATTGGCCATGATGGCCCGGATCGACCTGTGCGGATTCAGGCGCCGGGTGTGGCCTAAGCTTCTGAAATTCTTTGATGAAACGCCGGGCGGTTTTGTGCAGAAACGCCTTGCCGCTGAACGGGCTCATGCGGACGAGGTTTCAGCAAAGCGGGCGAAAAGCGGTCGCAAAGGCGCCGGTAGTCGCTGGCAAACCGACGCTGAAACAAATGGCACCGATGACGATAACGGCCCGCAAGGCGATAACAAACCCGATGGCAAACCGATAGCAAATGCCATGGCAAACGCCTCGCAAATCTATGGACAACGCGCGCGGACGCAACCGACACCATCACAAGATAAGAAAGAACCCCTATCCTCACTTCGTTCGGATATCCCCCCATCGCAGCCCGAGCCCGAACCGGAGCGACCATCGAAGCCTTCCCGCCGAGCGCAAGTGCCGCCGGATTGGCGACCATCCGAGCGGGATCGCAACTTCGCGGTTTGCCACATGCCCGAGGCCGCCGTCGACCGCGAGGCCGCGCAGTTCGTCGATCACCACCGCAGCCGAGGCACACCGTTCCGCGACGTTTCCCGCGCCTGGCAGACCTGGTGCCGGAATTTCTCGAAGTGGAACCGCCCGAAGCCAACGCCAGCGCCGCGCCAATCGAACCTCGCCTGGATGCACACCGCTGAGCCGGAGGATTGCGCCGGCCCGACCATCGACCAGACCGGGATGACCCTGCAATGACCCAGATCGCCAAGTCCACCAACGCCGACCGCGCCCCCATGCGCCAATGGCTGACCACGCTGAACGCAGCAGTCCGCAACCCTCAGTCCGAAGCAGACCTGCTGCGCCTGCGCCTGCCAGCCATCGCGCACACTACCAGCGACCTGCCCCCCGAGGCTTGGAACCCCAGCACCCTTCGCACCGCGATGGAGCGGTTCCAGTTTTGGCCCAGCGCCGCTGAAATCCGCGAGGTGCTGGCGGACTGGACCCGCGAGCAGCGACCCGCAACCGTCCGCATGGGCGCCGAGACAGGCATCGGCCACGCCATCGAGCGCATCGCCGGTCCCGAGCAATGCGGCCGCAGCCCGGAGGAGGTCGAGCACGTCAAGGCGCAAGTCGCCGCGCTCAAAGCCGAGATGGCCGCCGACGCCACGACAGGCGAGCGACCGAAGCCGAAAACAGCCTACCTCGACCGCATCGCGCTGGCCCGCATTGCAACGCCGGCCATCCTCGCCACGCGCCCCGACCTCCGCGCCGCGCTCGACGCAGCAGGCGAGGCGTGATGTGCCCCGGTTCAGTCTCCGCGATCTCTACCTCAACGGCGACCGGCTGCCTGACGACCCAGCGGAGCGCGACGCTTTCCTCGCCGAGCAGCGAGCCGAATTACGCGGCCTGCGAATGGTCGCGGACTGGTGCCACCCGTGCCGCAGAACCCGCAGTCAGCGCGAGTGCAGCGCGATGAACGCGAAGGACACGACACGATGAGCAAGCGCGAAATGCCGCCACAACGCCACGCGCCGACCTGCGATTGGTGGACAGATCAATACCCGTGGGAATGCACGTGCGGCGCGATCCGAACCGCCGCGCGCGCGTCGAAAACCGATAAAGAACAGGCGCAGCCGTGAAACCGCACAGGAAGCCGCTACAGGCCGTTTTGGTGTCCGGTGGCATCCCAAACGCCAAAAACGCCGAACGGCCGCTGGCGGCCCCTCTACGGCGCGGGAAACGGCATTCTAGCATCACAACCACCCAGCACGAAAGGAATGCAGGATGACTGAACCAACCGACCGCGAGCGCGTGGCTCAGGACTTGTGTGCACAAGAGGGCGGCGCTTGCCAGTGCCTCAAAGAGAAGACAGCCCCCTGCTCGTATATGCTTGCCATTGCCGATCGCGCCATCGCCCTCGGCGCAAAGCCCCCGGCTGATCCGTTCCAGAAATTAATGCGGGAGGTAATGGATATCTGGGAACGAGACAGCGTCTCTCATCAAGGCCCGTATGCGGCAAGGGTGGAGATGATCGTCCTGCACGTCTTGAGGCGCGCGAAGGAGATGGGGCTGTGAGCAATCCTGATTTTGCCGACGACCTCGGCCCAGCAGCCCAAGCCCGCGCGTCACGCATCGTCACCATCGGCGGCGAGCGCAAGAGCGCGATCAAAGCCGCCAAGGTCGAGGCGCGGCGCTATGACGTGGAGTGCCGGGTGGACGCGCTCAACGCTTGGGGTCAATTATCAGACCGCCAATGGGCAGCCGGCGTGCGCTTTCGCTTCCACTGGCGGCACTCGACCTGGCACCCACGCGTGACCGCGAACTACGGCGAGCAGGCGCACACGCAAAGCCGAAGCACTGAACCGCCGCCGCTCGATCGTAGCGTGCATGTGACCCGGCTCGATGAATGGGCGCAGCTTCTCACGCCGCCAGAATGGGCAGCAATGGCCGCCGTGGCGGGCGAGGATGAATCATGCGCCGGCAAACTGCGCCTCGTGCAGTCCGCGTGCAACGCCATTGCCGACAATCTCAAGATCGACAAAGAGTTCAGCCGGCGCTAAGTGCGAAATCCCTTGACAGACCGCCCTTTGCTATGCCAGACAACATGCGTATCATTGCGCCTCGGGGAAACCTGAAGGCGCTTTTTGTTTTGGAATCAATCACATGGCAAAGCTTACCAAGGGCGAGCGCAAGGCGCTTCCTGCAAAGGATTTCGCCGGCCCTGGTCGCACGTTTCCCGTCGAAAACCGCGCGCACGCCAAGGCTGCGATCATGGACAGTAAGGGCAAGTCGGATCGCAAACAGATTGTCCGCAAGGCCGAGGCTGAACTGAAGCGGACTGACAAGCGGAAAAAGTGAGCGACAGCAGGCGCGCGCCGCCTCTCGACACGTCGCCCGAGAAACAGCGGGCGCGGGGTGGAAGGCCGAAAAAGCCGGAGCACCAAAAGATCACCACGCGAGCGCGTGAAATCATGGAACGTGACGGCGTTGGGTTTCAAAAGGCCAAGCGTCGGGCTTGGCGCGAAATTCACCCGGAATGGGCAGAGAAAGGCTCGCCCGTAAGTCCCAAAGTGCTGAAGGATTACATCCGTTCGCGCGTGCCGGACCTGATTGATGAGACTATCGACATTGCGCTTGACCCGAAACACCCGCGCCAAATGGACGCGCTCAAGACCATGCTTGAACAGGGGATCGGCAAGCCCACGCAGCCGCTGGAACACACCGACGGCGACGGTAAGCCGCTGGCTCTCCAGGTGACTTTCGTCAAACCCAAATGAGCGTCCAGTTCCCAGCTAAGCTTGCGCCGCTGTTCGATCCGGCGCGCTACAAGGTGCTGTATGGCGGGCGAGGGGGCGCAAAGTCGTGGAGCGTGGCCCGCGCGCTCCTGATTAAGGGGGCCGAACGACCGTTGCGCGTGCTGTGTGCCCGTGAATTCCAGAACAGCATCGCGGATTCGGTTCACCGCGTTCTGTCCGATCAAGTCGATGAGTTGGGGCTATCCAGCCTCTACACGATTGAAAAGGCGAGCATTTTCAACGATCTCGGAACTGAGTTCGTTTTCGCCGGCATCCGCAACAACGTCTCACGTATCAAGTCATACGAAGGTGTTGATATCGTGTGGGTGGAAGAGGCGCAGACGGTCTCAAAACACTCGTGGGAAGTGCTGATCCCGACGATACGCAAGCCGGGTTCGGAAATCTGGATCACGTTTAACCCCGAGTTTGAGAGCGACGAGACGTATCAGCGTTTCGTGGTGCACCCGCCTGGCGATGCGTGGGTGCAGAAAATCAACTGGTCCGATAACCCGTGGTTTCCCGAGGTGCTGCGGACGGAGAAGGACCAGCTACGCGAGCGTGATCCCGATGCGTGGCTCTGCATCTGGGAAGGCAACTGCCGCAAAACGCTGGACGGCGCGGTTTACGCCAAGGAGCTACGCGAAGCCGAGGGGGAGGGGCGGATCACGACCGTCCCGCGCGATCACAGCGCAGCCGTGCACACGTTCTGGGATTTGGGTTGGCACGACAGCACCGCGATTTGGCTGGCGCAGACGGTTGGGATGCAGACGCGCATCATTGGCTATATCGAGGGGAGCCAACAGCCGATCGAATACTACGTCCAGCAGTTGCAGAAACTGCCGTATGTCTGGGGCACCGACTGGTTGCCGCACGACGCGCGCGCCAAGCAACTCGGCACCGGCAAGAGTATCGAGGAAATCCTCCGCTCCATGGGCCGCAACGTGCGGATCGTGCCGCAACTGAGCGTGAACGACGGTATTAACGCAGTTCGCACGGCGTTCCCGAATTACTGGTTCGATCAAGCCACATGCGCCGATGGGCTGCAACGGCTGCGGCGGTATCGGTATGAGGTCGATCCGCACTCCGGCTCATTCGCGCGGCAACCGCTGCATGACGACGCCAGCCACGCGGCGGATGCGCTGCGATACATGGCGATCGGCCTGACGGAAAAGAGCGCCCCCGCGCTGAAGCTGAACCTGAACCCTGTCTTTACGTCGCCGCGCGCGACAAGCTGGATGGCATCGTAAATGCGCTTGAGAGTAGATGAATCCGAACTGTTCGAGGAGGCTGAAAATCGCTTCCGGCAGTGCGTGGATTACTACGGGCGCGCTTATGATCACTGGCACGAGGACTGGAAATTTGGTCACGCGGACGCGCGCAATGGCTACCAGTGGGACGCCGACATGGCGAAATCCCGCGCCATTGACGGGGTTGTGTCGCTCACGATCAACAAAACGCGGCAGCACTGCCTTCAGGTCATCAACGCGCTGACGCAGGCTGACACGTCGATCAAGTTCACGGCGGTTTCCAACGAGGCCACCGAAAAAGCCGCCGAGGCGATGGAAGGCATCGTTCGCCATATCGAGTATGTGAGCAACGCGCGCTCGATCTACCGCCGCGCGATTGAACAGCAGGTGTATGGTGGCCTCGGCTATTGGCGCGTCATTACGGATTACGCCGACGGCGAAACGCAGGACCAAGATATTTTTCTGCGTTCGGTGCCTGACCCCACTCGCGTTTATCTCGACCCGGACACAACCGAGCCGGACGGGTCGGATGCGCGTTTCGCGTTCATTTTCGATCAAATCCCGGTCGCGGAATTTGAGCGGCTTTATCCCGACGCGACTACGGATAAAGACACTTTCGGCGTGATGTGGTCGGGCGCGCAGAACGAGCGCGTAGTGACGATTGTGGAGTATTTCCGCAAAGTCACACGGCGCGAGCGCGTGTTCTTTCTCGACACAGGAAAGGCGGCTTATTCCTCCGATTTGCCGGCGGAAATGCGGCAAATGCTGCGGGACAACGACACGCCATCCCGCATGGTAGAGACGCACGAAATCCAGTGGTTCAAGTGCGTCGGTCGCGAGGTGCTGGAAAAAACGATCTGGCCGGGTGACTACATACCGATTGTCCCGGTCTTTGGCGAAGTCACCAAGATCGACGACATTTTCGACAGCGCCGGCCATGTCCGGGCGATGATCGACGCGCAACGGCAATACAACTACATGCGGAGCGCTGCCACGCAAGCGATCGGCCTGCAAAGCAAGACGCCGTTTATTGGTCCGGTCGAAGCCATTTCGGGCCTTGAAACCTACTGGGAAAGCGCAAACCGAGCGAACTACGCGATCCTGCCTTACAACGGCTATGACAGCCAAGGGCGTCCGATTGCGCCGCCTGCACGCGCTCCCGCGCCTATGATGCCACAAGCCTACATCGCCGGCACTGAAGCCGCCGCGATGGATATGCAGATGGTGAGCGGCCAGTTTGAGGCCGCGATGGGCGAGCCGTCGAACGAGCGATCCGGCGTGGCGATCCAGCAGCGGCAGATGGCAGGCGAACAGGGCGCGGACCATTTCAAGCAAGCGTTCGAGATGGCGCTCCGCCTGACCGGCAAAATCCTGTTGAACCTGATCCCGCGCATCTACACGGCCAAGCGCGTGCTGCGGATTCTCGCAGTGGATGGCAAGCAGTCGCGGCTTGTGGTCGATCCGCAGGCGCAGGCGGCTTTCCAAGAGGCCGAAAACGTCGCGGAAAACGAGGCGCAATCCATCCTCAACCCGAATGTCGGACGCTATGAGGTCGAGGCTGATATCGGGCCGGGCTTCCTGACGCGACGGCAACAGGCTTTTGCCTTCGCTGAGTCGATCCTGACCAAAGCGCCGGAATGGGCTCCCGTGATTGGCGATCTGCTGTTAAAAGAGGCGCCGTTCCCAGGCGCCGACGAAATGGCCGAACGGTTGCGCCGCATGGTGCCGCCGCAGGCGTTGGGTGGGCCGTCGCCTGAGTTGCTTCAGATGCAGCAGGAAATGCAGGCGATGCACCAAGCCATGACGGAAATGGTGCAGCGCGCGGCAGAAGAAAAACTGCGCCGCACCTCGACGGAGCAGCAAAAGGGCATTGATGCGTATAAGGCCGAAACCGATCGCATCGAAACTTTGAAAGAGATTGCGCCGGCAATTCTGTTGCCGCTGGTGCAGCAGGTGGTCGCGGAGGCATTACGCCAACCGCCGCCGCCTGAACCTTCCGCCCAGCAGTTGGGCATGGAACCGCTCGCCTCCGGTTGAGGCGCTTCGAGCGTCGTGATGACGCCCGTTCTCATGGATAGACAATGGAAGAAAATCCCGACGTAGTAACCCCCGAGGTTACGGACGCCGCTACGGCTGAGACTCCCGCCGCGCAGACAGCCGATGCGCCGCCCGCTGACGCATCAGCGCAGGGTGCCGAACCCAACCCGGCTGAACAGCCGCAACCGCAAAAAGCCCCGTGGTATAATCGACGCATTGCCGAAGAGGCAGAACGTCGCCGCCGCGCCGAACAGGAACTTGCAGAACTACGAGCGCGTATGGAGCAGCAGCCGGAAGGCCAGCCGCCCGCGCAGGATATCGACCGTCTCGTTGAAGCCAAAGCCCGGCAGATTGCCGAACAGCAGGTGCTTCAGCAGAAGGCCGCGCAAGTCTACCAGGCCGGCAAGCAAGCATTCGGTGACTATGACACTGCCGTTCAGACGCTTTCGAGCGCGATGGGCGAAGCGGTGCAGCGTCCCGAGTTTCTTGATACCGTTTTTGATCTGCCGAACGGGCACGCGGTTATCCATCATCTCGGCACCGACTTGGAAGCGGCAAACGAGATTCTGTCTCTACCGCCCCTCAAAATGGCTCGACGGCTTGAGAAGCTGGCCGATGCTCTCGAAGCCAAGAAAACTGTCCCGCGTCCTGTCAACGCTGCGCCGGAACCTATCCGCCCGGTCGGCGCGTCCACTTCCGGCTCCAAGGATCAATCCAAATGGGGGCCGGCTGAATGGGACAAATACTATCAGGAGCGGCGCCAGAATCGGTAATCGCGCCCGCGATTTACCCCTGAAACGAGCGGCTTAGGCAACCGCTCTCGCACCGTCGCGATGACGGCGCATCCCTTAGATGGAGCCAAGAACCATGTCCGGTTCGATCACGAATACCTTCCTTAACCCAGATATGATCACGAAAAGGGCGCTTCCCCTTTTCGTCAACACCAACGCCTTCCTCAAAAACATCGACCGCCAGTATTCGGACCAATTCGCCCGCACTGGCGCGAAGATCGGTGACAATCTGCGTATCAGGCTGCCGTCCGACTTTACGGTTTCCAGCGGCCCGTCGCTTTCGCCGCAGTCCATCACGCAGATCAACACCAACCTGACTGTAAGCAATCAGGAACACGTCGATATCGTCATCACCAGCGCCGACTTGGCCCTGAAGGTGGAAGAGTTCGATGACCTGATCCTGAAGCCGGCGATGAACCGCCTCGCCGGTCAGGTCGCGTCGGACGTGATGAGCCTCGTCAACACGATCCCGAATGTGTCCGCTTACTTTTCCAGCGGCACTACGGTTGGCACGCCGAACCAGCGCGCGCTGGCCGGCGCCAAGGCGCAGCTTCTGACCAACAGCGCCACGGATGGCGACATGATGGCCGTCATGTCTCCTACCTCGATGGCGAATATCTCGTCCCAGTTTTCGGGCCTCTTCAACCCGACTGGCCGGATCAGCGAGATGTTCGATTCCGGCGAGGTTGTCGGACCGGCGTTCGGCATTCAAAAGTTCATGAATGACCAGCTTGTGCCGGTCGTGACGACGGGCGGCAATGGCACGCTCCCGACGATCAACGGCGCGGGCCAGACCGGGACAACCCTGACTGTCACGGCGGCTACGAGCGGCGCTTCGCTCAACGTGGGTGACATCATCACGATTGCAGGCGTCAACGCCGTCAACCGCGTGACTCACACCTCGACCGGGCAGCTTCGCACGTTCGTTGTAACGGCGGCTTACGCGGGCGGCACCGGGACCACTCTGTCCATCTACCCGGCGCTTACTCCGCTCGGCTCCGGTGGTGCGGACGCTCCGTTTGCGACCGTCGATACTTCTCCCGCCAGCGGCGCGGCGATTTCCGTTGTTCTCGCTGGTGGTCAGACCATCACCAAGAACTTCGTGATGAAGCGCAACGCCTTCACGCTCGCGACGGTCGATCTACCCATGTATGACAAGGGCGTCGTGGACGCCGCGCGCGAAAACTACGACGGGATTTCGATGCGCTGCTTGCGGACCTATTACCCGCAGACGGACCAGCTCATCCTCCGTCTCGACGTGCTCTATGGCTACGCCGCCCTCCGCCCTGAATGGGCGTGTGTGGTGCCGGATATCGTCTAACGATGGACGATATTCGGCATCTTCTGCCGCGCCTCATGGTTGATGAGCGGGAATACCAGCATCGGGACTATCCCAAGTGGGTCACTGGCCCGCTTGGCCCAGTGGTGGTGCAGGACGCCGAGGAAGAGGCGCGCATTGTCGCGCCTCGACCGGCTCCCGAGGTTGTCACCGTGCGGCGTGGCCGCCCTCCCAAAGACAAATCTGAATGAGCGTTATTCAAGTCAACCCAAAGCAGGACCGAACCCGTCGCATCAGGCGTGCGCTTGGCAAGTCTGTGCATGGCGCCCTCAAATGCTTTGAGGACGATGTGGGCGGCTATGCGCTGGTTGTTTGGAACCAGAGGGGGGAACCGTATTCCTCGTTTTGGCAAGGTGGCTGCATCGGGCGCGGGTTAGTGCCTGCGTATGTTCATGATGCGTTGCAACGACACGTGACAGTCCAGATGGTTCAAGAAAACGTCGTTGAAGAATCGGTAGACGACGAATGAGCGGCACAACCACTCAAACGATTGGCGACCTGGTCACGCTCGCGCTCAAATTATCGGGCGCAGTGGCACAGGGCGAAACGCCGTCCGGTCAGGATGTGACGGATGCGCTCTCGCTCTGTAACCAGATGCTTGCGTCCTGGAACGCAAAGCGGTGGGATGTTTACGGGCTGCTTGATACTGGCATCGCTTGCACGGGTGCCAAATCCTACACAGTCGGCACAAATGGGGATTTCGATATTCCGCGCCCCGATCGGCTGGAATCCGCCTATTTCGTGCAGACGAATGTCTCAACCTCTTACCCTGTATCCTATCCCCTGACGCTGATCACAGCGTATGAGGATTACGCCCGAATTGCGGTGAAAGACCTCAATTCATGGGCGCAATACGTGTTCTATGATGCGGCTTATCCTGTCGGGAACGTTTATTTCTGGCCAATCCCCGAGGCTGGCCTGTTCAATCTGCACATCCTGACAAAACAGGCACTCCCGCAGTTCACGGGCCTGACGCAGATCGTGCAGATACCGCCTGATTACCAAGAGGCGATCCTCTACAATCTCGCTGCCCGGCTGGTCCCGCTCTATGGCATGAAGCCCGATCCGACGATTAGTGCCATCGCGCAGGCCGCGCTTTCGACGCTCGCAAACAGCAACGCGCAGGTGCCAAGGCTGCACAACAACAGCAGCGACGGCGCCGCCGGCTGGTATAACCCATTCAGTGACCGCACGTTCTAATGGTCCAGATTCCCCTCCTTTCCGGCGCGTATCAGACGCGATCGATCATTGCGGGCGCGCAGCGTTGCGTGAACTTGTTCGGAGAGGTGGAGCACTTCGAGACGTTCGCCTATTTCCCGCAGCCTACCGGCCCGTCGGTAACGACGCACTACCCCACGCCGGGGCTTACGTCGCTGGCCACGCCAACAAGCGGCGCGTTACGCGGGCTGTATTTCGCGAGCACGGATCAGCTTTTCGCGGTGGTGGGAACGGAAGTTGTATATCTTTCTTCGACGTTCGGCGCGCAATCGCTTGGAAGCATCGCGAAGGGCACGTCGATTTGTAGCATGGCGGACGATGGCTCAACACTCGTATTGGTTGATGGGACAAGCGCCGGATATACAATCGACCTTGCAACCTTGGCGTTTTCAACGATCAGCGATCCAACCGGCACTTTTGTAGGTGCTGATTTCGTCCGCTACCTGAACACGTATTTTATATTCAACAAGCCCGGAACGCCGCAGTTCTATTCGACGGAAAGCGGCTCCCTGACGTTCAACGCGCTCTATTTTGCCAACAAGAGCGGTTATGCGGACCCGCTTGCGGCGATTGCTGTGGCGCAGCAGCAGATTTGGCTGATTGGAACCCAGACCTCGGAAGTCTGGTATGATACCGGGGGCAGTCTGAGCGTGAGCGGCGCGCAGTTTCCGTTCAGCCAAGTGGAAGGTGCGTTTATCAACCACGGATGTGTCGCGCCCTATTCCGTCGCCGTTTACGATAGCAACGTGTTCTGGCTGTCACGCGACAACGCAGGGCAAGCCATCGTTGTGATGGGGCAGGGGAACTACCAAGCGCAGCGGATCAGCACCCACGCGATTGAATACCAGATTCAGCAATATGCCTCGATTTCCGATGCGGTGGGTTACGTCTATCAGAACCAAGGGCATGTGTTTTACGTTCTGTCATTCCCGTCTGGCGATGCGACGTGGGTTTACGATATGGCGTCGAAACTCTGGCACGAATGGTCCAGCGCAGACGTAAACGGCTTCCTGCATCGCCATCGTTG
>JAEHJW020004000.1_pt1 | contig 13868 bp, 19 predicted proteins | sample 9271431 | NCBI WGS metagenome assembly JAEHJW02
TTGTATTGGTTGCTTTCATTTAACTTCCTATAACGGAGAAGATATCTGCCGCCGTTCCAACAAAGAAAATCTGATTTAGATTATCAACTTTTATTGACACAGATGTTCCTTTTTCAAGAGGAAATCCATTTGTTGAAGATACGGCGCTGGAGTTACCAATATAAACAACTCCTGTGTTAGTGGACTTAGCCGCTAAAATAACATTATTAAAAATTTGATTGCTAGGAAGTTGCTGTGCAGACGCCGAAACTGTTTCTTGAAATAGAATAAAGTTATGATTCATTTTAATCTCTAAAACAAAAAGGGCTACGTATTGCGCGTAGCCCTGCCTCCTGTATGATATATAAATCTAGGGCAGCATCGGCTTTGTTCAAAGCCGGGAGGAGTATGCCACCCCATTTTCATTTAATTATCTGTCTATGTAATCTAACTCTATTATCTCACTGTCTTTTAGGTTGTAAATACGCATAAATCGACTTTTATGTATATACCATTGATTCTAAACAGTTAAATTAATTAAAATTATTCCCAAGATTTAATAAAATCACCTATTTTTTTCCACTCACTATATGTAAACCTGTTTCCTTTTGCAAAATTACAACGTGTGCAACAAACAGCACAATTGTCTTTCATATACCCTATTTTATTGTCTTTTCTGTCTAAAAAATATGCACTACTTTTGTTAGACCATGGTATAGAGGCACCGCAATAGTGACATGCTGTGATTTTTGATAGTTCAAAATAGTTTTCTAAAGTTAAATCGCTTTTATATTTACTAGATTTGATTGCTCGTTTCAAGATTTTAAACCTTGACCGTGTACGATAGTTTATATATAATTTTTTTTCTTTTTTAGTATTTTCGGCTTTCTTTTTCTTTTTCTCGTCGTGTTTTGGACTAAAACATCTCAATACCGACCCGTCGATCAATTTTTCTTTGTTAATATTAAAAATATTACCACATTCACACCAACATTTACAGAGTGTTCCTTTATAATACTTTTTCTCTGAAATAATCATTAAATTTCCAAATTTAGCGTATTCTAACTCGTTTCCTATTTCTTTATTCATTTTATCCCTATGTGAGGTATTCAACAAAAACATTATAAAATAAAGTTTTATAAATTTGTGGCAACACTTGTTAGTTTAATAATATAAAATACACGAAATGCCTCTTCAATCTATACACTAGACATATCCTCTCTGGTAAAGCGCATTCTTTAAGAAAAAATAGTACTAAATTTCTTAACTCAGTCACAGGGTTCCATATTTCTTAACAATTTCCTTGCTGATTTGTCAAATTCTAGAGAATTCCAACTACCTTTGAAACCACTGTCAGGTAATATACCTAATGAATCGACTCGTTGTTCTGCCCAATCCCTAGCTTTAGGAACAAACCCACAATCTTTCAAGATGTGAATGGCTGCTGCCTTACTTGCTAGAGAATATGAAGAAGCATCTATACTAAATAACTTAGCAGCTTCGTCTACCCCTCGCCAATGGTGTCTTGCGAATCTGTGTAATGGTCCAAAATCATTGAAACATGCATCCAACCATCTATTCACTTTCTCACAACGATCCCCAAGAAGCCTTTCACAATCATTACAATGTTCCTCAAACGATGCCATAAAATATTCTCCAATCACTGTAGTGTTTTTAATTATATAGATTGTGTTTAAGTATGTATTAGCAATACTATCCCTAGACCTTACCGGTAGTCTAATAAAATACTAGGTCCTATGTGGTATATTTAATAAAAATATTATAAAATACAGTTCTATAATTTAAGATACACGAAGGGCTTCTTCAATCCATACCATCTATCAGCAGCATAGCTCTGAATTCTCTTCTTATGAGACGTAGATGATTGGGTATAGACCTATATGGTCAAGCAATATGCTAAGTACCAATCCATCAATAAGATAACGCTTTGTTGTCTTATTAAATCAAATACTTAACCAATTTGTGAATGTTTTTTATATGGATTACTAGACCCGGACGCAGGTAGCGAACAACGCCTTTTTGATTACCCTTCACCTATTTGCATTACTGCAACACAAGATATACTTGCTCGTTGCCGGGAAAACTGGAATACCAGAACATTCTTGTTGTTTATATTACTCAAATTACTAGCGGCCCGTTAATTAAGGCTTTACGCAGTGCCGCGAAGCTACCGTTAAAAGTGTACTATTTTTCTATGCTGATAGCATTATCTCACAAGTCAATAAAATTGTCAATAGGTTTTTTCAACTATTTTGAATTATTTTTTACCTTGACATTTTAAAGAGTGTAGAGTATAATAAGAAACGATGATTACAGCCGAGCGAGAACTGAAACCTCTTGTATTAAATCCACCACCAAACATCACATTTGTTGTTGATGACAAAGGAGTTGACGATTTAATTACATTTTTAGAAAGTAATTCTGAGTTGGGGTTTGATATTGAAACAACGCCAACAAAAGATTTCTATTGGCGTCGAATTAGGACTATGCAGTTTGGAAACAATTCAAAACAGTATGTTATTGATTTAAAAGCATTTTGCAACAACGATTCAGAGCTTCTTTATTCGTGTCAAGGGGAGTACGGAAAGAATCTTTCCACGGCTCCGATGTTAAATTCACTGTTGCAGAAGTTGTCAAAGTATTTAGTATCAAAAACTTACATTAAAGTTGGAGTTAATTTAAGTTTCGAGTATGAATGCTTGTATTGGCTTTTTGGTATTAGGGCATCCGGCTGGTATGACTGTATGCTAGCGGAAAAGTGCATTTATGCCGGTCTTGGAGGTTACGCGTCTTTAAAGAGATACGAGTTTTATTCGATGGAATCCATGATGAACAGATATTTTGGAGTTTCTATCGACAAGACTTTACAGACTTCGTTCAATTTAGAAGATGAATTGACATCGGAACAAATAGAGTATGCAGCACTCGATACACGAACCCCTCTTGCCATTAAGACAATTCAATCTATTATAGCTAACGGGGAAACCGTAGACAGCTTAAAGAAAAAAGGAAAGACTAAACTTGCTGATTATCTTTATTACGTTGATAGAAGAATTTTAGGCGATAACCTTAATGAAGTTATACAGATAGAGAATAACGCATTAGGGGCGTTTGTTGACATGCATGTGCACGGAGAACGACTTGATGTATATAGATGGGTGTCCCGCGTCAACAAAGCAAAAGAAAAGTTAAAAGATGTAGTCAAAGGTCTTGATGTGTATTTTGTACCGATTGTTGGATCAAAGCACGAAGCGGTAAATGACGCCGTGATTGAGCAACTTGAGGCGGAGTGGAAAAATCTAACCACCATTTCTGAAGAAGAACTTGCAATTAAAAATCAATTGAGGGAGTTAAAGAAAAAAGGAGTCGTATTTCTTCCCGAAACCCCTCTTCAATTAAACATTCAATTGCTGCAACTTGAGGTCGATAGAAAAGAAAAGAAAGAGATAATAAAGAAAAAGTGCAATGACCTTAAAAAACTTAGAACAAAGATTAATAAGTTAAAAGACAAGTGTGAAGGAGAGGCGTTAATTAACTATAGCTCTGATGCACAGTTGCTACACTGTCTACGCGATAATTTTCCTAAATTAAACAAATTAGAGAGTTTAGATGACGAAACTTTAGAGAAGTACGAAAATGTAGGACCAATTAAACTTATACGAGAATACCACGGTCTGTCTAAAGAAGTTGGAACCTACGGGATGACATGGGTTCAGAAATGGACTACACATCCGTGTGCTGCGGAAGGATGGATGCATCCCGGAGACGAGCGTATCCATTCCGAATTCAATCAATATGATGCAGAAACCGGAAGGTCTAGCTCAGAGAAGCCAAACGGACAGAATCTCCCACAAGATAAAGAAGTTCGTAGTAGTTTTATTGCAGACCCACCAAATGAAGATATTAGGATTAGTGATTGCTGCGATGCGGATTCGTACATTGAGGATATAAGAAATGGAGAGGTCCTTGAGGTTTGTAAGAACTGTTTAAAAACTTGTACAACTCACGCAGAAGAGTATGTAATTGTAACCTCAGATATGTCCGGAGCCGAGTTGAGAATTATGGCCGACGACTCAGGCGATGAACAATGGGTTGGGGCTTTTGAAAGAGGGGAAGACCTGCATTCGTCCGGTACAGAATTGTTGTATGCTGAAGAGTGGGTACGTGAAGCACTTTCTGACTGTCTGTATTATGTAGTGCACGATGAAGAATCGGTAAAAAAATATCCGAAAGCTATTGTCGGAACGCCGAAGAAAGAGAAATGCAATTGTCCTCTTCACAAGGAAAGACGCAACGCTACGAAGGCTTGTAATTTTCTTCTAGCATATGGCGGTGGTCCTTCTACATTGGCTTCAAACATCGGGAAGTCGTTGAAAGAATCCAAGGCTTTGATGGAACTCCATGAACAGAAGAATCCGGGAATTTGGAAGTATTTAAAGGAATCAGGAGAAAAAGCTGAAAGAGAGTATAAAGCGTTTGATTTATATGGCAGACGCAGAATCTTACCAGAACCGACATGGGACAACGCCATTGATAATTGTAAAGAATATAATGAAAAATATCTAAGGCTCCCTGATGAAGATTGCAGTAGAAATATTCAAACTTTTATTAATATAAAAGGACGCAAACCAAACCAGACGGAGGAATTTGAGTTAACACATAGACAGCCCACTAATCAAGAAATTAGCAGAAGTCTGTATCAACTTAGAAATGGCATTGCCAGAAAAGGAAAGAACCACAGAATTCAAGGAACCAATGCGTCTATTGCTAAAATTGCTATGGGAGATGGTTTTGACGAGTATGGTAAACCGTTCTTGTGGCACACTTTTCCTTTGTATAAAGCAAAATTGATAAAGTTTGTACACGACGAACTAGTGGTGCAATGCCCTAAGCAACACGCTAATACAGTTGCACAGTTAATAGGAGACGCTTTTAAACGAGCCGCAGCAATTAAGATGAAAAAAGTTGTGATGGAGTTTGATTTTTCGATTGCAAATTACTGGAAAAAATAAAGGAAGAATGAAAAAGAATCCAATTAAACCAAGGGATACCGAGTTTTTAACCGTAGCCCCATTTCCGTGTTTTAACTACAGGGTGTATATTATTTTTACTGATAGTGTTGAGAAAACTGCGAATAGTCTTGTATCGCAGGGACTATTAAAAAACCCTCATGAGGTAGACGACGCGACCAGAGCATTCACAGTTAAGATGCCAAATCAAAGTTTTGTTGTTCTGGTATACCCTTACGATGTTGATATTTCCGAACTTACTCATGAAGCATACCATGCTGTTTGTTGTATGTTTAAATGGATAGGGGCTTCCCACGAAGAAGAGTTACTGTCTTATATTTTAGGATATTTGTGTAAGATAGTAGCAGATGACCGAAAAGCGATGGCAAAGAAACTTGAAAAAACTACTTGACATCCAGAACTTTGTCTGTTATAATGTGTTTATATGATTGAGATTCAACAACTTGCCGATGACAAACGGTGGTATAGAACTTTACATTTAGATTATTTTGATAAAGGACGCATCCACAAGTCAAGGAAAACTAAGCAGTTTATGGTTATCTCTAGAACAAATCGCTCCGTTCTAGGAACCATCAAATGGTGGATAGGACTTAAATGTTACTGTTTTTTCCCGTTGAATCTCACCGTATATGATTACGCTTATTTGCAAGAAATAGCACAGTTTTGTGAACTCAGGACTCAAGAGGAGAAAGCAAAAATAAGCAAAAAGGTAAAAAAGACTAGAGATTTACGCAGGCGTCAGAAAAGAATTGAAAAATTAGCAATTAAACGCTTGACAAACGAAAAAACAAGTGGTATAATAGATTTAGAAAGTAAAAAACTTGTTCTCGAACAACAAAATCGAGTGGTGGAGGGCAAAGGTTATGAACCGTCGCCCCTAGAAAAAGAACTAGGTAGTATAACTGTTTTTTAATAGTCAAGGAGATAAATATGTTTGAATTGGTGGTAGCAGTTGGTGGTTTGTTCCTAGCAGAAAGGGCTTATACAGCTTATAAGGCCGGGAAGAAACTGACAAGTATTGCTTCTGTGGCAATTGAACTAAAGAATGATGTTGCAAATATCGAAAGCAAGCTGAAGTCTGGAGTTGTTGTTGCTGACGAAGATGTAAAGTCTTTTATTGCTTCAGCGAAGTCAATTTTTGCGAAGTTAGGTCTGTAATTAAATAAAAGGAGAAATAATGGCAGTAGCAAAGAAAGCAGCAAAGAAGGGTCTTGTTAAGGAATTTGAGAAGAAGGACAAGGTAGCCGACGCAAAGCTGATGAAGCAGCTTGCTGATAAGGGAAAGAAAAAGAAGTAATTAAATATCAGGGTTCGTTTAAATGCAGAAAGACACCTATCAAAGTTAGATAGGAAGATGCTGGCCGCGCAACCAGCACCCTGATAAATTGTATAAAGTACACATGTATAAGGATTATAATTATCTAGCAGGAATAATAGATGGCGAAGGTTCTGTGTGTCTTACAAAAAATAACACAGGTTCGTTTAGGTATCCTACTATCACGGTAGCAACTACGACAAAAGAAATTGTTAATTATTTAAAATCTAAATTTAAAGGAAAAATAACTAGAAAGTTAACGAAACAAAAGGAATCCCATAAAGATTCTTATGTCTGGTCATCGTCTGGAAATGCTTGCTTAGATATACTAAAAAATGTTGTAGAGTTGTTAATAGAACCGAGAAAGAAAAACAGAGCTTTGTATATTTTGTCTAGGTATAAAGGAGTCACTCCAAGGAACGGAAAATATACAAAACTACAACTGGAAAAGAAAGAAGAATTTGAGAAAGTTTTCTTTCTCATCTAAAGCATGTAAACTCTATTGTTTATAAATATTCGGACCCGGTTAGCATATACCGGCGTGTCCACCAAAGTTTGAAGTAGGAAGTATTAACACAATAACGGGCACGAACAGATTCGACGGGTATCTTTACCAGTAGATTCATGCAGTTAGGCGACTAACTCAAATAGCGCAAAACAAATAACTGACACTAATAATGCTCAGTACAACATGCTTGATGCTATGATTAATTCTGTTCCGGTAACGGAACACGAACTGGTTCCTAGCACTGAACTTGTTGAAGTGGCCTAAATAAAAAGGTCAGTAAAGTTTATGGTAGAGCTTTATTAAAAAAATTCTACCATTTCTAAGAGGATAATATGAATCTTATTATTAATGAAAAAGACCCAAGCGATTTAAAGAAAAATATTACAAAGTTGCAAAAGATAAGAAAACAGGTATTAAGAGATTTAGGATATAATCCAATTAGTTTTCAGGGAACTAAATACAATATGGAATCAGTGTATCCAGAAATGTTATCAATTTTAAACACCGATATATCTAATTTATATAAAAATTTGGACAATTCAAAAGAATATTATGTTTATGCACATTGCAATCCATTAGTTCCTCTGAGTGTTAAATATGACTTGCGTCATTTTCTTTTAGCGTCAGAATTTAAATTAACATGTGTTCCATTTTATATAGGAAAAGGTAGTAAAGAAAGAGCGTTTGAACTAGATAGAAATGAAGGTCATCGTAAAATAAGAACTATTATTTTAAACAAAGATAAAGATATTGAAGTTGTTAAGTTAGCATCAAATTTAAATGAAGGTGATGCTCTTTCATTAGAAAGTAAGTTAATAGATATTTTAGGACTGCGTATACATGGGGGAATGTTGGTAAATTTAGACGAAGGCTGCAAGCCGAAAGAAAGAAGAAATTTATATTCAACATTCGGGAAAAAGTTGATAATGAAAAATGGTTTTGATCTTTAAAGAGATGGCTCGCTATACCGTACACGAGCCTAGTTAAATAAACAATGTTTGCGGGTGAAGCCTTAGCCGGTTGGTCAATAGTGAGTGTAACCGGATAAACGAGATATTGTGTGAGTGGCGAAGTGGTTTAACGCGCCTGTCTGTGGCACAGGTTACCGTAGGTTCGAATCCTACCTTACACCCCAAAACCGATGGTTTATGTATCGTAAAGTGAATCGAAGAAAGGTATAAAGCAATGATTGACACACCGTTGGTGATACCGGAAGATTTAAAGCAGAGAACCGCTGGTCACGGCTATGCGTTTGGCTGCGAGTGCGACCTCGTAGGTGGAGACTCTGAGTGTAAGATTCAGCCGCCTTATGAGTCGCAAGGTGAATACATTGACAGGCTCCTAGAACTCGTCGTCCATCTGAGGCAGCAGAACAAGACGCTTCGGAAGGCGCTGGCGCTATGTCACCAATCTCATACATACTGCGAAGATTCTTGGTACTCATGCCCAAAAGCGGAAGGTGGGTGCGCCGATGACAATGCTGGTCCTGATTGTGCTTGCGGAGCCGACGTGCACAACGCTCGAATCGACGCAGCACTGAAAGCAACGGAGGGGAAATGAGCAACGAGGAAATCGTAAAAGGAATCTTTCCACGCGCCGTTTGCTCGACCCATGGAATCTTTCGAGATATGCTGGCGATTTACGAAAGACCGCTCAATGTTGAAATGGACCCGTTCTGGGGAAGGATGCTAAGCAAGACATTTCACGAGACAGAAGAGGATGCGTGGGCTGATGCGGCACTGAAAGCAACAGGGTAATACTGTGATTACAAAGTTTAACCGCTAAATTTTTTTACAAGTGTTAGAGCGGAGAACACACCCACAAAGAACCTGTACGTGCATTACAGACGTGGATAATGTGCTGCTCAATGCACACAAATTCTTCGGGAAGTAGCTCAAAAGTGGAGCTTCCGGTTTGGGGCCGGAAGGTTGTGATGGCAGAATTCACCTTCCCGACCATATTATTGTGAAGGATAAGAATGCCTATTTATAAATTTGCATGTTCTATTTGTGGTCATGAATGTGAACGTATCGTAAAGTTATATGAAATTGTTTATTGTAGTAGATGTGCGGTGACATTTGCCGATGTCGGAGGAGTACCAATGGAACGTATTCTGTCTGTACCGTCAAAGATGCAGTGGGGATGCAAGCGTTTTTAGAAAGGCATTAATATGTTTCTGCCTATATTGTTGGTAGCTTATGTTTTAGGAAAAACCCTTAGCGTTTATTTTTATGTTAAGGGTTATCTTCGTACAGGAGATGATGTAAAAGTTAGTGATTTTATATTATTTATTTTGTTAGCTTTGATACCTGTATTCGGTTCTTTATTTGCATTGTTTATACTTTTCTTCCATAAAAGAACAAAGTTATTGACAAAAGTGTTGTTTAAGAGTAAGATTAAAGAAGGTCAGGCATGAGTAACGATAAATTAAATATAATTAAAGCCGTAATTGGACTAAATGACCATCCTTCTATTAAGTTTAAATTTGATACACATAATTTTCATAGTAAAAACACAAAATGGTTTTTAGAATCCATAGTATTCGAAGGATGTAAGTCGAGTTGTCCAAAAGAATTTTATATGCAAATTATTGAATTTTGTAAAGAAAAACTATTATAGTGTAGTGGTAGCCTCAGTGGATACGCGGGCCTAATAAGCCTGAGATACGAATGTGGACCTGTGCTAATGAGTCTGACGGTCCATACGGCGGTTAGCACAGACCGCCGTCCATGCAAGTGTGGGCCAGTAAAGTGACGCCAGCAGCCTGTAAAGCTGTGACCCATAGGGTAAACATCGGTGGTTCTAATCCATCTGCTTGCACCAAGGAAATAGAATATGAAATTTAGAGAACATCGTGGAGGATTGGAAGAATCTTTAAAAACTGTAGTAGAAGTTAATTCACTAGCCGAACTAGAAGCGCATATTTTAAAAATATGGTATCCATTTGGTTTAGATTCTGTTGAATTAACATTTACCAAATATACACCTGACGGTGATTCTCGAATTGATTGGAAAGAATTATACTTAGTTATGGACAGTTTAGTAGGTGTAGTTGGATGGTCTGACAGTTATTTTTAATCGCCTTGTGACGGAACTTGGAATACGTGCTAGTCTTAGGAACTAGATTTTGTGGGTTCGACTCCCACCGAGGCGACCAAGTTTAACTACTTGACATAAAGTTGAACCTGTGGTATTATAATAAAGGAAGTGTGGCAGAGAGGCTTATTGCGGAGGTCTTGAAAACCTCTGTTCCTATAAGGAACCGTAGGTTCAAATCCTACCGCTTCCGCCAAATTATTAGAAAGGAAATTTAAGTGTCACAAAATATATGGTTTACTTCTGACTTTCATTTTGGTCATGCAAATGTTATAAAATTCTGTAACCGTCCTTACACGTCTGTAGAAGAAATGAACGATGGTTTAATAGAAAACTACAACGCACTTGTCAAACCGGGAGATTTGTGTTACATTCTAGGTGATGCGTTCTGGAGGTCTTTAACACCCGAACAGGCAATTGGTATTGCTGCTAGGTTAAACGGGCAAAAGTATTATATTAACGGTAATCACGAAGAGCGAATGCAGAATAAAGACATGCATCGTTTTTTTATTTGGAGAAAAGATTTAGCCAAAATTCATCCAACAGATTATCCGCACATTGTTTTGTGTCATTATGCTATGCGAGTGTGGGAAGGAAGTCATAGAAATGACTGGCATCTGTACGGGCATTCTCACAATGGTTTAAGCTGTTCTGTACGAGGAACTTCCAAAGAGGAATCTGAGTTTTCGATGGATATAGGAGTAGATACAAACAATATGTGCCCGTGGAGTATTGAAGAAGTAAAAGAACAAATGGAACGTAAAGGGTGGAGGTAATGTCTAACAAAAAATCAAATAAACTAACACTAGTGGCTTTCTCAGATACTCACGGTCACCATAAGAATTTAGTATTACCTGACGGAGATGTTCTTATCTTCGCCGGTGATTTAATGACTTGTGGAAGAAGGATGTCTGAAATTAAAAGTTTTGGCGAATGGTTTAGCCGACAGACTCATAAATATAAAATATTAGTTGCGGGTAACCATGACAGGTATTTTGAGCATAGTATCGGACTTTCACTGTCTCAATTTAGCAAAGGAGTCGTGTATCTTCAGGATGCTTCTTGGGTAATTAATGGTTTTAAGTTTTGGGGAAGTCCTTACCAACCGGAGTTTTGTAATTGGGCTTTTAATGTTCCACGTGGAACACCTATTAAAGAGCATTGGGATAGAATTAGCTCGGATACTGATGTATTAATTACACACGGCCCTCCGTATGGAATTCTTGACCAAATGAATCCTCAATGGAGTACTGGAAAATCATATTCGGAGCATCTAGGATGCGAAGAACTTAGAAAAACAGTGGATAGTATTTCTCCTAAAGTTCATATATTCGGGCATATTCATGGCAGCTACGGCCATGATAAAAGCCTAGACTGTTATTCTCCAAAAATAACTAATTTTTATAATGTGAGTATTTGCAATGAAGATTACAACCCGTGTAATTCTCCGACCGTAATTAATATTGAAAAGTGAAGGATTGATTTATGGCTTTGATTCAATTTGTAAAACAAGACTACTACCCGTACGATGCAGCTATAAAGTATACGGAATTAGTCCACGCAAAAAATCCTTGTTTACTGTTCAAATTGTTTAAATCTATTGATTACTGTTCTTTTAGTTTATCTATGTCATGTACTGTTTGCCAATCACAGAAGACTTTCGAGAATTTAGAACCCAGTTTCGGAAAACACGAAGAAGATGTGAATAATCTTCTAATAGGGGAAATTACTAATTTTTCGGCAGACCATGCTCATTGTTATTTAAATACTATTACAGGATCAAAAGAACAATATATAAAAAATAGCCTAATTAAATCTGTTGCTAAAAGACTAAACATTCCAGAGGATAGTGTTATAACTAATGGGGTTAATCTTTCTATCGTTAGTAGTTCTGAATATGAGATTGAAGTTCTCTTTGCATCTTTGATGACAGCGAAGTTTTTACAGTTTCCAGATGCAGAAATAGCAGTCATAGAACAAGAATATAATTATTTAAAAAATAAAGTTTCTTTTACTGATTACGTCAAATCCTACAACAAACATTATAATTATGAAAATAACTATAATTACGCGAATATGTCCGGTTTAGACCTACATAGCCCACCGTGGGTCTATCATACAACCGAGCCAAATTATTCTAGTCCTCATGGGTCTAAACAAGAGATAGTAACCGTTAAAGAAACAATAACCGAGCGAGTAGTAGAACGAGAAATAACAACTACCTTAACCCTTCCTGTAGATAAGACAGGCAGGAAGTTTAGGAAAAAGAAATGTAATTAGAACTATCCATGACTCAATAAATACTGTATTTTATACAAAAACTATAAACTACTGCCCTAAGACCTGTTTTCTAAGGTTTTAGGGCTTTTTTGTGTTTATACTCTGTGTGACTCCATCTATAACTGAATAAATACTTATTAAATAAGGTTGGTTAGACCTTATTACGTATTGACGTGTCTGCTAATATATTTATCCGTATTCGCGTATCTATATGAAACTAGGGTTGGTTAGGGACTTTAATGTGTACCGATAGAATAGGGATGGTTAGGGACTTTTAAGTACATATTTTACTGCTTTTTAAATGACGATTTATATTGAGTCCAGTTGGCCGGGTCCGATTCCGCCGCTCCCGCGCAGGCTAGGTGGAGTCTCCGCGCCGTGCCAACTTCTAGGGTTGGTTAGCTATCTATTTGAAACTAAAAGACTTAGACTCACTACTGCGATTATTAGAACTAGAGGACGCAGCATCGCAGAAAGCACTAGACTTGTACTCCGGACACGTAGTGGCTGTAAGTTATTGATAAATGGAGGGATACCCTCCTCCATCGATTACACACTACGCGGATTTGTGGAATGCCCATCCCGGTCTATACTGTATGACACACAGTATGTGATGAAAGCCTAGGAATAAACTACGATTAATAGACTAACCTTAACTATAGTTAATATACCCTAATAAGCTATAGTTAACTCACATAGCCTTAACTACGGTTAACTCAAACCTCACACTAACGTTGCACAATATACAGCGCACCCTATACCCTCTCTTTATAGACCATTAGAGAGTCATCGGCGCAATACCGTGCCTCCAGTCTAGCAATCACTGACTGGAGGCAGTTTTTTGCTCGGAGTATGCCCTTCACTATAGTTAACCTTTGTGTATTAAATACAGTTTATAAGAACACATTAACTATAGTTAACTCTATTCTATTATCTCTAACTATACTTATTCTATGAACTCCGATTAAATCCCCCTCTAGCACGTCACATGCCAAACTGCCATAATCCAGCCACCTATCCGATATTTATTTTTGTGATTCTGCGCGAACCACCTTATACACTGCGGAGAATAGCACCCTGCACGACACTACAAAATGCACGAATCACCGCGAGTAAAGCGATTTACTAAACTGTTACATTTTAGTGTGCAGGTAAAGCGATTTACTAGAGGATACAATCACTACTCTGTAAACCTTATAGAATCAATCACTTAACCACAAACATTGGCGAAAATGTGCCATGACGGTAAACCGGTTTACCTTCCCTTGTATGGACGCGAGAGTGAAAACCTATAGAGCTAGATGTTTCTGGGCCTATTAGCGCCTTAGATCGAAAATCAAAAATTCTAGTAAAGCGAATTAGCTATTGAAAATAAACAAGTTATATGGCAGTTTATCAGAATTGCATGATTTTAGGCGAATAGCGGGCTAATAGAACTAATGATTTAGTTGGATTGAATACTACAAAAGTAACCATAATTTTATTACTAAAGTTAGGATTGCAATTAGCCGTTCTCTGGTATGCTTAAGACGTAGTATCGCAGTATCGGAGGAAACAATGTACACTGTTAATTGCTTTCGAGGTTCCCGGTGGATTACATCGCGCAGTGAAGCAACGAAAAGTGAGGCTATTACTACCC
>JAEHJW020001994.1_pt1 | contig 13863 bp, 16 predicted proteins | sample 9271431 | NCBI WGS metagenome assembly JAEHJW02
GCCGTTCAAGCCTCTCGGTAAGACGAGGCGCTTTCCGATTCCACCCAATCGCCGCCATCAGGATCGGCGACGGCGTGAAGAACGGAGGCCTCCGCGCGCCTGGGAGGATCGTGGATGAGAGAACCCGTCATTCTGGTTTTTGTGTTGATCACCTGGTTTTGTGTGTTCATGATGGTGTTAATTCGACCACGCGGCCCCTGGACGTGGTTCCAGAAAAGCCTTTTAACGGCCAGCATCGTAAGCGCTTTATCGACGACCGTCATGGGCGCCCAGGTGATGTCTCACCAACCCAACCACGGTCTCCGTCAGGCGCGCCAAGAATTGCGCATCGCTCGATTGGTTCGCTGGCTGGGACCGTCCGGTATCCCGGTCGTGGACCGGCCGCTCTTGCAGCGATTGCGCGACGGCCGGCCGGTATCAGCCCACGCAGAAAACGCCTTGTATCGGCGACTGCATCAGCAGGCGATTCTGGTTCGCGCACACCAGGATATGGCACATGCCCGACAGATTTTTGAGCATGTACTGCCTACCAGCGGACCTCTCTCGAAACAGGCCGCGGGGATGCACTACCACGGGGTTACCAAAGCGGGGGATCGTTAATGCATACACACGCCGTTCACACCTTTTCGTTCGCGTCTCGTCCTATGTTCGTCCCGACTACCGTCGGGGTCACTATCATCACGCCAGATGACTCCATGGCGCCCGGCGACCCAATTGTTCTCTTTACAGGGCTTAGGCGTGTCAACGCTGGTCGCAGCGTCACGAACGCCATTGAGGACCTGGCGACCGCGGCCCGACGGCTGCTGCCCAATCCGCACGGGCGAGCGTTGGCCGAGACAAACCCCAAGGATATCGTCTGGCTCGAGATGTATAGCGACACCCTATCGTACTGCGACGCCGGACTGGGACTCACCCTGGATTGGGTCGAACTGGAGTGGACTGGAACACACTATCGCCGGCCTCAATGGACTCGGCTGCTGCATCGACCGGCCCCGTTCGAGGCGGTGCTGCCTGCGCGTGTGGCGCGGCGCTTGGCATGGCTTGGTGCCGACACTCTGGCAGGCCTCGACGCGGAGGTTCGGCAGGCGGAGGGGGAATTCGAGGCCCAACTGCGGGATCTGGCGTCTTCGGAATACGACGCCTCCGCTACCAGCGACACCGTTTCGTGATGGCCCTCCACCTCTGTCTCACGAAATATTCCACGGGAGTCGGACGTGGGCGCCTCTGGCCCGACTCGATCTCTGACATGTCCATCGTAGGATAGCCATGCGCGCAATCCTCAATCTCCGCGACACCAGCCTAGGCCCCGGCCGCGTCTATGTCGGCCGTCCGTCCCCCCTAGGCAACCCGTACGAGATCGGGCGAGACGGGGATCGGGCCTCTTGTATCCAACAATACGCGATCTGGCTCGAGGCGCGCCTGCGCGAACGCGATCCCGTGATCGTTACCGCGTTGCTCGGGATCGGCCTCACAGATGCTCTAGTCTGCCACTGTGCTCCAAAACGCTGCCATACGGAGGTCATTGCTCAAGTCCTGGCGCGCACGGACTGGCGACCACGGACGGAATCGACCCGGCACTATGCCGGTGTCGGCTCGCGAGCGACACCGCCAGCGGTTTTGATGCTCATGACCGGTGTCGCGCGGCGTCTCGAGGAGCGCGGCTATATCCTGTTCTCGGGAGGTGCCCCCGGCGCCGATGCCGCATTCGAGCGAGGGGCCGATCACAAACACATCTTTCTTCCCTGGCACGGGTTCCAGTCTCGGCCGCCCGCGGCGTTTGACCATGACCAGCCGAGCGCCGAGGCCTTCCGGGTAGCGGCTTTGCTCCATCCGGCCTGGGAGCGCCTTTCTTCGGCGGCCCAGAAGCTCATGGCGCGCAATACGCATCAGATTCTCGGGGCTGATTTGCGCAGCCCCGTGGATTTCGTCGTGTGCTGGACGCCGGATGGGTGCGAAAAAGAGGAGGACCGGAGCCGAAAAACGGGGGGGACCGGCCAGGCCATCGCGCTTGCCAGCCGTTGGGGCGTCCCCATGTTCAACCTTCGGCATGGGCGAGCGACCCTGGACCGGCTGGCGACCCACCTGGCGGAACGGAGTGGCCATGGGCCTGCTAAGACTCTTTGATGCCTGGCGTGAATGGCGCTTACCGCGCAGCCATCGCCGGCGCATCCGCGCTGCCCGGCGCGTGCTTACGCGCATCCATAGTTGGGATGCCGCGCGCATCTTCGGCTACCTGCGGAAAGTCGACCCGCTCATGTTCGAGGAACTGATCCTGGAATCATTCTCCCGTTCGGGTTTCCGTGTCCGCCGCAATCGTCGCTATTCCGGCGACGGCGGCATCGACGGCCAGGTGCGGCTGAACGGTGCCTGGGCGCCGGTCCAGTGCAAGCGGTATAGCGCGCACATCAATCCTGCCCATGTCGCCGATTTCACCGCGGTTCTGCGGCGGTGCCGGGCGCCGGCCGGATTGTTCGTCCACACCGGCCGCACCGGGCCTGCGTCCCGGGCGGGCGCGGCGCGCGCAGGGGTCACCATCATCAGCGGCCGGCGGCTTATTGTGCTCCTGCAGGCGCGGGACCCCGACGAGTCTGCTCGTCAACTACTCCGATCTTCAGATTGGGGTAGTTGACGTGCAGCGCACAGAAATCAACTGCCCGCCCTCACATCATCCGATCATTGTTGTACAAAGATCGCATCCTCCCTCTTGCATTTATACGTTACCCCGTTATACTGCGTGTCATGTCGATCACAATGAAACCATATTTCTTATCACAGCCCCGTCCGACGTGGGCCGGATGCGCATGGGCCATAGATCCCGCAATGCGCGTCGGGCAATCCTTTGGACTGGCGTATGCATCGAATTTGATTTTCCCCCCTCTCTGACCTCACGGTCGGTCCGGGGGCCAAGGCTTCCGGACCGGACACCAAAGCACCACCCATCCGATCCCGAAGCCCGGGCCTGACAGCCCGAAGCTCTTTAACAATTTGGCGTAGTACGCAGGCGTGGCATAGTGGCTGTGCCCGAGCCTTCCAAGCTCGAGACGCGGGTTCGAGTCCCGCCGCCTGCTCCAATTTTGCGCCCCGTCCATGTGACGCGGACGCGAAGATTGTGGTCGCGTGGCTGAACGGCAAGGCGGCGGTCTGCAAAACCGTCCGAAGCAGGTTCGACTCCTGCCGCGACCTCCAAGAAACGCGTGACGGGTTCGAGCCCTGCCGCGTTAGGGGCCCTGTGGGGCGGCGTGAAAAACGCTTGATCGGTTCTGTATCACCCGTAACAGAAAAGTCGTGCGTTCACTGCGTAAGCGGTGGACGGGCGCACCGTACACCCAAGAGAGCGCGGGGATGTTCCCCGCCAAGCGAGGCATCCTGGCCGGCCGTGTCGAGCAAGACGCGTATACCGACATGACGTGTGTTCCGGACACACCGATCGGCTCGGATCGGCCACCAAGAGTAGTCGTCGCGTTCCCCGGGCATCCTGTGGACTCGGTGGCGCGGCGCATTGGGTTGGTGACATAAGACGGGCTGGGCCCGTGACCGGCTGTAACCCGGTTCCCTCAGGGCACGAGGTTCGATTCCTCCACCACCCACCAATTTCTGGGTCAGTAGCTCCAACTGGTAGAGCGTCGGTCTCCAAAACCGAATGTTGGGGGTTCGAGTCCCTCCTGACTCGCCACATTCTATTCCCCGCTGGCCGACAGGTAAGGCATCCGGCTGTTAACCGGATCTATGGTGGTTCGAATCCATCGCGGGGAGCCATTTTGTATATGTTTTCGGGCCCATAGCTCAGACGGGAGAGCGCCTGCCCTGCAAGCAGGATGTCGTCGGTTCGACTCCGGCTGGGTCCACCATTTGTTGCGGGACAGCGGTCGCGTCCAGGTCTCATAAGCCAGGGATGGGATGGTTCGACTCCATCTCCCGCACCCATTTTTGGGGTCATAGCTCAGACGGGAGAGCGCTTGCCTCGCATGCAAGAGGTCGCCGGCATTGTGGGCCGTAATGGCCCATTCGACTCCGGCTGGCTCCACCAGAACGGAAGGTACCTAGCCGATGTTTGACGGCTCGGTGAAAGGCGGCGAGGGGCGATCCGTCAATCGTCTTGATGACCTGCCGAAGGGCCTTCCCATTTTATCAACGACGATCGGGGATGTAGCTCAGAAGGGAGAGCGCCTGCGTGTCCCAACAGGGATGTTTGCGGCAGGAGCGATATGCCTGCGCCGGATTCGTCACCGGCACTCTTTCGCCCGGGTAGCTCAGAGGCCAGAGCGGCTGCCTTGTAAGCAGCGGGTCGGGGGTTCGACTCCCTTCCCGGGCTCCAATATCCTGGATGGTTGGCAGAGCGGTCGATCGCGCCGGCTTTGAATACCGGAGGCCCGCAGGGGTCCGTGGGTTCGAATCCCACACCATCCGCCAATTCAAGGGTTGCCATGCGCGCATGGTGGAATGGCAGACACGCTGGGCTTAGGACCCAGTGCCGCAAGGTGTGGGGGTTCGAGTCCCTCTGCGCGTACCAAATGTGTCTCTAGCTGACGTGGGCAAGCGCCTGCCTGAAGAGCAGGAGAGCCCGGTTCGACTCCGGGGAGACGCACCATAAACATCACAGGAGGTTCCCATGGCCCAAGACAAAGAGCAGGAGTCCCGACAGGAACAGGAGTACCAGCAGGTCTTACATGCGATGAAAGACCTCCTTCGAAGGGCCCATGCCTTGGCCGATCCAATCCTTGAGAGGTGGGCGCGTGAGGCGGGTACACGGATATCGTAAACCGCATTGCCGATATAGCTCAGATGGTAGAGCGCATCCTTGGTAAGGATGAGGCCATGGGCATTGTAGGCCGAACGGCCTATTCGATTCCCGTTATCGGCTCCAGAATACGGAGATGTCGCCCAGTGGCCGGGCCCCAGATTGTCGATCTGGTTTGTGCGGGTTCGACTCCCGTCATCTCCGCCAAAACCCGGATGGGACGTCCCATCCAACCAAGCCCCGCGCGTTCTCGCGGGCCGGGGATGCCCGTATCGCAATAGCGCGGGCGCACACATCCCCGCTCTTTTTTTGGCGCGTAGCTCAATGGTAGAGCGCCCGCTCGACTGTCGGGAGAACGCGGTTCGATTCCGCAGCGCCAACCCAGTATGCACGGTTCCTCTAGCGGCCCAGGACACCCGGTTCTCATCCGGGGAAACGCGGGTTCAAATCCCGCACCGTGCGCCACATCCTTTGTTTTTTTGGCGTATAGCTCAGACGGCAGAGCCCTCGACCGATAATCGAGAGGTCCCAGGTTCGACTCCTGGTACGCCAACCAGCTTCTGCACCTGTCCTCTAATTGGCCTAGGACACCCGATTTTCAATCGGAGAAATGCGGGTTCGAGTCCCGTCGGATGCGCCAGACAGATATCGCGACATTTGGCCCGCATGTCAAATGGCGAGACACCGACCTTACAAGTCGGCATGAGCAGGTTCGATTCCTGCGCGGGCTACCATTTTCCGTGAGGGCGCTGGGACGCAGCCGGGCCTCATACGCCCAGCGGGGCCGGTTCGATTCCGGCACTCACGACCAGAATCATGCGGGCATGGCCGAGCGCTGAGGCACCTGGTTCCCAACCAGACGAGGCGGGTTGAACTCCCGCTGTCCGCTCCAATTGTGCTGCGATAGCTCAGACAGCAGAGCGATCCCTTCGTAACGGATAGGCCGCCGGTGCAACTCCGGCTCGCAGCTCCACATCGGGCCGATAGCTTAGATGGCCAAAGCGGCCGACTCATAATCGGCGGATCCGGGTTCGATTCCTGGGCGGCCCACCATCTTTGTTCCGATTCCCGGGTCGCTAACTCAACGGGAGAGTCGCCGCCTCTTAAGCGGCTGGTTGGGAGTTCGAATCTCCCGCGGCCCACCAGTTTCCATACCATGCGGGTATAGCCAAGCGGTTAGGCCTCGCGTTGCCAACGCGATCAGACGGGTTCGACTCCCGTTACCCGCTCCATTTTTCTCCCCGTAGCTCAGCGGATCCAGAGCGTCTGGCTACGAACCGGAAGGCCGCAGGTTCAAGTCCTGCCCGGGAGGCCATACCGAATCACGCCCCTGTGGTGGAATTGGGAGACACAGCGGTCTCAGAGGCCGCCGCTCTCGCGAGCATTGCCGGTTCGACTCCGGCTGGGGGCACCAATTTTCCTAATTCCGGGCTCGTCTAATGGCAGGACAGCGGATTCTGGATCCGCGAATTGGGGTTCAAGTCCCTGGCCCGGAGCCAATCAAGCACCCGTGGTGAAACTGGGAGACACGGCAGGCTCAAACCCTGTTGCCCGTAAAACGGCATGTCGGTTCGACTCCGACCGGGTGCACCAAACACAGCAAGGCGCATGCCTTGCTCTCTTTTCGGGGTATAGCTCAGCCTGGTAGAGCGCCTGCTTCGGGAGCAGGAGGCCGACGGTTCGAATCCGTCTTCCCCGACCAGTTTTGCGCGCGTGGTGAAATGGCAGACACGCCAGTCTGAGAGGCTGGTCCGGAAACGGGTGTCGGTTCGAGTCCGACCGTGCGCACCAGTTATTCCCGTGACATCCGGGGTTGTGGTTGATGGTAACGGTGGTGTAGAGGCCAACATTCCCGGCTGTGAACCGGGCGATCACGGGTTCGAATCCCGTCCGTCACCCCAGAATTGTTCGCAAGTGGCCGTCGCGGGTATCGGCCGTAGGAACAAACCGTAGGGCTTCGCCGGGTGGACGTAAGACGGGAACCCGGCCCATTTTCCGGGTCGTTAGCTCAATTGGCAGAGCACCGGGCTTTTAACCCGGGGGTTGGGGGATCGTTGCCCTCACGGCCCACCAGATTGGGGGAGTTGGCTGAGCGGTTCAAGGCACCTCGTTGGAAATGAGACGATTGCGGTACTCCGCGGTCCGTGGGTTCGAATCCCACACTCCCCGCCATTTTCAGGGCCCGCTGGTGGAATGGCAGACACCCTGGACTTAAAATCCAGCGCCGCAAGGCATGCGGGTTCGACTCCCGCGCGGGCCACCATTTTGAGGCGCTATGGTGGAATAGGCAGGCACGCTAGGCTCAAACCCTAGTCTGCGCGAGCAGGTTCCGGTTCGACTCCGGATAGCGCTACCACTTTTTTGATGGGATTCCTGACCAACCAGGCCAAGTTGGACGCTAAAGTGAGGAGTTCCATGATTCCGATCGGCCCATTGCCGGTCGATAGCGCGTATGTGCCCCACAGGATCGTAGACACGACATAAAAACGTCGCACAATCTGTGGTGTCAGTGCATATTCTCCTGATCGCGCGACTCCGTAGGCCAAGAATGGCAATCCTGTCTGCCATGTGGTGGGAGGCGCCCACCATAACCCAAAGGTTACGGCGCTCACAACCAGTAAGGCACGCAAGACACGCGCGGAACGCGTTGTTGACCATCTCCCGAGGCCTAGTACGGCTTGTACGCAGCCGGTGGTGACGCTCGCCAACACCATGACCGCACCTTGAGGTTCGTGGTTCAGGAGATAGGAGCTTCCCACTAGCACCAGAATAGGGAGACCTGCCCATAAAAGCGCGGCGCGGCTTGGGAGTTGAAAGCGCCACACCGAGACAGGAATCGCGCAGAGTCCTAAGAATAATGCCCATGTCGTCATGATGACAGTATAGTCATGACACAGATTTCTATCGCAGGGCCCTTGTAGCTCAGTGAACAGAGCGCACGGCTCCGAACCGTGAGGTCGCCAGTTTGACTCTGGCCAAGGGCGCCAATTTGGGCCAATAGTTTATTTCGGGGTATAGCTCAGTCTGGTAGAGCATCTGCTTTGGGAGCAGAGGGCCACAGGTTCAAATCCTGTTACCCCGACCAGTTTTCTCCGCGTAGCGCAGCCTGGTAGCGCACTTGTCTGGGGGACAAGAGGTCGCAGGTTCAAATCCTGCTGCGGAGACCAATTTTTGGAGACGTGCCGGAGAGGCTTATCGGTGCCGTTTCGAAAACGGATGGCCGCATTCGTGCGGCACGCAGGTTCGAATCCTGCCGTCTCCGCCAATATCTGCGCTCGAGGCCGAAGGGAGAGGCACCTGTTTCCTAGACAGGCATCATGCAGGTTCGAGTCCTGCCGGGCGCGCCATTTTTTCCACACCAACCATCAAAGGGGGCTCCATGACGTTCGTATTCCGGTTTTCCTCCTTCGTGGTGGTGTTCGTCCTGGCCACGAAGGTCACGCTGGTTCTGGCTGACAACCCCGGGTACCTGACCGACGACAAGGTCGTCAAGGCCGCCAACCGCTGCCTCGACGAGTCCGGTCGCCGTCGGCAGGAAGCCGACGAGGCGCGCGATGATAGGGCGCTTGTTCGGGACGCCCTGCGCCGCGCCGCCCGAGCCTTCTTCTCTACGCGAGGGTTGGGCGCCCTGGTCGGGGATCGCGTATCCCGCCTGGCGGGACGCGGACTGACCGTCGCCGCGCAGGTGCTGGATCTCGTGAAGGGATCCATGCCGGGGAATCCCCGGCAGGGACTCGGCAAACAAAAACCACAGTGTTTCGCGGGATAAATTTTAGGAGTGGTGTTCGAGAGGCCTATGGACGCGGTTTGCTAAACCGACGGTCGGGAAACCGGCGCGAGGGTTCGAATCCCTCCCACTCCGCCATTTTTGATAACCGGGGATAACCGGGGAGAACGGGTGTTCGGCCAGCCTCATAAGCCGGCAGGGTCGGTTCGAGTCCGGCCCCCGCTACTATTTTTTGCGCTCTTTGCGCTCGACGCCAAACTGGATTAGGCACCGGCCTTCTATGCCGACACTTGTGGGTTCGAGTCCCACCGAGCGCGCCACACACTTTGCCCCCATAGCTCAGCGGATCAGAGCACGTGGCTTCGGACCACGGGGTCGGGAGCATTGTGGGCCGAATGGCCCATTCGAATCTCTCTGGGGGTGCCATTTTTCGGTGCAGGAGGCGCGTATCCGCCTTCCGCCATACGATTTTTGAGGGATCGTCTAACCGGTAGGACACTGGACTTTGACTCCGGCAACGCAGGTTCGAACCCTGCTCCCTCAGCCATTTTCCCATTTTCCCCACAAGATCAGGAGGTCGCCATGACGTGTCGCTAACACAACACTTGAGGTACACGTCATGTCCCGTACTTATCGTCGCATCCACACTCGTTACGAATACGGGTGGCTTCTCCGCACTTACGCCCGCTGTCCATTCTGGCGGTATCTGCCTATCGACCCGCACTCGATCGAGGGACGCCGCGCCCTGCGCCGCTGGCATTCCGATGCCCAACAGACGATGAAAATGGTACCGGCCTGGTATCGCCGCGCTGATGAGCGCAGCAAACGACATCGTGAGAATCACGCCTGTCTGGTCATTCCGCAACACGGGGGTGGGGAGGCTCTCACATTTCGACGCCGTTCCACTATTCGGTACGACTGGTGGTGATGGGTTTCCCATCAAGTCATCGTTACGGGCGCCTTCGCGGGCGCCCGATCTTTCTGCAAAATGTACAGGAATTTTGCAGATATTTTGCATCGTTTGCTGTCCTATCCCAAAGGAGGGGTGTCATGATCGCGCCGCATGTTTTGCGCCTGGATCATACCGGCCGCCCGGTGACCTGGTTGTCACCCGAAGAGGCTTCGGTCTACTACGCCAAAGAGGCTATTGTCTGGACCTTAGGGGATCCGCTAGTGGTCCTCAGAGGGGGCTGGTCGCGCGCGCGGGACATGCGGAGCACCCTGGACATCCACCCCATCATCGCGGTGCGTGGCGAGGACCAGGGGACCGCGCAGCAGACGCCCCGACTGGACAACCGCACGCTCTTTCAGCGGGACCAGCATCTGTGCCTGTATTGCGGGGAGACGCATGCGGCGCACGAGCTGACGCGCGACCATGTCCGCCCTCTTGCCCAGGGCGGGCGCGACCGTTGGGAGAACGTGGTGACCGCCTGCCGGCGTTGCAACCATCACAAGGGGGCACGGACGCCGGAAGAAGCCGATATGCCGCTGCTCGCCGTACCGTTCAAGCCCAACCGGGCCGAATGGCTGGCGTTGTCCGGTCGCCGGATCCTGGCCGACCAGATGGCGTTTTTGAGCGGCTACTTTTCCGCGCGGATGCGGAATCGTGCGTAACACGCACATATTGTGATCAGGATGACTTCAGGGAGGTTCACTTGTCCTGGCATACGCTCAGTATCATCGGTGAAGGTCTGAATGTCTTCGGGAGCGGCGGGCTGCTTTTGGAGGGTCTGTCGCTCTTGCGGCAGGAGAAGCGCACCCACAGTCGTATACTGCGCATCTCACACGCCTTGCTGGCGAGCGCCGAGGTCTCGGCGCTATCGCTCTTTGTGGGGAATGTGTTCCTGCTGTTATCCGCCATTGGGTAAAGACCATGCACCTCTTTGCGATCAGTGATTGCCACCGGGAGATCCGGGCCGCCGCCGGTATCCTGGCCAGCGACGGGTGGCGCGCCGCCCTCCCCCTGTCGGACTCCTCCGACGCGGATGTCGTCATCCTGGCAGGGGACATCGATCGCGGCACGGCGGGGCTGGCCTGGGCCGGTCGGGAAACCGATCGGCTCGGGCTCCCGGTCCTGTATGTGCCCGGCAACCACGAGTTTTACGGGTACGACATCGATCGAACCCGGGAGGCCATGCGCCTCGAGGCCGCGCGTTATCCCCTACTCCACCTGCTTGACGACGACGAGGTCATTATCGACGGCGTGCGTTTCCTCGGCACGACCCTCTGGACGGACTATCGCGCCTGGCGAGGAGACGCCGAGGGGAATATGGGGATCGCCCGAATGAATATCGCGGACCATCACCTGATCCACAGGGGCGGCAGACTGTTCGCGCCCCGGGAGGCCCTGGCGCTGCATAAGACGGCGCGCCGGTTCCTGGAGGAGCGCTTGGCGCAACCCTTCGACGGCCCCACGGTCGTCGTCACCCATCACGGGCCGAGCCCGCTTTGTCAGCATCCCGCTTATCCGCTGAGCCCGGTGAGTGCCGCCTTTCAGTCGGACCTGGATGACCTGATTCGGCGCTATCAGCCGGCGCTCTGGGTCTTCGGTCATACCCATGCCGCGGTTGATGACCGGGTGGGCGTCACCCGGATCTATAGCAATCCCGAGGGCTACCCGGGCGAGCTTATTGCGCGGCCGGATGGGTTTGATCCCTCAGGGATCGTGGAGATATAAAGCACGCGAGATCATCCCACAGAAAGCTTACCTAATCCCAAATAGCCTTGTTATTAAGGCGCTATTCGCCCCTCGCCTAACACGCCATTTTGTTATCTTGACGGTGCGCATGGAAAGAGGGGCCATCCTCCCTCCCTTCTTTCTGAGTTTGGCCCCGGACCTGCCCGGGCACTCTTCCACACAAGCGCGCTTGCGTTTTAGTGGACCATTTTATAATGGCTACATCCTGACGCACTCCCCGAAGTGGGTCGCAGGAGGAGATGTCAACTACCCCGCCCTAAACGGCGGAGCTTGGAGGTGAAAACCGAAAAGCCGGGTTGACCAGGGTAAGCCACGGCTCCATCGTGGCTCCGTCACACAGAGGTCGTTCATGGCCGCTACGGGTCACCAGGACGCACCTTGGGATGCTTCCTCAGTCCCAAGCCCTGCAAGGTCGGGATCATGCTGGCGAAAGGTAAAGCGCCGAAGGTTTCAGCCGTCACCGTAAGGTGAGAGCCGCTGTGGGACATTCCCGAGGGGAGATGGGTGGAAACACCCACGTCACAAGTGCCCGTAAGGGCGGTTTTAGAGCAAGAGAGGGTTGTATGGCCGTATTGGTATTAGATCGAAGAAAGAAACCTCTGATGCCGTGCTCGGAGCGGCGCGCCCGTGTCTTATTGGCACGAGGCCGGGCACGGATCCACCGGATGGTGCCGCTTACGATCCGGTTGGTGGATCGGTACCAGGAAGATTCCATCTTGCAACCGCTGCGGTTGAAGCTGGACCCAGGGAGTCAGACGACAGGGCTGGCCCTGGTGCGAGAGCAAGACATCACGGATACGACGCGGGAAGAAACCATCCGCATCCTGACGGTGGTGATGCGGTTGGAGATCGAGCACCGGGGCCAAACCATCCACGAGACCTTGACCCAGCGCCGGGCGTTCCGCCGGCGCCGCCGCGGGAACTTGCGGCACCGGGAACCTCGGTTCGACAACAGAACAAGGCCGGAGGGTTGGCTGGCGCCGTCCCTCTGGCACCGGGTCGATACGACGACGGCTTGGGTCGATCGACTCTGTCGGTGGGTGCCGGTTGCGGCGCTGTCGCAAGAGTTGGTGCGGTTTGACATGCAGCAGATGCAAAACCCGGAAATATCCGGCGCCGAGTACCAGCAAGGGACCTTGGCTGGGTACGAGGTGAGAGAATATTTACTGGAGAAGTGGGGGCGGAAATGCGCCTACTGCGGCCAGGATGGGGTGCCTCTCGAGATCGATCACATCCACCCCAAGAGTCGAGGCGGCTCCGATCGGGTGAGCAACCTCGCCATCGCCTGCCATGACTGCAACCAGCGGAAGGGGAACCGGCCTCTGACTGAGTTCCTGGCACAAGACCCGGAACGGGCCAAGAAGATACTGGCCCAGGCCAAAACCCCCTTAAAGGACGCCGCGGCGGTGAACAGCACCCGCTGGACCCTGTACCAGCGGTTGAAGGCGACAGGCCTCGAGGTGGAGGTCGCAAGCGGTGGCCGGACGAAATGGAACCGCCACCGCCTGCATATCCCTAAGACCCATAGCCTCGATGCCGCCTGTGTCGGACACGTCGATGCCATCCGCCGCTGGCAGCAACCGGTCCTGACCATCAAAGCCACAGGCCGCGGCAGCTACCAGCGCACGCGCCTCACGAAACACGGATTCCCGCGCGGGTATCTGATGCGGGCCAAAACCGCCTTCGGCTTCCAGACGGGAGACCTGGTGCGGGCCATAGTGACCACCGGCAAGAAAGCGGGCGCCTACCTGGGCCGCGTCGCCATCCGCGCCAGCGGGAGTTTCAACATCCAGACCGCAACCGGCCTGGTCCAAGGCGTCCATCACCGATTCTGCACCTTGATCCAGAGGGCGGATGGGTATGGGTATGCCCTCACGAAGAGAGCCTTTGATACAGGAGAAGCGGGAACAGGGGCGGCCTATGCCGCCGCGCTCTCCCTTCCCGGGCTGAACCCCGGGGTTTCCCGCGCCACTGGATGAATATTTACCCAGAATCGTCTGGGCGCGACCGTGCCTGACGAAACCCCACGAGGAGGTCCTCGATGAGCGATGTCATCCCGTCACACATCAAGCCTTACTACGACCTCATCGGGCAGGCGCTCGCCGCGCGTGGGCGTATGCCGGATGACTACGAGAGGGATGCGGAGCACCAGGAGCCGGTTTATGTCGTACGTCTCTGCCGCCAACTCGCCAACCGGATCGGGCGACCGGATATCACGCTCGCCGACGTATTGCGCGCCGACCGATGCGCGAGCGGGCATACGGACTACCAGCGGCGGTTGGCCGCCGACTGTTATGCTTTAGCTTGCCGGGACCGGATACCGGAAGACCCGTCCGAAGATGGAGAATGCCGTCTCACCCTCGGTTGGATCGGCTCATGAGTGCCGTGTCCGCCAACCCAGACCGGGATCCGGGACGCGCCGCACACTCTGGCGGATACCCGATCCTGAATCGATCCACGGATACCATCGGTCCAGAGTCCGTGTATGTCGGGCGCCCATCCCCTCTCGGCAATCCCTTTGCGATCGGGCCGGACGGCGGGCGGGCCGAGGTCATCCAACAGTATGCCGCGTGGCTGGAGGAACGCCTACGCGACCGTGACCCAGTGATCCTTACCGCTCTGATGGGCATCCGCCCAGGCCAAGCGCTGGTGTGCCATTGCGCGCCCAAGCGATGCCATGCCGAGGTGATTGCGCAGGTC
>JAEHJW020003426.1_pt1 | contig 13851 bp, 12 predicted proteins | sample 9271431 | NCBI WGS metagenome assembly JAEHJW02
CCGCAACCTCGCCATCCCTCTTTCCGGCGCGCGCCCGAGCGACTCCGACATTATCCCGAGCGCGCTGCTCCCCGGCAACCTCGGGAAAGCCCAGTACACGATCAGCAAGAAGAGCGGCAAGGAGATCACGATGAAGGGGACCGGCGGCGCGGCCTTCCGGCTGGTCTCAAACGGCAAGACCTATCTGATGCTGCGCGCGGCGGGCGTGCTCAAGGTGATGTACCTCCTCACGCCGAGCGCGGAGGTCAATCCCCGGCTCAATCTTGGCCCGATCACGCTGGAGACCGTCAAACAGCGCTTCGCGGCAAACTTCTTCATCGCCGCCGAGCAAGCGATGCTAACCCGCCGCGAGCTGGGAACGCTCTCCGAAAAGCCTTAAGGCTTCTTCGGCCTGGACGGCTTCGCCGGCTTCATGCTGTGGCTTTTATGCGCCGATGGGTGCTTCGGGTGCTTCGTCCCATGTGCCAGCTTGCGCACTGGGTCTTTTGCTTTTTGCCCGTGGCGCGGCAGGTGAATGTCGCCGTGCTTCATAGCAATCCCTTCCCTGATCCGCTGACCTTCTCGAAAGTGCGCATACCCCCCAGGCCCAGCATCCCCAGCAGCACCGGCATCATGCCGCTGACATCGAGCGCGGGCAGCGCGACCGGGTGTCCGGCCAACGCGGCCACCCAGCTCGCCACTGGCTGGCCGACATATGTCCAGCCGAACGCAGCCGAGCAGGCCCACCCTATGGCCGGACGCCACCCGGCCACGAACATGCTTTTATTGCTCGCCTCCGCCTGGTCCACCGCAAGCTGCGCGGTGTTCTGGGCGGTGACGAACTGCAGCATCTCAGTCGTCGCTTCAGCTTGCGCCTTGGCTTTTGCCACGGGGTCCGGGATGTAATCCGCCAGCTTATTGATAACCGGCGTCAGAAACCCGGTCATGTCGAAGATACCCGCCATCACGCTTCTCCTGCCAAAAGGTTGTTTGCGATACGCCGTGCCCACCCCCGGCCGAAATCCGGCCAGATCGTCAGGGCGGCCAGATACAACAGCCTCCGCGCGTCGAATCGGCCAATGAGCTTGGCTGCTGGCAGCGCATTCGCGGCGGCAATCGTGTTCGGCCCCATCGCGCCGTCCGGCGTGCAGCCCGCCGACTCCTGGAGCCAGCGCACCGCATCGCCGCCGTTGTAGACGGCGTCGAACACCTGGAACGCCACGGCCGGGTCGAGCGCATCGAGCTGGTAGGGTTGCCAGTACCGATTGTAGGCGATGGCCTGGGCCGTCAGCACCCCCATGTCCTGCATCGGCCCGTCATAGCCCCAGGAGCGTGCCACTCGTTCGGTGATGCCCCACATCGTCGCGCCGCCGGGGTCTGCCGGGTTGTCGACATACCTCCCCTCATTGCCGAGGAGGTTGCTAAAGGCTGAGAGGAAGGATGGGGTCATTTTCGTGCGTCCTTGATTGCGGCCATGATCCGGCCTTCCATTGTCTGGTGGTCGTCGCGCGTCGGCAGCTTGGCCACCGTTTCAATCATTTTCTCGCGGAAATCTGAATTCACCTTTCGTTCCCCGCCGATGGCATCCCAAATCGATTTGTCTCCCGCCGCCGCCTGTGCCGCCGCGCGCTCAATCTTTGAGTACACATGCAGGAAGAGCGAGCCGATGGCCGTGCCGCAGCCAAACATGACCCCCACGAACCACTGGATCAGCGACTGGTCGGGGGTGGTTAAGTCGGCCATCACAAGCCCTTTCATCGAAAAAAAGCCCATAGCGGGGAGATCAGCGCCGTAGCCAGAACCAAAAGCCCAACCATGGCGCGAAAGTATTGATCCTCATCCATCCCAACGCCGGTGAGCTGGTCGTGGCAGTGGTCGCGCTGGACCCACCAGGACAGGAACCGGCACAGCACACACCACCCCCACACCCGCCGCCGATCTCCCAGGGCCGCGCGCAGGCTGATCGTCTGCCCGGCCACGCCGCCCGTTAGCGCGTTGAGGAACATATCGAACGCAATGCCGACCTGGCGCAGATACCACCCGAGAGCGCCTACCATACCACCCCCCGCACGGCCGCCAGCGTTGTCGCCGCCGTAACCTCGGCCGCGAGCGTGGCGAGCTTGGTTTGGCACGCCGTCACCCAGGCTTTGCCATCATTCCCCGCCGCTTGAATCTGCGCCGCCGTGTGCGGCTGGAATGCCCAGGCACCCGTGGAATCAGCGCACCAGAACTCTGTGGTCCATCCCGCCGGGAGGCTGGGCAACATCGAGGCCGCGACGCTCCCGAGCATGTTGATCTGGTCGTTGGTGGTGCTGGGGTAGGTATGCGCCGCGCCGAGCGCGCTGGACTGATAGCCGCCGGTAATCGCCGCCGCCGCCGCCGCGCGCAGTATGGCGATCTGCGCGGCCTGGGGCTGCGCGAGCGGCACCGGAACGGTGGTGAGCACCTGCGTCGCGGTGCCGTTGGCAAAGTTGATCGTATAGCCGGTGACGATAAACTGCGCCGGGTCCGGCGCTGCCGCCATAACCACATTCACCAGATTAGGAATGTCGGCTTTCGGAAAATTCCACGGATACTGCGTGCCGGCGGCGGTCACTACATCTGCCGTATCGGCGATCTGCTGGGCAACCGCGCCGTTTACAATTTCGACCCACATTATGAAAATCCTCCCAAACGCGTACCAATCGAAGTCCACGCCACGAAACTATTGCCTATGATGTAATTGCCCGCCGCGCCTACTGCGCCTGGGCTGCCTGTCGAAGCACCGCCTCCAGCCGCACCCAGTGCGCCGCCGGGACCGCCATAACCCGGCGCGCCTGAATTGCCGCCCGCGCCCCCCGCCGTAGCCGTACCCGGAGCGCCTGAGTAATTGTAGGCCAGGTCGTTTGGCTGGTTCGTGCCGGTGGCTGAGCCGCCCGGCCCGGCAACTGTGCCTGCGCCGCCACCCCCTCCGAGAAAGTACGAAGTGCCGGTTGGGCCGCCTGAGGTCACATAAGTTGACGTAGCGGCACCGCCGCCCCCACCCCCAGCCAATGTACCTGAGTTCGCAATAGTAAGAGGGCTGGCTGTTTGGATGCCGGTTCCTCCAGCCCCGCCCGCCGTGGTGGCGGTGGAGACAGAACCGCCCGCGCCGCCCGCGCCGCTGATCGTGCCATTATTGGTGAGCGTGACTTTGGATCCCGCCGGAAGCGCGCCTACGACAAACGCCGCTGTTGCGGTGCTGGTCGAACCGATCACCACGCCGCTTGCGACCGTGATCTGCGCGCGCACCGGCGAAGAGCCATTCCACCCAGCCGCCGTCAGCGCCGTAATCAGGTTGAAATTGTTCTGGCTGGCGGTGAGGTTGAATATAAATCCTCGACCTCCGCCGAGCAGGAGGGAGCCGCCGATGAGCATTACTGGACTCCCTGCACGATGCTGGCGATGATGTGCGTGGAGTCCCGCACCCAGTACACCAGCACGTCCTCCGCATTGGCCGCGGTGCTGAGCGTCGGCACTCCGCTCTGGCCGAATTTCCAATAGCTCCCATAGGCGAGCGTGCGGCCGCCGGTTGCGTCCTGGGTGACGGCGATATGGCCCGAGGTGCCAGGCGTCATGGCGGACGGGTTGGCCAGGGTCGCCGCGCCCGTCAGCGTCACCGCCGCGTCATTCCCGGCCGTCAAATCGAGCGTGATGGTGGCGGCGTAGGCGATCGCCTGGACGGTGGCGGCTTGGCTTTTGGTGAAGGTATTGGCCGTGGCCAGCGGCGCGTAGGTGGCGAGCTGGCCCAGCGTCGCGGCGTGACCAGGCAGCGTCCCTGCGGTAATTGTAATCGGGAGCGCGCCGCCCACCTGCACCACAGTTCCCGCGCGGGTGTAGCTGAGAATGGCGCCCCCAGCTCCCGGTGAATACAACCCCCAGGCCGCCGCCGCATTGTACAAATAGGCGTTCGGCTCACCTGCCGTCATCGCGCCAATATCGCCTTCGCCGGAATTTGCGCCGGAGTTGACGTAGAACGTGTTGCTGGCGGTGCCTGCCGCCAGAGCATACAGGCCGTCCGCCTGCGCGCGCGGAACGACCTGCTGCGTCCCCGCCGCCGCGTTCGCCGCGAGAAATACCTGCGTTCCCAGGCCGCCCAGCGCCGCGTAGCTGCCGGCCGCTTGATACCGGCCGTCCGCCTGGCTGATCGGGATGGCCTGGAAGGTGCCGGGGGCGGCGTTGCCCCCCAGCAGCACCGTCACCACGTTGATTTGCGCGGACCACGCGGCCCAGGTGCCGCCGCTGCTGGAGTAGGTCTCCCAGCGGTAGGTGGCCGGATTCCACCGGATTGCGCCGTTGGGGATGCTGGTGGAGCTGGTGCCGACAAACTGCGTCGCCACGTCGGTATCCCGGCCCATCAGCTCGGTCAGTACGCTTGCGTAGGCGTCCGTGAGTGCCGGTTTGGTCCAGTCGGTCATATCAAACTCCTCGCGCGGTCCACGACGCCGTCCCGCTCACCCGAGCGCCGGCGGCATTAAATAGTAAAATCTGAAATGAGGTCGGGTCCGCACCGCCCGCAAAAGAATAGATCGCGGTGAGCGGCACGGTGCCGCTGGCGGTGACGGTGATGCTGCCCACCGAAATAAACGGGATGTTGAAATTCACCACCGTGCCGCCGCTGTCGGTGGAGACGCACGCCGCCGAGCCGCTGTCGAGCTTCTGCTTGACCTGGTATTTGATGTTGAGCGCGGTCAATTTGAGCACGTCGAGCCCCGCCGTGCCGGTGACATTGATCGTCACCTGCGCGTAGCGGAAATTGCTGACGAACACGTTGTTGGTGTTGGGGTAGGTCGTCCAGGTGACATTGTCGGGGCTGACGGCGATCGTGGTCGAGACGCCAGGCGCGCCGGAGACGACGGCGGAGGTCAGCGACACGATGATGTTGCTGCTTGGCAGAATCGAGCCGTAGTCGATGGTCTCGACGTAGCTGGCAGTGAGGAGCGCCGGCTCGATAAACAGCGGGTATCCGGCGACCACCTGGTCGTTCGGGGAGGTCCAGGACTTGTTGGTGAAGTGCGCTTGGTAGGTGGTCGCGGTATCGATCGGCGCGAGCTGCGTCACCCCATCGGTGTCGGTGGCGATGTTGGTTTTTGTGCCCGCGAATACGCTGTCGAAATTGTAGTGCAGCACATAGTCCGGCGGCGCGTTGACGTAGACAGTGGCGGCGGAAGGCGTTCCCTGGTTGCCCGCCGCGTCCACGCCGCACACCCAGTATGTGTAGCTGCCGGATTGCGTCTCGAAAACAGTGTCAAAGGTGCCTTTGATATTGCCGACCGGCACGGCGGCCGCCCAGGTGGCGCCCACGGCTACGATGTAGTGGTCCACCGGGAGCGTACTGGCGCTCGCGCTCCAGCGGAGCAGCACATTATTGTCAATCACCTGATAGCTGATCGAGGGCGCGCTCGGCAGGACCATGGTTAGCGAGGCGTCGCCAAAGACGCCCACGGTGCCGGAAATATCCACAGCGGCGACGCTATAGGTCTCGATGCCGCTGAAATTGGCTTTGAACGAAAAGCTGGTGCCTTTGACCGTCGCCAAGGTCGTCACGCCGCCATCGAGCGAGATGATGTAGTGATCGATGGTCATGGCGCTCACCGGCGCGCTCCAGCTCACCACCGCGTTCACCCCGGCGAATGTGGCGCTGACGATCGGCGCGGCGATGGCCGGCACCACTGGCGCCACGCTTTGCGGCGCGACGCTGTAAACCCCCTGCGTGTCCAGCACCGCGACCCAATAAGTCGACCCGGCGATGAAATTCACCCCCACGACCATGCTCGTGGTTTTAGACTGCCCGACCACAACCCCAGCGCTCCAGCTTGGGCCTCTCCGCACCTCGTAGGACGCCACATCAATGTCGGGCGCGGGAGCCCAGTTGAGGATCAACCCATTGCTCTGGTCAAACCCATAGGACAGTCCCGCCACATTGCTCGGCGGCAGCGTCTTGCCATAAAGCGTCTGCACCAGCTCGCCGTAGGCTGTGCTCTTTTTCCCGTTTGGCCCAATCGTCCAGACGCGAAAATCATAACTGCCGGGGTCCGTTTTGTTGATGTCAAAGGCGTTGTTGGGGGTGGTGGCGAACTGCCAGTTGCCGCTATCTTTTTGCCAGCCGACATAATACGCCATCGCCCCGGCGACCTGGCTCCAGCTCAGCGCAGCCATGGAAAAGACGGTGCTCTGATACGAATACAGACTCTCCACGCACACCACCCCGGCGGGGGCGCTCGGCGGCTGGGTCAGATCGGTAATCTGTTGCACCACCAGGTTGGTGCCGTAGTCGATGTAGCCGTATTTGCTCTGATTACTCGTCAGCGCCGTCAGCGTGTACTCGTTGCGCTCGTTGCGCGTGGCTTGGAGCAGCCGGAACGTCTGCGCCTGGATGGTGGGAAGTTCCAAAATCCACATCGCCTGCGGCTGCGGCACCACAGCCAACGGTGAGGATAGGATGAGGGTTTGCGCGCCGGGCGGCGTTGTGTATGCAGCCACATCCGCCGCGCGCGTTACCGGAGCGCCGGAAGTGGAGATGTAGGAGGTGGCGACTGTGCCGGCTTCGCTCTGAAAAGCGCCGAGGGTTAGCGTTATGTCAATCGGCGCGCCGGGCGTCGTGTAAAGCAACATACCTTGCGGTTTGCTAGGCGCGCCACTTTGGCCAGATAATCCAGGGAATTTGTTTGTGTATCGTCCAAACGAACCGAGCGTGAGCAGTGAGGTGATGCTCGGCTGAATGTCGTTAACGTCCACTCCAGCAATGCTTTCGTAACCCCAAAGCACCACATTGAGATTGCTCACGCTCCCGGCGGTAAGACCGATATAATAACTGTCCGCAAAAGGAGGAATGTTTCCGGACTGTATCGGAATAGGGAACGCATTGCCCGTATTGATCTCAGTGAGATTAGAAGTAGGCGTCCCGTAAATCCTCACTTCGACGCACGGGATGCCGTTTATTACCGGCACCCCAACCACATCCACAGCAAGGCCACTGGCGCCCGCCAAATTCCAACCTGTAGGGAGCACCCCGCCACTCCCGAGCACCCCTACCGCCGCACCCGTCGCGCTGCCGTAAGGGTTATAATTTGTCGCGGCGCCCTCGATTAAAAGGAGCGGCGAACCGGTGGTGTAATCGATGCGCGGCACATTCACGGCCGCCGTCTGCATGGCGCCGCCGCTATCAATATACGTCCCCACGCTGGCGCGCGAAAAGCTCTGGATGACCAGATTGTCCGCTATCTGCGCAACAGCGCTTTCCTGCACGCTCCCATCTGTGCCGATGGCCGAGAGCGCGGCGCCTACCGCGTTCACCGGGTTTCCGTTCTGGTCGATCAGCGGACTGTCCACGGTCAGGCTATACTGGCTGGCCGCATTGACCTTCCCGCCAAGCCGGAAGCCGCCGCGCACTGGATCCGCGATTTTAACAATATCCCCTGGCCTCACCGGCGAGCCGTCCAGCCCGGTCTTAAACGCGACCGTCTCCCCCTCGTATTTCTCCGAGTAGAGAATCCATTTGCCCAGCCGGTTCGCCTGGCCGCGCGAGGTGCAGCCGAAGGCCGTCACCTGCGTGATGATCTCGCCGTATTTCGCCACGTCCGCGTCGCTGATCGTCACGTACTCGACGTAGGGCTGCGCCTGGTCGGCCATGTTGTACCACGTCACCAGCGCCACCGTGTGCCGCGCCTTGAGGCTCGCGCCGGTATAGGTGAACGTCCCGTCGATCACGTTGGCCGGCGAGAAAATCGCCGCCGCGTTGCTCGGCGCATCTTGTGTGGCCGTCACGCTGCCGGTGGACCAGAACGGCATGCCCCGAAAAGCGCTGGCGAGGTCCTGGAGAACCTTGAACGCATCGGCATAATTCTGGATGTAGGCGTTGAGCGTGAAGCGCGGCTCTGTGCCGCCAAAGCCGTCAGGCACCAGGCCGTCGCAGTATTGTGCGATGGTGTAGAGCGCCCATTTATCAACCTGGCTCGCGGCCACGAAGTTGCCAAGCCCATACCGCGTCGCCGTCAGCAGGTCATAGAAGCACCAGGCCGGGTTGTTGCTCCAGGCGATTTTGAACGTCCCGTCCCAAGCGCCCGTATATGTCCGCGCCACCGGGTCGTAATTGCTTGGCACCTGGATAAGCAGGCCCTTAAGGTTGAACGCCACCGCCGGCACGCTCTGGAACTGGCCGCTGTCCACCGTCACGTATGCCGTCGCGGTGTTCGGATAGCTCAGCTTCGCGTTGATGATCTCGGTATAGCTCGCCCAGTTGATCACGTTCACGGGGTTGCCTGTGGTGCCGTCCGCCGTCACGCGCCGCACGCGAATATCCCAAGGCCCAACACCATCCAGATTGATCAGATAGCTGCGGTCGTAGGCGGCCGACGATTTGCCGCTGATCGTGTCGTAAATCGTCTGCACGAAACCGCCGCCGTTGGTCTGGATATCGATGGCAACCACCACGGAGCTACCCGTCACGTCGCCGTTTTTGGTGTTGGTGTAATAGATCGCCGGCAGGTTGACCGTCACGCGCACCGCATTGGCGTTCGGGTCCGTGATCGTCCGCACGAGCGGGGATGAATTGTAGATTTCCAGATTGACAGCAACCTCGTTTTCCACGTCCGAGAACCCAGGAACATAGGGCTGGGATTGCGTTCCGGGCTGGAAATAAAAACTCACGCCGCTGAAATTATAGGTGCCGTCTGGGTTTTCCAGCGGGACGCCGTCGAAGTAGACGCCCTGCATGGCGCCAACGAGCCCTTCAACCTCTCCCTCCGAAACGGCGATCACGATTTTGGCAAACTGGCGGCTGGCCAGCGTATCCGTCGCGATCTGACCACCGCTGCCGCCCTTACTGCCGCCTGCGCCGCGAATGATCTTCAGGTCATCCAGCAAGGAACGAACTCCATACGCTGGCGGTCGGCCCGTAGATGGTGCCGGTCCCTTCGGCGACCGAGCTGGTGCTGCTCGCTTCCACGGGGTTCACGATCACCTCGTAGGGGCCCGGGCCCGGCACTGTGTAATAGATGGACGTCCCGTTGGTGCGCGCTAAATTCACCACGCCAACGCCAGGCCCCTTGATGGTCACATCGTAGCCGATCGTGCCGCCGGCAGGTTGCCAGGACGCATAAAGCTGGTAGGCGCTCACCCCTCCGGAAGTCGTCTCCTGCACGGTGGCGCCCAGGCCCGGAACACCCGTCTGCGTCGTCGGCACCTGGTCGGTATACACACCGCCCGAGACAATCGCGCCGCCGACGATCAGGTTGCCGTAGCAGATCGGCACCGGCATCCCCGCGGCCAGCGTGTTCACCGGGCCACCGAACTCATAGCTGGCTTGGGTTGATTTCGGCGTTTTTGGGTGTGGGGCCAAGAGCTGTGCGACACCGCCCAAGACCAGCGATATGCCGAGCGACATCAGCATCGGGGAGAGCACTTGGCCGATGCCGGGGATAAACGACGCCGCGATCAGCGCGACGCCCAGGATGACCTCAAAAATCCCGCTCTTCGCGCCGCGAATCACCGGCATGATCTTGATGTCGGCGCGCCCTGTCGGATCGTGGAGCCGTTCAACTCCAAGATTGTCGGCGCCCGCGGTCACGCGGTATCCAACCCCCTGCCGATCACTGGAAGTCATGTACTCGCGAAAGCGCGGATGATTGGCGCATAGCGCCCGCACCGCCTCGGCCGCGCTCCCCACGGCGTAGCGATGCACGCGGCCGAATTCCCGGCCCAGCGCGCCGCCCAGGCGGATCGTTTTAAGCGCGGGTGTAGCGGATGGCATGCGTGGTGTGCTTTCGATAATAGCCGCCGAACACGTCCCGGCTGGACAGCATGCTCGCGAGGTGGTGGAGGATGGTGCCGTCGCCGAGCCAGATGGCGCCGTGGTTGGGGACGCCCGAGCCGATCTGCATCAACAGGACATCGCCTTCGCGGAACTCACTGGGGTGTTTGTCGTCGGAGAGCGCTACCCGCTCAAACCCCGCCGCGCGGAAATTGTCGAGGTACAGATTTTCGCCCTTTTCCCACCACCCATCGGCGCGGTAGGGCGTCGGCAGCGTCACGCTGCGGTTGATGGCGTACCAGTCCTGAATCAGCGTGTAGCAGTCCAGCACGCCGTGGCTGAACTCCCGGCCGATCAGCGGCGCACGCCAACCGCTCGGCTCGATACTTGCCCACTGGAAACTGGGTACAGAGACGATATGCCACGGTAGCCCCGTCTGTTCGCACGCGGCGCGGTCAGCCTCGCTCGGCTCTGGTGGGGCGTAGGGGTGGCTATGCACCACGGCGGTCACTTCACCGCGCGCCTCGGCGAGCGCGTAATCCTCCGGCGCCATCACAAAATGCGACGGGTCATCCGAGATATTCCGGCACGGGTGATACACCTCGCGGCCGTGCCGCACGATGACCAGGCCGCACGCCTCGCGCGGGCTCTCCTGCTGAGCGTGCACCGCCGCGCGGGCGCGGGTCTCGGGCGTCATGTGCGTAGCAGTCCGGCGGCGGGGAAGCTGCCATAGGGGAGCTGGTTGTAGGCCCCGAACCGGCATTTACAGGATGAGAGCCGCTTGCCGCACACGTCGGCACTGGCGATGCTCACCGGGTTGTCGTTGACGTCGAAATAGTTTGTCCCGGTATACCCGCACTCCGCCGCGCGATAAATCCACACGCACACGTTTTGCACGATCGGGCGGCGCGGCAACTGCACGCCCTGGAAATCAAAACTGGCGGCCAGCTCGAACTCCACCACGCTCCGGTTTTCCACCGTCCGCTGGTTGACGAAAAATATGTCGTCCGGAAACTCGGCCGTGGGGTCGGCGCTGGTATTCACGCCGCCCGGGAAATTTACAGCATCCAGGAATTTCGCCAGCGTCCGCTTGATCGTCACCTTCGCGCCGAGCAGATCGCCGTAGATTTGGATCAGCGCGGTGATCGTGCCCAGCGTGTTGGCTACCTGAATTTTTGGCTTGGGCAGCTGCCCGCGTCCGTTGTACTCCAGCCCCGTCACCTGCACCGGAAAGGCGTTGTAGGTAATGCCCTGCCACACCACCGGGGCGACCAGGCCGTTCGTGCCGCCGTGAAAATACAGCACCGGGCCGGCCGCGCCGCTACTGTCAACCAGCGTGCTCAGGTCCAGTACAAACAGATCAATCACCGCGCTCGGTGCGAGCAGCTGAATCTGGGCGGCGATGCTGGCCGGGGTCAGCGCGGTCATGGCTCGAACACCTGTTCAAGCGGCACGGTCACATCCCAGATATACGCAGGGGCGGCGGCGGTGCCGTTGCCGTGGACCGGGCTCTTGCTCCATTTCCGGCAGACAAATTTAAGCGCCACAGTCTGACCAGGCGGCGTCCAGAAGAAGCTGCTCAGCCCTCCCGCCGTCTGCAGAAACGCATCAATGGCGCTCGCCTCCGCGTCCGCCCGGCTCTTGAAGCTCAGGCTCCATTTCTGCGGATCGGCGTTGATGCCAAACTGCACGCGCTGTTCGTAGCCGTCGCCGAATTTGGCAACGAGCACATTTGGCGCGTAGGCCACTTGCGCGGAAAAATCAGGGGTAAAGTTAAACGTCGCGCTCATCGTAGGCCGCTCGTGCTGGAGAAGATGCCACCGTCGCGGTGTTGCCGAATCAGCTCTTGCTGGATCGCGTAGGTGAGACCCTGCGCCATCTGGTTGGCCTGCTGCGGCGTCACCTGCGAGCTGCCGTCGCTGGCGATGCTGATATGGTTGGTGACGTGGTTAACCTGTCCGCCGCCGCCCCCGCCGCCGCGCATATTCACGGGGATGGAACGGCCGTCAGGCAGTGGCACATAGGCTTCTGGGCCTCGGCCCTCGCCAAAGATGGCCATCTGCGGGCTGTTGGCCACCCCACCGTTCGCGTATTTGTTCAGCGGCAGTGGGCCGCCGCTGGTCATAATGCCGCCGTTGGCAAACAGGCTGGACAGATACGAGCCGACGCCGCCCAGCATCGAGCCTGCCCCTCCCTGATGTGCAACTAGTGATGCGGTTGACATCGCGCCGCCTGAGCCAAAGCCGGAGCCGATTCCGCCGATGATGCCGCTGACGACACCACCAAGACCCGATCCGTTTGTCCCCCCACCCACGCCGCCAAGCGCCTTGATGATCGGCGCCATGATTTGACTTTCCACTTCCATTTTCAGCATGTCGTCAATCACGGAGAGCGCGAACCCGCGCCAGTCCTCCTTGCCGCCCTCAAGCGCCGTCACCATGATGTTCTGCATGCCGGAGAACACGTCACCCCAGACCTTTTGCATCTGCTTGCCGGTATCTTGCGCCTGCGCGAGATAATTGCTGAACGCCTGCTGAGTGCCGTATTGCGCGCTTGTTTTGGTGGCGCTGATGGAGGCGGTCAGCTTATCGTTCGCCGTCGCCATCTGGCGCAGGCTGTCGATCTCCGATTGGGAAATCCCCTTCAGGTCGCCTTGGGCAATCTGCAGGTTGACCAGGTCAAGCGCCGTCGCCTTGGTGATCGTGCCGTATTGCTGCAGCTGTTGCAGCTGCGTCTGCAACCCGGCGTTCTTGCCGCTCAGGGAATCGCTCACGCTTTGGAACTTACCCTGCAGGCCGGATGCCGCCTTCTGTTGGGCAAGCGCGTCGTCGCGGGCGGCGCGGTCCTGCAGCTCCTTGATTTGCGGCGCGGTGAAGCCGCTCAGCTTACCGGCGGCGATATTCAGCTTCAGCACCGCGCTTTCGCTCATATGCGTGGCGCGAGCGTATTCCTGCATCAAGGACAGCTGCACCTGCAGCTTCCCGGTGTCGTCCGAGCTGATGGTGAAGCCGTTGATGTCCGGCTTGTTCAGCGTACCAGCTCCGGCGGCGTGGCCGTATTCTTTCTGAATCCGTGCAATCGCGTCACCCAGATGCGCCTGCAGATTGAGCGCTGTGGCGTCGTTCGGGTTGGCCGTCAGCGCCTGGGCAATATCCTGCTTGAGCTTGGCCACCTTGGCCTTCACCTGGTCCTCTGGCGGCAGGAAAGCCTTGAGGTTGTCATGCGCGGAAATCCCGAGCAGCTGCGTCTGATCCGCCGGCGCCTGAGCCGCCGCGGCGGCGTCGTTGGCTTTGATTTGCGCTTGGATGGCCGCGATCTGGCTGTTATATCGGCCGTCGCTAAAATGGCCCGGGTTGATGCGCCAATTGTTTTTGGACGCCTGCAGCGTTGCCAGCTGGTCCTCAAGCGGTGTTTGGCGCCCCCAGCTTTCCATCGCATCCCATGTGCCCTTCATGGCGCCCGTCACCCCGTTCCATGCCTCTTCGAGATAGCTGAGATTCTGAACGCCGGTCTGCCTCATATGCGTGTAGAAATCATCGGCCGCCGCCTTCTCGGCTGCCTCGGTCTGGCCCTGCTGCTCCAGCGTCTGGATGTAGTCGTACTGGGCCAGCGTCAGGAAGTGATACTGCTCATTCTCCTTCTTGGCCCACTTGGTCACGCCGTCCTTCATGCCGGCGAAATTCTTCACCGCTTGAGCGGCCGTCTCACCGGAGTATTGCGAGAACATCACCGCCGCCTGCGCTACGGACGCCAGCGTGGCGCCGGTGAACGCGCCGGTCGAAACCAGGTCCTGTAGCGCGTTGCGCGCAGTCAGCACGCTGCCCGGAATGTTCGATCCGATGGTTTCGGCCATCGCATTGAATTGCCCCTCAGTTACCCCCGCAATGCCGCCCGTTAGCGACATTGCCCGCGCAAAGCGGGTGCTCTGGAGCTCGCCTTCAATGAACGCCGCGCCAAGCGCGCCCAGCGCCGCCGTAGTGCCGATAATTGCAGCGCCCAGTACCGTAAAGATCGCGGCCGACATGCCGGTCTTCTCGGCCAGCACCATCATGGAGCCGCCGAAGCGCGAGTAATTGCCCATGATGAGACTCTCGTGGATCAGC
>JAEHJW020001436.1_pt1 | contig 13826 bp, 26 predicted proteins | sample 9271431 | NCBI WGS metagenome assembly JAEHJW02
GGGGGGCACCAGCGCCCCTTTCGTTTCGCGCACAGTGGATTGCGCGCAAACATAATCGTTCGCACGCACAAAATCCGATCAATAAAATTGATACGCCAAAACTTGCGCGTGGCCTTGCGCCGCGCAATCGAAACTGCTAGGATTTAATCGCGCCCATGGTGGGCGGGGAGAGAGAAAAATGAGCGAAAAAGCTGTTGTGCATTTTCGCGTAAGGTCGAATGGCACTTATAAGCATCTTAATCACAAGCGCCGTGGATATTATCGGGTATTGGTGGTACGCGATGTTGGAGGGTCCTTTAATAAGAATTCGCATAATGTTGTAAAAATATTGTATGAGGGGCGTTGTGGGATTGAAGGCGTATCCAAAAGATCGAGGTATTACCTCGGCGACGAAATGGAGAAGGCTGTTTTTATCGCACAGGAATATAATGAACGATTGCTCACCAACGGAGTCTGACGGATGATTATCGACCGCCGCCAACAATACCGCCTGAACCTGCGCCGTTTTTTCGCCATGTTTCAGCGCGTAGACCTGCAAGTGATGATGGCCGAAGACCTGCGCCGCCGCCGCGCTCACGGCAATTACCTGCGCGCGCTGTGGCGTGCGCAGTGGCGTTTGCAAGGTCGCGATTAGCCGCGCAAGAAAAAAAAAAAAAAATCCCCGGCGGCCCTGACCGCCGGGGATTGGCGTCTTTGTCCCGCCTCCGTGGCCTGGGGAGACAGCAGGTTGCGGGGTTAGGCATCCGCCGGCCTTTGGTGCAGCGCCTCACGGCGCGGCGTGCGCCCCTAGCTATGGGTTCGCGTGCCCACAGTAAGATTTTGATCCGGCGCTGTCAAGGCTTTCGCGCAATGCCCTGGGTCCAGCGTATCGAGGCCCTTGCAAACGATCTTGCCCCACGACTTGCCGGCTTTGGCCGCGTGCGCCGCGCGGCTGGAAATGGACTGCCCTAGGTGGCCGTTGCCCGCAACGTTGCCGAGATCATCCACGGCCAGCGCGATGCGCCATGACCGATGCGGATCGAACGGGAACGTCACGACGTACCGCGCGAGGCTCAAAGCCGCCCCTGCTACGAGTACCGGCGTCAGTGCTGCGAGGATCAGGCGGGACTTGATCGCGGCCCACATATCAGCCGCCGCTCAAGCGTTGCAGCGCGGTAGATAGTGCGGCCGTCTGGGCAGGTGTCGGCGCTATGCCCGGCGGCGCCGCGCATAGCGTCTGCACCGCCGCCGCTAGTTGCGGATCGGCGGCATGCGACTTGAGAAGCGCCGGCGCCGTGCCGCAGAATTGGATTGTCGAGACCTGAAATTGTGATGCCGGCAAATTGATGAATGCCGCCAGCGATGCGCATCCTGTGAGTGGTGCGAGTAGCAGCAAAGTCAGAAAATAGTGCAGTTTCATTTCGGGTTCTCCGGCGCCTTAGGCGCCCGCACGTTGTAGCCGATGACCGATCCCGCCGCCGTGCCGATGATCGCGGGCAGGATGGAATCCACGCCGCCTTGCGCATGCCCCGTGATTTCCATGGCGGTCCACGCGGTGAGCGCAATAACGTACACTCCGAAATGCAACACTTGCGCGAGGGAATTGTTCATGGTCCGACCTGTCATTGTTGCTGGTGACGATCCGCGGATTGATGCGTTTGAGTCGCGCATCGAAGGCCAGCCCGAGCGGCGGCCGTATGGCCAGCATATCCTGTTTTTCGATCGAGGGGAGGACGCGCCGCGCGCCTGGCTGCACGTGATCCCGATCTTCTGGCTTGGCGGGCAGACGCACGTCATGGCGCGTTCGCACTGGCTGTACATGGCGCGCATTGCGAGCACGCGGCCGCTGTATCTCGCCGCGGTGTTTCGCGCCTGGTACGCGATGCCGGAGTTTCCCGGCCTGTATCCGCTGACCATGATTAGCCGTCCGGCTGGCGAGACTGCACGCCGCCAGCATATGCGGTTGGGTTTCGCGCCCGATGAGTGGTATGCAGTACCTGGCGCGCTTACTTTTCACGCCGCGTCACCGGCACGTGCGTTGTTTGCGCCGCATGCTGCCAGAATTCCACGTCCGGCTTAGTGATCGCTTCGCGCTCCAGTCGTAGCAGTCGCGCCGTGATCGCATCGATCTGCGCGCCCAGCCGATGAATGAGGTAGCCGAGTGGGATAATGAGCAGGTTCAGCAGGTTCAGCCATGCCAGCGGATTCATGCGACGACCGCCAAGTCAGTCGCGGCGCTTTCCGCGTCGCCGAGCAATGTGCTGCCAGCTTTCTTTGCCGCATCGCCTGCGGCGCGCGCGTTCTCGCGCGTGTACCGAACAGGGTTAGAATCCGCGCTGCCACGAAACAACGCCGTGACCACGATAATAATAGTGATCACGCCGATGATGATTAGCAAGATATTCAGCCCTTCTGCTTTCAGCCAAGGAAATGGATCGAGCCATGAAAACGCTGGCGTGCCAGATGTCGGTGCCGTACTGGTAGGCGCAGCTATGCCCGCCGCCTGTTCCGCCGCCGCTCCGCCATTATTGGCGAGATATTGATTGAATTCAGTATTGCTTTGTTGCTGCGCCTGCGCGCCGGACAGTCCGGCCGTCGGCGCCGGCATGACGGTCCCGCCGACGGCGTCAAGCGCAGCCGTGAATTGCGGAACGGCGCCCGGCGCTGCGGGAAACGCGAAAGGCACTCCGGTTTCTGCCGCGATTGCGGCCGTTTCCGGTGTCATGGTCGCCTGCCCGCTTTGCAGCAATGCGGCGATTTCGCTCGCAGGAATCGACATAATCAGCCCGTCGCGTAATTGGAATAACCTACGAAGCCGAACATCGGCATATAAATCTGCTGATTACCGGAGTAGTGAAAACCGGGCAGCGTGATCGTGCCGAGATTCAATTGGAAAGCGCCTTGTTGGCCATATTGAATCTGCGGCGTGATCGGCAGTCCGGTCGGCCCAAGATAAATATCCTGGGAAGCTGGATTACTGGCCGCCGCAGGCGTCGCCGCGCTGACCTGTTTGGCGGTGTAGCGCTTCCACAACAGCCACGCGATAAGCGCGACCGCTGCGAGGATCGCGACAGTCAGCACGGTTTTATCGGTGCGGCTCATGCGGCGAGCGCCAGCGATGCGCCGCCGGTCGATGGCGCGAGAAGGTAGGCGGCGCCGAGCGTGGCAATGCCGCCGATGGTGCTGCCGAAGGCGGAATTGCCGGAGGCGGCCGCCTGCGCATTCGCGCTGGCGACGCTAGCCGCGGTGTTGTTCACGCCGCTGCCAATGACGCCAATCATGTTTCCGACACCGGCCATGCCGGCGCCTATGGCGTTGTTAGCCGAGACGACCGCGGCGGCGTTGCTGGCAAGGCCGGTTGCGGCGACCTGGCCGGCTTGCTGTAGCGCTGTATCCGCGATGCTTGTCCCGGCCATGTAGTTATTCGTGTACGCGTTCATGACTGTTGCGAAGGCGCTTTGGCCTTCACTTGCCGCGAGCGCGCCGAACGTCTGCGCCTGGCCTAGCGCGAGCGCGTCGACGGCTTGGGTATTCTGCACACCTTGCGCGCCCAGCGCGACCTGTGTTTGCGCGGCGAGCGTTTGCGCGGCGAGGGTTTGCTGCGCCTGCTGCGCCTGGAAAGTCGCCTGCGCATTTGCGGCGGCAGACATGGCAGCGGCCAGTGAATTGCTGCCGCTCGCGCTGCTCGCGCTGCTGGCGCTGTTCGATGTCCACCACCAGTAAATCAGGCCCAGCACCGCCGCCGCGCCGATGATCCAAAGCCAGCGGTTTTTTGGCGTCACATTCAATTCAGAAATGTTCATTTCTTCCCCGAATTGCTGCCCGCATTCGCGGCGGCATTGATGGAGGCTGCCTGATTACGTCCGACGAGCGCGGCCATGCTTTGCATGATCGGCGCCAGCGTCGTGACGTTTTGCGTCACAAACGCATTTTCGGCGGCGGTGTTGGCGGCCTGCGCAGCCTGTGTGGAATCGATGACTTGCCCGAGAAAGCCGTAGCCGCCGTTCGCCATGCTGCTGACAGTGGGCAGCCCTTGCAGGATGCCGGCCACGCTCGTGAGCGTGTTGGCATCGAGCGCGGCCATGCTGCCATACAGTCCGGCGCCTGTGTTGTTGGCGACGCCGCCGCCGGACGTAGTCGGGTCCATCGGGACAGCGGGCAGCAGGACGGTTCCGACGGCATTGATGGCGCCGGCCGAATCCGTACCCTGAAAAGTCGCTGACGGATTCACAGTGCAGGTGCTCGCGAGAGACCGGGCAAGTAGCCGATATATTGATTCTGCGGCAGGTTCGTGGGCGGCAGCGGCATTGCCATATTATTAGCCCACGCGAGTAATGGATTATAGAACGCGTTTTGTACGAGCACCGATCCTGTCAGCACCGCATTGGGCAGGATGCCGAAACTGGGCTGCCAGACTTCGGGGATGGCGCGGGCAGCCTGCGCCTGCGGGACATACTCGGGCGCGTACTGTGCGGGTCCGATCGGCAATGCGGGCGTGGACATTGTTCAGCCCTGCGACGCTTGGCTAATCAGATTACCGAAGCCCTGGAATCCGGTTTGCAAAATACCTTGCGTATTTTGCGACTTGATGAATACCGCGAGCATGGCCAGCCCAATGACAGCCATCGCTACGGCGGTAATATCTTTCATTGCATCACTCATGGCGCTGCTCCGGTTTTCGATGTGATGATGTTATAGGCTTCCGCGCCGCTCGCTTTGATTTTTGGCCAGTCGCGCAGGATCAAGCCCAGCAGGATTAGCAGCAGCAACGGCCGCCCGAGTTCTTCAGTGTACTCGTTCACCGCGAGCATGGAGAGCACGAGGATGGCCACGATCCACGGCGCGAAGGCCGGCATATCCGCGCCCAACTGCGCGAACAGCGCATTGCCGTTGCCGTGATAGCCGACAGCGACCGCGTAGATACCTGCTAACAAGACAAGAAGCTGGGTCATGGTATGAGGTTTTTCGCTGCCAGTTCCAACGCGCCGAGCGGTGTCAGGTCGAATGCGGCGGCGGCCGCTGTAGATGCGCCGATCGTGCCGCCTGGTGCGGCCGGATTGATTCCGCTGCCGCTCGATTGCGCCGCGAAGGCGAGATAGTTCGGCAGCGTGCCGTGAATCAGCGTGAACAGCACGAAGCCGATGAGCAGCGCATCGATCAGCAGCGAGGTATACCGCGACATATCATCGCCGCCGCAGAACGCTGTAGCCGTACAGCCCGGCCACGATCAGCAGCACAACACCGTACGCGGGCACTACAAAGTGCCAGGCGGGCGTCCCGACCGTGACCGGGCTGGACAGGTTGAGCGGCGACGCGCCCGCTGTCATGGCGGGCAGCGACGATGGCGGCAGGCCGTAGCTTTGGGCCGTCGCGAGCATGTCACGCCGCCAAGCCGGGCAGCGGCTGGCCCATCGGGTAAGTCATTTCGCTGGCGATCGTGAGATACGCGCCCGCGTTGACAAGGCTCGGCGTGACCTGAAGCTGGAAACTGCCGTAGATGCTGGTATTGATCGGGCGCGAGCGGAATGGAAAGTAGTAGCGGCCGGGGATATCATCGGCGCCCAGCAGATCGCGCTGTTCGATCAAGCGGCGGCGCGGCGTCCAGAATTTCAGCGGCGTGGCGCCTGACACAATGACCGCGATCGAGGTCAGATCGCTGCCGAAATTGGTCGCATTACCGTTCACGTAGTCCAGAATCTGCGAGTAGACCGTGCGCGCGGGCGGGAAATTGGTGTAATTCTGCGCGCCGACAACAAGCGCTTCCTGATTCCGTACTTCCTGGATCGCGTAGGCCGTGGATAGTGAGAGCAGTGGCAGCGTCTGCGGCGCGAACGAAACCGGCATGAGAAACCGAAACGACGGGGTGACGGTAATGTTGCCGTAGGTCGCGGTCCCGGCGCTGTAGGGTGCGTGTGGATTGGTGGCGCTAATCAGATTCGCCAGCGTTTGCAGATTGATCGAGCACGTGCCGTTGCTGGTTTGCGTCAACAGCGCGCCGACCAAAGAGCCCGCACCTTGCGCGATCGGCACGTGCAGCATGAAGCGTACGGTGCTGTTGCCGACAGCCGTCGGCAGCTGGGTGCCGATGAAGTCGGCGGCATCATTGTTGAGCGATGCGGGGATGCGATTGAATGGGCGGCCCATGCGATAGCCGAGCAGCGAATTCAACCGCGATGCGCTCACGGTGGTGCGCGTGTTGCCGTACCAATCCACTACGCTGACATTGTTCACGGCACCGTAGGCGCCGATCGGATTCGCTGTCGCGGCGGCGGTGATGTCGATGGGGATCGACACTTCGAGATCGCATGACACCATGACGCCGCTATTGGGCATCGGGATGTTGAGGGTATCCCCAAGCGCGCCGCTGACAGCAGGCCCCTGGATATAGTATTCAGTGGCGTTTGCCAGCAGCGCCGCCGAAAGCATGGCGTCTTGCTGGATCAATTGCGCTTGGGTAGGAGCGGCGGCGGCGGTCATGACATCACGCCTTGTATTGGCCAAGACCCGCGAGGGTCAGCCCTTTGTTGATCAGCCACACGCTGATGAATGCGATGATGGCCGTGCCGAAAATATTTTTCATGTCCACTTGTGGCGCCTCGTGCGGGTGAAGGATGGAGTAGTGCGGCGCGAAACAGCTTCCGCGCATGCTTGTATGTTGTCAAGCGCACCGGTTGCGGTTACAAGAATCGTCGCTCCAAGTCATCGGCGGGTACGGGGCCGAACTCGCCAAGCCGATCCGCGCGCACGTCATACCAGCCCCAGAAAAACGGCGGCCGGCGCTGGCGGATCGCGGGCTTGGCAGTGACCGCGATCAGTTTCGACCAATCCTGTGGAAGTGTGAGCCGATAGACCGCGAAGTAGTCGCATTCGCTGTAGCAGAATTGTGAGATCGCGGCCGGGCGTTGCGAGCATCCGATGAACCCCTGTCCGCGTGAACGCCCGCGCGTCAGCAGTCCCATGAGGCCGGGTCCGGCGCGGCCGTTCGGACCATGGAAATACAGCAGTTCATCGATCAAGATCGAGATTGCCGCGCGCGACTCGCACAATTCCAATAGCACGCGGTCCAGTTCGTCCGGCTCGAATGTGCGCGGCGTCGCGACCATGACGCGCACGTCATCCGGCATTGCGAGGATCGCGCGGGCATCGAACGCGACAGCGGGTCCGAGCGCATCCAACGCCGGATCGGCCTTGCTATTCACGATGAGCCAGCGCCCTGGCGCGCGCGACAGCAGCCAGATGGCGCCGGTCGTCTTGCCGGAGCCGGTCCGCCCGATGACCATCGCACGTTCGCCCGTGCCGACGCGCGGTAACCGTGCGGTCACGCGGCGCTGTCCGGTTGCTTGAGGTTCACCACGCGTGCGCTGTCGCCGCGCTCGCGCAGCTTGCGATCCTTAATCAGCACGGCACGCGGTATGTACACGATCGCGCATGCGCCCGCCAGCCCAAGCATGGCAGCGGCCTTGCCAGTCAGCGGGATGTTGTATTCGCGCAGGCATGCCAAGATCGCATCCGCCATCGTGTCGGCTTCTTCATCGTCTAACGCGATTTCCGGCGCGCGCAGCGCGATGGCGGCAATCTTATGCGTTGCCACTAGCAGCCCCTTCATTTTTTCGTCGGTAATCGGCGCGCTCGCGTTCGCATCGCGCGGCGCGGGCGCCCCGGCGGGCGGCCGCGCAGGCGTCACGCGCTCGCGGACCTTGCGCGGCGCCGGACGCGCATTGGCACGCGCGGCCTTTTCGGCGGCGGACAGCGGCGGCCGCCCGCGTTTGCGGCGTGGCGCGTCGGAGGCCGGTACAGCATCGGGCGCGCGTGGCGCATCGGGGGCGCGCGGCGCATCGGGTGCGCGCGGCGCATCGGCAAAAAGAGCGGCATCATTCATGGCGGATACTCACAAAGTGAAAAAAGATCGACGTCGTGGCGATTCGGGCGCCGATTCGGGCGACGCGTCGGGCGGCGGCGATTCGATCAAAGTCACGCCGCTTGGTGCTTTCTCTTCCTCTTCCTCTTCCTCTTCCTCTTCCTCTTCCTCTTCCTCTTCCTCTTCCGCGTTCGCAGCGGCGGCCTCTTCCGCCGCTGCGATCCGCGCACTTTCCGCGGCCGCCTGCGCGGCCTGGGCAGCATCGCGCGCTTCGGATTCCGCGCCGCGCACGGCCGTCTCAAGCTGCGCAATGGCGGCGCGCAGGCTTTCAAGTTCGCCATCGCGTGCCGTTTCCGCACGCGCGGAGAGTTCCGCTCGCAGCCGTTCGATTTCCTCGCGCAATGGTGTAACGCGCGCTTCGATGCGCTCTTCGATTTCGGTTTCGATACTCACGGTTAATCCTCGTATTCGGATGGTGTGCGCAGAACGCGCGGCGCCAGCAGCGCCAACAATCGCTGTTGCGTTTCCATGATGCGCGCCTGATTTTCGATGATGGTATCGAGTTTATCGTTATAGCTGGCGATGCCTTGCTGCACGCTCTCGCCGATCGCCGCGAAGTCCACGCCATCAAGGCCGAGCATTTTCTGTAGCGCGCTCATACCTGAAGCCCGTTGTTGGTGCGGGCAGAAACCTGCGCAGTGACCGCGCCGCTGTTCGCGGTCACATTGAAGCGCACGCCCAGCATGTTTTCGGGCAACGCTTCCACGGCAGAAAAGGCGCCCGCTTCGGTCAGCGTTTCGACTGTGTACCAATTGGCGTTATCCGGCGTGACCTGAATTGCCACAGTCGCGGCGGCAGTGCCGAGCACGCACGCTACAGCAGATGATGCGGTAGTCAGCGCTACGGCGGCGCTGATACCGGTCACACCGCTGGCATTTAATGGCGTGGAGAGTACCAGCGCGCCGGGACTGCCTTGCACGGTCAACGCGTTCGCCGCAGGCGCGCCCGCAGCCGTGACGATCGGATCCAACGCTTCATCGGATGTCGGCAGCGGAATGTTGCTGATTTCCACGCTCGCGCCGGCAGGCAGACCTGTCGCCAGCAACGGCGGCGTCGGGATCACGGGGAAATCCACAAAATTGATGACCGCGCCAGCATTCGCGCCCGTAACCGCCATCACGCAACGCGCCGGACTCGGGAACGTGACGGCTTGAAAAGCACCAGTCGGCACAACGATCTGGAAATTGAGCGAAGGGATCGCCAGCGCCAGCGGCCCAGTGCCTTGCGTATTGTCGATGAACGCGCCTTGCGGATAGAACTTGAAATTGCTTAGCGCGAACGCGCTCCAATCAATTTCGTATGGCGTGCCGGTAATCAGGCCGGCGGCCGTAACGCAATGCGTCGTGCCGTCCACAGGGACCAGATAATTATAGGTGCCGAACGTCGAAAGATTCATGATGGATACCTGTAGTCAGAGAATGATGCGCGACTTGCGAAAACCTGAAAAGCGCGGTGCGTTCGCGTGGATCGGAACGCCGCGCGCGTAATTATAGAGCGGGCGAGGCGGCAACGGGCCGATGTATGGTGTGAACGTTTCGATGGGCGCGCGATACAGTGAAAGCGCCGCCGGATTGGCGTCGTTCGGATCGCCAATCGCGATAACTAAATAATTTCCGACAATCCACGCGGCATTGATATACGCCATGCCGCCAGTGAAAAACAGAATGATCTGTTGCCGCGAGAACGCCCATACACACGACGACCCACATACCATGGCCGCATTAGGCGAATCGACAACGCCGGAATACCTGGTTGCTTGGGTCGTTAAAATGTTCGGCGTGCCGGATTGGAGCAGGTCGTAATTATTAAGATAGACCGTATATGCGCCAATCGTTTCCACGTAGCTTTCAGTCGATCCGTTACCGCCGCACGCGAGCGATGCACCGTTATTGATTCGGATGCCCGAAAATCCTAGCGCCTGATACACTAACGAGACAGAACCCACGCTAGCATATAATATCCCGCCGCGCGTGTAGGCATACGTGCCGGCCACTATGCCGGAATAATTATTCACGTATGGCGGCAACGCCAATGATGTACGATTGAAACCGTCGCTACCGTTAGGAAAGTTCCCGATAAATCCGGCTGTTACCGGCTGCGCGCCTCCGTAAGCGCCTTTATAGATTGATGCGTATATATTCGAGGCATCGGGGAAGGGCTGCACAAACTCATAAGCGCTTAGATTATTGATCGCATCATAGAAACTGGCTTGCAAAGCGCCTACGCCGCAAGGTGATGGTGGCGTGAACTCGACTTCTGGGACGGCGAACGTCGCGCCCGGAGCGAAAAAACTAGGCAACACAAAATAATAAATGTTGCCATTGCCGTTGTTCAATACAAAATTAGTTGATGAAATTTGCTGTACGGCGCTTAAATTGGCTATTTCCGGCGGTTGACTGTCAAAATTAAGCTTGTAATTGGTGGACAGATAAATGCAAGATGTCCCATCCTGCCTGATTCGGATGCACGCGAAGCCGGGATTAAAATAAAGAAACGAGAACAGCAGCATATCCGTACCGGACAGCGCCACGTAGAATCCGCCCGTATAACTTTGAGTGCCGGTAATCAGCGGCAGCGGATCGCCCCATGCAGTGAAATTTAACTGCTGAAAACTAAGCGGTGGAGAGATCGCGCTCAAGAGCTATAGCCCAATACCGCAGCGCTCTCGCGCATTGCGCGCGCGTAGCGGATACCGTCGCCATTGTAGGCGGCGGCGAACGCGATTAGCTTGTTGGCATTGCCGAGCAATTCGGCAAGCGTAAAATTCATCCCGCGATCGGCGAGGAACGTCTCGAACGCGAGGCGCTGCGCGATCGCGTCCGCGCAGAATTCATAGAGCGTGCCGGCATAGGCGTGCGGCCCCGCCCAGAGATTGAAGCCCATGATCTGGAACAGACCCCAGCTTGTCGCCGCGATGACGCGGCCGGTCTCGTAATCAGCGCCGTGCAGCGTCGCGATGCGCGCGGCCACCGACGGCGCCACGTCGGCCGTGTACACCGTCGGCTCAAAGCGAAGCGCGAACGGGTTGCCGGAGGATTCGATGCGCGCAATCACATCCTGCAAGGCGCGCGGCGACGCGGCAGGGATGGTGGGTATTGTCATGGGCGCGCTCCGAGCGTAGGATGCGCCCTTGTAGCAGCACGCGCAGAAAAAAGAAAGCCCCGCGAGGCGCGCAAACCTGGCGGGGCCGGCCCTTGATCCGATGGCGGCGGATAGAGCAATGGCAAAAATAGCACGCGCACGATCAAAAAACAAGGGCATTTCTACCCTTGTGCGCAGCGCGCACCGCGCACAAAAGAGTGAACTCGCGGCGCAATGGCGCGCCTTGCAACGCCTGGGCGCACTGCCCGCGAAAACACCCGCACGCGCCGCGGCGGTCACGCCGCAGCGCGCGGCGGCGATCCGCAAAGCCTATGCCGATTTTCAGGCGCACGGCATCTATAGAGAAGGCTATGTCATCCGGCCGCTTGAGCGCCGCGTCACGCGCAGCGGTCGCGCCCGCTACGTGCTGGGCGATCTATTCCAAGCCGTGCCGGGCAAGCCGCGCGCACCGGCAGGCAGCATCCGCACCCGCACGCGCACGATCGTGGCACGCGAGGCGGGCACAACTCTACGCGTGCGCGACAACAAAGTTATCGCGACGCGAAAAATAGGCAAAGAAAAGTCTATCATCATGGAAAATCAGCCGCTGCTCGGCGCGGATGAATACATGAAGCTACTGCACGATATTGAAAGCGGGTCGCTCAAACTAAAGAAAAATGAAAACATCCGCATCTATAATAATGGCTCGACAACACACTTCAAACTTTTTGGCGCGCACGAACTAGAGAAACTCGCCGCAATGCTGCGCGCCTATCTGTCCGGCGCCGTGCGCGATTTTGATGACTGGGCGCGCAATTCAGAACTGGTGACGATCCGTATAAGCACGCGCCCGCGCGTCACGTCGGCGGAACGCGCGCCCGCGCAAAAGCACGCGCCCAAGGCCAAGGCCAAGGCCAAGGCCAAGGCTAAGACCAAGGCCAAGGACAAGACCAAGGCCAAGGCCGAGACCAAGGCGCGCCGGAGATGATCCCCTGCCGCTGCCGTGTATGCAGGCGCCGCCGATCACTGCGCCGCTGGCCGGATCAATATCTGCGCGTACCGCCGTGCCGATGCGGACGCCACACACTCGCGCCGGATAAGTACCGCATCCGCGTTGAACGCAAGCAAAAGCCGTGCGACTGCATGGGCTATCATTTTCCGCACGCGCCAGGACGCGGGCGGTGCCTGACCAATCCGAACTGGGGAAACTATCATGGCAAAGGTTCGACCGCCGAAACGTAGCCTGGCGGTCATCGATCTTGAGACCGATCCGTTCATGCATGGCCGCGATCCGATGCCGTTCGCGGCCGGCTACCACGACGGGCAGCGCTATATGCAATTCTGGGGCGACGATTGTGTCGCGCAATTGATCGATTTTCTGCAGCACGCCTGCCCGCCGCACGTGATATACGCACATAACGGCGGAAAGTTCGATTATTGGTATATGGCGCACGCCATATCGGCCCCGCTGAAATTCATAGACTCGCGCCTAGTCAAAGCACGGCTAGGGCAGCATGAATTGCGCGACAGCTATAAAATCCTGCCGGTCCCGTTGTCCGCCTATCACAAGGATAAAATAGATTACGCATTGATGGAACGCGGCGTGCGCGAAAAGCATCGCGCGGAAATATCCGATTACCTACGCGGCGATTGCCTGAATCTGTATGAATTGGTCGCACGCTTTCGCGAACAATTCGGCGACGTGTTGACCATCGGCGGCGCGGCGATGCGGGAAATAACAAAACGATACGACCTGCCGAAATCGAATGCCGCTGCGGACGCGGTATTTCGACCCTATTTTCATGGCGGGCGGTGCGAAGCGTTCGAGATAGGAAAGCTGTGCCCGCGGCGAGGAAATTGGAAAGCCTATGATGTTAATTCGATGTATCCGGCCGTGATGGCAAAATGCGCGCACCCGATCGGTCAGCCAGATTACGTGACGGATAAATTGCCGCGTAGCGGCTTTTACTTGGCGTCCATCGATGCCACGTCGCGCGGCGCGCTGCCGCTGCGGACAAAGCAAGGGCTGTCGTTTCCGCACGCGCGCGAGATATTCAATGCCACTTCGCATGAAATAATCGCCGCTAAAAAACTAGGATTGCTGGACATTCATAAAGTAGTGCAATGCTATGCATGGACCGCAACAACAAAATTCGATGCGTTCGTAGAATTTTTCATGCAACAGAAAATAGCGGCGGAACGAATAGGAGACAAAGCCGCACGCATTTTCGCTAAACTACTAATGAATAACGCCTATGGCAAGTTTGCACAGAATCCGGAGCGATTCAAGGATTTTGAGCTATTCATTAACGCGGAAAAATGCCAAGCCGCCGGCTATGAAATCGCGGGAACACTGCATGATCGCATCATAGGCACGCGCCCGGCCGACACACGCCACGGCTGGCATAACGTGGCAACGGCCGCGTCCATAACCGGCGCGGCGCGCGCGGCGCTGCTACACGCGCTGCACGGCGCGCGGCGGCCGATCTACTGCGACACAGATTCCATCATATGCGAAGCGCTAGGGCCGGGTACGAAAATTCACCCGACAACGCTGGGCGCCTGGAAGCTAGAGCTAGAAGCCGATACGTTTTACATCGCGGCGAAGAAAATCTATAGCGCGGAACATCGCGGAAAGTTTCGCGATGCCGAGGGAGTGCCGCTGAAAAGCGCGTGCAAGGGGGCGCCGGTAGGACCGGAAATTATAGCGCGGATCGCGGAAGGCGAACTTTACAGCGCCGCAATCGAAGCGCCAAGCGTACGCATCGGCGCGCCACTAAAATACATCACGCGGGCGCTTGCACGGCGCGCATAAAAGCGCTACGCTCTCCACGTGGCATCCCGCCAC
>JAEHJW020009885.1_pt1 | contig 13824 bp, 20 predicted proteins | sample 9271431 | NCBI WGS metagenome assembly JAEHJW02
AAGCTTTCTCCGAGCTCGGGGCCGAGCTACTATTCAGCGCCCCGGGGACGTAGCTCAGCTGGCTAGAGCACCTGCTTTGCAACTAGCCCGACCCTAGCGATGTGCTCACCTGCCTTTTTGCAGGTCATCGACCTCCGAAAGTCCCGCAGTTATCTGCTGGACAAAAAGCGGCCCCGGCGGCGTGTAAGCGTCCCGGGGCCTGACCGGAACCAAGGAGGGTCCCGATGACAGACAAGGCTACTCAGACGACGGCAGAGCAACGGCTCGATGCGTTGGAGGCATGGCAGAGGCAGGCGGAGGAGGAGTTCGTCACCCGTGGGGTGATCGTCCGCTCCTCCTCGCCGGGCGCCCCGCAGATCGAGCTGACCTCGAGCGATCACGACGTAGAAGCGAGGCTGACCGCCGGTGACCTCAGAGTGGGCATGTGGGCGGACGACACCGATGGCGCCGCCATCACTATCTCTGACAGCGGCAACTTCGCGGCGTGGCTCGGCTCGGACCATCTCGACTTCTTCGACCCGGCATCCAACGGCTGTCGCAGCCGGCGAGTGAAGGTAGGGAAGGCTCGCGAGAGCGGCGAGCACCCTTGGACATGGGGGGAGGCGGAGCGCATGGACGTCGCACGGCTCGCCAGGATCGAGGAACGCAGCGCCGACCTGGATCGCCGCCTCGAACGCCTCGACGCGCTGCTCGCCCGGCTCGTAGACGCTCGTCTGGGGGCTCCGGGAGAGGAGCCGGTATGACCAATACCGACGCCTATCAGGCTCTTGATTCTTTAGAGGCCCAACTGACCACAATGGCGGTTGAGGCGGTGCGGACCATCGCCGAGATCCGTGCTCGGCTGGCGATGGTGCAGGAGATCGTCGAGATCGACTTCGACCGCTGGGAGGAGGTGTCACGTGAGCGGCGCTGACCTCACCCTGCTGGTCCGGTTCGAGGACGAGACGATGACCGGCCTGTCGCCCCTGACACGCCACACCCGCCAGGGGACGGCCCTCCGCTTCGCGAAGTGGCTGGAGCCCCGCTCCCTCCTCGACGCCACCACCGGCGACATCGCCGCGTGGCTCGACGAGCTTGGCGTCAGCGCCAAGACCCGCGGGGACCGGGTCGGCCAGTTGCACCAGTTCTACAATTGGGCGCTCAACGAGAATCTCGTCGGGCGCGACCCCGCAGCGCCGCTCGCCCGGCAGCGGCGGCCGATCAACGCAGGAGACTTCCCGGACATCGCCCGCGGCTGGTGGATCGCACAGGAACGCAAGGCGCTCGCCCCGACGACGATCAAGTCCCGGGCGTGCTGCCTACGCCTGTTCTTCGACTGGCTGGCCCCCAAGGCCCTCGTTGACGCCACAGAGCCCGATGTCGAGGCGTGGCTCGACAGCCGCAAAATGGCACCGAAAGCTCGCTACCGGGCGATCAGCGACCTCCACATGTTCTACCGGTGGGCGAAAACGCAGGGCATCGTCGGTGAGGATCCGACCGAGAACATCGACCGGCCGAGGCTGCGGCAGATGGTACCCCGCCCGATCCCCGGCCCGGACCTGGAGAAAGCCGTCGAGCGGGCAGACCCGACCGTCCGGGCCATGCTCCACCTGGCTGCGCTCAACGGGCTCCGAGCGAAGGAGATCGCCGGCCTGCGCCGCTGCGACCTCCTCGAGCACCTCGACCCGCCGATGCTCATCGTCTCCGCACCGAAGGGGCGGCGGGAGCGGAGCCTGCCGCTGCACCCCACAGTGTGGGAGTCGCTGCGCCAGGCTGGCATGCCACGGTCGGGGTACCTGTTCGCCTACCCGAACGGCCGACAGTGGCCGGCATGGAAGGTTAGCGGCGAGGTCAACACCCACCTGGCGTCGCTCGGCATCCCCGCCACGCTCCATCAGTGCCGCCACTACTTCGGGACCGAGGTGTACGCCGCCAGCCTCGACCTCCGGCTCACCCAAGAGCTGCTCGGGCACTCGTCGCCCACCACGACCGCCGGGTACGTCCAGTTCAGCCGGAGCCGGGCCACCGAGATCGTCGGGGCGCTCAACATCACCCCTTCCAGCCGATCCTAACCGACTCACCTCTACCACCTTGCAGCCCTCGGCCTTTCTGGGTCGGGGGCTGCTTCGCGTCTACGCGGCTGTCCGCCGGTTCTTGCGCCGCTCACGGTCGCTGAGCCCTCCCCAGATACCGGCGAGGTCCGGATCTTGCCCTGCCGCCCATGAGGCGCACTCAGAGCGGACCAGGCACCTCTCACACACTGCCTTCGCCGGCCGTGCCTGCTGGCCCAGCTCAGGGAACCATGTGACCGTGACGGGTGCTTCACGGCAGGCGGCGTCTGCGTGCCAGTCGGGACGGCCGGCGGTGAGCAGGCCGAGCAGCTCGCCGACGTCGGAGCAGTCGTCGTCCCACGTGCCGTGGTTGCCGATCAGGTCGGGCACGGTGGCAAGGGTACGTCTGGAAGTGACGTCCGGCGGGTGATGCCGCTCGCCATATCAACAGCCGGGTTAGGTAGTACGCGCATCGTATCCCTGCGTCGATCCAGTCGTGATGGGTCACGCCCGGTGAGTCCAGACGCGAAGTCCGGGTATGTCGCCGCTACTGGATTGGGCGGTGAGCTTCGGTCAGGTCCGGGGAAACGGGTTGAACCCGGGAGGTTTAGGCGCCGCCTTCAGGGAGGCGAAGTCAGGGCGGTCACCTTGCGTGCCGTTCCAGAACATCGGCTGGGGCGTGGAGGGTGCGAGTTCGAGGGTCTTGCGGACCTGCGGGATGCCACCGAGGAAGGCGCCTCCAAGGTGTCCCTCGGCCCATAGCCTCAGCTCCTCTTCGTGGAGCCCGCACCCGAGCAGGATGGCGATGCCCTGCGTATGCGCCGTCATCAGGCCGTAGCCGGTGACTTCGTCGCATGCGGAGGTGGGCTCTCCGTCGACGACTGGACCGTTGCACGACCACTCTCCATGCCGTCTCGTCATGGACGCAAGAGTAGGTCCGCTAGCTGCCGGCCGGGTTGACCCCGGCCAGCAACGTTTGCATCGCCTGTCCCGCTGCTGTAGCCCCCGTGCCGGACTGGACGGGCGCTCCCGTCCCGGGTTGGGCGAACCCGATTTCCAGCCAGCCTGCCGACGCTCCGGAGCCGTTCTGGCCGGGCAGAATGTTGGTGGTAGCGATCAGCTGGCCTGCTGTCACATGGGTGCCTGCCAGGCCGGCGAGGATATGCACATGGCCGTAGTAGACGGTCGACTGTTGGCCTATCGCAGTGGTAACCGGCGTGTCCAGCGTGACGTACGGGTAGTCGTTGCCGAACCCGCCCGGATCGGCGTTGGCCTGGTTGATGATGCCGGGGAGTATGGCGTACACGCCTGCGCCGGGCGTGGCGTTTTGCAGATCCCAGCCTTGGTCTACCCGCTGCACCTGCGCCGTCGTTTTAGTGTTGAACGGCCAGACGACCGTGCCGGCCGGGACGGTTGGATTGCCTGAAGTGCCCGGGTTGGACGGGGCGCCCGACGTGTTCGCACCGGACTGTGAGGCGGCGATCGCCGCCTCCGACAGTGCCGGGACTGCCTGGGCGAGGGTGATCGACGCGTCGGGCAGGAACAGGCTGCGCGACATGTCCGATACCAGCCACAGCCCGTTGGCGATACCCAGGTTGGTGACGTTCACCGGCGACCCGGCCAGGAATGTGAGTAGATCGGTAGGGCAAGTCACCGTGGCTGTCGCCTGCGCTTGGCCGGTATCCCAAGTGAAGTCGATGTTGTCGACCCCGCCGATCCACTTCTGCAAGTTGGCGACCACCGGGAAGGTGAGCAACCAGGCATCAGGGCCGAAGAACAGGGCCGAACCCGTCGACATGCACCGCCATTGGACATCATTCGCCAACCGCACCAAACACGTCCAAGCATCCTCGGTCGGATTCGCAGAGGTACCCCACGTCAGGATCTCGCCGGACACCAAAGGCGCCGCGAACCGACCATCCGGCGGGGTAACGAAACTTTCGGTGCTCGACGTGCCGGTCGCTTTGGCGTACACCTGCGCGGCGAAATCGGCGCGGGACATGACACCAGGAGTAACCGTGTAGCCGGCCGGCGGAGACGCCGAGGACGCGTAACCAGCCCCGGTGGCGGTCGCCAACCGCAGCTGGTGGACGAGAGCATCCTCGAAAGTGAGAGTCACCGTGTCGGACTGTTTCGCGATCGACACGAGCGTGAACGATTGGGTGACCGCCCCGGAGACGATCGAACAGTTGACCGCCTCCGACAGCAACGACGATTGGATCAACGCGCGGGTGGGATCTTCAACACTCAACGTCAACGTCGAAGCCGAAGTGATCGACAAGTCGATAGTGGCGTCGGAGATGGCGTTCGACACATCGGCGGTGATCGTCTGCCCGTTGAGGATAAGCGCCGACGCCGCCAGGTTCGGGTCGAAAGCAGGATTTGCGGACATGGGAGCCTTTCCTCAGCCGACGTCAGTCGAGGCTTGGGACAGCTCGACGAGTTCAGCCACCCGGGCAGCGCTGATCGCCAACCTGCGGCTCGACTCGCGCACACCGCGCAGCAGCCGCGCGTGCGAATAGCCACCGTCGTCATCGACCAGTCCGGCGCGGTCCAGATTGGACATGCTCGGATTCTCGATCACGTCCGCCAGGCAGTCGAGGATCTCGGCGATAACCCCCGCCCGAGCGGACAGGAGCGCCGAGTGTCTATTTACGTCCTCAGTGATAGTCATACACAGATCCTTCAATGCTCAAGGTGGTCAGGCTCCGCGCCGGGCCAGCGCAGGCGGACGTACAGGAAGTTCCCGTGGAAGAACTGCGACCCGGCCCGCCTTGGCTTGAAAGGCCAGGAAATGGAGGCTTTGACGCCAGCCCGGCGCGGAGCCTGACCACCCAGTCACGGAACTTTTCCGGCCCTGGCGGCTTCCTCGGCGGCGAACGCCTCGGCGAAACGGTTCGTCGGCTGGCGCAGGAGGACAGCCTCGAACGCCGCACCCTCGAGCTCGGCCCGGTCCTCCGGGCTTGCCTCGTCGAGGAACCGGTCGACAACCTCAGCACCCGTGGCTTTGAGGCGCTCGTTGCGCTCCACAGCGGACTCCATTGCCGGCGTCTGCCCAGTCGTCTGAGCCGATGGTGCGGTCGGCATCCGTGTCCCGGGAGCACCCGGGAAAGCAACTGGGTCAACTTCGCTGATGTAGCTACCCCGCGCGGGCTCGGTCATTTCAGTTGCTCTCCTTCGGATGAAGATGCGTACGGTCGACGGGCTGCCCGTTGGCCTCGGCGAGCAGTGTCGTCACCCACGCCGAGAGAGTCGCTTTCCTCAACCGAGCGCCCTTCACCAGCGGCTGGTCGTACTGGTTCGCCGGGCGGTGCAGGAGATCGAAACGGCCGTCAGTGCCCAACCATTCGATATCCGATAGCGCCCCGTCGACCACCTGGTCATAATCCCGACCGGCCGCGGTCAGGGCAGCCAGCGAACGGCGCACACCGTCGAGCGCAGCCATAAACCCTTGGCGTGCCAGCGCTTCGCTCTCCTCGAACCGGGCGACAGCCGCCTGGCGCTCGGCGTCGAGCGCAGCTTCCGCCTCGATTTTCGCCGCAGCCTCAGCCGCCGGCAGACGAAGCGCCGCCAACTCGACCTCGGCGACAGCCGCATGCAGCTCCCCGCCGGTAACGCTGTCGTCACCGTTGCGAGCGCGGGCCCGTAATGCCTCAGCTGCGGCCACAGCATCGGCGTGGCGTTGCAAAGCAGCTGAGTGCAATGCTGCGGCGGACATAGCCGGCACAGCCGGCGGGGTTTCAGTGATGGTGGTCATGGTCTTTCCTTTGTTGGGGGGTTGGGGAACTTCTTGGGAGAGACCTAGTTCGTGAAAAGAACTAGGTCTGTGCGGGTGTCGTCACCCTTCTTGCGGTCAGGCGTTGCGGGCAGCGTGGATAGTGGCGGCCGTCCCAGCCGGCAAAGAGTCGGTGACACCAGCGACGATCTCGACGTCGAGCGCCGCCGACACTGCCGGCTGCTGAAACACGACAACCTGCTCCGGCCCGGCCGGGAACGTCGTACCGGCAACAGCAAGCGCCGACGCAGGCACAACCGACAGGCCCTCAGGCGGGACCGGCCAATGGGTGCCGGCAGTGTCAACCACGGCAGTAGCCGACCCAGTACCAGTCACAGAAGTAGCGAAGATCGTCATGGCATGCCTTTCACCTGCGCCGACCGGCGGCAATCGTTGCTATTCAACATAAGTCTTTCCCATATTTTTTCATGCTTACGGGACACGGTCAATAGATAGAGTCCGGATTGTTGTCGAAATCATCGACAACCTTCGCCACCGCCGCGAAAGTATGCTCAGAGGCGATCGCATAACGGCCGAGAGGCACCAGGAGATCGCCGCCGTCCAACGCCCTCGACGCCGGCTCATCGAACGGGACGATCGTCGGCAATGCCGGGGCAGCCAAAGCCATAACGACAAGAGCGAGACTCACGGCTCGATCGTCGTGCCTGCCCGAATCGTGATCGAGCCGCAACACGCCAGGCGCTCTTTCGCGTAGACGCACACTCGCCAGTTCCTCGAGCAACTCGGGGTCATCAGGCAACGCCAGCCGCCTGTCCCGCAGCGCCAACATCAACTCGGAGGCCAGACGGCCGACGCTTTGGGCCGAGAAGGCGTATTCCTCGACCTGGACGCCGCGCTCCTGAAGGCGCTGCAACAAGCCGACCGCCTGCCACGGATCGCTGATGATTCGAGCCCGGTTGTAACGCCGGCTTGCCTCGTGCAACCACGTCTCGACGTCGCCGAGCTGCACCGGCTGTGCCGGCGTACCGGACCACGATTGCAGCCGGTCGAGCACGATCCGCCGACCTTCCCGGCCATCGATCAGCGGCTCACTGTGTGCGACCGCGGCGACGGTGCGATCGTTCTTCAGACCGACATCAAGCCCGATCACATACTGGACGCCAGCCTTCGGCTCCTGCGGGCCTGCGAGCACAACCGCAGCCGCCAGATCGTCCGGTGAAACCAAGCGATCCTCAGCCGCAGCCCATTCATTCATGTGTAGCCGAGCGAACGCCGAAGATGGCAGCATCCGGCGTTGCTCCTCCAACTGAGCCGTGCTGATCCACGCCAGGGGGCCAGGGATCTCGGCCACAGTCCACAACGGCGATGCGATCGCAGCGTCCCGGACCTTCCTCGACCAGTGGGCCGGGTCGCCGCTGGTGCTGATCACCGCCAGACGGGCGCCAGCCATCTTGGGCATCGACGAGTACAAAACCTGCCAGAGGGTGCGGGCATTCGACGTTCCCGGCCATTGGCACAGTTCGTCCGCGACCACCCACGCCGGCCTGCGGCCATGAGCCGACGCGGCATCCGCCGACAACACCTCCAGGACCACGCCGTGCGCCGTTGTGACCTTGTACTGGCCGACATCCACCGCAGCGGCAAGACCGGGAGTGCGCTGCACCAGACCTGACAGGGCATCGACCAGCAGCCGGGCTTGATCGCGATCGCCGGCATAGGCGTCGCACCTGGCGCCAGCCGGGAGTTGACACAACATCGCCGCAAGCAAGATCCCAGCGATATCGGTGGTCTTCGATCCGCCGCGAGGTCGGGATTCCCAGCGGAAAGGCGGCGCAGCCGGGTCAAGCAACGTCTCAGCGCACGCCCACTGCCACGCCGCCGCCGCATCGCCCCAACGCCGCCCATCCTCGATGACCATCGACCCCAACAGGTCGAGAGCTTGCACGTCGGCGCTCACAAGCCCTCCAGACCGTCAGGAGACTCAGATACTGCTTCCAGAGCTTCTAACGGATCTCCGGGCGGCTGAGCGGCCTCAGCGGCCATTCTCGCTTCGGCACGCAGCCGTGATGCACGGCCTTCGGCCATCAAGTCGGCGAGCGTGACCTCAGTGACCGCCGCAGTACCGGCCACGGCACGCAACCGGGCATGACCGGCTGGCGTCAACCCGAGCCCAGCGGCGAGCTGCGACGCCAGACGTGCCGCGGCTGTCGCTTGCTCCCACTGGCGACTGGGAACCTTGTCGGCGCCCTTCGCCGCGGCCACCTGCTCGATCGCGGAATGGAGCAGCTCCTCGCGGGCGCACGCCCGAAGGTAGCGGGCGACCTCGGGCAGGAAGTGCGGTTCGTCGATCCACGGAGCCACCTCCAGGATCGCAGCATGGACCTGCTCGGCACGCTCGGCGATGAACCGCTCGGACTCAGCGCCGTGGCGGACAGCCACGTCGTTGCCGGGCTCGAACGGTGGCCACGAATACCCGCGTGCTGGGCGGTTGGCAGGTTCGGTCATCGACGGCCTTCCCGGCCGCCGCAGCGGCCTACGAGCGGTTGAGGACGGCTCTCACAGTCGACGCATGCCACTGCTCGCCGCCGTGCGCCGTCGGGATGGCGTCGGCATTCAACGCCTTGGCGATCGCACCGAGGGATTCGCCGGCTTCCCGCTGGCGGCGAATCCGGTCGACCACCCGATCGGGAAGTGTGCGAGGACGGCCCAACTGAACGCCGGTCGCCTTCAACGCGGCCAGAGCGTCTTTCGTGCGCTGCACCGTCGTGTCTCGCTCCCACTCGGCCAGGCTGATCAAGATGTTGGCGACCAGCTTGCCGTTCGCCTTCGTCGTATCGAGGTCCATGTCGATCACAGCGAGAGCCCATCCGTTGGCCGTCGCCCGGCGAAGCAGCAGACCGAAGTCCACCGTCGACCGGCTGAGCCGGTCGAGCTTGCTCACGACCAGCGCCTCCGCAGCACCAGCTTCGAGCATTGCGATCGCAGCTTCGAGCGCCTTGCGATCCTTCACCGACTTTCCAGAGATCCCGGCGTCCTCGAGGATCGCAACAAGCACCCACCCCTTGCGCGTCGCCTCTGACTCGATCGCAGCTCGCTGAGCTGCCAGGCCCAACCCGGATTGCGCCTGCTCTGAGGTTGAGACTCGCACGTAGCCGATGACTCGTGTTCCGGCTGGACTCATACCAATATTCTACATGATACGCCCGGATAGTGTCTAGTGGTTTGTGTACGGCAGTTGGCGACGGGCGATCACCACTTCGTCCAAGTTGGAACGACCGGGCGACCCCGCACCGCAGCGCGCACGCAACGTGACGTGGACCCACCATTTCGACGGCGCAGACGGCGCTGCGGTTCCCCCCAGGGAGGATCTCGGTTACAGCTACTCGCCCGGGCAAACATTCACCGCGGTGAATGTTTTCTGTGGGGCCAAAACCGAGGTTGGTTGACCTCTTCTCGCCCCGGGGCGAATAGGGGGTCTGGTGAGCGGCCTTCTGGGTTCGCCCCTCGCCCCCGTATCTGTATACGGGGGGGCGAATGGGCGAATAGGCCCAGACGCTCGCCCAGGGCGAGTTGGGGCGAACCTTGGGCGAATGGGCGAATAGGCCGTTCATGGGGCTGCCTCGGTGTCGTGGTCGATGTCTCGGAAGGGGGTTACAACGCTGTGCTGGACCGCCCTTCCGGCATGTTCGGACGTGACCCAGCCTTCGGCGACGAGGACGTCGAGGGCTTGGCGGAGGTAGTCCCGCCTGCCTGTAACGTCGCTTTCGACGGCGTTCTTGGATGCTCGGGGGTGGAGCTCGAGGTACCGGCTGACTTTCTCCATCAGGACGGTGGGACGGAAAGCTCCGCTTTCGGTGGTGGTGCTGGTCGAAGCGGTGAGGGTGGCTGCGATCCGGTCTTCGGTGGCGTCGAGGTTGTAGATGCCGGCGACGGTGCCGGTGGGGTGGGTGCCGTTGCGGTCTTTGCCGGTGGTGAGTTTCACGGCGCCTGCGTGCCCGATGCCGAGCGTCTTGATCGGTTCGACGATGTACATGGCGCCGTTGATCGCCGCTCGTTTCCGTTGGGATCCGATGGCGTGCAGCCCGCGGGTTTCTCGGTTCTTGGTGACGTGATCGGCGACGATGACTGCCGGGCCGAGGTCGGCGATGGCTCTGGGGAATCTGCGGAACCATCGGGCGACTTCGTCGTCGACGTCTTTGACGCCGTCGATGGCGAGGGCTTCGCCGGTTGAGTCGATGACTACGACGGTCGGATGGTAGGCCGCGATGAGCTGGTGGACGTGGCCGGCGGCTTCCAGGTTGTAGGGCTCGTCGGGATGAATGTAGTGGAACCGCCCGACGATGGCGTCGCCGTCGACTCCGAGTGAGAGGAGACGGCTGACGACGCCGCTCTCGTTGTCTTCCAGGTCGATGAAGATCACATGGTTGCCGGCGTCGAGCTGTTCGGCGCAGACGTGGAGCAGAACCCAGCTTTTGCCGACGCCGGATTCGCCGGCTAGGCCGTTGACCCTGCCGGCGTAGAACAGTCCGACCTTGTCGTCGCGGATGCCGATGGTGGGTGTGGGGCGTTCGACGGTGCCGTCGAGGACACCGGCGACGACGCCGGCGAGGTCGACTGGTCGCCAGCTGTCGCCAGGCTTCGGCCCGTACTCGTCGCCGGGTTCGCCGAAGTCGGTGACGTTGGGGGCGCTCATGCCGCGACCGTCTGCTTCTGAAGCTCCCTCGCCGCTTTCGCGGCGGCTGAGAGATCACCGTTGTGGCGGAGCACTGCCCACGCCCGGAATCGGGTGTATCCGTGCGGGGATTCCGGTTCGGTCGGCTCGAAAGGTGTGTTCGAGGAGTAGACGAACAGCTGGTCGTGGCGGATGGTGGCGGAGATCGGCGAGGTGGCTGTGGGATGCCGCCATCCGCCGCGCACCTCCGTCCAGCCGGTGAGGATCTGGTCCCATGTGGTGGCGTCGGTGAACCAATCGGCGACACTCTCACCGTCCCTGACGACGCGTGGCTTGAACGGCGCTGTCGCCGGCTTGGGCGGCTCGCGTAGGAGCTTGACAAGCCAGGCGGGACAGGCTGCTACCGGGGTGCGATCGTCGAGCCATCGGTACGGCCGTCCGGTGGCCGGATGGATGCTCGGTGCGACGACGATGTATCCGGCGTGGGTTTTGACGTCCACACCGTCCGGTAGCCGGGTTGCGCTGAGCTTGCCTCCGGGATGCCGGTAGAGCCGATGCCGTCCGCCGTCTCCGCGCCCGGAGAACTGGGTGAGCGTGCCGGGGAGATCTCCGCCCGCGGATGCGGCTTCGAGGAGGTTCGCTTCGCCTCCGTGGCGGGGGTCGGTGTCGATTACCACTATCCCGGCGGGTACCCGCCCGCCGATATTGAACCCTGGCCGCCACCGTGAGCGGATCCATTCGGGGTCGGTTGTGGCGTCGAGGACACCGTGCCCGTCGCGGCCGCAGCCGCCTTTGCACTTGCCGTACAGCGGATCGTCTGGCCGGTGAGCGGACGGGATCGCCGGAACTTTGCCTCGCAGCGGGAACACCGACCAGCCGGCCGCGGCATATGCGAGGGCATGCTCGAGCAGGTCGTGGCGGGTCATGCTCGGGGCTCCGGGGAGGAGGCGGCGTATCGGCACCACGGCTGGTGGACGATCCGGTCGAGCAGGTCGCCGCCTTCCCAGTAGACGTCCTCGGCCACGAGGACTACCGCGCGGCAGGCACCGCACTCCACGGCGGTCACGAGACACTCCCGGCCAGTAGCTCGGCGACAGCCATGCGGATCGAGCGTTCGGCTTCGCAGATGCCGCTCTCTATCGGGCAGTCCCCGGCGAGGACCATGCGAAGCCACTCGGCGGCCTCGCCGGCTTCACGCAGCACCTTCCGCTTGCGGTAGCTGAGCCGCGAACGGTCTCGCACCGGAAGGCTGGAGATGCTGGCGCCTAGCGAGTCCTTCCCGGCGCTCATATGGTATTCTGGGAATGAGTCCCAGTCCGATTGGCGTTGGCGGGGGCTTCGAGGATGATGTGGTGACGGGAGCCTGGGGAGGGATGCCCCGGGCTTTCGTCGCGTCGCCGGGGGTTCACGAGGCGACCTTGCGGGCTGCGCGCGCTTGGGACGACTTGAGAGCCAGGCGGCTCATGTCGGCGGCTCTGGCGGACTCGGCACGCCGGGTCCGTTCGGCGTCGGTCAGCTTGCGGTCAGGGTCGACCCGTGAGAGATATCCCTCCCAGCGGGCGTCCCTCGCTGCCTGGGTGAGTTCTCGCGAATCGCGTTGGGCATGCAACGTGTGCGCTGCGATGCGGGCTCGCAACACACGTTGTTCCGGTGACAGTGGCACCGTGGTGGCTTTCTCGGGCTCGCGGAGAACCGAGAGCGGTTCGTCCGCTGCGTACCTTGAGGCGGTCGCTGCCCGCCGCGGAGGGCGTAACCCTCTACTCCGGCCCAGTGATGTCGATTGGAACTCTAGCACATGGTTGCCGTCGTGTAACTACACTGATGTCGTGAACGACCTCCGCCAGCAGCTTCTCAACGAGGGGTACACAGTGCGGGAGGCAGCCGCGCTGCTCGATCCGGCCAAGTGGCCGAAGGTGCGTTTGTGCTGCGCTGCCTGCGGCCGGCTCCTCGCCGGCATGCGGCACAACGGGTGGAAGTCGAGTTTCACCTGGTCGCCCAACGCCGCCCGGCACGACCAGGTGGAGGACCCGGGCGCAGCTGCTCGGGCGCGGCGACGCCCGCCGGGGCAACGAATGGTTCACGGCTCCGAGGCGGGTTTGCTGATCGGCTGCGTCTGCGGCGTCTCCTACAGGGTCACCGAGCAGGCGTTCCTCAAGGCGCACGTCGGGGCGCGCGTCGCCGGGGCGCGGACATTGCTCCTACGTCCCGGCGACAGGTTAGAGATGCAGGCCCGGTCGCTCGCCACCGCCCGCCGGTAGCTCTACAGCCGATCTCCGATGCCTGAGCGGCGGTATGCCTCGCGGGCCCGGTCGGCGGCGACGTGAGCCCCGTACCTGTTGAGCATCGCCCGGGACCGCCAGCCCGCCAAGACCATCAAGTCGCCTTCGTTGCCGCCCTGGGACAGGTAGGCGTTGGCGAAGGAGTGTCTCAGCTGGTGGGCATGGATATGGCCGATGCCGGCGTCGCCGGCCCGACGTTCGAGGAGCTGGCGGAGCCCGGCGTAGGTCATCCGGCCTTGACGTCCCAACCACACCCACTCCATGTCCGCCGCCGGGTGACGGCTGCGGGCCCGGAGGTAGCGGTCGAGGGCCACGCCGGTCTTCGACCCGAACGGAGTCGACCGGGGCCGGCGACCCTTGCCGAGCACAACGGCGACGCCGAGGCCGAGGTCGAGGTCGGCGAGGCGCAGATTCACCGCCTCCGATGCTCGCATGCCGGTGTCGACCAGCAGGCGGACGAGGGCGGTGTCACGCCGGGCGGGGAAGTCGGTGCCGGCGCACGCCGCCAGCAGCTTCTTCAAGTCGGCGTCGGAGATGACCGGCACGGTTGTCTCGGGGATGCCAGGCGGGCGCATTTTCGCCATCGGCGACTCGTCGATCTCGCCTTCCTCCACCAAGAAGGCGAAGAACCTGGCGAGCGCCCGGTAACGGTTGGAGGCGGTGGCGGGCTTGAACCGGGCGAGCAGGTCGGTGATGAACCCTTCGACGTGTCCCCGCTGGATCTCCCCCGCTGCGACCGGCAGGCCCTCGGCGTCGAGCCACCGCAGGAACAGGGTGGTGGCCTCCATGTACGTCTCGACGGTCTTGGGGCTGCGGTTGGCGGCCTGGAGCGACCGGCGCCACGGGCCGACCAGCTCGGCCAGGTCTACGCTGGTCGGGTTGGATGAGGACTTGACAGGTCTGGCGATGGGTGTAGGTTATGTGCTGCACAAGCGTTGTGCAAGGGGCCGAGGAGTGCCCGGTGCTGCAAATGCCCAGCTAGTGGGCACAAAACTAGGGGACGTAGCTCAGCTGGCTAGAGCACCTGCTTTGCAAGCAGGGGGTCGTGGGTTCGAGTCCCATCGTCTCCACGCAAAACTGCTGGTCAGCGGCTATATTCGAGCAGGC
>JAEHJW020006948.1_pt1 | contig 13819 bp, 14 predicted proteins | sample 9271431 | NCBI WGS metagenome assembly JAEHJW02
TAGGGGTCGCCATCTTAGACGAGAATGTTTCTGTGTTCCCGTTCTGGCTCCACGAACCTCCGACACTCAGTTTCGCAGCGTTATTGAACGCAGTAAGCTGCGCTGGGGTGAATGAGCTTGTGTCTACGGGGGTGGGGGGGGTCATGTTGGGGATTAGTATTTGATGATGTATTCAAGAACAAAGTAGGGACTTATGGTGTTCGCGGGAACACCACTCCCATTTGAACTAATTGATACGGTAGTATTTGGTGCTTGACTACCCGTGCCTATCGTACTTCCAGTACCAGAAACTCCAGAATATCCATATGTACCACTAAGGGTATAATTCGGTATATTTGCCTGTGCGATTGTCGTCGTCGTTGCACCTCCGCTCGCGCCAAGTGTTGAACTTATCCCATTTGTACTACTCGCCATCAAAATCATCGAGCCTGCAAGATTTGGAACATTGAACGTAGTCGAGCCATCGCCAACACCATACTGCGTTCCTATAACTGAATAGAGATTTGCATACGTCGTCCTGCTCACTGCTTGTCCATTTGCGAGAAGCCAGCCGCTCGGTGGCGTTGTAGAAGCGTATGCTGTTATAGAACCTGGAGGACTAAATCCTCCCGCAGTATTTGTCGTAGGCACTGATACGTTCCCAGTAAATGTCCAGTTAGCCGATAAGTCTAACCATGTTTGCTTCAAAAAACCCCCTATCGTGGTCATAAGGACGTGCGAGCCACTCACGCTCTGCGGCACTGATGGAGTATCAGTTGCTATACCGTTACCGAGAGCGAGTAATGCGCCTGTAGAACCTGTTGCGGTCGAGGAGGCGGCTTGAAGTCCTGTGGCGAACTGGACGATGCCTTTGACGGTGGGGGAGGCGTTTGGTGCACCTGAAACAGCCGTCTGGTCTACATAGTATTTAGTGGCGAGAGTCGTGGAAGCGGAAAGAGAGTTTATGAGCACTGTATTTGCGTATTGTAAGAGATTCGGATAGGTATCTTGTCCGTTTGCCATCCTACCGAGGATGGTTAGGAGCGGGTAATCGGTAATCTTTACATCAGCCCCGCGCCGGTGGGCGAACTGAAGCGATGCAACCGTTGTCGTCCCCGTTACCGCATCAATTCCTCGCGTAACATTCGATACCGTCGTTCCCGATACCGTTCCGCACTCATATTCGAGCGTGGGGGTGTTTGAGTCTATGGTAAAACAGTTATAGCCTGAAAGAGACGTACCATCCCGAAGGCTCGCGCTCGCTAATGTAAACGAAGTATCGGTAGAACCCTGAGAATTGGCGAGATATGTTTCAAAGACTGCCGGAGTGGACGGGATAGCAGACCCGAACGAGACTGTAGAAGATTTCGGGAAGAAATACGCACCGCCGATAAGAAGAAGCAAGACTGCGATTCCTGCATATTTTTTTAGAAAGTCCATAATCGAAGTATATAACATGGTAATGTGGCGTGATTTAGTCTGAGTTTGCCGTCCGTGTCGGAAGGACACGTCGCCCCTTGAAGCGATTGTCCTTGAAGGTGAAGTTGTCTATCTGCACATAGCCAATTCCTGTCGCCTCGAACTGCGGTTGCACATACTCGAAAGTATCCGCATTGACTATGAACTCCACCTCAAACGGGTACGCAGTAATGACATCTCCGCCACCGCCAACGACGTTTGACCCTATCGTGGAACTTCCTACCGTAACCGGATTGCCGGTATTCACATAGGAACCATTCCCCTCGACGGTAAAGAACGTAACAAACGGTGCGCTATCAAACGAGAAGTTTATATTTATGGATTGCGTGGATTGTATGAGTCCTCGGATGACGAAGCGGTTTGATTTTTTCAGTCCCGCAACGCCAAGATTGAACATTTTTCCAGTCCAATGATTGTTGATATTTGCTCCATCATCATCAAAACCCGAGAAAAGCGTCCAGAGATTGTTCGACAGTGAATCTCCAGACAAGAGCGTTCCATTATATTCCACAAAACAGGAAGCCGGTATGTCAATATAATCATACTGATTGCTATAGATATTCCGCACGAATATTCCCGCGTTATTTGAACCGACGACTCCGTTTTGCGAGGGCGCACACGCCATGAGGTCATATTCACTCCACCGGAACATTGCTACTTGATTGAATCCGAATGAGGTCAAATCAAGCATTTGCGATATGAGTTCCGGCACGACCACGACGGCAGCAGAAGCAGTAATCATGCTCACAGCAAGCGTCTTTATCTGTGGCATTGATGGTACGGAATTGTCGAGGAACATTATGCCATCATCAGTCGTATATGCCCCAAGAAGGTATGGAGTTCCGAGCGTACTCCGATAGGGGATATTCGAAGGCGTTGAGTTGTTTATGTTCAGTGCCCACGTCGTGAGTAGATGAAAGGCATATTGAACCTGGTCAAACGGTATGATGGTCGTTATATCCCCTCCGCCATCAAACTCGTTATAGACGGCACTTCCTGTACCAGTAAAATCTGCAACGCCGCCGGATGTTGAGTTTTCTGAATAGTATTGAGCATAGATAGTGGCTGCAATCGGGGCGGTGATGAAGGTAATGTTATAAGCACCAGTAGTGTAATTTATCGTTCCTGTTCCTCCGGCAGAAGAAACCATGTTGCCATTTTTGTCATCATTCCAGTATTCACATTTATACATCGTGCCGCCGGATGTATAGGCGGTGAAGGCGGAAGTATTTATCGAAATCGTTACATTATTCGCATCAATGACAGTATCTACTATGCCTATCACATTGTTAATCTGTGTCATTCCCGATACTCCGGTGATGTAAACGGCATCGCCCACTGAAAGCCCATGTGCCGTGGAAGTTACCTGAGCGACATTCGCTTTTGTTATGGCCGTTACTGAAGTTCCAGCGGCAATCGGCCCCGCGACTTCCACATTGAATACTGTTGATTTCGAGGGAATTGCCGGAAGCGTTCCAGTATAATTCTTCGTCGTTCCATTCCCAGTTCCTATAGAGTTTCCGGTGCTTTGAGTATATTGAGAAAGCGTATAATTTCCTTCCGAAACCGAAATATAGATGACGCTGGTATATTTTTGTCCATAGGCATCGTTCCTTTTCCACAAAAACATCCTGTTCGTGTTTATCGCGGCATGTCCTCTGAATTGGGTAGAACCAAGGTCAAGAACATCGCCTGGATTCGCCACTTCGATTTTATAGATTGAAGAATGTGGAGAAGTGAAATAACAATGGTCTCCCGTTATGCTCTTATACGGCATAACGGACACATCCTCATTATTCGCCGCGATAGGCAATATATTCGTCGTATTGACTTCTTTCGTGTCATCAGCAACCGAGTCGTAGTAATTTATCTTTTGTCCATAAGTGAAAAATGGAACTTGCGTAGAATCCTGGCGAGTCCCGATCCCGAGTCCGGTAATCCTCCCCGTTCCTGTTCGGCGCGTCTTTCCCAAAAGTGCATATCCCCTGCGAAGCGAGATATTGTCCTTATAGCGTCCGGTTATCCAGTTGACTGAATCGGGAGACTGTCCGTCTCCGAGTTCCGTGGGGTCTTTGATGAATGTATTGAGACCATTCCATTCCGCAACCGTATAGTCGGGAATGATTGTCTTTGCTTTCCCCGTCAATCGGATGGAGCGTTTTGCAGCCATAGTTACATCTCAATCCTGTGATTGAAGTTCGCGCCAACCCGTTCGTTTATTATAGGCATATCCATTCTCGTCGTAGAAGAACGCTGAAGCATATCATCCCACGCGACCATCGAGGAAAATAGAGTTTCTGCATCCCGAGCGTTCTGATTCGCATTCCGAGCGTTTATATCGTCATAATCCATGCCCATGCGATACATCGCTGCAACATCATACGCGAGAATCATGTGGAATTGAGAAGGTATGTTGAGCCATGTTGTAGCAGCGGCAATATCCCCCAGATTCGCTTGATAAGGCACGAATGCCGTATATGTCCGGTCAATCGTTCCCAAGAAGTAGATTTTTTGCGCCCCGTGGTCAACATAAAACACATTATTCACCTGAAGATACGGAATGACGAGATTCATCGGTATTTCCGTGAACAATTGGTAGGTATTGTTGTTATCATACAGCGTTATTTCGCCGTCCCGCGATAGATAGAGGAAATCCGATTGAAGATTTATGACGGCTGCCGGAGGCAATGTGAGTGAGAACGATTGCCCCTGCACGGTTTGCGTGTAGTCATACTTCCTCAAACGCATGAACGGGCGCATGAGTTCCCTGCGGATACGGGCCGTATTGAGCAATTGATAGAACAGCGTCGTGTCTATCGAGAATCCGTTTACCAGACTCGTTACGGCAGTCAGGAAATCCGCTCCGGTCATAATCAGGAATTAGAGTCCGAGTAAGTCGTTGTCGCCGTTCCCCCCAGAGCTGAACAATATATCGCGCCAGTATAAGTCCCAGTGTTATTCAGAGTAAGCGTTGAAGATGCTGCGAGCATGGTTCCTTGGTAATTCGTCGCACTGTACCCGAATCCAAGGAATACATTTATACCGCTTGCATTGCTTATCGTCATGAAGTTCCTACCCGAAGTCGAAGTAGCGACAAGAAGAGTGGATACGCCATTCCCACACAATACCGCACCGCTCGTAAGCGGTTTATTGATGGGAACCACTCCTCCGAACGACACGGGGGATTGCTTATGAGTTAGAACCGCGAAACCGAATACTGCGATGATTGCCGCGATGATTGCTAGACCTATTTTTTCTGTATTAGTCATGGATTATTAAGTTATTTCGTAGCCCCGTCGCACCTCCCCATGAAGAGGAAGTGAGCGGAGCCGCGACTAAGGACAGGTTCCGTAACTGACGACTGGAATCACGCCAGAGCCGTTCGTAGGAGCGGTAGTGGAAGCGGTGAATCGGAGTGCCAGAGACGTTGCCGTACTCGTTGCGTAAGACTGGATACAACCGACAGTAACGGTTGATGTTGCGGTGTTTGAAGTCGTAACAGTCAATGTTTTGCCAGTTGTAACATTCCCGCTTGCGTCAACAAGGAATTGCTGAGCAGAGCCTCCAAACAGCCCATTGGTGTACCACGTCGTGTTCGTCTCTACTTGCCCACTTGGCTGGATTGCCCCGAAGAGCGAGTGTGAACCGCCGAGATGGATTCCGAAGAAGGCGAGGACGCCGAGGAGCAAACCGACTGCCAGACCTATAGTTTTATAGTTCATAGCGAGTCAGGTTAGTTCGTTACCGTTGAAGGCTGCGAGAAGCTGTTAGCGAGAATCTGAACGTCAAGGAGCTGCGTGGTCATGTACTTGAAGACCTTGATACCGTAGTAGCACCACGTTACATAGTCTTTTCCTACTTTTCCACTCACCGGATTGACATACAGAGTCGGCGACTTCTGAAGCACGATACCGACGGAACGCGAGATTCCGAAGATGTTGTGCTGAATGACCGTCGCCGCAGTCGTCGTGCTGCTTGCCGTACCGCCAATCGAGTTTGCACCCGTAAGCGTAACCGCAGTAACGAGCATCGTGCCGATGCCGCCCTGGACAATCGTCGAGGCATTTGAAGCAAACGCCGCAACAGTGATGTTGGAGAGTTTGACTTGATTTGCCGTCGTGTTTGCCTGAGCAACATACGTCGAAGTGGTCGTAAACGGAGCCTGGAGAGCGTTGATGATGTTCGTCTGCGTTGCGGCAGCGTTTGCACCAATCAGGATGTTTCCTGGGGTCGTTCCGATTGACGATACGAACGTGAACACAAAGCCGTTGATAGTAAACGTGTCATTCGCCGTCGGGTTCACCGTGATGGAGATCGCCGTCGTCGAAGGAGTCGCGTTACTCACAAAGATGTTGAAGTTCATGAACGCACCGGCATGACCGGATACGGACACCTTGTCGCCGAGCACCGTTACTTTCCCGCCCAGGTACATGATAAGAGCGTTGTAGGTCTGTGGGGAGATAATCGCCACCGGCATACCCGTTGTCTTCTCAAGTTTCACGTCCTTTGTGAACGTGAGGTTGGGGTCATAGACGACATTGTTCAACTGAAGCTGCATGAGCGCAGTTGAGAACATTGCCGCGACGTTCCCAGAGGTAATCGTAATCGGCGTACCGCTCGATGTACCATTGGTAATCGTCCCATTGTCTACGACAGTCGAAGCACCCTGATACGCTGCAACGAGAACGTCCGAGTCAATCTGGAGAAACACCTTGTTCATCGCCTTACGCGCATAGTCAGCCTTGACTGCGTAATGCGCTTGTTCCAAGTCCTTTTCGAACTCGTAGAACGAAGTGTCTTTCACCTGATTGATAACGAGCGTCTCGTCGGTATCAGTCTGTGCCTGAGTGTTATAAGAGCCATCCGCTCCCATGTTTTCAACATAGAAGTCAGACATGTACGACCAATGAATCGTATCGCCCTTCTTCAGCTTGCCGCTAAGCATCTTTTCTTCCGCAATGACGCGAAATACTGGCTGCTTGTAGTGGCTGCGCTGGTACTGGTCTTGCCAAACCTGTTTAAGGGTCTGTGTGTTTGGGTCAGCGGCCATAATTAATTAGGATTAAAGTTAATGTCTAATCCCAATGGCGGCTTCGAACAGAGAATCACTCGTAGTATTCGACGATGTGTCCCGAATCATCTCGCGTGGTTACTTTCACCCTATCGCCTGGCATTCCGGAAAGAATCGCATCGCGTTTCTTATCCAGTGCTTCAAGCTGTGCGGGTGTCATGCCATCGGTAATCTCGGGCCATTCGTCCGTTCCCGATTCCGTGGATGCGGGACGTGCGCTCTCAAAAGTAGCTTGTTTCGGAGAAAAGAGCGTCTTACCAAGCAATTCTTTTTCTTTGAAGAGGATATAGTCAACTTCTGCATCAACGTATTTCTCGGAATGAGACAATTCGTCAAGCTGGTCTTTGACTATCGCCCACTGATCGGGTGTCGCGTTCGGATATTGAGCCTTGAGGGCCAGTTCCGCCGGTTTCCATATATCTTCTTCGAAAATAGCTTCCTGCTCTTTTTCTGCCGTAAGTTCAGCAAGTCTTTCCCGTTCGGTCTTCAACTCATCGAGAAGTTTCTTGTCTTCGGGATTTATTGAGATTCCCTTGCGGGCGACTTCAATGAGTTTTCTGGTCTTACCCTCATCGAAATCAAGCTCCTTTGCGAGTGCCTTGACATCGTCTTCAAGGTTCTCGGTTACTGTTTCGTTCGGCTTGCCTTTTTCATACTCTTCTTTCAACTTTTCAACCTTCTCGTCGTAATCCTTTTGGAGTTCGGCGCGAAGATGAGCCTTATAGTCTTTGAAGGTCTGTGGTTCGCTTTTCGAAACCGCCGTTGGGTCTTCCTTTGGTTCCGTTGCCGGTTCCTCTGGATTTGGTTCGACTGTTGGCTCAACCGTTTCTGGCTTCGCTTCTGGTTCCACCGTTGGTATCGTTTCGGCCGGTTCTACCGCTTCCGGCTCGACTGGGAGTCCCAGCTCGGCTCTTTCCGCTTGCGCTGCTTCAAAAGCCGCCTTATCTGCATCGTCCATATGACACGTTTTATTTAGTGAGCATTAACGTCTGCTCGGTTGACACGTTTTATACGGGTTTACGTCCCCTTCTGCTTGGTAGCAGTGTGTTGCCCTCAAAGAGCAATCACTGACACCAATCTATATGCGCTTCTTCCTCTTAAAGAACGGATTTTTGAACTTGCTTTCCCATGCCACTCCGGCGTTCGGTTCTTTATCGTTAGTGATTTTCTTTTTTCGTCGGAGTTTCATATTTCCAGTATATATCGTGTATTGTGCCGCGTGATTTACAACTCAGCCGATATTATCTCGTCAAGCGACTCCAATTCTTTCTGATAATCCGAATTGAATAACCCGAGAAGCCACCGGCATTCCTCTTCTTTCGCGTCCGAGATACGCAATTCATCGGGTGTGCGTCCTTTGCCGATTCTGAAAAGGATGTGCGATTTTATCCTATCCTTGACAGATTTATATATCATCTGCGAAACTTCATTGTTGAAAAAGTCTTGAGATTTCGAGAGAGTCTGTATTCTCGATTCCCATTCCGCAATCTGTTTCTTTGCGCTTTCGTCAACATCATTCCCGCTGAATATTGACTTAAGACGCGATAGTTTATCTGTTAGAGAGGTGTCAATCATTGTACTGCTTCGGGCTGTTGCTGCCCCATGGGACTTGGAATCGCCGTGGGAGCTGCTGTCGGCATAGGAGCTGCGCCTGCGGGTGCCACAGAACCCCTCTGAGCTGCGTTCTGCATAGCCATACGCGCGTTTTGTTCTCCACGTGCTTTGCCATTCATTTGACCGTTTTTCATAGCCAACTGCGCATGTTTTGATAGATACAGTGTCATCTCCTTGAACTTGGACTTGCCGAGCTTGTTGCGATGCTCCATAGCGTAGTCGAGGATTATCTTTAGGAACGCGGCATCGGCAGCGTAATTCATCTCTGGCTTTTCGTCGGCAAGTATTTCTTGTATGGCAATATGGGCTTTGGCCACTGATTCGCGGGCGGAATAGTTCTTCGTATCGAGGAACAATTTGATGGTTGATTCCGGCAATTCTCCCACGTCCTTCATTATCCCGGCATCTCGCATTTCTGAGTTTATGTTCTGGCTTTGCGCAAGGAGTTCATACATCTTGATTCGTCCCTGTTTCTTCTTTTCGCTTTCAGATTTCTGTGCCGTGGAAGATATGATTTCTACGCCCAATTCTCCGCGTAAATCTAGATCGTCTCTGGTAAGCACGTCCGGCTCAATTCCCTCATCGCCCAATACTTCAATATACATTTCTTTTGACATGTGGTCTTTTAGACCTTGTACAAAACGCACGCCGACCTCACCCCAACATTCGGTGTATGACTGGCTCTTAAGCCCGAGCCGCTTGGCGATGGCAGCCTGTTCCATATATGCGACATTTACTTTCTTAGAGGCATTCATAGCCACACCTTGTGAAATATCAGAAACACCCGTCTCCTTTTCGAGTGCTCCAGTAGTCCAGTTCAAGAGATTAATAGTTCCCTGTAGTTCGGGTGCGTTGAAAGAGTAAATACTATTTGCAATCTGACGCGTACCTCCTTTTGAATCGAACGGCACGAGCGCGTCGGGACGATACTGTGCTTCATCGAGTTTTGCGACATCCGGCCACGTATCTTTGTCATAAGCGCGAGGATTGAAGTTTTGTTTTTCCCTGTTAGTCAGTTCCTGATTGTAGAGCGTAACGATGGCATCAGCTACTGGATAGATTATATCCGCATATCCGGGAGTCCAGAATACTTTGTTGTCCTCGTGAGTTGCCCATGATGTCCATGGATAGAGGTCTTTTGAAAAGATATCTTTCAATTTCTCGCATCGCACCCATATTCCTGTCCAGGGGTCGAAAAGCGTATACCAACGGCTGCCGCGATGCGTCAGTATCCACTCGACGAGATTGAACGTCATTTCTCCCACATAGGAATTGTTCTCTGGGTCGAGTCCGAGCACCTGGAAGCGTTGTAATTTCTCACGATTCCATTCTGTCGTCTCGGAAAGATAATCAGTAGAACGTGCGCGTCTCAGGAGTTCTGCGACCTGTTCTTGATTGTATTGCTTGCCAGTTGTGAGTTGCGATTCGGTTCGCAAGATTCCTTCTTCACCTGCAAAAAGATGATTTTCAAGCAGTCCGCCTCCCTGTGGTTGTGAATGGAAATAGAGCGGATCAGTATTGTCTATGACATTCGTATATTTCGGGTCTGAAAAGGCATATTCCTTGAGAACGGAGCGTCCGTGCAGTATGTTGAGCGACTTGTCCACACGAGCCTTGAAATCCCACCGCGCTTCGCGGGAGTACTTAGCTTTTTCTATATCCCACGCAGCCTGAATCCTTTTGACTTTGAAATAGTCTGATGGGTGTTTGTTCTTGAAGCGAAGTTCTATGGGTTCGTCGAAGTCTGCGGCCAGCGTATCGAGCATTCCTGAGAATACGGGTAAGACTACATTGAATTGGCTGCGGAGTTTGCGCTTCACTACTCCTGCTTTCAATTCCTCATATAGTTTCCATTTTGTCAAAAGCGGCTCTTTATATTTATTGGAAATACCGAGTTGGCGCACAGCGATGCGCGTTATCTCATCCCGCACATCGGATTTTCTCTCTATGTCCACTGAGTCAATATCCGACTGGAGTTCTGTATCATTCATGTTGAAACTATACAACGACACTATGCTTGCGTGATTTACGCCACACCACCATATAACAGGCATGACAATATCTCTTTTCCTTTTTCTTTGAGCCTATGGCCAGTGGAATCGGCCTTTCACATCTAAGACATGTATTTTCTTCAAACCCGCTATCATCTCCTCGGACGGATTGAAGCGACGCAATATATCTTTCGATTGAATCCGGTTCTTTCATTCGTGCGTTTATTTTTGATAAGCAGGATGGACAATAATTCCCATCGCGCTCATATCGCTCCACGCTCATTATGAGCAGATTCTGGCAATTGATACCGATACAAGTATTCTTCATGCTCTGTGCGGCTTGAACTCGCCGGTAAATACTTCCTGTACCTCGATTGTGTGCGGAGAAGCAGCATAGCCAGGCGGTTCATACGGCGGTTGCACATAGGGCGTATACGGCTCAAGATTTGATTTTATTTGCATGCCATATCTGATTGCGTCCATGGCATGACTCCACTGATGCTCCGGTTCGTTGGTAACTTCACCTGCCGCATTCGTCTTGAACACGTAATTGCGGTATTCCTTGATTGTATTTACCGAACGTGCGGTCATGGAACATTTCTGCGCCTGTACGAATTGTATGCCTTGATGCACCGAGCCTTTCCCTTTGTGCGCATTTATGACGGTGATTCCATAGAGTCGGAGTTCGTCATTTGATTTTGGTTCTGCTGAATCTGGAATAACGGGTGCAGTCTTCCCCGCAAGGATTATGTCGGCAATCTGCCGGTTCGATAGCCCCTTGGTATAGGCAAGCTCATCGAATATGTAGCCGCCGTTATAGTAATAAATATCTATCAAGGCTGCCGGATCGTTCGTATATCCGTAATCAAGCCCCTTGCTTATCAATCTTGCTTCATGCGGAACTTCTGGGATTATCTGCCAATCTTTGTATATTTTCCCTTCGATTTCTCCCAATTCTCCCAATCCGTATACTTGCCACAAGTATTTATTCCCACGCATTGATTCTATTTCCGAAAGCGTCCCTTCGTCTATCGCTTCGTTGTCGAGATAGGTTAGATGCAGGAAATCTATATCATCGCGTTTTCCCTCCAGTTCTGTGTAGTACCAGAAATCGGACGACGGATTCCAGTCAAACCATATAATCTTGCGAGTACGCAACATGAGCTGCCGCACGATGTTGTATGGAAGGTTATTACACTCGTTGATGAAAAGCACGTCTCGGCGCGGCCCGTGCGCTTTTCCATACGTATCGGGGCTTAGAAACTCAATGATGGTTCCTGTGTGAAAAGTATATTGATGTTTCGTACCGTGCCAACGCTTTTCATCCCAATACCCCCTGTCTTTCATTATCGTTTGGAAATCAAGCATTGCTCCTCGTTCCAAATGAGGATACGACTCGGATACTATGCTGACGATTTCATTCTGCGAGGTCTGCGCGTAATCAATACACCATATGAGAATAGAAATAGTCTTTGAAGCTCCGGTCCCTCCTGAAACGGCTCTAATTCGTTTCTTGAGTTGAAATATCTTCTTCGTTGCCGTCGTGTCCTGTATCTTGTGATTTTCCTCCATAAATAGGTGCGGGTATAAGTCCGGTACCGTCCTTACCGGTCAATTCATTTCTCTTGGAATAACCGTCATTCTTCCCGAGCGTCTCGGTAACATGCTTTGCGACATCCGTCTGAATCCGAAGCAAATCTGTCTTTACTTTTCCTTCCTCATCTTCAGGATTGTACTTGAGAGTTTTATCCAATACTTTCTCAGCATTTGACAACATGTCTTTTCGTCGTAATCTCTGTAATCTCTCGATAAACCAATCTCGCGTAGTTACTAGCTTAGCTGTAGATTCAGTATATCCAGCTTCTAGAGCGGATTGATAGGCATTTTCTAGTCCTTTTGATACGTAAATATCCCAGCACACCTGTTCTCTGGGGTCAGAGACACTTCCATTAGCTCCGTTCGGATTTGGAATTACTTTTTTCATATAACTTGCTCATTATAGCATGTCGCGCCATGTCTTTTGTCAAATGAAACTGTGTATTGCTCCGTTCCTTCTGAAAAGCTATGCGTCTTGCTTGTGCTCTGTTTAGCTTGATCATTTCTTTACTCGTGCTCTACCGGATTTGTGTGTGGTTCCCTTCGTAGGTTCCAGCTTTTTGCGCGGCAATCGTTTTCCCTTGGGGGTATCCTTCTCCCATCGTTTTGCCATATTGGGGTGATTCGCGTACATCCACTCCCTTTGTTTTTGCGAGACGAAGGGCATATCACTTATGCGCCCATTTTCGTGCGTTCAGGGCGAACGTGGCACGCTTGCGCATTGCTGGACTCTTTGAGTGCTTTTCTTCCTCCAGTTTCTTTACGGGAATGTTCTTGTCGGATTTCGTATGAGTAGCGGCACGGAGTAATCCTTCATGCGAGGGCTTGATGTGGATTTTCTTACGTTTTAGTCGTTCCATGATAGAGATTGTATCAGAGTGTTATACTCGTCCCAATTCACGCCTAAGTCTGCTATTAGGTTCCGCTCATCGTGCGTTGCGTACTGGTGGGGGAGATAATAGGGTGCTTTCGGATCATCTCCTGGTTCGCTCGTGTCTCCTTCCTTACGATTCTTTTCATACTCAATATCAAAGGAGTCCACTGATTCTTGCGATATTCCTAGGTGTTTGCAAAGCAAATATTCTCGTAATTCGTGGTAGGCAACCGCCATTTCTTTGCGCCAGTCTCCCATTTCGGAGACATAAATAGTTACTGTATCTCCATCAACCGTCCAGTCTCCGCAGGTATCGTACCTTTGCTGTTTGTGTGGAATCGTCTCGATAACAATCCTCATAGCATTTTATCCCATGCGGAGATTGAATATGTCAGACGCTTCTTCTCGTGAGTATCCATGAGGATTTCATTGTTCAGATTCTCGATTCTAGCTTCAATCGGTTCCACTTTTTCTCGTAACTTTGAAATCAATTCTGCGGGCGTGTAGTCGCCGGTCATGAGTTTTCGTATTTCAGAATCGGACATGCCAGTTTTATATCCCTTGGGCACGATTTCTTCCAGAGATTTTGTCTCCTCTTCGAGAGCTGCTTTTGCTTGATTGAGGGAATGTTCAACAAGTAATAGTTTCTGTTTGTCTCCCTCGCGTTCACCGATTATTTTTCCTTTCTTGTCTTCGGGATTTTCAATACCATCCTCGTATATGATGACTACTTGTCCATTGTGGAAAACGATGCCGGATTGTTTCTCGGTTGAACGCGGGGCATGTTCTTTCATGAACTCATTTGCTTTTTCTATCTTTTCTATAGGGAATGATTGTAGAAGAATCATGTGTACTTGTTAAGAATATGTGATAATTATAGCACTTCTGCGCTGTCAAATAAAGTTTTCCACAGTTACTTCTCCAAAAACCGTTCTATATCGTCCCACGTCCCATTCTGGTACAGTGCTAGAAGTGTTGTATAAAATATAACGTCGGCTTTTATGTATTTATTCTTGAGGGCGTAGAGTTCCTTGACCCGTTTTTCTCCGTAGTCTCTTATTTGGTTTTGATAGTACTGGACTCCGTTCCCTGAGGCGTAGATGTTTTCGTAGTATGACTGGCAGTGGAGGTTGAGTGGGTGGTATCTGAGTCTCGCGCCGCAGATTGAACTGCTCATGCCATGACCACAATGTGCTCCAGCTCCTTCGACTTTTC
>JAEHJW020003688.1_pt1 | contig 13794 bp, 21 predicted proteins | sample 9271431 | NCBI WGS metagenome assembly JAEHJW02
ACCGTTTCCCCCGGCCATGGCGTGTTTCTGCATGGCGTGCTGGTGCCGGCCTGGCGGCTGGTGAACCAGGTGAATGTGTTGCAGGGGGCGCGGGAGGATGTGGTGGAATATCTGCATCTCGATATTTCACGCCATGACCTGCTGAGCACCGACGGGTGCCTGAGCGAGAGCTGGGGCAATGGCGTGCCGCGCAACTGGTTTCAGAACGCGGCTGACTATGCGGCGCGGTATCCGGGGGAGGATGAGCCCTACGCACCCTGCGCGTCACGCGTGGAAGACGGGTTGGCGCTGGAGGCGCTGCGCGATTGGCTAAACCGCCGGGCGGGGTTGCCACGCGCGGCGGACCCGCAAGGGGCGCTGCACGGCGAGGTGGAGATGGCGGGGCCGGATTTTTGCGCCGGCTGGGCGCAATGTCCGGCAACGCCGGAGCAGCCGGTGACCTTGCTGGTGATGGCGGGCGGCGAAATTCTCGCCCGGGTGGTGGCCAACCGCTATCGCGCGGATTTGCGGGCGGCCGGCATTGGCAAGGGCTGTTGCGGCTTTGCAGTGGCGCTGCCGGCGGGGGTGAAGGGCGAAATTTCCGTGCGCCGCGCCAGCGATGGTGCGGTGCTGGAGCCGCCAGCCTCAGCGCCGGACGGCTTTGGCAGGCTGCGGTCAAATATTTATATGCCGTGACGTGGTGCCGTCCGCCGGAATCGAACCGGCGACCTACTGATTACGAATAAGAAAAATTTCTATATTCATGCTCTTTCATAGTAAATTATGACTAATGAAGCAATAGGCAACGCCTTGCTTTCCCTTGACTTTCTTTTCTCATGGTTGCTCATGTCGTTTTAGAGAAGTTCATCCGCTGAGGTCCGCAAAAGGTCCTTGGGTGAGCCCGGACCTTAAAGCCGAGAGCGCAATGAAGCTGACCGAGAAGGTGATCGATGAGCTGCAGATTGAACCCGGAAGGCTTGACCGGCTGGTCTTTGATGACGTTCAGCGCGGCCTTGGGGTTCGTATCACGGCATCCGGCGGAAAGACCTTTCTTGTTCAATATGTCATCGAGGGGACGAAGCGGCGCATGCCCCTGGGTAGCGTCTCGGCCATCACCCTGCGCGATGCCCGCGCGGCGGCAAGGGCATTGCTGGGCGAGGTTGCCAGGGGGAACGACCCGGCGTCCGAGCGCAAGGCGCGGATTGAAGCCGCCAAGGCGGAGCGGCGCCGGCAGGCTTATACCATGCAGGCGCTGATCAATGACTGGCAGGCGGAACACCTGGCAGAGCGGCGCCCGGCCTATTCGGCCGAGGCAACCCGGGCGTTACGCGTGGCCTTTCCTCATAGGCTGGAGGCCGGTGCCGAGCTGCTCACGCGCGAGGATGTGCGCCGGACGCTCGCCGCGCTGCCCAAAGCGATGCGCGCCAGAACAGCCGCCTACGGCCGGGCATGCTGGGGCTGGGCCGTGAAGCAGGGCAAGATGGAAGTGAACCCGTTCGAGGCGTTGCCTTTTCCGGCGCCGAAGGCTCGGGACCGCGTTCTGTCCGACGAGGAATTGAGGGCGGTTTGGTTGGCGGCTAAGGCTGACCAGTCACGCTACGGTAGAATTGTGCAGTTGCTCATCCTCACCGGCCAGCGCCGGGCCGAGGTGGCGGGCATGCGCTGGGCGGAGCTGTCGGCTGATCAGCGAACCTGGACCATCGATCCCGAGCGGGCGAAGAACGGCAAAACCAGCATCGTGCCTCTGAGCGACCCGGCCCGGGAAATCATCGAGGCAATCCCGGTCGCCGGGGATCTGGTTTTTGGTAGCATCCGCAAGCATGACGGGGTCGAGCTGGCGTTCGATGGGTTTTCGAAGTGTAAGGCGGTCCTCGATGCCGGCGCCGCCCTGGCTGAACCCTGGCGGCTTCATGACCTGCGCCGCACCGCGGCGACCGGCCTGCAGGCGCTGGGTATTCGGCTTGAAGTGACCGAGGCCATTCTCAACCACGTTTCCGGCTCCCGCGCCGGGATTGTCGGAATTTATCAGCGCCATGAGTGGACGGAGGAAAAGCGGGCCGCGCTCGATGCTTGGGGGAGGCGCGTGCTGGAGATTGAACGCGGGCTGGAGAGGAGCGGGAATGTCCTTGAGTTGGAGGCCAGGCGCAACCGGCAATAGCCGGGGCTGAACCGAGTGCGGCGGTACCGCACGAAAATGGGCCGGCGGCGCAGCAACGCCATCCGGCCCGGTGATCCCACGATGGAGAGATGCCCATGTATGAGAACGATCGTAGCGTTACCACGCCTGCCGCCGCGCGCCAAATATGCGCCAAACGCCGGAGCTTGCTCGCTCTGACACCGCTTGCGGCTGTGGCTGCCGGGATGCCAGCCACTACGCTGGGCCAGTTGCAGCAAGAACAGGGGCTGATTGCCGCCTGTATGGAGGTCATCGCCCTAGAGCATCATATCTGGAAGATACTTCCAACCCGGTTTTCGGAACACCAGGACCGAGATCTGGATACAGCGCAAGCGCCCTTCAGCGCCCGGCAAAATCACTTGATCAAGGAAATTTGCATAGCGAAGGCATACACGTTGGACGGATGCCGGGCGAAAGCCAAAGCGCTGGCGGCCTGGGCACCTGATATGATGGAAGATGCTACCGGTCCTGGAGCCAGTCGATTTCTGAATGAACGGCTGGATGAACTGATGGTTGCCTCTATCCTGCGCGACCTGGTCGCCGGTGGCCTGGCATGAGCGTGGCAGGTTCCCGGCGTGCTTCGGCAGGGCAGCGTGAGGCAAGGATATGAGAAGACCGAAGAATGAACCGCCGCCGCGTCCCTGGGGCCGGGCCTTGGATGCTGAAGCGGCACGGGAATATTGTGGTGTCGATGTTGAACGGACACCTGGCGCGCCAGCGCCCATAAAGCTCAGCCCGAGGCGGAAGGTCTGGCTACGCGAGCAGCTTGATGATTGGATCGACCGCGCGGCTGGGAAAAACACTTGCCCGGAATTTGACATTTGGGACCAGTGAATTTGCAGCCGTGCGGCGGTGCGCAACGCTGATGGAAAACCTGAACAAAGGAAAAGCCAAATGTCTGAAATAAAATTCGCCCATTCCGAGCCTGCATTCCCCGGCCTGCCAGGTGAGAGCCCGGATTCCGGCCTTATAATCCTCTGCCGCCACCTAGCTTCATTGGGCCATGCCCGGGCGGCGGTCTCCGCACATTACCAGGAAAGAGGTGCTAACGCGCCGGAAGCCGTACTTGATACGCTGGGCGGTAGTGGTGACGAGCTTTTGGCCACCGTGGTAGAAATCCCCGCTTCCACGCTGGAAGGCGTCATGGCCCGCGCGGCGGCGCTCGCCGCTTACGCTCCTGACGAGCTTGAACCATGGGGCCCTGGCAATATCGGCACCGCCCATGCGTTGGCCCGCGCCGTCATCCGCGACCTCGTGGCGTTCGCTGGCGATGTGGGGCGCCAGCCTTGTCAACAGCAAGGTACGGCGCGTGCATGAAGAGCAAGCCGCGGCGGCTTCCAGGGGCAGCCAACGTATGGCGCGTCCGGCAAGGGGGGGGCGCCAAGGTGCCGCTAGATAACGAAGTCGCACGTATCGCCGCCGCGCGGGTAAAGGTGGAGAGGGCTCTCGGTATGGCCGCGCCTGGTTTCGCTCTTGGAGAAGGCCCGTTGAACAGGTTGGCCTGGTGGCTCAAGGATGCGCCATTTCGAGGCTGGGTTAGCATGGAAACCGGCTTTCAGGATAAGCGCGACCGCCTGAAAAGAATCGCAAGCGCTGCGGAGATGCTGCTGGCGGAGATTGCGCGGCCATCCGTAAATGACTCACCTGCGTTGGCCCACCTCGCACGCGAACTGCTTCAGCCTTTGCGGGTGATGCACAACATTGCTGCCAGTGAGGGAGAAAACATTCCACCGCCAGAGCCGCGCGCATGGAAGGCTTTGGCGCGAATTTTCTATGAACTAACGGTGCAATGTTGGATCGAGGGTGGGGCTGACTTCTTTCGGGGGAGTGTGCCGAGATTTGGGGTTGGTGAGCACGGTAAAGCCACAAAGGCGGTCAAAAATTTGCTCCACGTGGCCGGCAAAGACGTAACAGAAAGCGTTATGGCTAAGACGCTCGCAACCTGTCTTGTGCCGGGGCCATGGATACCTGAAGGCGAAACCGAAAAGGGAAAAGATTTTGACGCTTGGTGCGCGGGGATATGGGATTATGACCAGAACAACTGCAGAATAATCCTAAGTCAAACGGAATCAGTTTCAAAATACCAAGCTGCTGGCAAAAAGAAAAAAAGAGGCAGACCTAGGAAAATATGACTTGTAGTCGCTGTTACTTCTCCTAGGTTTTCTGATTTTTCTAAGGCTGCGCAGCGCCTGCTTGTGAGTTATCACAATCGCTTGAGATTGTTCCTTATTTCAAGGAGACGAGCATGCTTCCTCGCATCATCAATGAGAAAAAAGTGGCGGATATGACAGGTATCTCTCTTGCGACCCTACGCCGCTGGGCGTCCGTGGGAGAAGGCCCTGCTCGTATTAAGGTAGGGCCGCGCCGCGTAGGCTATCGCGAAGCGGAGGTGGTCGAATGGATTAACTCCCGTACCGCCTATAACGGCCGCGGTGTCAAAAATGCCGCATGAAAAAACGGGCCTGCCCGCCCGTTTTTCCAAAATCAACTGCAACATTGAGGCGCTGGCAGAATAACCCAGCGAATAGACAATGCCCAAAAACCACGTGTCTATCAAGGCTTTTCCGCAACGAATTGGCAGAGATCTGAGTGGCTTTAGTGCATCTTTCCTTGCTTCCGTGGAGGCGATGAAATGAGTCGACGCCCAGGAAAGATTCTTGAGAGATCTGGAAACATTATGTTTCTAAAGTTCTACATTGACGATCATTGCTCTGACCCCGCTTTATCCATTTGCTCGCTAGCCGCTCAGGGTTTTCAAGTACACATTCTGCGGCTTATGCACCGCGGCAATCCCTACGGCACGCTGACAAACAACGGGGCTGCGATTCCTATGAAAGCCATCGCGCGTGCGGCAGGTACAACCGAAAAAACCGCGAAAAAACTTCTGGAAGAATTAGTTTCCGCCGGAGTTTTTTCAAAAAATTCTGATAATTTTTTGTTTTCAAGGCGTCTTATTCGGGACCGAAAACAGCTAGAAAAGAATGTGGCTGACGGTCGGATGGGACAGAAAAACCCTGAAAATATCTTTAGTTTTGATGAATCACAAGAAAGTTTTCTGACACATGAGGTTGACCCTCAGGTTAACCATGGGGCCAACCAGGGGGTTAACCCAGAAGCAGAAGCAGAAGCAGAAGCAGAAGCAGATATATCCCCCTCTATCCCCCAGGCCAATGTGAGCGGGACGCCTTCGGCGCCCGTGAGGGGGAGAACTGAGAATTCTGCTGCCGATGATGATGGCTTTTCGTCGTTCTGGGCGGAATACCCCGCGGAAGCCCGCTCAGCGCCCGATTACGCCCGCAAGGCCTACGCCAAGGCGCTCCAGCTCGGCGCCACGCCGGAGCGAATCCTTGCGGCTCTTAGGCGGGATATGGAGCGAGCCGGAAACCGGCACCCGTTGGCACCTGCCGCGTGGCTGAAGGGCGGCTCTTGGCGGCTTGAGGACGGGCGAGACGAATCCCCGCCGCGCGGCAACGTGGCGCCGATTGATCGCCGCTTCGACGGCTGGGAAAACGCCGATCACATGGAGCTGGCGAAGTGGCGCTCGGCACGGGAATGCGGCTGGCGCACGAAATCGGCCGACCATAACGCGCTGGGCGAGGATACGCGCCACCAGGCGCTATGGGATCACCTGACCGGCTACCGCCCCCGCGTGGCGCGCTTCCTGGCCCAACATGAGCCCGACGGCATCCCGCTCGAGGTGGCGTCTTGAACAACGCGATCACGTGTCTGCGGCCGCCCGCCAGCGCGCAAGTCGCACCGGACACCGAGAGCGGGCATTTCAACTTTGATGGACTTGAGGTCCGAGTCGTCAGCCTTGGGGGCGAGCCGTGGTTTGTGGCGGCAGATGTGTGTGCAGTCCTGGATCATGGCAACGCCCGGCAAGTCATCAGCAGACTCGATGACGATGAAAAGGGTGTCCACATTCTGGACACCCTCGGCGGCGCTCAGTCGTTCGCTATTATTAATGAGTTCGGCCTCTACTCCCTGATCCTGACGAGTCGTAAGCCGGAGGCAAGGCGATTCAAGAAGTGGGTCACGTCCGAGGTCCTGCCGTCGATACGCAGGCGCGGCATATATACGCTTGCCGGATCCACCGAGACTGCCGAGGAGTTAGCTGCGCGGGCACTGCATTTGTTGCAGGAGAAGATTGCTCAGCAGAAAGCCGAGCTGGCTGTCGCTGAGCGTAAGGCCGTCGCGCATGATTTGGTTGCTGGGGCCGGTGGCTCCCTGAGCCTGACCGAGACAGCCAAGGCACTCAAAATGCCGCCGAAAACGCTTTTCGTGTGGCTCCAGGCTAATAGATGGATCTACCGGCGCAGCGGCGCCGGTAATTGGCTCGGATATCAGGACAGAATTGACGCTGGATATTTGGACCATATGGCTACCATCATCGATACGCCCAACGGCGGCAACAAACTGATAGAGCGGGTGCGCGTGACTGGCAAAGGTCTGGTCCGCTTGGCGGCGCTTATTGCCGCCGAGTCTCAGGTAGAAGTAGGCGGTCAGATGATGCGGCAGGGGTGACGGATTAGCCTGCATCTGCCCGCCGCGCGGGCGAAGAAACACTCCATGCGCGGTCTGCCAGCCTCGGATTTTCGGTAGATTCCTCTATCCACACAAATCCATATTTTTACAGTCTGCGAAGCCCCAAGAAAACTAGCGATATTTAGCGAAATCATGGCTGCGCCCGCTCTGGCGAGCGCAGGAGGTGAAGGAGCAGCGCTTTGAATATCGACCAAGGGAAATTCTACCGGCCGTGTGAGGTGCAGCGGATCCTTGGGATTGGCCAGACTAAATTCTACGCGCTGCGGAATGCAGGCGAGATCGAGACGAAGAAGATCGGCCGCGCCACCGTTACGCCAGGCACCAGCTTGGCGGAGTTCATCAACAAAATTGTTTCAGCCGGCCCACCTGATGAAGGGCTCAAGGCGGACGTTTCTAATGCAAAGGCAACAACATGACGATTCATCTTTCGACCAAAGAGATTGAGCAATATTCAATCTGCCGCGCGATCACTACCTTTCTTAAGCAGGGTGAGAAATCGCTTGAGATCGAAATTTCCGATCAGATCAAGAAAGATGTGGGCGGCCAGATTGGTATGCGCAGTTTGTCGGGCATCATGGTGCCCAGTGATCTACCTTTTGGTGTGAAGGGTTCGCGTGCGCTGGCCCTGGCTGAGGCGCAGCGCGCTACCTCTGCCACCGCTTACGGCGCCACCATCAATGCCAGCGGCGCGGGCAACCTGGTGGCTACCACCCTGCTAGCCGGCAGCTTTATCGATGTGCTGCGCGCGAAGGCGAAGGTTATGGCCCTCGGCCCCACGTTGCTATCTGGCTTGGTGGGCAACGCGGCGATTCCGCGTCAGGACAGCCCGGCGCAGGCCTATTGGATTGCGCCCGAGGGCACCGATACGAACGAAAGCGAGGGTACCTTCGATCAGGTGCTTTTGAGCCCCAAAACGGTGGGCGCGCGGTCTCAGTACACCCGCCAGCTGCTCATGCAGTCCACCCCGGACATTGAGATGCTGGTGCGGAATGACCTGGCCAAGGTGCTGGCGCTGGCGATTGACGCCGCGAGCATCTCCGGCACTGGAGCAAACGGCCAGCCCACCGGTATTCTGAACACCGTTGGCGTTGGCTCTGTGGCACTCGGTGCAAACGGGGGCGCACTAACCATCGATGCTCTGATCGAGCTGGAAACTGCGCTGACTGAGGCGAACGTGGACGAGGAAAACCTTGCCTACCTGACCAATGCCAAGCAGATTGGCGCGCTCAAGCTGCTGAAGGATGCCAACGGGCGTTACCTGTGGACGCAATATCCCGGCGTCTTCGGCCAGCGTACCCCCGCTCCCGGCGAGATCAACGGTTACCCTGTAGCACGCTCTAACAATGTGCCGGCCAACCTCACCAAGGGTACCAGCACCAATCTGAGCGCCGCCATCTTCGGCAATTGGTCCGATTTGATCATCGGCGAATGGGGGGCGATTGAAATCCTGCCCAACCCCTACGGCGCTGGATACAATTCAGGTTCTATCGATATCCGCGCTCTTCAGAGCGTGGACGTAAAGTTGCGTCATCCAGCCAGCTTCGCCGCCATCACAGACGCCACCTAAGCGGCCCGTTCTGCACCTGGGCGCCTCCCGGGTGCAGCCGTGTTGATCCATAAACGAAGGACACCGCCAATGATCCGCACCACTGTTTCAGATGAAAACCAGCCCCGCGCCTACAAAGTTCGCGGAGGCTTCACCATGCACCGCGGTGACAATGTGCATCGCGCTGGCGAGACCGTCACCCTGTTGCCGGCAGAGGCGGCGCTCTACGCGCACCAGATTGAGCCGGTGGAAGATGCCGCGTCGGCCTACGTCGAGCCGAAAATCTCGCCTGACCAGCGCAAGAAGACAAAATGAGCCACGCGGCTATTTCAGAAAGCGCGCGGCTCAGGCGCTCCAATACGCAGGATCTTAAAGTTATCCGACTCGGCGGCGCGCTGGGTGGCCGCTTCGGCCGGGTGCACCGGCTGGCGGTGAACAGCCCTGCCGAGGCGATCCGGGCACTGACGGCCAACCATCGAGACTTCCGCCAGTACATGGCGGATAGCGACCGCGAAGGCATAGGCTACCGGGTGATGGTGGGGAAGGATGATCTGCCCAGCATCGATAACCTGCACGCGCCATCCGGCAAGCTGGAAATCCGGATCACCCCGGTGGTACGCGGCGCAGCCAAGGGCGGTCTGTTCGAGGTGATCGGCGGCATCACGCTGATTGCTGCGGCGATAGTGCTCTACGAAACAGGCTTCGGTGCGCCGTTGGCAACTTGGGTAGGCAGTGTGGGCGTTTCCATGGTGCTGGGCGGCGTGGCGCAGATGCTTGCCCCACAACCAAAGACGCCCGCCAGTACCGAGGCCAGCTATCTCTTCAGCGGCCCAGCCAACACCCTGGCGGCGGGGATGCCGGTGCCAATCTGCTACGGCAACCTCATCGTTGGCGGCGCGATAATTTCCGGCGGCATCACCGTTGACCAGGTGCCGACATATGAGACCGGCGTAAGCGGCCTGAGCGCCACAGTGGCGCTGAACGCGGGCACCTATCAGCTGTTTGCCGCATGGCAGCCAGCGGGCGATGCGGTGGCTTATGACGTGACGATTCAAGGCGGCGGGATTGGGCCCGTGAACCTGGCGCGCACGAACGGCACGTCGCTTTATTACACGGTGCCGGGCGAGGGCCCATACGAGGTGATTGTGAACCCCGTACTCTCCAGCAGCACCAGCACCTATGCCGAACAGGCAGGCACGAATTACGGGCCCGGCGCCAGCACGTGGAGTTCCTATGTCGGAAGTTAAGAAGCAATCCCGCCGCGCGGCGCAGCCCGCGGTTGAGACAGGCGCCCCGGGCAGCGTGAGCTTGAAGGGGCTGAGCATCCAGGTGCCCAGTAATTATGATCCGGTCGCACGCACCTATTCCGGTGCCTGGGATGGCACCTTCAAGGTTGCCTGTTCCAACAATCCGGCATGGTGCTTCTATGACCTGCTGACCTCGAAGCGGTGCGGGCCTGACAATTTCGTGCCCGCCGAGCGGGTGGACAAGTGGGTGCTGTACAGCATCGGACAGTATTGCGACGAGCTGATTCCTGACGGTTGCGGGGGGCTCGCGCCGCGCTTCACGCTGAATGTCTGCATCCTGAATTATGCCGGCGCCTACCAAATGTTGAAGGAGCTGGAGAGCTTGTTCCTCACAACACCGTTCCGGCTCAACGTCTCGATAACTGCTCGTTCGGATGTGGCTGCCGATGACGAGGCGCCGTTGCGTGGCTCCAACGTAGCGACAGGGCAGTAACGCTGAGAGGTCTAGCGATGAGCCGACGAAATTTTGCTCGCTGTACCCAAGCTTATGATATAGCTTTTGGAGGCGAATCGTGAGTGCACAGGGAGGCGAATGGGCGGAAGCCTGTCTGTTAGAAGAGATGGAATGGAGTACGCCTCAGTTCAAGCGTGCAGAAGTTGATTGGGCAGGCCGTACTCTGGTTAGCCAGATGAAGGGCGCTGCCCTCGACTGGGATTTCGTTTGTCTTTTTGGTAATTGAGTTGGTTACGGGGCTGGTTATTTTCGGCCATAAGCCAATCTCCACCGAGTTGACGTAAGGAATGGCCCGGGCATGTCAACAGATATTGCATTGATGAGCGCCCGGGCCTACGCCAAGAGGCGCGGGGTTGATCCCAAGACGGTGCGTCAAGCCATTGCGGAGGGTAGGTGCCCGGCCCAGCGTGGCACCGGCGGTGAATGGCTGATCGATCCAGAGAAGGCTGATACCGCTTGGCATCAGCGTACCCACCCGGGCCATGGCGGCAAGCGTGAGAAGGGCAAGATAGCCGTTCCTGGTACTAGCCGGGTCATTGATCCAGAGAACCCAGAGCATACCCAGGCCGGCGTCATCTCTCAGGATGACGATGTACTTGGCTATATGGAAAGCACCACACGCCTACAGCATTACAAGGCTAGGCTGAAGGAGATCGAATTCGCCGTCGAAACCGGGGAGCTGATCAAAAAGGATGAGTGCGACCGCGAGATTTTTAAGACCTACCGTGCGCTGCGCGACAATCTGCTGAGCGTCCCAGACCGTGTGAGCGCCCTGCTGGCGGCCGAAACGGACCCGGATCGAGTGCGTTCCATAATCATCCTGGAGTTTGAGAAGATCCTCGGCGCCTGCGAGGCAATGGCCCCGCGGCCGCCCCTGGGGTAGCTTTAAGACCCGCTGGATTTGTGGACAGCCATCTCTTGAAACCGGGGAAGTTTCAAGTTTCAAGGTTAGGAACGCGATATGCGCGGGATTTTGCGGAATAAACTTCCGCTAAAACTCTTTGTTTTGGCGCAATTTTCTAACAATTTTCAGACATGGGGCTAACGCCAAGCGGGGGGCAAGTTTTACCTCCCGCGCTGGCGCACAAGCGCGGTCGCGCGTTACCCGCGATGGGAGGCGCCCGGGTAAGGACCCGCCAACTTTTTGGGCTGCTCCCGCTACAGGCAGCGCCGTGTGGTGCCGCAACAGATCAGTTCCACGCCGCAGCAGCCAGAAAGAACGATGCTGCCTAGTACCCTTCTATTGCGGCGTATCCCCACTCTCATCGTGGCGGGGCCTTCTTGTCGCATTCATGCGTTGCTCGGGAACGTTGCAACGTTCCTGCGCGCACGTCTCCAGCCATTGGGTAGAGGCTGCCCGGTCATAAAAGATGCGCCGTCCGATCCGTACGAATGGTGGTCCAGCATTTACCCGGCGCCATCTGCCCAGGGTGTCTTCGTTGGGAAAGCCGGTAAGAGCCGACAGCTGCGCGCTGGTAAGAAACTTGCCCATATGCCGCGAGGCATTGAGTGCCGGATCAGGCGGAGGTTGAATACTTACGGTGTCGCCTTCGTGCCGATTTGAACGCTCCCACGCTTCGACCTCACCCAGATCGTAGAACACGCGGCCATTGATTCGCGTGTAAGGCGGTCCGATATTATCCCGTCGCCAGCGCGAAATGGTCCATTCGGTGGGATATCCTGGACGGCTTGAAAGCTGTGCGGAAGTGAGGCGTTTGCCCATCTGGCATTATGCTCCTGCTCAGGCGAGTTAGATTTCTTCGGCCTGGCTCAACCGTGCTTTAGGTTTTCTGCCGCGCGTCTTGGGCGTCGGCTTATCCTGGCCGCCTCCACGTCTGGATTGCTCCCACGCTTCGACCTCACCCAGATCGTAGAACACGCGGCCATTGATTCGCGTGTAAGGCGGTCCGATATTATCCCGTCGCCAGCGCGAAATGGTCCATTCGGTGGGATATCCTGGACGGCTTGAAAGCTGTGCGGAAGTGAGGCGTTTGCCCATCTGGCATTATGCTCCTGCTCAGGGTGGAGAGGGTTTTTCCGCAGGCATATTACCTTAGGAAAGCTGAATTTAGCGCGGCCAAGCTTAGCTTTTTAATTGGATTTCGTGCACATATTGTAAATACAAATAACTTGATTTCTGGTCTTATTGTAGATACAAAGTACCATGTTGATCGTATGGGATGAACCGAAGCGGCTGGCCAACCTCGATAAGCACGGCCTGGACTTCGCTTTGGTTGACCTCGATTTCTTTGCCGCCGCGGTTGTTATCCAGGCAAAAAAGGGGCGCTTCAAGGCGATTGGCTATTTGGATGGCGTTCTGACGGTGGTGGTTGTTTTCGCACCACTCGGCCAGGAGGCGGTTTCCATTGTGAGTCTGCGGCGCGCCAAAGCGAGTGAAAGGAGCCTTCTCGATGGGTAAGAAGTTTGTGGAAGGGCGTGGTTATACAAAGGCTGATTGGGCTGAAGTCTCAGATAATCCTGAGATCACGCCGGATGAGTTTGCTCAAGCTAAGCCGTTTTCCCAGGTGTTCTCGGAGTTGGCGGAGAATATTCGCCGGGCTCGCGGCAAGCAAGTTGCACCCACGAAGGAACTTGTCTCCTTACGGCTGAATCGCGAGGCGTTGGCTAAATTCCGGGCGCTGGGACGAGGCTGGCAAACCAAGATTGATGAGGCTTTGACCGAAGCCGCCAAGATGCTTTGAGCATATAATATGATGTTCAAGAAGGATCGGATCGCAAGCAAATGCAATTGCTTGCCCTGAAGATCCAGGGCCGCAAATTTGAATATCAACAGAAAGATCCAGCAGTGCGAGAGCTTTGTGCTAATCTAGGACCTGGCCTTTTTTTTCTAATCCTAGGCTGGTTGTTGCCAAAATTCTTCCCTCATTTGCCGACTTGGGCAAAGGTAACCCTATTCGTCGTGGGCCTAGTGGCGCTTCTGTTTGCAGTTTTTGCAATGCTTTTTAAGAAGCCTGATCGTCCTGCGCCAAAAGATGAAAATAGTTCCATTAATGTTGTAATGAAAAACAACAATCAAATTGGCCATATAGGTCATAGGAAAGATTAATGAGCAACGACACCCTCCCTGGATCTCCGATTAACGTTTCCATGGGAGACGGAAATCACGTGAATCATATCGGGCATGTTTATCATGGTCAAAGTCCGAAACCGCTTCCAAACGCGATTATGCAAAACGATAAAGAGGTGGGGACGGTGAGCGATTTGGCCCAAGAGACCTCCTCAACGATTGAGGTTGGCGCGTTATTTTACTCAGATGATTTCAACCCGAATGCTCCCTTTTATCTCTATGGCCGCCCGTCCGTATGGCTTCAAATAGTACGCCATCCCGCCGCGACTGGATCGATTAGTGGCCTAACCGCAGTGCCTGTGAAAAAATTTATGGGCGTCCTTCTCAACAAATCTGCACGGCAAATTTGATCTGAAAGCAAAGAAATAAGTTTTCTATTTGGTAGGCGTCGGCAACAGATGGCAGGCGCTTCTGCGCCTCCAGCTCTTGCCAGCGATCGATGACGCGGTCGCGGAGTTCGACAGAATAACCTGACACGAGGATCGGGAGAAACAATGATGGTGAAGAAAAGCGATATCGCGCTGCCGGCCGACCCGAATGACCCGGAAGATTTTGACGTAACATTTGAGGGACTAGAGTCTCTTTCACCTAATTTGACGCATATCCTGAGTTTCTGAGGTAGTTTGCGCATTCCTGTGGTTTGAACTCGTTGAGCAAAGTGCCGATGCGTTTCCAGGTTGCCTCGACGGTGCGCTCGGC